>Ga0070682_100000097_pt1 | contig 78598 bp, 70 predicted proteins | sample KBSC63LmetaG_FD_64668 | JGI IMG/M metagenome (GOLD analysis project Ga0070682, IMG submission 64668) | Corn rhizosphere microbial communities from Kellogg Biological Station, Michigan, USA - KBS C6-3L metaG | ecosystem: Host-associated > Plants > Roots > Rhizosphere | place: USA: Michigan...
GTGCCCGCTCCGCCACCGAGCGCTTCGCGTAGAGCTTGAGCAGCTCCTCCGCCATCTCGCGCAGCGCGGCCCGCACCGACTCCTTGAGCCGCTGCCAGGCCCCGCCGCCCAGGCGATCGAGGCGCGCAGAGCCCTCCGGCGCCCCCATGTACTTCGAGATCAGGTCGAGCCGCTCCACCGGCAGGTACAGCCGGCCGCCGTCCGCGTACTCCAGCAGCAGGAAGTCCGCGTCGTGCCCGTCGCTGGAGAGCGTGCGCAGGCCGTGGTAGCGGGCGATGCCGTGCTGCTCGTGGACGACCAGATCGTTGGGCGCGAGGTCGTTGAAGGAGGCGATCGCGGCGCCGCGCTGGAAGAGGGGCCGGCGCAACCGGCGCCGCTGGGCGCCGAAGATCTCCTCCTCGCAGAGCACCACCAGCCCGAGCGCCGGGATCTGGAACCCGGCCGAGCACTCCCCCACCATCACCCCGAGCCCCTCCGAGCTCCACATCGTGGCCTCGGGCCACGGCTCGAGGTCGTGCTCGGCCAGCATCTGGCCCAGGCGATCACGCTGCCGCTCGTCGTTCACCACCAGGCGCACCGCGAAGCCCTCGCCCCGCCAGTCGCGGATCTCGGACGCGAGGGTCTTGAACTGCCCGCGGTAGCCGCCCACCGAGCGCGCGCCCATCGAGATCCGCGGCACCCCGCCGTCGCCGCGCGCGAGCAGCGGCAGCTCCAGGCGCTGGAAGCGCCCGAGCAGGGTCGCGAGCGGCGCCGCGGTCGGCGCGTCGTCGGGCGGGGCCTCGAGCAGCGCGGGGTCCTCCAGCACCACCACCGTCTCCGCGGGCAGGTAGTCGAGCAGGGTCACCGGGGCCGACTCGCGCGCCCCGAGCGGCAGCACGGTCAGCTCGGTCAGGGGGCCCACCGAGCGCTGGCTGGTGGGATCGAAGAGGCGGAGCGATTCGACCTCGTCGCCGAAGAACTCGGCCCGCACCGGCTGGGCGTGGGTGGGCGAGAAGATGTCGACGATGCCGCCGCGCAGGCTCCACTGACCGACCTCGAGCACCGTCTCCACCCGCTCGTAGCCCGCCGCCTCCAGGAGCGCGAGGAGGATCTCGCGGTCGCTGCTCTCCCCCACCGTGAGGGTGAAGGTGCGCCGCTTGAACGACTCGGGCGCGGGCACCGGAATCGCGAGGCCGGACGGGGTGGCCACGATCACCACCGCGTCGCCGTCGAGCAGGCGGCGGCAGCAGAGCGCCCGCTCCGCGTCGGGCTCGCGATGGCGGCCCCCGCGCCAGGAGGCGCCGCTGCCCGACGGGAACTCGAGCACGCGCCCCTCGCCGACCGGGGCCTCCGCCGGCCCGCCCGAGAGCGCGCCCACGAAGAAGCTCGTGTCCTGCGCGGCCTGGTGGCGCTGCACCGGCCCCGGGGTCAGGAGCAGGATGGGGCGGCCGGTGCGCTGGAGCACGCCCGCGATGGCGAGGGCCCGGGACGAGCCCCAGAGGCCGTCGGCGCGCAGGCAGGGCACTCCCCGGGAGAGGGTCGCCAGGACCTCTTCGAAGGCGCCCCAGCGGGTCAGGACGGACGCGGCCGACACGGTCATCACAGGCAACGACCCAACAGAGGTATCACCGGGGGCGCGCGGCGTCAACGCCGCGGCGCCCTCAGCGCGATCCTTGAGCCAGGTAGAACGACAGGGTTTCGAGCTCGATGGCCAGGTCGACGTTCTTCAGGCGGACGTCCCGGCCCGCCTTGATGCGCCCCGGCGCGAAGTTGAGGATGGTCTTGATCCCGGCCGCGACCAGCTTCTCGGTCACCGCCTGGGCCGACTCGCCGGGCACCGCCACGATGGCGATCTGCAGGTTGCGGGCCTTGGCCTCCTTCGGCAGCTCCTGCATCGGCTGGATCGTGACGCCCTCGATCACCTTGCCCCACTTGGTGGGGTCGTCGTCGAAGATGGTGGAGATGCGGAAGCCCTGGCGCGCGAAGCCCTTGTAGTGGAAGAGGGCCGAGCCGAGATTGCCGAAGCCCACCAGCGCCACCTGCCACTCCCGGTCGAGACCGAGGATGCGCTGCAGCTCGGCCTTGAGTCCCGAGACGTAGTAGCCGATGCCGCGCACCCCGAACTCGCCGAAGTAGGCGAGGTCCTTCCGGACCTGGGCCGAGTTGAGGCTGAAGCGCTCGGCCAGCTCCTGGGAGGAGATCGTCTTCACCCCGTCCTCCTCCAGCTGCAGGAGGCTGCGGGTGTAGACGGACAGCCGGCGCACCGTCATCTCCGGGATCCGGGGAATCTTGAACGGTGACCGTCGCGCCATATGGGTTTCGCGGCCCTACGCGCGCCGCCTGCGCCCTTCCGCGGGAAGACCCGCGTGCCGTCCCGGGGCCAGGCCCCGGGACGGTGTCTTCGCTCTGCTCCCTACGACTTCACGAACAGCAGGATGACCGCGATGACGAACACGAACAGCACGAGCGACTCGATGAACGCCAGACCCAGCAGCATCGCGGTCTGGATCCGGGCGATCGCGCCGGGCTGCCGCGCCATCGCGTCCACCGCCGAGCCCGCCGCCCGGCCCTGCCCGAGGCCGCATAGACCCGCGGCGAGGCCGAAGCCGAGACCGGCGGCCAGGACCGCGAAGGCCTTGGCCATGTCGGCGCCACCCGCCGCATCGGCCGCCCAGGCCATGCCCGGGACCGCCAGAATCGCCATCACACTCACGGTGAGAATGCGTTGCACGGCTTTCCTCCTTGTTGAGGGTAACTGCGGACTAGTGGTGCTCGGCTTCCTCGACCGCGGCCGCGATGTAGAGCATGGCCAGCTTGCAGAAGATGAAGGTCTGGATGAAGGCGACCAGGATCTTCAGCGGGAGCAAGAAGCCCACGACGAACACGACCATGATGAGGGCCGCGGGAGCCCCCACCACGATCCCTCCGAGGGTGCCGGAGAGGGCCCAGCCCAGCATCCCGTCGAAGCCCATCATGAAGAAGAAGATGGCGAGCAGGATGTGCCCGGCCATCATGTTGCCGAAGAGGCGGAGGGACAGGGAGAGCGGCCGCGCGCAGTGGCTGATGATCTCGATGACGAACATCAGCGGCTTCAGCAGGGTCGGGACCGGGCCCGCGAAGTGCTTCATGTACGGGATGAAGCCCTGCTTGCGCACCCCGATCACGTGATAGGTGATGAACACGATGAGGGCGCACGCCGCGGTGGTGTTGAGGTTGGCGGTGGGCGCCACCAGCCCCGGGATCAGCCCCATCAGGTTCGAGGTGAGGATGAAGAGGCCGAGGGTCGCGATGAGCGGCAGGTAGCGCCGGCCCTCGTGCCCGATCGTCTCGTCGAGCTCCTTCACGAACTGGTCCAGCACCAGCTCCATGAAGTTCTGGGTGCCGGTCGGCACCACCGCGACCCGGCGCGTGGCCACGATGGCCACCACCACCAGGATCGCCATCACGATCCATGTATAGAGGATGTGGTCCGGGATGGCCGGGATGTGCAGGATGGGCGGGTGCTCGATGATCTCCACGGATCAGCCGTCCTTCCTGGCGTCGAGCAGGCCCTGGGCCAGCAGCACCGGCGGCAGCGCGGCGAGGCCGATGCCAACCCCGACCGGATGGGCCCAGCCCTGGGCGATCAGCACCCCGAGGGCGCCGAAGGTCACGACCTGGCGCAGGCCCACGCGGCCGATGCGCCCCACCGTGATCCCGCCCTCTCCGATCAGGGCGGTGGCGCGGCTCACGTCGCGGGCCAGCCAGCGGAAGTTGAGCAGCGCGATGGCCCCGCCGCCCCCCACGCCCGCCGCCGCCGGAGCGCCGGCGACCCACCAGGCGCCCGCCGTGATGGCGGCCACCGTGAGGCCCCCGCTCCAGGTCACCTTCGCGGCCAGCTCAGCGATCGCCACGATCCTGCTCGTTCAGTGTCTTGATGGTCCGGATGAAGTTCACCACCGCCGCCCCGATTCCGAAAGCGAGCCCGGTCAGCAGGAGCCATGGGCTCGTCCCGAGCCACCGGTCGGCGAAGTAGCCCGCCGCGAGGCCGACCGCCACACATGCGAACAGCATCGTCCCGAGATTGACGAGCTGTGCGGTCTGCCCTTGCGACGGCCCCCGTTCTCCCGGAGCCATGTGAACAGGAACACTATCACAGGCTCCCAGGACTGACAAGCGGTCACAAGCTACTGAAATAGCATGCCAATCCGGATCTGACGCGCCGTCACCAAAGTACAAGATGGGGTCAGGTCTTACATTCCGACATTTCTCTGCTCTCCCTGCGAACCGAGGTCTTGGCGGAAATGTCGGAATGTAAGACCTGACCCCGAACTAGCCGAAGACGCCGCCCATGCGGGTGCCCGCCATGCGGTTGATGACCGCCACGCTGAGGGCCGCGACCGCGATGAGGATCACCCCGAGGGCGGCCGCCTCGTTGGCGCTGCCCGCGATGTAGAAGGCGAAGATGCCGTTGGTGATCGACTCCCATCCGCCGAGGGCCAGGAACAGCACCGCGGAGGCCTCCTGCAGCGAGGTCATGAACGAGAAGAGGCCGCCGACCATGATCCCCTTCCAGATCAGCGGCAGCGTGACGTCGCGGAACACGCGGGAGCCCGACGCGCCCACGCTGCCCGCCGCTTCCTCGAGCGAGTGGTGCACCAGCAGCAGCGACGCGAAGGAGCCGCGCACCGTGTAGGGCAGCCGGCGCACCGCCAGCACCAGCGGCATCACGATCCAGAACGAGGTCAGCCCGCGGTCGAAGCCGGGGAGGTCGAAGTGGAACGCCCGGATGTAGGCGATGCCGATCGCGGTGCCGGGCACGGCCAGGATCAGGGTATTCACCGCGTCGAGCGCGCCCCGCCCCGGCACCGAGGAGCGCGCGAGCAGCCACGCGATCGGCACCCCGACCAGCACGCAGATCACCACCGCCAGCCCGGAGTAGAGGAAGCTGTTCAGGATGTACTTGGGCGTCTCCACGATCACCCGCTCGTAGTACTGGAGCGTGTAGGCCACCGGCAGCGGGGTGAGCGCCCAGCCCTTGCCCACCGAGGCCAGCGCGAGCCCGATGTAGGGGATGAAGGACAGCAGGAGCAGGAGCGACAGGAACGCGATCGCCAGGATCTGGGGCCCGCCCGCCAGGCGCCGGCGGGCCACTCGCGAGTAGGAGAGCGAGGAGTAGTCCTTGATCGCGACATAGTGCCGCGCCGCGAGGAGGAACAAAACCGCCAGCAGCACCATCAGGGTCGAGATCACGATACCCATGCGGAAGATCCGCCGGTCCACGAACTGCACGATGTTGAGGTAGGCCTGCGGGGCCAGGAGATCCTGCACGCCCAGCACCAGCGGAGTGGCGAAGTCGGAGAAGGTCCAGATGAAGACCAGCAGGGCCCCCGCCACGTAGCCAGGCGTGGTCAGGGGCAGGGTCACCCGCCAGAGCCTGCTCCAGGCGCGTGCCCCCACGCTCTCCGCGGCCTCCTCCAGCGACGGGTCGACCTTGCCGAGGGCGTCCACCACGTTGAGGGTGATCATCGGGAACAGGTGGAGCGTCTCCACCAGCACCACCCCGTGCACGCCGTAGAGGAAGTTCACCGGCCGCAGCATGTCGAGGTAGTCCATCAGCAGCACGTTCACGGTGCCCGCGCGCCCCAGGATGAAGGTGAAGCCCAGCACCCCGACCAGCGGGGGGGAGATGATCGGGATCATGGTGAGGTAGGAGAAGAGCCCACGCCCGGCGAAGTCGTAGCGCACCAGCAGGAGCGCCACCGCCACCCCCAGCACCGAGGAGGTGATCACGGTCGCCACCCCGAGGATCAGCGAGTGCCAGAGCGAGCGGAGGTAGAAGCGGTCGGTGAAGAAGTCGTGGAAGTTGGCCAGCGTGAGGACCCCCGCCTCGTCGGTGACCGCGTCGTAGAAGATGCGGCCGAGCGGGTAGACCAGGAACAGGATCAGGAACGCCCACACGAGCCCCACCCCCAGGGCCTGGCGGGGGCTACGCATCGTCCGCGACCGCCAGGGTCACCGAGGAGGGGAAGGAGAGCGTCACCGCGTGGCCGACCGGCAGCGGGTCGTGGTGCCAGGCGTCCCGCACGTCGGCCTTGAGCACGAGCCCGACCTCGGTCTCCACGTCGTAGCGCACGGTGCTGCCGAGGTAGGAGACGAGGCTCACCCGGCCCGCCACCCGGTTGCCGTCGCCCGACCCGGCCGGCCCGAGGGCCACGTTCTCCGGCCGTACCGCCAGCACGCACCGCCCCGCCACCGTCCCGCCCGCGATGGCCCGCAGCGAGCCGAGCGCGGTGCGCACCACCAGGTCGGTGTCGCCCGCGTGGCCCTCCACCTCTCCGGGCAGGAGGTTGTTGGTCCCCACGAAGTCGGCCACGAAGCGTGTACGCGGCCGCTCGTAGAGCTCGCGGGGCGATCCCACCTGCAGCACCCGCCCGTCGCGCATCACCGCCACGCGATCGGAGAGGGAGAGTGCCTCCTCCTGGTCGTGGGTCACGTAGATCGTGGTGATGCCGAGCTCGCGCTGGAGCCGGCGGATCTCCGCCCGCACCTGGACCCGGATCTTGGCGTCGAGATTCGAGAGCGGCTCGTCCAGCAGCAGGATGTCCGGATTCAGCACCAGGGCGCGCGCCAGGGCCACCCGCTGCTGCTGGCCCCCCGAGAGCTGCCCCGGATAGCGGGCCTCGAGCCCGCCCAGGTTGACCTTGCGGAGGCCCTCGCGGATGCGCGACCCGACCTCCTCCGCAGGCAGACGGCGCAGCCGCAGACCGTAGCCGACGTTGTCGGCCACCGTCATGTGCGGCCAGAGCGCGTAGTTCTGGAACACCATGCCGATCCGGCGCTCGTAGGCGGCCAGGCCGTTGACGACCCGGTCGCCGAAGCGGATGGTGCCCGCCTCGGGCGGGTAGAACCCGGCGAGCAGCCGGAGCAGCGTGGTCTTGCCGCAGCCCGAGGGCCCCAGCAGGGTGAACAGCTCGCCGTCGGCCACGGTGAGATCCACCGCGTCGACGGCGGTCACCGCGCCGAACCGCTTCACGACCCCCTGGATGCCGACGATCATCGGGACCCCGCGGGGGCCGCGGCGCGGCCGGCTATTTCTTCAGCTCGTCCCACTTGGCCTCGATGTCCGAGCGGAAGCGCGTCTTGAGCGCCTCCGACCGTCGGGCCGCGACGGCCTCGTCGTACACGTTGGCCACCTCGCCGTCGAAGTACGAGCGCACGCCCCCGGTGAACTCCACCGCGGTCTCCGCGGTGGAGCCCGGCGGGCCCTGCACCTTGTATCGCGGGTTCACCGAGAAGAGCCCGCGCTCCATGAAGACCTTCTGCCCGCGCTCGGTGAGCAGGAACTCGACGAACGCCCGCGCCGCCTTGGGGTTGCGGGCCCCGGCCAGGATCGCCATGGGCTCCGGGGTCACGAAGGCGTTCTTGGGGGCCACGTACTTGATGTCGAAGCCGGCGAGCTTCTCCTCGAAGGCCATGTAGGAGGGCACCGCGAAGCCGGTGGCGAACTCGCCCTTGGCCACCACCGTCGGCACGTCGCGGCTGCGCGCGGTGAAGTGGCCGGTGTTGGCGGCTAGCTTCCGCAGCCAGGCCCAGCCCGGCTCCTCGCCCTGCAGGGAGAGGATCACCTCGTAGGTCGCGTTCGACGACGACGAGCGGGTCGGCGCGCACTGCGCCACCTCGCCCTTGAGCTTGGGGTTGAGCAGGTCGTCCCAGTCCTTGAGCGGGGCCACCCCGAGGCGCTGCAGGCGCCGGGGGTTGTAGACGAGCCCGTACGGCTCGAGCGTGGTGCCGACCCAGTAGCCGTCCTTGTCCTTGAGCGGGATCGGCCGGGGCTTGCCGATCGCGACCGGAATGGACTCCCACGCCTCCTTCGAGATCTCCACCTTCTGGAGCAGCTTCTGCTCGGCGAGCTTCTCGAACAGGGCCGACTCCCCGCCCCAGAACACGTCGACCTCCGGCTTGCCCTTCCACTCCGTGATGCGGCCGTAGGCCACCGGAGTGCCGGCCGGGATCGCGTTCACCTTGACGGTCACGTTCCACTTCTCCTTCGCGTACTCCGCGAAGGCCTTGAGCGCGGCGTCGTGGATGAACTTCGATACCGGGGTGATCAGGTTCAGCTCGCCTTCGATGGGGGCCTGCGCGCGCGCCGGCCCCGCGCCCAGCGCGAGCGCGCAGAGCGCGGCCAGCATGGTGTTCCCGGCCCTCGTGATGGTCGATCGGCTCATGCATCCCTCCTGTCGGGTTCGATCCATCCGCGCGCCCGCTCCACCGCGCGGCGCCACCCCGCGTAGCCCGCCTCCCGCGCGGCCGGGGCCATGGCCGGCGTGAACCTTCGCTCGAGCTGCCAGCGGCCGTCGAGCTCGTCGCTTCTCCAGAGGCCCGCGCCCACGCCCGCGAGGTACGCGGCGCCGAGCCCGGTGGTCTCGGTCACCGACGGCCGCAGCACCTCGACCCCCAGCACGTCGGCCTGGAACTGGCAGAGGAAGTCGTTGGCCGCCGCCCCGCCGTCGACGCGCAGGGTGCGCAGCTCCACACCCGACTCACGTCTCATGGTCTCCAGCACGTCGCGGCTCTGGTAGGCGATCGCCTCCAGCGCGGCACGGGCCAGGTGCGCGCGCGTGGTCCCGCGCGTGATGCCCACCACGGTGCCGCGCGCATAGGCGTCCCAGTACGGCGCGCCCAGCCCCACGAAGGCCGGCACCAGGTAGACGCCGCCGGTGTCGGGCACCGACTGCGCGAGCCCCTGCGTCTCCGCCGCGTGCCGGATCACGCCGAGCCCGTCGCGCAGCCACTGCACCGCGGCGCCGGCCACGAACACCGCGCCCTCGAGCGCGTACGCGGTCACGCCCTCCACCGTCCACGCCACCGTGGTGAGGAGCCCCTCCGCGGAGGCGACCGCGCGCTCGCCGGTGTTGAGCAGCGCGAAGCAGCCGGTGCCGTAGGTGTTCTTGGCCATGCCGGGCCGCACGCACGCCTGGCCGAACAGCGCGGCCTGCTGGTCACCCGCGATGCCGGCCACCGGCACGCCCGCGGGCACGCCCGCGCCGCTCACCGTCTCGCCGAACACGCCCGCCGACGGCTTCACCTCGGGCAAGAGCGCCATCGGCACGCCGAGGAGCCGGCAGAGCCCCTCGTCCCACGCGCGGCGGTGGATGTCGTAGCAGAGGGTGCGCGAGGCGTTCGACGGGTCGGTGGCGTGCACGCGTCCCCCGGTGAGCTGCCAGAGGAGCCACGAGTCCACCGTGCCGAAGCAGAGCTCGCCGCGCTCCGCGCGCGGCCGCAAGGCGGGCTCGTGGTCGAGCATCCAGCGGATCTTGGTCCCGGAGAAGTAGGCGTCCACCACCAGGCCGGTCTTCCGGCGGATCTCCGGCTCCGCACCCTCGGCCCGCAGGCGGTCGCAGAGCGCGGCGGTGCGCCGGCACTGCCACACGATGGCGTTGCCCACCGGCCGTCCGGAGGCGCGCTCCCACAGGATCGCGGTCTCGCGCTGGTTGGTGATGCCGATCGTCGCGATCTCGGCCGGCGTGACCCGCGCCGCGGCCAGGGCCGGGCCGAGGGCCTCCACCGTGGTGGACCAGATCTGGGCCGGGTCGTGCTCGACCCAGCCGGGTTGCGGAAAGTGCTGCGGCAGCTCGGCGTATCCCCGGCCGCGCACCGCGCCGTCGGGATCCACCACCAGCGCGGTCGACCCGGTCGTGCCCTGATCGAGCGCGACGACGAAGCGACGCGCGGTCACCGCCCGAGCGCCGCCTTGGCGAGGTCCGGGCGGTCGGTGATCACCAGGCCCACCCCCTCCGCGATGAACCGCTCGATGGCGTCGCGCTCGTTCACCGTCCATACTCCGAGGCTGAGGCCGGCCAGCCGCGCCTGGCGCGCCACGTCCGCGGTCACCATCCGCTGGTCGAGGCCCACGAAGGCCACGCCGGCCTGGCGCAGGGCGCCCAGCTCGGCCTCGATCGAGGCGACGGGCAGCATCCGCGGCGAGTAGAGGGCGCCGGCCCGGACGTCGGGGCGCAGCTGGCGCACCCGTCGCCACGTGTCGCCCTCGAAGGACATCACGATGGCCGACGGCGCGAACCGGTGGCGGTCGAGGATCGCCAGCACCTTCTCCTCGATGCCGGGATAGCGCCGGCGCTGCTCGTCGGTCTTGATCTCGACCAGCATCTGGCGCTTCGCCGCCGCGGCCAGCGCCACCACCCGCTCCAGCGTGGGCACCGGCTCCTCGGTCACCGCGCCGCTCCGGTCCTTGAGGCGCAGGGCGCCCAGCTCCGCCGCGGTCCGCTCGCGCACCGGCCCGCTCCCGGTGGAGGTGCGATCGAGGGTCGGATCGTGCATCACCATCACCTCGCCGTCGCGGCTCAGGTGCACGTCCATCTCGAGATAGTCCGCGCCGAGGGCCAGCGCGTTGCGGAAGGCGAGCAGGCTGTTCTCCGGCCAGAGGGCCGCCCCGCCCCGGTGGGCCGCGAACAGCGGCGCGATCGTGTCCGCCGCGGTGGCGCTGACCGCCCCCAGCACCGCGCACAGACCGCCCAGGGCCAGGCCCATGAGCAGGAGCCCCTTCACTTGTCGCTCTCCACCAGGCCCTTCACGAACCAGCGCTGCATGAACACGATGATGGCCACCGGGGGCAGGAGCGCCATCATGGCCCCGGCCATGATCAGGTTCCACGTCGGCAGATCGGTGCCGCTGCGGGGGATGAGCTTCTCGAGCCCGATCACCACCGTGCGCATCTCCTCGGTGTTGGTGATCATGAGCGGCCACAGGTACTGGTTCCAGCCGAAGATGAACAGCACCACGAAGAGGGCCGCGATGTTGGCCCACGACAGCGGGAGCAGGAAGCGGAACAGGAAGCGCAGCGGCCCCGCCCCGTCGAGCTGGGCCGCCTCCGCGAGCTCGTTGGGAATCGTGAGGTAGAACTGGCGGAACAGGAAGGTGGCGGTGGCGGAGGCCATGAGGGGCACGGTCAGGCCCTGGTAGCTGTTGAGCCAGCCGAGGGTGCCGACCACTTCGTAGGTCGACATCAGCCGCACCGGCACCGGCAGCATCAGGGTGACGAAGATCATCCAGAAGCACAGCATGCGGCCGCGGAAGCTGAAGTACACGATGGCGAACGCGGAGAGCATCGAGATCAGGATCTTGCCCGCCGCCACCGTGACCGCCATCAGCGCGCTGTTCACCAGCATGGTGCCCATGTTCGACTTCCGCCACGCCTCCGCGTAGTTCTCGAACATGTGCGACGACGGAAGGAGGCGGGGCGGCCGCTGCACCACCTGCTGGATGTTCTGGGTCGAGACCGCGAACGCGAAGTAGAGCGGGAAGGCCACCACCGCGATGGAGGCGATGAGGAGGGCGTGGACCAGGAGGGGGCCGCCGGGGAAGCGGCGGCCGCGGGGAGCGGCGTGGGCGCGGACCTGCACGCGCTCCAGCCGGCCGGCATTGATCGCGCTCACGGGCGGGCTCCCGGGTGCGTGGCGGTGCGGCTCATCGGTAGGTGACCTTCTTCTCCGCGAAGCGGAACTGCAGGACGGTGAGGCCGATGACCATGGCCATCAGGATCACCGACTGGGCGCCGGAGGAGCCGAGGTTCAGCCCGATGAAGCCGTCCCGGTAGAGCTTGTACACCATGATCTCGGTCGAGTGACCGGGCCCGCCCTTGGTGACCGCGTCGATGACCCCGAAGGACTCGAAGAACGCGAACACCATGTTCAGCACCACCAGGTAGAACGTGATGGGCGATACCAGCGGGAACACGATGGCCACGAAGCGCCGGATGGGCCCCGCTCCGTCCACGTCCGCCGCCTCCATCACCGAGGCCGGGATGGCCAGGAGGCCCGCGATGTAGAACGCGATGTTGTAGCCCAGGTGGGTCCACGCGGTGGCCACGATCACCAGGCTCATCGCGACCCAGCTCTTGAGCAGCCAGTTGAAGTCGTAGGCGGTCACGAACGACAGCAGGTAGGGCAGGATCCCGTAGGCGGGGTGGAAGATGAACAGGAAGATGATTCCCGCCACCGCGGGGGCGATGCCGTACGGCCAGAGCAGCAGGGTGCGGTAGATCGCGAGGCCCCGGATCTTCTGGGTCGCGAGCCCGGCCAGCACCAGCGCCCCCAGCACCGCGAGCACGGTCACCCCGCCCGCGAAGATGAACGAGTTGCCGACGCTCTCGTAGTACTCCGGATCCCGGAGCAGCTTGCTGAAGTTGGCGAGCCCGATGAAGGTGGACTTGTCCCCGAAGGGCGAGACCTGGTACAGCGACAGCTGCAGCGACTTCAGCGCGGGCCAGAAGAAGAAGATCACGGTGACCGCCATCTGGGGCGCCACCAGCACGTAGGGCAGCCACCGGCTCCGGAAGACCGTCCGCTGCATCGCCCGCCCGCGGCTACTGCTTGTTCGCGGCCGCGAACTCTTTCAGCATCTCGTTGGACTTGGCCACCGCGTCGTCGAGGCCCTGCTTCGCGGTCTTCTTCCCCGCGAAGATGTTCTCCAGCTCCGCCTCGATCACGTCGCGGATCTGCACGAAGTTCCCCAGGCGCAGGCCCTGGCTGTTGGCCGTCGCCTGTCCCTTGGTGAGCTGGGCGAACGCGGTGAACTGGTCCGGGTTCTTCTTGAAGTGATAGCCCGCCTCCAGGTTCTTCACCGCGCTGTTGGAGATCGCGAGGTACCCGGTGGTCACGTGCCACCACATCTGCTGGTTGGTGTCCGAGATGAACTTCAGGAAGCGGGCGGTGCCGCGGTTCTCCGCCGTCGGCTTGCCCTTCATCACCCAGAGGGTGGCGCCCCCGATGATGGAGGTGGCCCGCTTGTAGGGTGCGCCGTAGTGCGGGAGCTGGCCGGTCCCCCACTTGAAGCTGGCCGCCTTGGTGAAGCCCCCGATGAGAGCGGACGACTGCATGTAGATCCCGCACTCCCCGCTCAGGAACTTGGGATCCGCGGCGCCGCCCCGGCCCCCGTAGGAGAAGATGTTGTCCTTCTGCCACGCCGCGAGCTGCGCGACGTGCTTGACCCCGAACTCCCGGTTGATCAGCAGCTGGGTGTCGAGGCCGTCGAAGCCGTTGTGCCTGGTGGCGAAGGGCTGATCGTGCAGGGCGTGCATGTTCTCCACCTGCACCCACGACGGCCAGCCGGTGGAGAAGCCGCACTTGGAGGCCCCCGAGGCGATGAGCTTCTTGCTGAACTCCTCCACCTGCTTCCAGGTCTGGGGCGGCTTGGTCGGGTCGAGCCCCGCCTTCTGGAACGCATCCTTGTTGTAGTACAGGATCGGAGTCGAGGAGTTGAACGGCATGGAGTAGAGGTTGCCGTCCTTGGAGTAGTAGCCGACCACCGGCGCGATGAAGTCCTTCCAGTCGACCGCGATCTCCTGCTCCTTCATCAGCTGGTACACCGGCAGCACCGCGCCGGAGAGCATCATGGTCTGGGTGCCCGCCTCGAACACCTGCACGATGTGGGGCGCCTGCCGCTGACGGTACGCCGCGATGGCCGCGGTGAGGGTCTCCGCGTAGCTGCCCTTCTGCAGCGGCTTGACCTCGTACTCGCTCTGGCTCTCGTTGAACTGCTTCACGAGCGAGTTGACCGCGTCGTTCAGCTGGCCGGTCATCGCGTGCCAGAACTGGATCTCGGTCTTGGCCAGCGCGGGCGACGCGGGCACCAGCAGGAGGGCGAGGGTGAGCGCGAGCGCGGGCATCGCCCCTCCCCAGAACGTCTTCGTCCGTGGCATGGGTGACCTCCGGGTGTTCACGGTAGCGAGTCGGTGTCTCGAATGGGCGGCGCCGGGGTGCCGTTCTCGCGACGACCCCCGGGAGCGCACGGCACTATAGCACCTACGGCTTCTTCTCGTACACCGCGTTCCGGCCGGTCACCGCGGAGGGCGCGTACAGCGTGCGGCGGTCCGTGCTCGGTACCAGCGTGGTGATGATCGACTGGCTGCCGATCTTGTAGTCGATCTGCACGCCCGCGTCGGAGGCGTGGTAGCGGCCGGTGAAGCGAATCCCGTTCCGCTTGGCCACCGCCACGTGGCCGTCGGGGGCGAACTCGATCAGGTCCTGGGACCCGCCGTCCGGGTCGCGTCGCAGCTCCCAGCGACCGATGAGCCATTCCGCGTCGGCCGCCGCGGCGGGGGCGGTCGTGACGAGCAGGAGGGCGAGCGCGCCGAGAAAGCGCCGCGTCATGCGCGCTGGCGGAAGCGTCGGCTGCGCTCCACGTGCTGCGAGTACGCCTCGAGCTCCGCGTCGAGCCTCCGCCGGGACCAGCCGCCCAGCTCGGCCATGCGCGCCGCGATCGGCTCCGCACAGTCGAGGCCCTGGCAGCGGCTCTGTCCGATGCCGGTGCGCCGCAGCAGCACGTCTTGCAGCGACACCGCCTGCTCCTCGCGCACCGCGTGGTGGAGCTGGGCCACGATCTCCGGGTTGCTGGGGCAGAGCCGCTCGAAGCCGTCGGGCAGCTTGCGCCCGAGGTCGAGCACGCGCGGGTAGGTCCGGCCGTAGGTCTCCACCAACGTCCGCATGGTACCGCGCGAGAGCCCGGTCGCCCCCATTTCCTCCGAGACGTCCATCCACACCCGGGCCTCGACCTTGCCCACCTCCTCGTCCGCGCCGTCGAGGGTGAGCCGCGCGGTGCGCGCCTTCTCCTCCCGGCCCAGCAGACGCATGACCCGATCGCCCGCGTCCTCGGCGAGGCTCCGGAAGCAGGTCAGCTTGGTGCCGGTCACCGAGAGGAAGCGCCCGTCGGGGCCCTCCGGCACCACCGCGTGGTCGCGCGAGACCCTGGAGGCCGCGCCGGGGGAGGCGGCCGCGCTCGGCTCGAAGGAGAGCGGGCGCACCCCCGCGTAGGTGTAGACCACGTTCTCGAAGGTGGCCCGCCGGTCGGGCAGCACCTTGGCCACCTCTTCCAGGAGGTAGGTGACCTCCTCGCGAGTGGCCCACAGGCGATCGGGGTCGCCGTCGAAGTCGGTGTCGGTGGTGCCGACCAGCGAGAAGTCCCGCCACGGGATGACGAAGATCATGCGGTCGTCCCTGGTGGACAGGTAGACCGCCCGGTCCGTCATCCGCGGCAGCAGGCAGTGGATGCCCTTGGTGGTGCGCAGCACCTTCGGGCTGCGGTCGGCGACCCGGGCCGTCGCGCGCAGCCGGTCGACCCACGGGCCCGCGCAGTTGACGATCACCGAGGCCCGCACCGACTGCACGTGGCCCGAGAGCAGGTCGCGCACCTTCACGCCCTCCACCCCGCGCCGGCCGTGCACGAACTCCTCCACCTCGCAGTAGTTGAAGGTGCGCGCCCCGTGGCGCGCGGCGGAGAGCACGTTCTCCAGGCAGAGCCGCTCCGGATAGAGCAGCAGGTCGTCGAAGTAGTAGCCGGCCCCCCGCAGGTCGTCGGCCCGCACCGACGGCTCGAGGGCCAGGGCGGCGGCGGGGCGCAGCACCCGGTAACGCTCGGTGGTCTTGCCGGGGGTGAGGAGATCGTAGAGCCACATGCCGATCCGCACCGTGATGAGCCCGCGCGCGGAGCCGCGGTAGACCGGCACCAGGAACGGCAGCGGGCGCACCAGGTGGGGGGCGAGCCGCTCCAGCGTCTTCTTCTCGCGCAGCGACTCCCGCACCAGCTTGAAGTCGCCCAGCTCGAGGTAGCGGAGACCGCCGTGGATCAGCTTGGAGGACTTCGACGAGGTGCCGGAGGCGAAGTCGCCCTTCTCGAAGAGCGCGACCGAGACGCCGCGCAGGGCCAGGTCGCGCGCCACTCCCGCCCCCGCCATGCCGCCGCCGATCACCACGGCGTCCAGCGCGGCGCCGTCCAGACCGGCCAGCCGATTCGCGGGCGCGCTCACTCGATCACTCCACCAGATCCCCGATCGATCCTACCACGTGGTCGGGAGCCACCGCGGCGATTCGGGGGTCGTCCGCTCGCGTGACGCCGCTCAGCACGAGCACGGTGCCGAGCCCGAGGCGCCGGCCCATCACGATGTCGGTCTCGATGCGGTCGCCCACGATCGCCGCGTCGCGCGCGGGCACCCCGAGCGAGGCGAGCGCGACCTCCAGGATGATCGGCGATGGTTTCCCCACGATGGCCTCCACCCGGCGATCGGTCACCGCCTCCACCGCCGCGATCATGCCCGCGCAGTCCGGGATCTCCCCGCCCTCCACCGGGCACGTGCGGTCCGGATTGGTGGCGATGAGCCGCGCCCCGCCCTTCACCGCCTGGAGGGCCACGTTCAGCTTCGCGTAGTCGAAGGTGCGATCGAAGGCGATCACCACCCAGCGCACGCGCTCGTCGCCGCGCACCTCGAACCCGTGCGCGCGCATCTCCTCGATCATGGGAGGCTCGCCGATGACGAACACCGGCGCCCCCGGGTCGCGCTCGCGCAGGTGGCGCGCCAGCACCAGCGAGGAGTTGATGACGTCGTCGGGCTCCGCCGGCACGCCCAGGCGGGTGAGCTTGGCCGCGTAGTCGGCCCGGGTCTGGAGCGGCTTGTTGGACAGGAACGCCACCCGGCGGCCCGCCGCGCGCAGGGCCGCGATGGTCCGGTCCGCCCCCGGGATGAGGCGCTCCCCCCGGTAGACGGTGCCGTCGAGGTCGAGGAGCCAGCCGCGGTACGGGAGGCGGGGGACCGTGGCGCTCACTCCCTCACCCTAGCACCCCTCACCCTGCCCTCTCCCCGAGGGGAGAGGGAGAGATGGGTCAACGCAGGAGGGGGACGACGGCGGCCTGGGCGAGATCGAAGAGCGGGCCCGGCGCGACGCCGAGCTGCACCACGCCCCAGAGCGCGACCGCGAGCGCGAGGGCACCCGAGAACGACGGGGCCAGCACGGTGGGCGCGCCCTCCGGCTCCCGCATGTACATGTAGACGATGAGCCGCAGGTAGTAGTACGCGGCCACCGCGGAGTTCAGCACCCCCACCACCGCGAGCCACACGTAGCCCGCCTTCACCGCGGCCCCGAAGAGGTAGAACTTGCCCACGAAGCCCGCGGTGGGCGGGATGCCGACCAGGGAGAGCAGGAAGATCGAGAGCGCGGCGGCCAGCATCGGGTGCCGCGTCGCGAGCCCCCCGAAGTCCTCCAGCCGCACCGCCTCGTGCCCGGCGCGCTCCAGGAGCACGAGGGCCCCGAACGCGCCGGCGGTGGTGAAGGTGTAGATCAGCAGATAGAAGAGCACGCTGCCGTTGCCGAGCGCGCCGCCCGCCACCACGCCCACCAGCATGTAGCCCACGTGGGCGATCGAGGAGTAGGCGAGCATGCGCTTGAGGTTCTGCTGGGCCAGCGCGACCACGTTGCCCACCGTCATGGTCACCGCGGCCATGGCCCACACCACCATCGGCCAGTCGACCGCGACCCCGCGCATCGCGGTCAGCAGCACGCGCAGCAGCGCGGCGAAGGCGGCGGCCTTGGAGCCGGTGGCGATGAACGCGGTCACCGAGGTGGGCGCGCCCTCGTACACGTCGGGGGCCCACATGTGGAAGGGCACCGAGGAGATCTTGAAGCCGAAGCCCACCAGCAGCAGCCCGAGCCCGATGACCAGCATCGGATCGCGCCCGCTCCCCGCCGCCACCGCGTTGGCGATGCGGTCGAGGTTGGTGGTGCCGGTGGCCCCGAAGATCAGGGCGATCCCGTAGAGGAAGAACCCGGAGGCGAAGGCTCCGATCAGCAGGTACTTCAGGGAGGCCTCGCCCGCGTCCGGGCGCGTGCGGAAGAAACCGGCCAGCACGTAGAGCGAGATCGACATCGTCTCGAGGCCGAGGAAGACGATGATGAGATCGCCCGCCGCCGCCATCAGCATCATGCCCAGGGCCGAGAGCAGCACCAGGACGTAGAACTCGCCCGACTCCTGGCCCTCGCGGCGGATGTAGTCCATCGAGAGCAGCAGCATGAGGCCGGTGGCGTAGCCGATCACGATGTTGAAGAAGAGGGCGTAGGCGTCGAGCACCACCATGCCCCGGAAGCCCCGCAGCTCCCCCGCCCCCGCGAAGGTCATCCAGTAGGTCACCACCAGGGCCGCCACCACCCCCAGCGCGCTCACGAAGCCCAGGTGGTCCTTCCGCTCCCGCGGCGGGATCAGGTCGAGCAGCAGGACGACGGTGGCGGTCAGCGCGATCACCAGCATGGGCCAGAGGGGCCGCAGGTCGACGGCGGGCAGGATCAGCGGCGGGGTCACGGCCTCACCGCGGGATCAGCAAGGCGGAGGTCGCCTGCGCCTTCGCCTGCACCTGGGTGATGAGGGCCTGCACGCTCGGCTCGGTCATCGCGGTGAAGGTGGTCGGGTACACCCCGATCCACACGATGAAGAGGAGCACCGGCAGCAGCACCGCCCACTCGCGCGGGGAGAGGTCGCGCAGGCGCCGGTTGGCCTCCGAGGTCAGCTCGCCGAAGCACACCCGCTGGTACATCCACAGCAGGTACACCGCGGCGAAGATGATGCCGCTGGTGGCGAGCGCCGCGGCGAGGCGGTGCACCTGGAAGGTGCCGAGCAGGATCAGGAACTCGCCCACGAAGCCGTTCAGCCCGGGCAGCCCGAGGGAGGAGAGGCACACGATCAGGAACAGCACGCTGAACGCGGGGATCACCTTCCAGAGCCCGCCGAAGTCGGCGATCAGCCGGGTGTGCCGGCGCTCGTAGATCATGCCCACCATGAGGAAGAGGGCGCCGGTGCTGAGCCCGTGGTTCACCATCTGGATGATGCCGCCCACCATGCCCTGCGGGGTCAGGGTGAAGAGGCCCAGCACCACGAAGCCCAGGTGGCTCACGCTGGAGTAGGCCACCAGCTTCTTGATGTCGGCCTGCACGGTGGAGATCCACGCCCCGTAGATGATGCCGATGATGGACAGCGCGAAGAGCCACGGGGCCCACGTCATGCTCGCCTGCGGGAAGAGGGGCAGGCAGAAGCGCAGGAAGCCGTAGGTCCCCATCTTCAGGAGCACCCCGGCCAGGATCACGCTGCCCGCGGTGGGCGCCTCCACGTGCGCGTCGGGGAGCCAGGTGTGGAACGGAAACATCGGCACCTTGATCGCGAAGGCGAGGGCGAAGGCCAGGAACAGGAGATCCTGGGTGAGGCCGCCCGGGATCACGAATCGCACCAGCACCGGCAGGTCGAAGGTGTAGGTGCTGGTGGCCGCGCCGTGCTGGAAGTACACGAACAGGATGGCCACCAGCATCAGGAGCGAGCCGGTCAGGGTATAGAGGATGAACTTGACCGCCGCGTAGACCCGGTTGGGCCCGCCCCAGATCCCGATGATGAGGTACATCGGGATCAGCATCGCCTCCCAGAAGACGTAGAAGAGGAAGAGGTCGAGGGCCACGAAGACCCCGAGCATCCCCGTCTCCAGGAGCAGCATGGTGATCGCGAACTCCTTCCAGCGCGACTCCACCGACGTCCACGACGACAGCAGCGCGAGCGGCATCAGGAAGGTGGTGAGCAGCACCAGCAGCACGCTGATCCCGTCCACCCCCACGTGGTAGGAGACCCCGAGGGAGGGAATCCACGCGCGCTGCTCCACGAACTGGTAGTCCGCCGAGGCGGGATCGAAGCGGAAGTACACCGGGAGCGAGATCGCGAAGGTCACCACGCTGGTGCCGAGGGTGACCAGCTTGGTGGCCGCCTCCTGGCGCCGCGGCAGCAGGAGCACCACCACCGCCCCCACCACGGGCAGGAAGGTGACCAGGGTGAGCAGGTACGCCATGCCCTACCGGCGGGCCATCAGGTAGGCGATCACCGCGACCGCGCCCAGCAGGACGCCGAGCGCGTAGTTCATCACGAAGCCGGTCTGCACCCGGCGGAGGCCGCGCGACCAGCTCGCCACCGTGGTGGCCACCCCGTTGACGAGGCCGTCGATGACGCGCGGATCGAAGACCCGGGCGAGCCAGAGCGAGAGCTGGTAGATCGGCTTCACGAAGAGGGCGTCGTAGATCTCGTCCACGTAGTACTTGTCGATCAGGATCTTGTGGAGCGGGTTGCGCGCCACCCCGATCGAGGCCGCCCGCACCGGGATGCGCCCGTACACCATCCACGCGAGCGCCACTCCCGCGATGGCCACCAGGGCCGAGAGCACCAGCAGCGAGAACGCCACCCCCGCGCTGTGCTCGCTCTCCTCCAGCGGCAGCACCGGGGCGAGGAAGTGGGCGAAGGCGGTGCCCTGCGACGAGGGGATGCCCACCGCGAGGCCGGCCACCACCGTCAGCACCGCGAGGACGATCAGGGGAATCGTCATGACCGCGGGCGACTCGTGGATGTGGTGCGCCACCTCCTTCGGCATGCGGGGGCCGCCGAAGAAGGCGAGGAACACGAGCCGGAACGTGTAGAACGCGGTCATGAACGCGCCCAGCAGCAGCATCGCCCACAGGAGGTAGCGGTGGCCGTGGAACACCGCGCCGAGGATCTCGTCCTTGGAGAAGAAGCCGGCCAGCGGCGGGATGCCCGCGAGGCCGAACGCGCCCACCAGGAACGTCACGGTGGTGGTCATCATGCGCGGGGCCAGCCCGCCCATCTTGCGCAGGTCCTGCTCGCCGGAGAGGCCGTGGATCACGCTGCCCGCCCCCAGGAAGAGCAGGGCCTTGAAGAAGGCGTGGGTCACGAGGTGGAAGACGCCCGCCGCGTACGCGCCCACCCCCACCCCCACGAACATGTAGCCGAGCTGGCTGATGGTGGAGTAGGCGAGCACGCGCTTGATGTCGGTCTGCACCAGCCCGATCGACGCCGCGAAGAGCGCGGTGAGCCCGCCCACCCAGGCCACGATCTCGAGCGACAGGGGCGCCATCTCGAACAGCTTGTGGCAGCGCGCCACCATGTAGACGCCCGCGGTCACCATGGTCGCGGCGTGGATCAGGGCCGAGACCGGGGTCGGGCCCTCCATCGCGTCCGGCAGCCAGGTGAACAGCGGCAGCTGGGCCGACTTGCCGCACGCGCCCATGAAGAGGAGGAGCGCGATGGCCAGGTAGGTGTTGGTGGAGACGCTCGCGTCCGCCTTGGCGAAGACCTCGCCGAACTGGAGCGTCCCGAAGGTGACCCAGATCAGCATGACGCCGAGGCCGAAGCCGAAGTCCCCCACCCGGTTCACGATGAAGGCCTTCTTGCCCGCGTCGGAGGCCGACTTCTTCTCGTACCAGAACCCGATCAGGAGGTAGGAGCAGAGGCCCACCGCTTCCCAGAACACGTAGAACAGGAGGAAGTTGCCGGCCAGCACCAGCATCACCATCGAGAACACGAACAGGTTCATGTAGGTGAAGAAGCGAGCGTAGCCGTCGTCGTCGTGCATGTAGCCGGCGGAGTACAGGTGGATGAGAAAGCCCACCCCGGTGACCGCGAGCAGCATCACCGCGGTCAGCTGGTCCACCTGCGCGGTGACCGGGGCCTTGAACGAGCCCGCCACCACCCACGGGAAGAGGTCCCCGGTCCACGTCTCCCCGTGCCAGACGCGGCCGAAGACCAGGCACGAGGTCACGAACGAGGCCAGCACAGCCGGCACCGCGATCCAGTGCGCCTTGTGTCCGATGAAGCGCCCGAAGACGGCGTTGATCAGCGTGCCGACGAGCGGAAACAGCGGAATCAGCCAGACGAGTCGTGACATGAGCTCGGGTGCAAACCCGCAACACTCTAAGCGGAAGCGGGGGAGGGTGTCAAGGTTGGGACCCTCCGCCGCCGTCGCGCAGCCGCGGCTCCACGAAGTGGAAATACATGAACGGAATCATGTAGAAGAGCAGCAGGTGGCCGGAGATCAGCCGCACGCTCGCCACACTCTCGTCGGCCAGCAGCAGGCAGAGCGTGAGGTTCATCAGCACGTAGGCGATCACCGCCACCGCGGCGCGCCGCGGCCCCTCCGGGATGTAGGCGAGCAGCGTCCGCCACGCCACCATCCGCACGCGGCCTTCCCCCCGCACCGGCGCGCCCGACTGCCGCAGGCGGGCGATCATGGCCGCCAGCAGCGCGAAGGCCACCGCGAACAGCACCAGCGCGATCGCGGCCGCGTAGACGGGCGGGAGCGGAGTGAAGGTGGAGAGATGCAGCACCGCGCTCACCGCGAAGCCGGCGGTGGAGGTGATTGCGAGAAGCCTTCCCCAGTTCAGGCGGCGGTTGGACACGGGTCCCTGGCTAGCATATGCCGTGACCCCTCTTCCTGATTCCCTTGGCTCGCCGCGCGCTGCTCCGGGCGCGGGTGTCGGGTGGGGGGACCACCGTCTAGATCTTTAATCTCTTCGGCTGCGGGGGCCCCGAAATGGCCCCCGCACTCCCCCAATGCGGACCACCGTGCCGGGCAAGCGGTTCAAAGTTGGGCGCTGCCGGTGAGAGTGGCTGCTACCATGGCCGGGTGGCACGGTCCCGCGTCCGGATCTGGCTGGTCATCTTCTTCGTCCCCATCCTCCTGGTGCTGGGCGGGATCGGCTATCTCGCGTGGCGCCAGAGCGTGGCCGCGGTGCGGGTGGAGTTCTCCCCGGTCCCCAGGTTCATCGGCGCCCGCACCCCGATCACCCTCGACCTGCACGCCCGCCGCGGCGGGGTGCAGTCGGTCGACGTGCGGATGATGCAGGGCGGCACCCGGGTGAGTGTCGCCCAGCAGACGTTCTCCGGCCCGCCCAGCAACGATCAGCGCGTGCAGCTCATCGTGGCGGGGGGCAGCCTCGGGCTGCGCGAGGGCGCGGCCACCCTCGAGGTGCGCGCGCGCGACGGCTTCTGGCGCCCGATCCGCGTCGACGACCGCGTGGTGGCGAGCCTGCCGGTCACCCTCGACTTCACCCCGCCCACTCTCGAGGTCCTCTCCTCCACGCGCTACCTCTCGCGCGGGGGCGGCGGGCTGGTCGCGCTGCGGGCCAAGGGCGCGGCGCGGGTCGGCGTCACGGTGGGCGATCTGTTCTTCCCCGGCTTCCCGGCCGGGGCGGCGGACAGCGGCCTCTACGCCACGCTCTACGCCCTGCCCTGGAACCTGCCGCCCAGCTCGCCGATCACGGTGGCGGCCCAGGACGAGGCGGGCAACGCGGTGTCCCGCGCCCTCGCGGTCGACATCCGGCCCCGCAGGTTCCCGATCGACACCATCGACATCGGCGAGCAGTTCCTCGCCAGCAAGATGCCGGAGCTGCTGCCCGAGCGCGGGGCGATCCCGCCCGACCAGCTCCTCGCCGCCTTCTTGACCGTGAACCGCGACAAGCGGAAGGAGGCGGAGCAGATGAAGCGCACGCTGGCCCGGAAGAGCAAGCCGTCCCCGCTCTTCGAGGGCGCGTTCCTGCAGCCGCGCAACACCAAGGTCTTCTCCAACTTCGCGGAGACCCGGACCTACCGCTACCAGGGCAAGGAGGTCGACACCCAGGTCCACCTGGGCTACGACCTCGCCTCCCTGAAGCACAGCCCGGTGCCGGCGGCCAACTCGGGGGTGGTGGTCTTCGCGGCCCCGCTCAACATCTACGGCAACGCGGTGGTGGTGGACCACGGCTGGGGCCTCCAGACGCTCTACGGCCACCTCTCGACGCTCGAGGTGAAGGAAGGCGATCAGGTGAAGAAGGGCCAGGAGCTCGGCAAGAGCGGCTCGACCGGCCTGGCCCTCGGCGACCACCTGCACTTCGAGGTGCTCATCCAGGGCATCTCGGTCACGCCGGTCGAGTGGTGGGACGGCAAGTGGATCCGCGACCACATCGGCCGCCCCCTCCGCGAGGCCAACATCCCGCTGCTGCAATCCGACCAGCCCGACACCGCCGCCGCCGAGGAGCGCCCCACCGCGCCCCCACCCCGCCGCCGCCCCCGCCGCTGAGCGCGGTCGAGCGCGGGGTCAGGTCTTACATTCCGACATTTCGCCATGCCGCACCGGGCGGCACGAAGTCGCCGATGATCCCCATGAGCGTGGCGAGCAGCGCGGGCCGCCGCCGGAGCGCGTGCGCCGCGGCGTTGGCCAGGACGCGGTGGCGGATCACGAGCTGGAGCGCCCGCGTCAGCCGCGCCTTGGCCGCGAACGCCTCCCGCTTGGCGGTCGCGTAGGGCGCGAGCGCGGCCGCCGAGAGATCCCCGCGCTGCAGCGCGGGGTCCGCCACCTCGGACAGGAGCTCGGCGGAGCGCAGCGCGGTGTAGAGCCCTTCGCCGGTGAACGGATCGTAGAATCCCGCCGCGTCGCCCACCAGCACGGCCCCGTCCACCCGCGGCTCCCCCACCCGGTACGCGAGCGGCCCCATCACCCGCAGCGGCCCCTCGGCCCGCATCCCGCGCAGGCGCGCGGGCAGGTGCCGCAGCTGCTTGAGCCGCGCGGCGAGGAAGGTCTCCATCCGTCCCCGATAGGGCGCCGCGTGCGGCAGCGGCACCACCAGGCTCAGGTTCACCAGGCCGGGCGCCACCGGGTTCAGGATCGAGTAGTCGGGCGGATCGACGTAGATCTCGCCGCGATCGCCGAGCCCGTCGACGCCGCTCACGTGCTGGATGAGGGCCAGGCGCCGCAGCGGGTGCGGGCGCACCAGCCCCAGCGCGCGGGCCACCACCGAGGCGCGCCCGTCCGCGCCCACCACCAGGCGCGCCGCCACGTCGACCCGCGCGCCGTCCTCCGCCTCCGCCTGCACGCCCACCACCCGGCGGCCCTCGCGCAGGAGCCCGGTCACGCGATGCCGCTCGCGCACGTCGACCGGCAGCGTGCGCGCCCGCTCCACCAAGAGGCGGTCGAGCACCTCGCGCGGAACCGCGAGCGCGTGGTCGCGGTACCCGCGCCACGGTCCCTCGGTCGGATACACGCCGTCGAGCACCGTGCCGTCCGGCGCGGTGATGCGCATGCCGTGGAGGGCCTGCGCCCCCGCCGCGTCCACCGCCTTGAGCACGCCCAGGCGGTCGAGCACGCGCGCCCCCTCCGGCGAGAGGTACTCGCCGCAGATCTTGGGACGGGGAAAAGCGGCCTTGTCGAGCAGGGTGACCGCGTGACCTCGCTCCGCCAGGAGGATGGCGGTCGCGGCGCCGGCCGGCCCGGCGCCCACCACCACCACGTCGGCGCCGGTCACGACAGCGCCTGGCGTGGCAGCGCGCCGAGGGACGTCTTGGTGCGGACCGCGCAGAAGCGGAAGTACGGCCAGTGGTGCACCACGCTCGCGTCGGCCACGCCGGCCCGGCGGCAGAGGCCGCTCACCTCGAGAGGCGTGTAGGAGCGGCGCACCGAGAGCGGTCCGTCGTGCCGCGAGATCGCGCCGCGGGTGATGAAGCGGGTGATCAGCCACACCACCGCGTGCGCGACGCGGCTGCGCACCAGGTCGTTCACCACCATCCCCACCCGCGCCGCCGCGTCCATCTCCGCGAGGTAGCGCACCCCCGCGTCGGGCTCCAGGTGGTGGAGGGTCATGGCCGAGATGGTGAGGTCCACGCCGCCGGGCCGGATCGGCAGGGCCAGCGCGTCGCCGCGCAGGAAGCGGATCTCCGGGTAGTCGCGCACGATCTGGGCCGCGATCTTGAGGGTGTCCGCGTCGCGGTCCAGCGCGAACACCCGGATGCGCCGCTTCTCGCGCCGGGCCCAGCGCACGAGCGCGCGCGGGATGTCGCCCGCCCCGGTGCCCACGTCGAGCACCGTGATCGGGTGATCGGCGGGCAGCGCGCCCAGCAGCCGCTTGACGTGCACCATGGTCACCATGCGCCCGCCGAAGAGGGCGTTGACCCGGGAGATGTCGGTCATGCAGCACGCCATGTCGTCGTAGGAGACGGGCTGGGGCCCGTCGATGATCTCGAGGACGCCCGCGGCGCGCGCCAGCGGAGGGAGGAGGCGCATCCTACCAGCGAAGCAGGGCGCCCTCGGCCGCGAACCCCGGGCCGAGCGCGATCATGAGCCCCCAGTCGCCCGGCACCGGCTCGCCGGAGCGCAGCAGGTCGTCCAGCACGAACACCACGGTGGCGGAGGACATGTTACCGTAGCCCTGCAGCACCGCCCGCGAGTGCGCGAGGCGGCTCTCGTCGAGCGACATGAGCCGGCCCACCTGCTCGATCACCCGGCGCCCCGCGGAGTGCAGCACGAAGTGGGCGATGTCCTCGGTCTTGAGCCCGTTGCCGGCCATGAGGAGATCCGCCATCTCCTTCATCATCCCGGCCCCGATGCGCCGCACGTCCTTGGAGAGCACCACCCGCGGGCGCCCGCCCGGGTACTCGAAGCCCATCGCCCCCAGGTGCTCGGAGCGGAACAGGGTCTTGTGCTCGATGATCTCGGGCCCCGCCCCGTCGCGGGACACCGCGATGGCCCCCGCCCCGTCCGCGAAGATGGCGTGCGCCACCGCGCTCTCGAGCCGATCGTCGAGGAAGTACGCCGCGGAGCAGATCTCCACCGCCACCATCACCGCCCGGTGGTCCGGAAACGCGCTCAGGTGGTTGGAGACCTGCTGCAGCGCCACCATCGCGCTGGCGCAGCCGGTGTCGCCCACGTGCACCCGCTGGATGGACGGCTTGAGCCCCAGCTCGCTCACGATCTGGGCGTCCAGGCTCGGGCACACCCGCCCGGTGCAGGTGGTGGTGGCGAGGAAGTCGACGTCGCCGCGCTCCCAGCCCGCCCGCTCGATGGCGCGCGCCACCGCCGCGGTGCCCACCTCCACCGCGCCGCGGCGCCAGCGCGCGTTGAGCTGGTCGACGTTCTCGTCGGGGGTGAAGGTCTCGGGGTCCAGGTAGAGGTGGCGCGTCTCGATCAGGCTGTTGCTGAAGAAGCCCGTCCGGCGCGGGTCGTCGTAGCCGGACATGCGCAGGACGGTGGCCTGATCGTAGCGCCACCGCGGCGTCGCGGTGGCGACGGCGGCGATCCTCGGCGCGGCCATCATGGGCGCAGGCTACACCCCGCCTCCGGCCTTGTCCACGGCGGTCCGCCCCCGCGTGTCGCGATCCTGGCCCGCCTGTCCTGGCCCGCTTGTCCTGGCCCGCTTGTCTTGGCCCGCTTGTCTTGGATGGACGACGGGCGCACTATCGTCCCTCGCAGTCACCCCGCACCGGCAAGGAGCCGCGGATGCCGCTCTTCTCGTTCGAAGGCAAGTCCCCGCGCGTGCACCCCACCGCGTTCATCGCCCCCACCGCCAACCTCATCGGCGACGTCACCGTCGAGGAGAACGCGTCGGTCTGGTACAACACGGTGCTCCGCGCCGACTTCAACCCCATCGTGGTGCGCAGGGGCGCCAACGTGCAGGACTGCGCGGTCGTCCACGTCACCCCCGCGGGGGGCGTCGAGATCGGCCCCGGCGCCACCGTGGGCCACCTGTGCCTGGTCCACGCCGCCACCGTCGGCGAGGAGGCGCTGGTGGGGAACTCCTCGACCCTCCTCGACGGGGTGAAGATCGGGGTGCGGGCGATGGTCGCGGCCGGATCGCTGGTGACCCCCGGGACCGAGATCCCCGACGGGATGCTGGCGATGGGCGCGCCCTGCAAGGTCAAGGGGCCGCTCGCGGGCACCGCCGCCGAGCGCTGGGTGCAGATGAACCCCGTCGGCTACCAGGCGCTGGCCCAGCGCCACCGCAAGGGCGTGCAGCCCGCGTGAGCCCCAGCTCGAACCAGATCGCGCGCCGGCACCTGCTGGTGACCGGCTTCGAGCCTTTCGACGGCGACGGCGTCAACCCGTCCGGTGAGGTGGCCAAGCTGCTCGACGGGCGCCTCCTGGGCGACTGCGTGGTGAAGGGCCTGATCCTGCCCGTCCAGCACGAGGCGGCGCGCGCCCGGGTGGCGCCGCTCCTCGAGGCGCCGGGCCTCGGCGCGGTGGTGCACCTGGGCCTGGCCGGCGGCCGCGCCCGCATCGCGCTCGAGCGGGTGGCGGTCAACGTGATGGACTACTCGCGACCCGACGCCCACGGCCAGGTGCTGCGCGACCGCGCCTGCGTGGCCGACGGGCCCGCCGCCTATCTCGCCACCCTGCCCATCCGCGACATGCTGGCCGCGCTCGCCGCCGACGGCATCCCGGCCTACGTCTCCAACACCGCCGGCACCTATCTCTGCAACGACGTCTCCTACACCACGCTGCACGCCCTGGCTCGCGCCGGCCGCTCGATCCCCGCCGGCTTCGTCCACCTGCCGTTCCTGCCCTCGATGGTGGCCGCGCACGACCTGGAGGAGCCCAGCATGGACCTCGCGGTCATGGCGCGAGGGCTCGAGGTGGCGCTGGCCGCGGTGGTGACGCGCGAAGGGTGAGAGCCGGCGCCCCGGGCGCCCGCTACCGGAAGACGAAGCCGGCGTAGCCCCGCGCGGCCACGTCGTCGCAGCGCTCGCGGTACTTCGGGGCGCCGCCCGCGTAGACGATGAAGGTGCGCTTGTCCTTGCCCGCCACGTTGGAGTTGATGCCCGTCATCCAGGAGTCGACCTGGGTGAAGAGCATCCGCCGCCCGGTGTCGAGCACGTGCTGGGTCCACTCGCGCTCCGCCTCCGCGGTCGGCTCCACCCGGACGTGGCCGCGCGCGCGCATGTGGGCGATCAGGGCGGTCACCCACTCCACGTTCTGCTCGATGCAGCGCGGGATGTTGCAGAAGGTGGCCGCGTTGTGCGGACCCACCAGCGTGAAGAGGTTCGGGAAACCCTCGACCTGGAGCCCGAGGAAGGTGCGCGGCCCGTCGGCCCACTTCTCCTTGAGCCGTCGTCCGCCCCGCCCGCGGATGTCGATGCGATCGAACGCGCCGGTGATGGCGTCGAAGCCGGTCGCGTAGATGATCATGTCCACCGCGTGCTCCTCCGCGGTGGTGCGGATCCCCGCGGGCGTGATCCGCTCGATCGGCGTCTCGCGGATGTCGACCAGCCGCACGTTCGGCTGGTTGTAGACCTCGTAGTAGCCGCTCTCCAGCGGCACCCGCCGCGTCCCGAAGCCGTGATTGGTGGGGATCAGCTTCTCGGCCACCGCCGGATCCTTCACGCGGGCCCGGATCTTCCCGCGCATGAACTCGGTGATGGTGGCGTTGGCGTCCCGGTCGATCAGGATGTCCCGGAAGTTGCCCATCCAGATCCCGAAGCCGGGCTCCCGGTAGAGCTTCTCGTAGAACGCCTCCCGCTCCTCCGGGCTCACCTCGAGCGCGTTGCGAGGGTCCGCCTGGTGGATGAAGCAGCCGAACGACTCGCGGCAGATCGCGAAGGTCTCCGGGTAGGTCGCCTTGATCCGCGCCTGGGTCGACGCGTCGATGGGGCGGTTGTGGAGCGGGGCGCACCAGTTCGGGGTGCGCTGGAACACGGTGAGGTGGCCCACCGTCTTGGCGATCTCGGTGATGGCCTGCACCGCGGTGGCGCCGGTTCCGATCACCGCCACCCGCTTGCTCGCGAAGCTCACCGGCTCGTGCGGCCAGCGTCCGGTGTGGTGGGCCTCGCCCCGGAAGCTCTCCACCCCGGGGATCGTGGGCATGGTCGGCGCCGACAGCGGCCCGATCGCGGTGATCAGCAGGCGCGCCCGCATCCGCCGGCCGTCCGTGCTCTCGACCGCCCACTCGTCGGCCGCCTCGTCGTACACCGCGGCGCCCACCCGGCAGCCGAGCTCGATGTCCCGCCGCAGGTCGAGCTTGTCGGCCACGAAGTTGCAGTAGCGGAGCGTCTCCGGCTGGGGCGCGAAGTGCTCGCTCCACTCCCACTCGCGCAGGATCTCCTCCGAGAAGGAGTAGCCGTAGGTCCAGCTCTCGGAGTCGAACCGGGCCCCCGGGTACCGGTTCCAGTACCAGGTGCCCCCCACCCCGTCGCCGGCCTCCAGCACGCGCACCCGCAGGCCGAGCCCGCGCAGCCGATGGAGCTGGTACATGCCGGCGATGCCGGCCCCGATGACGATGGCGTCGTAGGTCGCGGCCTCGGTCCGCCCGCCGCTCATGCCGAGACCGTAGCACAGCGGGCGGACGCGGCTCGGTCGAACCTCCGGGGCGGCGGCCCGCGCGACGCCCTCGATCCGCGGCTCGAGGACTGACCGGCCCGGAACGACGGGGTGCTATCCTCGACGGAGGGATGAAGCTTCAGCTTCGGACGTTCCTGCTCACCGTCGTGGGTCTGATCCTGGTGCCCCTCCTGGGGGTCGCCTGCATCGCCATCTGGTGGGCCCATCAGGACGAGCGCCGCAACATGGAGCAGGCCCTCCTCTACCACGCCCGCTCCCTCTCGGTGGCGATCGACCGCGAGATCGACACCACCCTCGCCGGGCTCAAGGGCCTCGCCGCCTCCGGCGATCTCGACGCGACCGACCTGCGCCGGTTCTACGAGCAGGCGCGCCACGCGCGCGAGGCCTATCGCCGCTGGCTGACGGTGGCCCTCGTCGAGCCCTCCGGCCAGCAGGTGATGAACCTGCTGCAGCCGCCCGGCGCCACCCTGCCGAACGTGATCGGCCTCGAGACGATCCGCCGCACCGTCCAGACCGGCGAGGCGCAGGTGTCGGACCTGGTCACGAGCCCGATCTCGAAGCGCGCCGCGATCGCGGTGACGCTGCCGGTGATGCGCGACGGCAAGGTCGCCAAGGTGCTGGTCGCGGTCATGACCCCCGAGAGCTTCGGCGCGGCCCTCGCGGCCGCCAATCTCGCGGGCGGCACCGTGGGCACCATCGTGGACCGCAACGGCATCGTGGTCGCCTCCACCCAGGGGCAGGCGCAGCGCGTGGGCCAGCCCGGGACCGCGGGCTTCGTCTCCCGCGCCCGCGAGGGCGACGAGGCGGTCTTCACCGGTCCGAGCCCCGACGGGTCGCGGGCCTACACCGCGTTCAGCCGCGCCCCGTGGTCCCGCTTCTCGGTGGGCCTCACCGTGCCCAGCGAGCAGGTCGAGGGCCCGCTGCGCCGCTCGCTCTGGCTGCTCTCGGCCGGCGCCCTCGCGGGGCTGGTGCTCTCGCTCGGGCTCGCCACCCTCGCCGGGCGGCAGTTCGCGGGCCGCCTGCGACGGCTCATGGGCGCCTTCCAGGCCTTCGGCCGCGGCGAGACGGTGCCGGAGCTGCCGGTGTTCCGCCTCACCGAGCTCACCGGGGTGACCGGCGCCCTGCGCGAGGCGATGGCGCTGCTCGAGGCCCGCGCCACCGCGCTCCAGGAGTCGGAGGCGCGCTACCGGACGCTCTTCGAGCGCAACGCGGCGGGCATGTGCCTGACCCAGGCCGACGGCACCATCGTGGACTGCAACGAGGCCTTCGCCCGCATCCTCGGCTTCGGCCGCCCGGTCGACGTGCTGACCTCGAACGTGGGCAGCTTCTATGCCCAGCCCAAGGAGCGCGACCAGCTCCTGGAGCGCGTGCGCGCCGAAGGCGCGGTGGTCAACGTGGAGCTGCAGTTCCGCCGCCTCGACGGGCGGGTGATCTGGGTGCTCGCCAGCGTGATCCGCAGCTCGGGCGCGCCGCGCGCCGACTACGAGACCACGCTCATCGACATCACGGAGCAGAAGGCAGCCGACGAGCTGCGCAGCGTCGCGCGCCTCGCCAACGCGGCAGCCCACGAGATCAACAACCCGCTCACGATGGTGCTGGGCCGCCTGGCCATGCTCCGCGACGACGCGAGCCTGCGCCCCGAGGTCCGGGCCCGCGCGGCGGAGATCCACGCCGCCGCCGAGCGCATCCACGCCATCGTGGTCGACATGAACCACCTCACCCGCGTACACCTCTACGAGCACGCGGGACGCGGGCTGCCCGAGATGATCGACATCCGCCGGTCCGCGGCCGAGAGCCGGACCGAGCGTCAGCGCCCGAGCTGATTCACCACCCCCGCCCAGAGCGCGTCCGCTTCTCCTAGCGCGTCGGTATCGACGGACTCCAGGTGCACCGCGGTGTGCACCATCACCAGCCGGCTCCGCGGGTCGACGTAGATGCGCTGGCCGCGCACCCCCCACAGCAGGAACAGCCGCCGGTCGTCGGCCACCGTGTCGAGCGGGCCGATCCACGTCTGGTAGCCGTAGCCGAGCGTCGCGGTCACCGCCCCCAGATAGGGCTGGCCCTCCGGCACCGTGGTGGCCTCGATCACCCACGCGGCCGGGATGAGCTGGCGCCCTCGCCACGCGCCGCCCTGGGCCAGCAGCAGCCCGAGCCGCGCGTAGTCCCGCAGCACGGCGTTGAGGCAGCAGAAGGCGGCCTCCTGCCCCGAGTTGTCGACGAGCCAGGTGGCGTCCGCCTCCGCGCCCATCGGCTGCCAGATCTTCGCCTCGAGGTACTCGGCCAGCGGACGACCGGTCGCCGCCCGGAGCACCAGCCCCAGCACCTGGGTCTCGGCCGACGAGTAGGAGAACCGCCGGCCGGGCGGGGCGAGGCGCTGGTTGAACGGGGTGACCGCGCTGACCCCGCCCGTCCCGCGCCGCAGGTACGTGGCGAGGACGAGGCGCGCGATGTCGCTGTTGCCGGCGCTGTAGTCCTCGCGGAAGCGCACCCCGGAGGACATCTGCAGCAGGTGGCGCAGCGACGTGCGCCCGTACTCGGTGCCGGCCAGCTCCGGCACGTACGCGGCCGCCGGGTCGTCGACCGACCGGATGAAGCCCTCCGCGATCGCGATGCCGATCAGCATGGAGGTGACCGTCTTGGCCATCGACCACGAGGTGAAGCGGTCGCGGTCGGTGCGCGCGTACTGGTACCGCTCGACCAGGATGGTGTCGCCCCGAGCGATCAGCAGTCCGGTCGCGGGCTGGCGGGCGAGATAGGCGTTCAGCGTGCGCTCCTCGCCCTCGAGCCGCCAGGTGATGCGGGGCTCGGGGGCCCGCGCGAGGCGCGAGGCCGCCTCCGCCCGGTGCACGAGCCGGCCGGGGAAGATCTCGTCGAGATGGCTGTGGGAGCCGACGCTGGTGCCGACGTCGTAGAAGGTGGTGCGGGTGCCCTTGGGGTAGCCGTCGGCGGCGCCGAAGTCCGCCGCGTGCGGCCCACTCGCGTTGAAGCGCGGCCCCGGCTCGCCGGCCGGCCCCGGCTCCCAGCGGGCGACGACGGTCGGCGTCGCGCACGCGACCGCGCCCACGAGCGCCGCCAGCGGCAGCGCCCGCAGGAGGCCGCTCATCCGACGCGTGCCGGTCGCTCCACGTGGGCGAAGTGGCTCAGCAGGAGCCAGGTCGGGAAGGCGCGCACCAGGTCGCGCGGGCCCTCCAGGCGCAGGCCGCCGTCCCGCACCGCCTGCGCGAACGAGATGGCGCCGGTCCACACCCGCGCCATCGCCCCCGCGTCGGCGGACACCGCCAGATCCACGTCGTAGCCCGGATCCTTCAGGCACACGTCGGAGCCGGTGCGCTGGAGGAGCAGCCACGCGGTCCGGAGCGGCCGGCAGCGCGGTGGGAACGCGCGGAAGTCGAAGCGGACCACCACCCGCCGGGGCGGCAGACGCGGGAAGTCGATGCGCCGTCGCACGTTCCACAGCAGGAGCTGGAGGTCGAGGTTCTCCGGATCGAACTGGGTGGCGGCCCAGCGCTGGCCCCAGTGCCCGAGGCCCTCCAGGACCGCACGGAACTCCTCCGCCGCCCGCGTGGGCAGGTACTCGCGGCCGCGGCCACTCGGCAGCGGACGGCTCTGGATCACGCCCGCCGCCTCCAGCTCGCGCAGCCGCTGGCCCAGCAGGGTGCGCGAGATGAGCGGCAGGCCCATACGGATCTCGTTGAAGCGGCGCCCGCCGTTCAGCAGCTCGCGCAGGATCAGCGGCGTCCAGCGCTCCGCGAAGGTCTCGCACGCCATCGCGATCGGGCAGAACTGACCGTAGCCCTTCATCGGTACCGAGGATGGTAGGCTTCGGCCCCCGCTCCGGCAAGTCCATTTTCTGGTCTTGGCGGCCGGCCCCGATCCTTGCCATCGTGGGGGTCGCCCGATCCTGTCGAGGGGGAGGCGACCATGCAGACTGAAGCAGCCCCGATCCACGAGCGAGCGCGCACCGACTGGCCCCAGGTGGCGGAAAGCCTCGGTCCCCGGTTCGCCGAGCGCGCGCCTCAGCACGACGACACCGACACCTTCGTGGCCGAGAACTACCGTGAGCTGCGGGTGCACCGCGTGTTCTCGGCCGGCGTCCCCGCCGAGCTCGGCGGCGGCGGCGCCTCGCACGCCGAGCTGTGCGCGCTGGTGCAGACGCTCGCTCGGCACTGCGGCTCCACCGCGCTGTCGCTGGCGATGCACACCCATCAGGTCGCCATCGCCGCCTTCCGCTGGCGGCACGAGGCGGGGGCGGCGGAGGCGCTGCTGCGCCGCGTCGCCGCCGAGGAGCTGGTCCTGGTCAGCAGCGGGGGCTCGGATTGGCTGGCCGGCTCCGGCCACGCGGAGCGGGTCGACGGCGGCTATCAGGTCAGCGGCCGCAAGGTGTTCGCGAGCGGCGTCCCGCTCGGGGACCTCTTCATGACCATGGCCATCCACGACGACCCCGCCGCGGGCCCGACCGTCCTCCACTTCGCGATCCCGCTCGACGCCCCGGGCATCGCGGTGCAGGACACCTGGCACACGCTCGGCATGCGCGGCACGGGCTCGCACGACGTGGTGCTCGACCGCGTCTTCGTGCCGGACGCCGCCATCGGCCTGCGCCGGCCGCCCGGACGCTGGAGCCCGGCCTGGCACGTGATCGCCGCGCACGCGCTACCCCTGATCCTGTCGGTCTACGTGGGGGTCGCGGAGGGAGCGCGCGCGCTCTCGCTGCGCCTCGCCGCGCGCCGCCGCCACGACCCGGGCGTCCAGGACCTGGTGGGCCGGATGGAGACCGAGCTGGCGACCGCCCGGATGGGGCTGCGCCACATGGTCGACGCGACCGCCACCGGGTGCATGGGCCTCGAGACCACGAACGACGTCCTGACCGGCCGCGCGGTGGCGGGGGCGGCCGCGATCCGGGCCGTCGAGGCCGCGATGGAAGTGGCGGGCGGGGCCGGCTTCTATCGCGACCGACACCTCGAGCGACTCTTCCGCGACGTGCAGGGCGCCCGGTACCACCCGACGCGCGACGCCGCGCAGCGCCGCTACGCCGGGCGTCTGGCCTTCGGGCTGGACGTGGACGACGACCCCGGAGACCTCCGGGGCGACAGCAGAAAGGAGTCAACGACATGAAGATCTCGCGCGGACTCATCGGAACGGCTCTCGGGATCACGCTCTCGGCGCTCCTCCTCTCTCCACCGGTTGCGCAGGCGGACGTCGTCACCGACGCCAACGCGCGCGCGGCCGAGGTGGCCTCGCGCATCCCCGCGCCGCCGCCGGCGGTGCGGACGATGGCCATCGTGCAGGTGTCCGTCTTCGAGGCGGTGAACGCGGTCAGCGGGCGTTATCCCTCCCAGCGCGCGAAGCTGGCGCCGGCGCCGAGCGCCTCCGCGGAGGCCGCGGCGGTGGCCGCCACCCGCGCCGCGCTGTCGAAGCTCATGCCGGCCCAGCAGGCGGTGATCGACGCCGATTACCAGGCGCTGCTGGGGACCATTCCCGACGGCCCCGCCAAGACGGCGGGCATCGCTCTCGGGGAGAGGGCCGCGGACGCCATCGTGGCGCTCTGCGCCGACGACGGGGCCATGGCCGCCGACGCCTACCGGCCGCACGCCGCGCCGGGCGTCTACGTCCCCACGGTCGGGCCGGCGGTGCCGCACTGGGGCAAGCGCCGTCCCTGGGTGATGTCGCGCAGCGACCAGCTGCGCCCCGGCCCGCCGCCCGCGCTGACCAGCGCGCTCTGGGCGCGCGACTACAACGAGATCAAGGCGGTGGGCGGCAAGGTCAGCACGCAGCGCACGGCGGAGCAGACCGCGGTGGCCAAGTTCTGGGAGGCCACGCTGCCCAACATCTACTGGCCGATCGCCCGCTCGGTGGCCGCCGCGCCGGGGCGTGACCTGACCGACAACGCCCGCCTGTTCGCCCTGGCCGCCATGGCCATGGACGACGCGCTGATCGCGGTGTTCGACGCCAAGTACACCTACAACTTCTGGCGGCCCGTGACCGCCATCCGCAACGGCGATCTGGACGGCAACGACGCCACCGAGCGCGATGGCGGCTGGGCCCCGTTCATCGACACGCCGATGCACCCCGAGTACCCCTGCGCGCATTGCATCGTGGGCGGGGCGCTCGCCTCGGTGCTGGCCGCCGAGGTCGGCCCCGGCCCCGGCCCCATGCTCCGGTCCACCAGCTCCACCGCCGGCGGGGCGGCGCGGGAGTGGGCCACGCCGGCCGACTTTGCGAAGGAGGTCGCCCAGGCCCGCATCTACGACGGCGTGCACTACCGCAACTCCACCGAGGTGGGCTCGGCGATGGGTCGCAAGATCGGCGAGCTCGCCGTCCAGAGCTTGCCGAAGAAGCCCGCTCGCTAGTCCGAGCGGCCGCCCGCGCTCATCGCAAGCGACATGGGCGCATCGGGCGATTCGGGGGCGATCCGCCGGGCGCGATGCCCGGCGGATCGCATCGCGGGAGGGGCCCCGCCTTCTTGGGACGGCCGTCACCCGGGATCAGGTTCCGGCTCTTGCTGCTTCGCGCGAGCCGGATGCGGCATCGACGCAACTCCGCGGATTCGAGCGGGCTTTCCCCGGCGACCCGCCCCGGACTCGCGGCCGGCGGCGCGAGGCGCTCTCCCGCGTCAAGCTGCTCCCGCGAGCCAGTTGTCGACCCTGGCACCCTTGTTGCCGTCCTCGTCCGTGTGAGTCGTAGAGCAACGGCCCAGAGAGCACGAAGGAGGACAGAGCGATGACAGGGACACGACGTGCGATCGCGGTTGGCGCGTTCATCATGCTCGCGGTGCTCGGCACGGCCTGGGCGCTGGAGCACCGGGTCAGCACTCGCCTGCGGGGCGACGAGCAGGCCCCGTACACGGAGCCGGCGAAGACGGGCGACTTCGTGGTGCCGTCCGAGCAGCCCTACGACCGCTCCGACCTGATCCTGAGTCAGGGCTAGCGCTCTCGAGCAGCCCATCCTTCCCTCCCTGAGAGGAGCCCGTCCTCTCCTCTCAGGGAACCCCCTCCTACCCTCTCCCCCTCGGGGAGAGGGTCAGGGTGAGGGGGCCTAGGCGGCCCCGCTCAGCAAATCCTCGATCTTCACCGGCAGCTCGCGCACGCGCACGCCGGTCGCGTGATACACCGCGTCGGTGACGGCGGCGGCGAAGCCGGCGAGTCCGATCTCGCCGATTCCGCGCGCGCCCAGCGCGTTGATCTCCCGGTCCGGGAAGTCGACGAAGTGGACCTCGATCGGCGGCACGTCGGCGTTCACCGCTACCACGTAGTCGGCCAGGCTGCTGTTGATCGGCGCGCCGGTCCGCGGGTCGTACGAGGTGTGCTCGAGCAGCGCCATGCCGATCCCCATCACCACCGCGCCCTCGATCTGGCTCCGGCCCGCCAGCGGATTGAGGATCCGGCCCGCGTCGATGACGGTCACCACCCGGCTCACGCGCAGGCGCGCGATGGCCGGCTGCCACGTGACCTCGACGAAGTGGCAGCCGAACGAGTGCGTGGAGAACTTCGGCGACGGGTCGCCGAACGTCGCCTCGGACGCGCCGCTTCCGCTGACCATCCGGAGGTTCGCGCGCCGCAGGACATCCGTGAAGGCCACGCCGCCCGCGGCGCCGTCGGCCTTCACGAAGATCCGGCCGTCGTCGAAGACCAGGTCCTCGGGCCGGCGCCCCTCGAACGGCGAGCCGGGGGTCCCGGCCGCCACCTGCAGCAGCGCTCCGATCGCCTGGTCGGCGGCGGCAAAGACCGCGGGCACCACGGATCCGGTCACCATCGAGCCGCCCGAGATCGGCCCGGGCGGCAGCGTGGTGTCGCCCAGCGCCACCTCCACTTTGCCGAGCGGCACGCCCGTCTTCTCGGCCGCGAGCTGGGCGAGGATCGTGTAGGTGCCGGTGCCGATGTCCTGCGTGCCGCACGCCACCCGCGCCGATCCGTCGTCGTGGAGCTGAACGCTCGCCGCCGCGGGGAACCGGGCCGCGACCCACGCGCATCCGGCCATGCCCCATCCGAGGATCAGGCCGTCTCGCCGCATGGAGCCGACCGCGGGGGTGCGCCGCGACCATCCGAACTTCTGCGCGCCCAGCTCGAGGCACTCCAGCAGGTGGCGCGACGAGAACGGGATGCGCAGGTCCTCGTCGAGCTTCGGCTCGTTCATGATCCGGAGCCGCATCGGATCGATCCGCAGCTGCGCGGCCAGCTCGTTCATCGCCGACTCGGTGGCGTAGAGCCCGGGCACCGCGCCCGGACCGCGCATGTCGCACGCCGAGCCGACGTTGCGCCGGGCCCGCCCGAAGGCCACCCGCAGGTTCGGCACGCTGTACTGGAACGCGGTCGCCTCGCCGCAGTCCTCGTGGTGCGCGTCGAGCATCGAGCGGTGGTAGACGTAGTCGTGCTGGAGCGACAGCAGCTTGCCCTCGGCGGTCGCGCCCAGGCGCACGCGCTGCTGGGTGCGCGCCCGGTGCCCGACGGTCTGGAACATCATCTTGCGGCTGACCACCAGCTGCACCGGCCGGCCGAGCTGCCGCGCCGCCGCGGCGGCGAGCACCGAGTGCGTCCACGGCCAGAGCTTGCCCCCGAAGCCCGATCCCAGGAACCGGGTCACGACCCGGACGTTCTCGACCGGCAACCCGAACATCTGGGCGAGCACGCCCCGGTGGTTGAAGACCGCCTGCGATCCCTCGTACAGGGTCAGGGTCGAGCCGTCCCAGAGAGCGGTCGTCGCGTGCAGCTCGATGGGATTGTGGGTCTCGGCCGGGGTGACGTAGACCTGGTCCAGCTTGACCGGCGCGGCCGCGAACGCGGCGTCCGCGTCGCCGCGCTGGCTCTGACGGCGATCGCGCGGGCCGAAGCCGGTGGCGACCACGTCCGGCTCGTCGTCCGCCGAGAGCGCGGTGGCCACGTTCGGGTCCTGGCGGTCGTAGGTCACCCGCACCGCGTCGGCGGCGGCCTTGGCGGCCTCGAAGGTGTCCGCCACCGCCAGCGCGACGTACTGGCCGTAGTAGCGCACCACGTCGTCCTCGAAGGGCGGGCGGCGCTCGTCGGTGATGCCCTGGAAGCCGGGGCCGAACGTCGAGCGGAAGATCTTCCCGATGTTCTCGCGATGGAAGACCGCCCGCACGCCCGGCATCTTCGACGCGGCGGCGGCGTCGATCGCGGCCACCCGCCCACTGGCGATGGTGGCTCCCACCGGCACCGCGTGGAGCATGCCCGGGAAGTGGAAGTCCGAGGCGTACTGGGCCCTGCCGCTCACCTTCAGCGGCCCATCCACGCGCGGGGTGTCACGACCGATCGGGGACGTCGCCATCCTTCTCTCCTCCGGGGATCAGCTCGAGGCGGCGGTCGCGAGCGCGTGGGTGAGGCAGCGCTTCGCCAGCTCGATCTTGAAGGCGTTCTCGCTCTGGGGCCGCGCGTTCTGAAGTGCCGCCTCGGCCGCACGGCGGAAGCTCGCGGTCTCCGCCGGCTGGCCGACCAGCGCGGCCTCGGCCTCGGGTGACCGCCAGGGCTTGGTGCCGACGCCGCCCAGCGCGATCCGCGCGCGCGTCACCCGCCCGCTCGCCACCGTCAGCACCACCCCGGCGGAGGCGAGGGCGAACTCGTACGACGCCCGGTCGCGCAGCTTGAGGTAGAGCTGCTTGCTGCCCGGGACGGGCGGGGGCAGCGTGACGTGGCTCACCAGGTCGCCCGGCTCGAGCACCGTCTCCCGCTCCGGCGTCGGCCCGGGCAGGAGATGGAACTCCCCGATCGGGACCGTGCGCGTTCCCTTCAGCCCCTGCACGTGCACCGTCGCTTCCAGCGCGGCCAGCGCCACGTTCATGTCCGAGGGATTGGTCGCGATGCAGTGCTCGCTGGTCCCGAGGATGGCCAGCATCCGGTTGCTCCCGCCGATCGCGGGGCAGCCCGTACCGGGCTCGCGCTTGTTGCACGGCATCGCGGTGTCGCGGAAGTACATGCAGCGGGTGCGCTGCAGGAGGTTTCCGGCCGTCGTCGCCATGTTGCGCAGCTGGGCCGAGGCCCCGGAGAGGAGGGCCTGGGACAGCACCGGATAGTCCCGCTCGACCGTCGGATGATGGGCCAGATCCGAGTTGCGGACGGTGGCGCCGACCCGAAGCCCGCCGTCCGGCATCGCCTCGATCGAGCCCAGCGGCAGCCGGTTGATGTCGACGAGCCGCGCCGGCGTCTCGACGTTCAGCTTCATCAGGTCGAGCAGGGTGGTGCCACCGGCGAGGAAGCGCACGTCGGCGCCCTGCTGCGCGGTCTTTGCCTGCGCTCCGGCCCGGACGGCCGCCGCCGGATCGCTTGCCCGGGTGAACTCGAAGGTGCGCATCAGGCGCCCCGCCGCACCCGCTGGATCGCGGCCACGATGTTGGGATAGGCCCCGCAGCGGCAGATGTTGCCGCTCATCAGCTCCTTCACGTCCGCGTCCTCGGGGCCGCACGGCTCCCCGAGCAGCGCCACCGCCGACATGATCTGGCCCGACGTGCAGTAGCCGCACTGGTATCCGTCGAACGCCACGAAGGCGGCCTGCATCGGGTGAAGCGCCTCCGGCGTGCCCAGGCCTTCGCCCAAGTAGCCTTCGCCCAAGCCTTCGATCGTCGTGATCTCCTCCCCGTCGTGCATCACGGCCAGGCTCAGGCAGGAGTTCACCCGGCGGCCGCTCACGTGCACGGTGCACGCCCCGCACTGCCCGTGATCGCAGCCCTTCTTGGTGCCGGTGAGGAGCAGCGTCTCGCGAAGGCAATCGAGCAAGGTCGTCCGGGGATCGACGCGGATCCGCTGCTCCTTGCCGTTGACGCGCAGGGTGACCGGGACCGCGCCCGCCGTCGGCGGGTCGTCCACCGCCGCGGCCGCGCGAGGCGCCGCGAGCGACGTCGGCGCGCATCCGGCCAGCGCCGATGCGGCGGAGGCTCCCGCCGCGGCGGTGAGAAAAGCCCGGCGGGTCAGATCGGGTCGGCGAGCGGGCGCATCGTCTGCCATGGGGCCTCCGTGTCGAGGGAGCGAGTCGAAGCCACTCGTTGGGATGGCTCGAATCGTACCGCGGAGGGCAAGAGGCGGAGTTACAGCAAGAACAAGATATGCGAGCCCGCGCGGGCGTGGATGCGCCGCCCGCGCGGGCGATCGGGGCGGGGCCTAGCTGCGCTCGGAGCCGACGACGGAGACGAACGACACGCACTCGCCCGGGGCGCCGCCCAGGTTGTGCGTCAGCGCGAGCTTCCGGCCCCGCGCCACGCTGGCGATCTGGCGCTTGCCGGCCTCGCCGCGCAGCTGCAGCCACGCCTCGAACAGCATGCGCAAGCCCGAGGCCCCGATCGGGTGGCCGAAGGACTTGAGCCCGCCGTCCGGGTTCACCGCCAGCTCGCCCTCGAGGTCGAAGGTGCCGTTCAGCACCTCCTTCCACGCGGTGCCACGCGGGGCGAAGCCCAGGTCCTCCATCAGCACCAGCTCGGTGGGCGTGAAGCAGTCGTGCACCTCCGCCATGGCCAGCTCCGCGCGCGGGTCCTTGATGCCGGCCTGGGCGTAGGCGTCGGACGCGGAGGCGACCACCTCGGGAAACGTGGTGTAGTCGTAGTCGGGATCGATGGGCCCCGTGGCCGGCCCCGCGATGAACGACAGCGCCTTCACGAACAGCGGCTTGTCGGTGTACTTGTACGCGTCCTCGGCCCGCACGATGATGGCCGCCGCGGAGCCGTCGGAGACGCCCGAGCAGTCGAAGATGCCGAGCGCCCCCGCCACCTGCGGCGAGCAGGCGATGACGTCCTTGGCCACTTCCTTCCGGAACTGGGCCCGCGGGTTCAGCGCGCCGTTCTTGTGGTTCTTCCAGGCGATGCGGGTCATCGCCTCCTTGAAGGTGGCGTCGTCGACGCCGTACTTCTTGGCGTAGGCGGGCGCGAGCAGGCTGAACGTGGCCGGCGCGGTGAGGCCCGCGCGCGTGCCGTCCTCCGGCGCGCCGATGCTGGGCAGCCCCGAGATGCCGGAGTCCTTCAGCTTCTCCACCCCGATGGCCATGGCCATGTCGTAGGCGCCGCAGGCCACCGCGTAGCAGGCGTTGCGGAAGGCCTCGGAGCCGGTGGCGCAGTAGTTCTCGAGCCGGCTCACCGGCTTGTAGTCGAGCTTGAGCGGGCGCGAGAGCGTGAGGCCGCTCTGCCCGGAGAAGAGCGTGCCGAGCCAGAAGGCGTCCACCGCGTCGATCGGCACGTTGGCCGAGTTGAGCGCGTCCTGGGAGGACTCCACGAGCAGGTCGCTGACGCTCTTGTCCCAGCGCTCGCCGAAGGCGGTGCAGCCCATGCCCACGATCGCCACGCGGTCCCGGATCCCGTTGCTCGCCATGTGAGGCCTCCTCTCGACTCTGCGGCCGGTTGTTCCGGCACGCGTGCATTGTACGCACGCGTGCATTGTACGGTCAGGACGCGGGGGCCCGCAACGCCCGGGCGTTGAAGACGGGCACGGGCTTGAGGAAGCCCTTGAGGGTCAGCGTGCCCACGTCTTCCAGCTCGGCGAGCGCCTCGACGGTCCCGGCCACCCGCGACGAAACGAGGACCTGCCCGCCGCGGGCTTCCCCGCACAGTCGCGCGGCGAGGTTGGTGACCGTGCCGATGGCGCCGTAGTCCCAGCGCCCCTCGAATCCGATCGCCCCGATGGTGGCATAGCCCTGCGCGATGCCCACCCCGAGCGCCAGATCGTGCCCGCGCTTCCGCCAGCCGATCGACAGATGCGCCACGCGATCGCGCATGGCGAGGGCCATGCGAATCGCGCGTTCCGCCGGATCGGGCACCGTCACGGGGTCGTTGAAGAAGATCATCATGCCGTCCCCGGTGAATCGCTCGAGGGTGCCTTCGTGCGCGAGGATCAGCGCGCCCATCTCCCCGTGATACTCGCGGAGCACGCCCATGACCTCTTCCGGCTCCGCGGTTTCCGCGAAGGCGGTGAAGCCGCGCAGATCGAGGAAGACGACGGTGACTTCCCTCCGATGCGTCTTCAGGGGGTCGTCGGCGCCCCCGGCGACGATGAGCTCCGCGAGCTGAGGCGAGAAGAAGCGCCTCAGCCGGCCGAGCTGCTCGAGCTGGCTCACCTGATCCGCCACGCGGCGCTCGAGCGTCCGGTTCCACTCCGCACGCTCCTCGGCGAGCGCCTGCACCGTGTCGTGGAGCTGCTTGATGCGCAGCATCGACTTGACCCGCGCCACCAGCGCGGCCTGGTCCACCGGCTTGGTCAGGTATTCGTCCCCCCCCGCCTCCAGGCCGGCCACGATGTCCTTCGGGTCCGACTTGGCGGTGACCATGATGATCGGGATGAACGGAATCGACGCGTCCGCCCGGAGCCGCCGGCAGACCTCGAATCCGTCGACCTTGGGCATCATCACGTCCAGGAGGATGAGGTCGGGATTCGCGGCCGGGACGGCGGCGAGCGCCTCCTCCCCGTCGCTCGCGGTCACGATGTCGTAGCCGTGGGCGGCCAGGCGCGCTTGCAGGATGTGCACGTTCGCCGGCGTGTCGTCCACGATCAGGATCCGCGGCGGGGTTCTCACCGTGGGCGCTCCCCTCTCATCCCAGGTAGCCGCGAATCTTGGCCAGCAGCTCGCGCGGGACGAACGGCTTGGTGACGTAGGCATCGCAGCCGGCCTCGAACGCCTTCACGTCGTCGCCGCTCAGCGCATAGGAGGTGACCACGATGATCGGGATGTGCCGCAGGTCGGGGTTGGCCTTGATCCGCCGCGTCGCCTCGTAGCCGTCCAGCCCCGGGAGCTGGATGTCCATGAGGATGAGGTCCGGGCGCTCCTTCTCCGCCATGGCCACCCCGTCCTCCCCGGTGAGGGCCTCGATCATCTCGAAGCCCGCGCTCTGGAGGAGCAGGCGCAGGATGCGGCGGTTCTCCTCGTGGTCCTCGATGGCCAGGATCCTCTTGCTCATGCGCTCTCCGCCGGCCGCTCCACCCGCAGCGGCACCGTGAAGTAGAAAATCGATCCCTGCCCGAGCGTCGACTCCACCCAGAGGCGTCCGCCGTGCAGCTCGACGAGCCGCTTCGAGATGGCGAGGCCGAGCCCGCTGCCGCCCTTCTTGCGGGTGCTGGAGCTGTCGACCTGCTGGAATTCCTCGAAGATCCGCTGCCGGTCGGCCTCCGAGACGCCGGGGCCGGTGTCCGAGACCGCGACCAGGAACGACCCGTCCGCGACGCGCGCCTCGATCGACACCTGACCCACATCGGTGAACTTGATCGCGTTGCCGACCAGGTTCATGAGGACCTGGGTCAGCCGGCGCTCGTCGCCCCGACCGGGCGGGAGATCGATGGGGACGATCGCCTTCAAGGCGAGCTTCTTCCCCGCCGCGAGGGACTCCACCGCGGACGCCACCGCGTGGACGACCTCCCCCATCGCGTAGTCGCCCAGGGAGAGCGTGAGCTGGCCCGCCTCGATGCGCGACAGGTCCAGCACGTCGTTGATGAGCCCGAGCAGATGGTGCCCGTTGCCCTTGACCCGCTCCAGCGTGTCCCGGATCGCTTCCGGCACGTCGCCGAAGATCCCGTCCAGGATCAGGTCGGTATAGCCGAGGACGGCGTTCATCGGGGTCCGTAGCTCGTGGCTCATGTTGGCGAGGAACTGCGACTTGTGCCGGCTCGCCAGCTCCAGCTGCTGGCTCTTGTCCTGGATCTCCTGGAACAGACGCGCGTTCTCGACCGCCACCGCCGCCTGGGCCGCGAAGGAATGGAGCAGCTCCACGGTGTGCGCCGCGATGGGCGCCCGGGTCAGGCGGTTGTCGGCGCTGAGGACGCCCACGGTGTGCCCTCGCGCGATCATCGGGCTCACCAGGAACGCCCTGAGCCGCAGGGCCGCGATCTCCGAGTAGGGAGGACGCAGGCGATACCGCTCGGGCACCGGGTGTGTCTCGTCGAAGACCCGCGGCTCACCGTCCTCGTAGACGGCGGCCAGGGCTCCCGCTTCGGCGAACGGGATGCTCACACCGAGCAGGGGGCGGTAGTCGCTCTCCGTGAGTCCCGCCCCGGCGCTGACCATCAGGCCATCGCCGCCCGCGCTGGGCGTCCAGATGTAGAGGTGGTCGAGACCCACGACCTGACGGGCCGCATCGAGGACCCGCCGGAGCTGCTCGGTGAGGGAGAGCGGCTCCTGGAGCGCAGTGGAGAGGCGCGAGAGCTGCTCCTGGTTGCGGGAGAGCTCCTCGAGCGCCCGGCTCTTCTCGTCGATCTCCCGGAAGAGCCGGGCGTTCTGGATGGCGATGACCGACTGGGTCGCGAAGGCCTGCAGCAGATCCACCACCGGCTGGGGAAACGTCCCTGCGACCTTGCGCCGGACCACCAGCGCTCCCACCACGTGGCTCTCGGTCAGGAGCGGGACCGCGAGAAGCGCCCGAAACCCCGCCTTCAGTACGAACGGCAGCGGATAGCCGGACGCGCTCTCGAGGTCGGGGATCTGCACCGCGACGCGCTTCGACCCCGCCTGGCCGACCACGGTCTCCCCGAGCCGGATGTGGGACCGGCGGAGCGCCTCGATCATCTCCGGGGCGATTCCGTAGTTCGCCCGCGGCACGAACACCTGCGCCCCCTCGTCGAACTCGTAAATCGTCCCCGCGTCGGCCTGCGAGAGGTCGACCGCGTGCGTGACGATGCTGGTCAGGACGGACTGGATGTCCAGGCTCGAGCTGACCGCCTGCCCTACCTCGCCGAGCGCCCGAAGCTCGGCCACCGAGCGGGTCAGCTCCTTGAACAGGCGCACGTTCTCGACCGCGATCACCGCCTGGTCGGCGAAGGTCTCGAGCAGCTCGATGTGGTTCGCGGAGAAAGGCCCCGGCTCGGCGCGGATGACCACGATCGCTCCGATCGGCCTGCCCTCGCGCAGCATCGGCACCGCGAGCACCGCCCGGAAGCCTCCCGCGCGCCCGACCTGCTGCGCGTACTCGGGATCGGCCCGCAGGTCCTCAACGTGGACGACCGCCTTCGTCAGGATCGCCCGGCCGGACATCATCCGGCGGTCCGGCCGCATCGGAAACGCCCCTCGCAGCTCCGCGAGGACCTCGGGCGTGCAGTGGTGATGGGCGGTGAGATGCACGAGCTCGCCGTCGAAGCGATGGGCGGTGCCGTACGTGGCCCCGCACAGGCGCACCGCGCTTCGCACGATCGCCTCGAACACCGGCTGGGCGTCGGTCGGCGACTGGCTGATCACCCCCAGGATCTCGCTGGTGGCCGTCTGCTGGTCGAGCGCCTCGCTCAGGTCCCGGTTCGCTTCGGCCAGCTCTCGCGTACGGGCCTCCACCTTCTGCTCCAGCCCCTCGTACGATTCCTTGAGGCTCGCCGCCATCTGGTTGAACGACGAGGCGAGGCCTTCGATCTCGTCGCCCGTACGGAGCTCGATCGGCCGGTCGAGCGTGCCGGCTCCGATGCGGGCCGCCCCTTCCTGCAGCACGCGGATCGGCGCGGCCATGCGCCGCGCGAGGAGCAGGCTGGCCAGAACGGAGAGGAGCAGGCCCAGCACGAAGATCGCGACGCTCCGGACGATGGGGGCCCGCAGCGGGGCGTAGGCGTCGGCGGCGGGGCGCTCCACGAAGACGAGCCACCCGAGCGAGCCGATCGAGGCGTGGGCGGAGAGAACCATGCCGCCCCGGAACCCGTCGGCCGCCACCGTCACCTGGGCGTCGTCGCCGCCCCGCGGCTGCTCCGCCCGCGCCGAGTGCACGCGGGCCAGCGAGGAGAGGTCCTGATCCGCGCGCAAGCTCTGGCCATCCGGCCGGGTGATCAGATGATTGCGGGCATCCACCACGTAGGCGTAACCGCCCGGGCCGACCTCGATCTGCGACATCATCTTCTGCACGGGGCCCAGGCTGACCTCGGCCGTCGTCACCTCGATGGCGTACTTGCCGACGGGAATGGACAGGGTCGAATACGGCTCGGACTCGTTCTTCAGGTAGACGGGACTCCAGTGCGTCTTCCCCGTCTTCGCCTCGAGGAACTTGGGGGCCCGGGAGAAGTCCTCCTGACTGCCCACCACGTCGAGGTCCAGCCGCGAGACGCGCACCTGCTCCTTGCCGGAGAGATCCAGGTAGCTGAGCTCGCTGATGGCGGGGACGTTGCGAAGGACCCGGACGAAGTCGAGCGCGCGCTGATCGGCGAGGGCCGCCCCGAGCCCTTCCCGGAATCCGAGCTTGGCCGGGCCCACCTGGCTCGCGTCGGGATCGTCCGAGGCGGTCCGGGTCGTCTCCCGTACCTGCTGCTCGATCTCTTTGAGGAACTGCTCGATGCGGCCCGCCGCCGCCACCGCCTTCGCCCGCTCCTCCCGCACGATGGCCCGCTGGGTCTCGCGGTACGAGAAGTAGAGCTCGACCAGGCTCGCCGCCATCAGCACCCCGCCCACGAGGACGAAGAGCACCACCACGTACTTGCGGAACAGGCGCCCGCGGCGGGCGGGCCCGGTCATCGGCGGAAGGCGTCCGCTCGGAGCATGATCTTCCGTGGCACGGTGAGGCCGAGGAGCTCCGCGGTCTTGAGGTTCACGGCGAGATCGATCTTCTCCGCCCCCTCGACGGGCACGTCGCTCGGCCGGGCGCCCCGCAGGATCTTGGCCACGAGCGTCGCGGCTTGGACGCCCTCGGCGTAGTAGTCGGGCCCGTAGGACACGAGGCCGCCGTAGCCGACCCAGAGCGCGGTTCCGAAGATGACGGGAATGCGCGAGCTCGTGGAGCGCTCGATCGCGGCCACCGCGAGATCTGGATTCGAGCCCTCCGGCAGGAAGACGGCGTCACCACGCCGCACCTCGCCGAGCGCCTTCCCCAGATCGGCGGCGTCGGACACGCCCCTCGGCACGACCTGGAGCTTCAGACGGGGCGCCGCGTCGAGCGCCTTGACGATCATCGGCCGCGTCCCCGGATCGAGGCTGTAGTAGATGAGCCACACCCGGTGCACGGCCGGAGCGAGCGTCTTCAGGAACTCCAGGCGCTTCGCCGCGAGCTCGGTCTGCAGGCTCGAGACACCCGTCACGTTGGCGTCCGGCCGGGCCTGCGCCCTGACGAGACCGGCCGCCACCGGATCACCCACCAGGGTGAACACGATCGGCACGGTCTTGGTCGCCTCCTTCGCGGCCTGCGTCGCCGCCCCCTGGCTGGTGAAGATCAGGTCGACCCCGCTCCTGACCAGCGCCTCCGCGGCCGCCGGCATCGCGTCGAGCTTCCCCGCGGTGGAGCGGATGTCGAAGGTGACGTCACGGCCGTCTTCGAGACCGAGCTCCTTGAGCCCCGCCTTGAGCCCTTCGACGGTGGGATGACTCGCCGCCCACGCCGCGTTCAGGACCCCGATCCGGAACGGGCGCCGGGGCTGCGGCCGGCTCTGATCGGCCCGAACGGTGAGCGCCCACGCGCAGGCGGCCAGGGCGGCCGCGACCACACAGAGGCGGAGCGCTCTCATCCCGCCACGAGCTGATGGTAGGCGCCCTCGGCCACGCGGTCCCACGGTGCGAGCAGGGCCTGGAACTTCGTGAAAGAGGCGTGCACCTTCCGGGTCATGGCCGTCTTCTGTGACTCTTCTCTGACGACCTCGGTCGCGAGTTTTCTGAGATCGCGCAGCACCGGGGCCGGGAGCGGCAGCACCTCGACCTTGCCCTTGAACTCGGTTCTGAGCTGGTGGAGCGCGATCGCGTTCTTCGTGTGGTGCTCCGCGTGGCCGTACACCTGGCCGGCGGCGGTGGCGTGGTCGAGAATCCGCCGGAGATCGATCGGCAGCGCGTCGTACGCTTTCTTGTTGAAGGCGAAGTCGAGTGTGGTGCCCGGCTCGTGCCAGCCGGGGTAGTAGTAGTAGCGGGCAGTCCGGTGGAGACCGCTCTGCATGTCGTAGTGCGGTCCGATCCACTCCGCGGTGTCGATGGTGCCTCGCTCGAGCGCCGCGTAGATCTCGTTGCCCGGCGTGAGCACCGTCGTGGCCCCCGCTCTCGCGTAGACCTTGCCCCCGAGGTTCACGATCCGCATCCGGAGTCCCTTGAAGTCGGCCGTCGTGTTGATCTTCTTCCGGAACCACCCGGCCATCTGCGGGGCATCCGCCATGGCGGGACGTGGGACGAGATTGAAGGGCGCGTACGCCTCCTCCATGAGCTTGAGCCCGTCACCCTCGTAGTACCAGGCGGCCATGCCCTGCGGGTTCATGCCGAATGGGATCGTGGCGAACCACTCGATGGCGGGCTCCCGGTCGCTCCAGTATTGCGGGGAGCCCATGAACGCCTCGACGGTGCCCTTGGAGGTTGCGTCGAAGCACTCGAGCGGTGGCATGATCTGCCCGCCCGGGAATACCTCGATGCGGAACCGCCCTCCGCTGGCCTCGTCGACGATCCGACCGAGCCGTTGCGCTGCGGCCAGCAGGATGTCGAACTCTTTGGTGAAGCCGCTCGACAGGCGCCACTGGACCCTCGGCTGCGCGATGACGTTGGGCGCGTCGACGATGGCGCTGGCCACCGCCGCCGCCACCAGACCGCTCCCGGTTGCGATGAATCTGCGCCGTTCGGTCGCCACTCTCTGCCTCCTCATTACGCCACGAGCGGTCTCACCCGACGATGAGCTGGCGGTACGCGCCTTCCGAGACGTGGTCCCACGGCCCCACCAGTGTCTGGAACTTCGTGAACGAGGCCTGCACCTTCCGGGCCATGGGCGTCTTCTCCGATTCCTCCCGGATGACGTCGCGGGACGCCTTTCGGAGATCGCGCAGTACGGGCCCGGGGAGCTGGACGACCTCGACCTTGCTCTTGAACTCGGACCGGAGCCGTTCGAGCGCGATCGCGTTCTTGGTGTGGAAATCGGTGAGACCGATGATCTGCACGGTCGCGGTGGCATAGTCGAGCGCCCACCGCAGATCGGCCGGGAGCGCGTCATACGCCTTCCGGTTGAAGCTGAACTCCGTCACCGTCCCGGGCTCGTGCCAGCCCGGATAGTAATAGTAGCGCGCGGTCGTGTGCAGCCCGAGCTTCATGTCGTCGTGGGGTCCGATGAATTCCGAGGCGTCGATCACACCCCGCTCGAGGGAGGCGAAGATGTTGGCGGCCGGCGTGAGAACCGTGGTGCCGCCGACCTTGGTCACGACCTTGCCGCCGAGACCCGGAATGCGCATCCGGAGGCCCTTGAAGTCGCCGATGGTGTTGATCTTCCTCCTGAACCAGCCGGCCATCTGGGGGGCGATGGCCGGACCCGGGCGCGGCACGAGGTTGAACGGCGCGTACGCTTCCTCCCAGAGCTTCAGACCATCGCCGTGGTGGTACCAGGACAACATGCCCTCCGGGTTCATCCCGAACGGCACCGTCGAGAACCAGTCGAAGGCCGGATCCCTCTGTACCCAGTAGTACGGGGCACCCATGAAGGCCTGGATGTTTCCCTTCGAGGCGGCTTCGAAGCACTCGAAATCCTGCATGATCTGGCCACCCGGGAAGACCTCGATCCGGAGCCGCCCGCCGCTCGTACGCTCCACGACGCTGGCCAGCAGCTGGGCCGAGCCCTGCAGCATGTCGAGTTTCGGGGTCCACGTGGTGGACATGCGCCACTCGATTTTCGGCTGGGCGATGACGTTGGGGGCGTCGACGACGGCGGCGGCGACCGCCGCCACCAGCCCGCCCGACCCGACGATGAATCTGCGCCGTCCGCTCTTCACGTGGCATCCTCCTGGTTGACAGTGCCGGCCGAATTCGCGACCCGCGGAGCTTCGATGCGAGCGGGGCGCGCCTTTCGACCACGCCGGTCAAGGTCAGACGCCAACGTGACTGTTGTCTCCCGGGGACACGCCGTGAGGGCACCGCGGAGAGCCCGAGCGATAGCGGCGCGGGACCAAAAAACTGCGCGGAGTGTAGGGCACACCCCGCGATGTGTCAAGAACAGCGGCTCCGCTACGCGGCCGACGGTCGCGCCTTCCAGAAATAGTTGTGCACCTCGTGGGCGGTCATCAGCCGGCGGAACGTCATCTCCACCCGATTGCCGATCTTCACCGTGGCGGGGTCCACGTCGGTCAGCTCGCAGGTGAAGCGGCCGCCGCCCTCGAAGTCGAGCACGCCCACCACCACCGGCGGCGAGAGCGAATAGGCGAGGCGGTCCACCGTGTAGGTCGCGATGGTCGCCGGCACGTCCGCCATGCGCTCCGCGGTCATGCGGTCCACCGACCGGCACTTGAGGCACACCCGCGTGGGCGGCAGGTGCCGCGTGCCGCACGCCTGGCAGCGGCTGCCCGTGAAGCCGAACTTCCACGCCTCGGCCCGGAAGGCCGGGGGCGCCGCGGGCGCCTGCGGATCGGGCCGACGCGGCGGCTCGCGCCGGAGGAAGCCGCGCCAGGTGAGGAACGTCGCGTAGGCGACCTTGCCGCCCGCCTTGACCTGGTCGGCCACCGGCACCCGCTGCCGATGCGTGGCCAGCGCCGCGGTTGCCTTCCAGATCGTCACGTCGCAGCCGTCCGCCAGCGACACCACCATGATGAGGTCGTCGGCCTGCGCCCGGTCGAGCGCGTCGGCCAGCAGGAGCCCCGCGTGCGCGGCGCCGGTGTTGCCCACCGTGCCGGTGAGGTCGTCGCCGAGCGCGGTGGCCTTGGCGCCCGCCGCGGCCGCCGCCCGCCGGTTCGCGCGCCCGTGTGGGCCGGCCACGATCACGGCCGCCAGCTCGGAGCCGGTGACGCCCGCCTGCTTGAGCGCGGCCGCGATCGCCGCCTCCGCGAGCGGCACGTAGGCGTGCTCGCCGAAGCGCTCCTCCCACTGGCGCGAGGCCGGCTCCCCGGGTATCCGCCAGCGCTCGAGGAACTCCGCGGTGACCGACGCCGCCGCGACCGGCTCGGCCAGCACCGGCGTGGCCGCATCGCCCACGCCCAGCAGGAACGCCGCCGCGCCGTCGCCCCCGTCCCGCTCGTCGGCCCCGCCCGGCAGCCCGGTGCGGATGTCGGCCATCACCGCCAGCGTGGGCCGCCCTGCGTCCATCGCGGCGCGCATGACCCCGGCGGCGGAGCGGATCGAGCCCAGCATGTCGTACGCCATCGCGGAGTCGTCGAGGGCGAGCGCGGCGTGGATCGCGGTGGCGTTGGTCTTGTCGAGGTAGGCGGGCTCGGCGGTCGCGAAGTAGACCGCGGCCGGGGCCAGCGCCGGGGCGCCGCGCACCGCGGCGCGGGCCGCCTCCACGCCCATCGAGGTGGTGTCCTCGTCGTAGGAGGCCACGACCCGCGTCCCCTTGCCGCCGCCCGCGCCCAGGGCCTCCCCGATGGCCTTGCGGTCGAGCCGGAAGTACGGGAGATAGGCGCCGTAGGCGACGATGCCGTTCATGGGTGGGTTTGAACCTACCACAACTGGCAGGTCCCAGCGATCCTGACGGCCGGCGCCGCCGGGCGCAGCATGCTCGGGCCACGTCGGCGTCGACGCGGCGTTCGTCGGTCGCTCCCTCGTCGCCACGCTGCTGCTCGGCGCCGCCGGCTGCGTCGCGACCGGCCCGGCCGCTGAGGCCCCTGCCCCTGCCGCCCCTGCGTTCGTCGCCACCCCGAGGCCTCGTCGAGACCAAGCGCGAGGTCGCCGCCTACGTGGACTCCGGCCGCTACGAGGCCGAGGTCGGGGCGCTGGTCGACCAGGCGCGCGTCTTCCTCGAGTCCCGGGCCCCGCGCGGCGGCAAGCTCGCCATCGTGCTGGATGTCGACGAGACCGCGCTCTCGAACCTGACGAGCCTGCGCGCCAACGACTGGGGCTTCATCGTGGGCGGCCCGTGCGACCTGGCGTGGATCGCCATGGCCCAGTCGCCGCCGATCAAGCCGGTGCTGGCCCTGGCGCGCGAGCGCGGGGCGGCGGTGTTCTTCCTGACCGGGCGGCCGGAGTGCCTGCGCGCGGTCACCGAGCGCAACCTCCAGATCAACATCCGCTCGGCGGTGGAGCTCAAGGCCGCGGAGCGCAAGAAGCTGGTCGACCGGGGCTACACGATCATCGTCAACATGGGCGACCAGATGAGCGACCTGGACGGCGGGTTCGCGGAGCGGACCTACAAGCTGCCGAACCCGTTCTACTTCGTGCCGTAGGGGTAGGCGCTCTATCGCGTCCTGCGCAGGAGCCCGCGCGTGACGGCAAGAAGCGTCGACCCGAACAGCAGCAGCGTGCTTGGCTCCGGCACCGTCGCGCCCGGGTCCACCGCGACGTTGTCGATGAAGCCGATGTCGGCCGTCGGTCCGGAGAAGAACTCGGCTCGGATGATGAGCGATTCTGCTCCCGCCAGCACCGAATCGATCTGGCCCTGGGTCGCGGTGGTCGTGCTCGTTCCGTCGAAGAGGAGCCACCCGGCACTGATGTCGAACGGCACGCTGTAGTGAGTGAACGCGGGGTGCGTGGCGGGGGGAGGCGGAGTCACATCGAGTCGAAGCCGGTCGTCCCCCGCCCGGATGTTGACGTCTGCAAAGGATGCAAAGTACACGTCGCCGGCGTGGCTGATGGTGGAAGAATCCCAGGAGATGGATCCGCCCGCCGCGGAGTGAAGAGCCGCCGCGAAGCTTGCGGGCGCCAGGAAGAACGAGGTGGCGCTGTCTGACGGCGCATCGTGTCTCAACGCCCCGCCCGGATTGCCGGCTCCCGCAACGAAGGACACCGCGCTGGTCGTGATCACGGAGCCATCCACGATGATGCCGCCCCAGCCGTTCGTTCCAGAGTCGAACGTACTCTGCACCAACGGCAGCGCCGCCGCCGGGCACGCGAGGACCAGCCAGAAAACACCGGGAAGGGACAGGCGCGCGATCCAGATCATGAGTCGACTCCTCTCTCGGGATCGGTCGTCAGCCCGTACAAGGTAGGAAGGCCGACGGCACCTTGTCAACTTCCTGGAGGGCGCCTGTGCCCTTACACGGTGCAGGGCTCCTTATGACGCCTTGCAGTACGACGGCACCCAGCTCCGGTCGATCATCTCCGGGGAGATCGTGCTGTAGTCGAAGCTCTGGCCGTCCCGGATCATCCGATCGAGGTCGAACAGGCACGCGGTCTCCGGCAGGTCGCGGAAGAACGCGCGGTACATGGGCGCCACGAAGCGCTGCGCCGCCCGGAGCCCGATCGGCCCCATGAAGTTGCGCCGCTGGCCCACGTGGGCCAGCTCGTCGGTCATGATCTCGGCCAGCAGCTGCCGGATGCGGTCGCGAGCCTCCGCCTCGTCGGCCAGGACCTCGTCGAGGATGCGGTCCACGTGCTGGTAGACGGTCAGCCCCATCAGCTCGGTCACGAAGGCGGGCGGGGCCATGAGCGGTTCGGGCACGTGCGGGAAGATCCGGTACACGCGGCTCATCCACTTGCCGAGCGGTACCCACTCCACCCGGTCGAGACGAAATGTCCGGAACATCTCGCCGAAGAGCCGCATGTGGCTGAACTCCTCGCAGAGGTGGTAGCGGCCGATCTTGGCGATGGTCGAGCTGGCGGGCGAGATGCGCCCGCTGGCCCCCCACGCCGCGGTGATGCCGACGTACTCGTGCCGGGCGAACTTGTAGAGGAAGGTCAGGAGCAGCGTCTTGCGGTCGAGCGTCCGGGGATCGTCCTGCATCCTGATGTAGTTACGGTAGAACCGATCCGCGTCGGGCAGCGGCTGCGCGGCCCGGACCGGCCGCGACTGGAACCCGGTCAAAACTTCCTGCTTCCTGGTGAGGACCTTCTGGTCTTCCAGGATCTCCCCGTCGTGCTCCTGGGTGTACCGCCAGTATGCCTCGAAGTTGGCGACGCGCTCCCGTCGGCTGGCCGCGGTGAAGATCGAGCGGTAGGTCATGGCTCATCGTACTCATACCGCGCTAGCCCTCCCGCAGCGCGTGCAGCCTACCGCGCCTCCGCGACGTAGCCGTCGCACGACACCCGCGGGTTCCAGTCCATGAACACGCCGCGCGGGTTCCGGCGCCACGCCCACACGTGGAGCGCGTAGTAGGCCGGGATCCCGTAGCGGTTCGGGCTCGAGTTGTAGTGGAAGAGCTGACCCATCAGGGTGGGCGGCGTCTTGTTGGCCCCATCCCACGCGGCGGCGATCACGATGTACTCCACGCCGACCAGCTCGAGCTTGCCGCCCTTCGGCTCGTACATCAGCGCCTCCGGGCGCGCCGCGTCGAGCTTGCCGTCGCCGACCAGGTCCGCGTTGACGTAGTGGATGCCCATCGCCCCGTCCTGCGGGCTGCTGACGCAGCCGAGGAAGAGGGCATAGCCGGCCCCGGTGGCGGCCGACACGTCCTGGTACTTCTCGGTGGCCCGCCGCACCTCCTGGGCCAGCGGCGTGCTCGAGCCCTCGTGCATCGCCATGCCGCCCGACGAGCACGCGGCGAGGGAGACGGCGGCCAGCCCGACGATCGCGCTGCGCATCGCTCTCATCGCAGATCTCCTCTCGCTCACCGGAAGAAGTAGGGGTCGAGCACGCGCACCTCGGTGATGTCGTCGACGGGCAGCTGGTTGCTCCTGGCCACCCGCCGGATCGCGTCCGGGTCCGGCGCGTCGTAGATGCAGAACGTGTGCGTGCGATCGGGCGTGACGTAGGAATGAATCCAGGTGACGCCCTGGTCGGCGTTGGTCTTGACGACGCCCTGGCAGGCCTGCGCGCCGGCCTCCGTCATGGGGATGGCGAGTCCGTCCGGGAACGTGCGCGTCACGAGATAGCGGGGCATGCGGTGGTCCTCCCTTCGACCATGGGGTGTAGCGGCGGATCTGGGAGGAGGTGTAGCAGCCGAGCGTCACCGGAGCGTCACCGGCGCCGTCTTTTCGCCGTCACCGGTCTCCGCGGCCGGGTGCTATAGTCGCCGGAGGCAACGGTGGCATCCGCGATGACGCAGCTCTCGATTCGCCTGCTCGGTGGCTTCCACGCCCAGCTCGACTCCGGGCGGCCCCTGACCATTCGCCGGAAGAAGGCCCAGGCGCTGCTGGCCTACCTGGCCCTGCACCCCGGGCAGCCGCGCTCCCGCGACGCGCTCGCTTCCCTGCTCTGGTCCGGAACCGCCGACGAGCAGGCGCGACACAGCCTGCGCCAGAGCCTCTTTGCCCTGCGCCAGGCGATCACCCCCGACCCGCTCGTCATGGAGGGCGAGCGGGTGGCGCTGCGCGAGGACGCGGCGTGCGTGGACACCGCCGCCTTCGAGCGCGGCGTGACCACCGCCAGCACGCGCGAGACGCTCCGCGAGGCCGCCGCGCTCTATCGCGGCGAGCTGCTCGAGGGCGTGCGCCTCGACGAGGCGCCCTTCGACGACTGGCTGGCCGCCGAACGGCACCGGCTCCGGGAGCTGGCGGTAGGTGCGCTGGAGAAGCTGCTCGCGATGGACGTGGAGGCGGGCGCCCTGGACGCGGCCACCGAGACCGCGCTCCGCCTGGTCGCGCTCGATCCGCTGCGCGAGAGCGCCCACCGGTCGCTGATGGACCTGCACCTCCGCCAGGGCCGCCGGACCGCGGCGCTGCGCCAGTACCAGCGATGCGCCGAGTCGCTGCGGCGCGAGCTGGGCGTGGAGCCGGAGGCGGCCACCACTCGCCGCTACCGCGAGATCCTGGGTGACGGGCCCGTCGCCGACGCCCACCCCGCCACGCCCACCACCCGGTACGTGCGCAGCGGCGACGTCAACCTGGCCTACCAGGTGATCGGCGACGGCCCGCCGGATCTGGTGCTGGTGCCGGGCTGGGTCTCGAACGTCGAGTGCTTCTGGGAGGAGCCGCGGGTCGCGCGCTTCCTCCGTAAGCTGGCCGGCATCGGCCGGCTGATCCTCTTCGACAAGCGGGGCACCGGCCTCTCGGATCGGGTCCGCGTCGACGCGCTGCCCACGCTCGAGCAGCGCATGGCCGACGTGCGCGCGGTCATGGACGCGGTCGGGTCCGAGCGCGCCACCCTCGTCGGCTACTCGGAGGGCGGGACGATGTGCACCCTCTTCGCCGCGACCCATCCCGACCGCGCCGCGGGCCTCGTGATGATCGGCTCCTACGCCCGTCTGATCCGGGCGCCCGACCATCCGTGGGGCCCCTCCGCGGCGGACTACGACCGGTACATCGAAGGGGTCGTGCAGGAATGGGGCGGGCCGCTCGGCATCGCCAGACGCGCCCCCAGCGCGATGCACGACGAGGCCTTCGCCCGCTGGTGGGCCCGCTTCCTGCGCATGAGCGCCAGCCCCGGCGCGGCCGCCGCCCTGCTCGACATCAACCGCGAGCTGGACGTCCGCCACGTGCTCCCGACGGTGCGCGTCCCCACCCTCGTGTTGCACGCGGTGGGCGATCGCACGATCGACGTGCGCTACGGCCGCTACGTGGCCGCCCGCATCCCGCACGCCCGCTACGTCGAGCTGCCGAGCGCCGACCACCTGCCCTGGCTGGCCGACACCGACGCCATCGTCACCGAGATCGAGCGGATGGTCGCCGCCTCCGACCCCGCGCGGGAGCCGGACCGCGTGCTGGTCACCGCGATGGTGGCCGAGCTGGCGCCGGCGCGCGGCAACGGGGCGGCCCGGCCCGCGCCGGGCCCGTGCGAGACGTTCCGCGAGTCGGCCCGCCGGGAGATTCTCCGCCACCGTGGCCGCGTCCTCTCCGAGGCCGGCCCCGCGATCCTGGCCACCTTCGACGGCCCCGCCCGGGCCGTCCGCTGCGCGAGCGCGGTCGTGGACGGCACCCGCCGGCTCGGCCTGGCCGCGAAGGCCGGCCTCCATACCGGCGAGTGCGAGGTCCGCCGCGCGGACGGCGTGAAGGGCGTGGCGCTCGACATCGCCCGCCGCGTGGTCGCGGGCGCGAAGCCCGGGGACGTGCTCGTGTCCGGCACGGTCCGGGACCTGATCGCCGGCGCCGGCATCGAGCTGGCGCCGCGGGGCGCGCTGGCCTCCGGCCGGGTCGGCGACCGCCGGCCGCTCTTCGCGGTCGTGACTCCTCCCGTCGCCCCCGTCGCCGGAGCGGGCGCGAACGCTCGCTCCACCGCCACCCACGCGCGCCGCTAGGATCCCGACACCCCGGGTTGACTCCGGGCGTCCTCGGGAATAGCCTCACGGCATCTGTCCGATAGTTCCGGCCCCTGGAGGCCGCGAGGGCTCCGGCATGCCCCCGTCCCTGCCGCAGTCGTTCCGCGCAGCGCCCCATCCGCCGCACCCACACCCACCTCAGGAGGAATCCATGACTCGAACGACCCGGTTCCTCGTGCTGCTGCTGCTCGGCAGCCTCGCCTGCCTCGCCGCCGTCGGCGCCGCCACCGCGCAGACCGTCGTCGGCGTCACCTCCACCGAGATCAAGATCGGCCACACCAACCCCTACAGCGGCAACGCCTCCGCCTACGGCACCATCGGCAAGACCATCGCCGCCTACTTCAAGAAGGTCAACGACGAGGGCGGGGTCAACGGCCGCAAGATCAACTTCATCAGCTACGACGACGGCTACAGCCCGCCCAAGACCGTCGAGATGGTCCGCAAGCTCGTCGAGCAGGACCAGGTCGCGTTCGTGTTCCAGACCCTCGGCACCCCGCCCAACACCGCGATCCAGAAGTACCTGAACCAGCAGAAGGTGCCGCAGCTCTTCGTGGCCACCGGCGCGACGAAGTGGAACGACCCCAAGAACTTCCCGTGGACGATGGGCTATCAGCCCAACTACCAGACCGAGGGCCGGGTCTACGCGGCCTACGCGCTCAGCCACGTGAAGGACGCGAAGATCGGCATCCTCTACCAGAACGACGACTACGGGAAGGACTACCTCAAGGGCTTCGAGGACGGCCTCGGCGACGCCAAGAAGCAGATCGTGATGAAGCAGACCTACGAGGTGACCGACCCCACCATCGACTCGCAGATCGTGAACCTGAAGAACAGCGGCGCCAACGTGTTCTTCAACATCACGACCCCGAAGTTCGCGGCCCAGGCCATCAAGAAGGCGCACGAGATCGGCTGGAAGCCGCTCCACTTCCTCAACAACGTCTCGAGCTCGCTCGGCACCGTGCTGAAGCCGGCCGGCCTCGATGCCTCCCGGGACCTCATCACCGCGCTGTACATGAAAGAGGTCACGGATCCCCAGTGGCGCAACGACAAGGGGTTCCAGGACTGGGTCGCCTTCATGAAGAAGTACTACCCGGACGGCGCGCTCGACGATCAGGCCAACGGCTTCGGCTACAACGTGGCCATCCTCATGACGCAAGTGCTCAAGCAGTGCGGCAACGACTTCTCGCGCGAGAACATCATGAAGCAGGCGGCCAGCGTGAAGAACTTCGAGCTGCCGCTCCTGCTGCCCGGCATCAAGGTCAACACCAGCCCGACCGACTTCGCCCCCATCGAGCAGGAGCAGCTCGCGAAGTTCGACGGCGAGAAGTGGGCGCTCTTCGGAGAGGTCATCGAGGCGGTTCGCAAGTAGTCACTGGGACTGCAGCGCCGGGCCGGCGGGGGACCCCCTCGCCGGCCTTTTGTTTGGGGTCAGGTCTTACATTCCGACATTCTCTCGCGCGTGGATGAGGCTCCGCCCGCAGCGAAAATGTCGGAATGTAAGACCTGACCCCTTACTGGCCCTGGACGGCGGGGGCGGAGGCGGCGGGTGTGGCGGAGTAGCTGGGCTCGGCGGCGCCGCAGCCCATGGGGCCGGCGGCCTGGCCGCCCGAGCACGCCTGCGCGTGCGCGATGGCGAGCAGCGCGTCGGCGCGCGCGGTGAAGCGGGGATCGGTGCTCATGGGCCCCTGCGGGGCCTCCGCGACGGCGGCGGCGCTCGAGGGCCCGTCGGGGCTCGGCCCGCGCCCGCAGCCCATGGGCCCGTTCGCCTCACGCTCGGCGCAAGTGTAGATGCCGTCCATCGAGGCGGACCGCTGCTTCTCCCGTCCGTTGGAGACCACCAGATAGCCCACGACCAGGGCGATGGCGCCCGCGGCGGAAGCCAGGGCCAGGATGAGCCGAGGATCCATGGCGTGGGCGGGCTCGGGCGCGGCCAGGCTCACCAGCCCCACCACCACCAGGATGACCGCGATCAGCTGGAACCAGGACGCGTGGCGCTCCATGGCTCCGAGTATAAGTCAGGGGCATTTTCCCCCCGACAGGGAAATGTCCGGGGCGCGCCCCCCGGTGGGCTAGAAGACCGCGATCGGGTTGACCGGGGACCCCGTCACGTTCTTCAGACGGAGCGGCGCCACGGTCAGCAGGAACTCCGAGCGGCCCAGACGCGCCGCGGTGCGGGCCAGGTCCTCGAGGTTGGCGTTGTCGATCAGCCAGAGCCCCATCGCGACCAGGCAGACCACGTGGAAGGCGTTGCCCATCGACGGGTACGGCAGCGGGGTCACGTCGTTGTGGGTGTCGGTGCCGATCATGGCCACCCCGCGCTCGCGCAGCCAGGGACAGCACGCGGGGTGGAGCGCGGGGTTGCCGGCCTGCATCGGGTTCACCGGACCCTCCGCGAGCCGTCGCCCGTAGTAGCCGGTGCGCACCAGGAGGATGTCGCCCGACTCCACCCGGACGCGGGCCGCCTTCTCGGCCGCCTCCAGGTCCTCGGGCATGACCCCTACCCCGGCCTCCATCCACCGCACGCCCTTCACGGCCGCCACGTCGAGCAGCACGCCGCGGCTCACCACTCCGTCGCGCAGCACCTCCACCGAGCTCACGGTGGCGCCCTCGCGCGAGGTGATGGCGTTGCACGAGCGGCCGTTGTAGAGCTGCCCGTCCCAGAAGTAGTGCGACGGCGCGTCCACGTGGGTGATGGAGTAGCCGTGGAACACCATGCCGATGAACTCGGCGGCCCCCCGCCGCTGGAGCGCGCGCTCCGGGGAGACGGTGTCCCGCCCCTCGCCGGAGTCCACCATGAAGCGCAGGGGCTGGACGGTGGTGTCGGCGGTGATGTCGGTGGTGATCGGCCGCGCGCAGGTCACGCTCTCGCCGGTGGTGACGAGACGCGCGGCGGCCTGGCGCCGGGCGGGCGTGATCAGGTTGACGGTCCCGAGCTCGTCCTCGCTCCCCCAGCGGCCCCAGTTGGACAGCGACTTCAGGTAGCCGCGGACTTCTGCTTCCGAGGGAGCGGGCACGAGCTCGACCGTCGCGGCGACTACTTCTTCTCGCCCGAGTAGATCTTCATCACGGTGTCGAGGAAGCGGAGGGCGTGCTCCCGCGGCCGCTGGAACGAGTTGCGGCCGATGATGGAGCCGAAGCCGCCACCGTCGCGGATGCCCCGGCACTCGTCGAAGATCGCCTCGTCGTTCTCCTTGGTGGCCCCGCCGGAGAAGATCACGATCCGGCGGCCGTCGAAGGAGGACTGCACCACGTGCCGCACCCGCTCACTCAAGGTGGCCATCGGCACCTTGGCCTTCTCGTAGGCCTTCTTGGCCTCCGCCTGCTCGATGTGCTCGGTGGGCGGCTTCACCTTGATGACGTGGGCGCCGAGCTGGGCCGCGATCTGGGCCGCGTAGGCCACCACGTCCAGCGCGGTCTCGCCCGCCTTGCTGATGTCCGCCCCCCGCGGGTACGACCACACCACCGCGGCGAGACCGTTGGCCTTGGCCTCCTGGATCATCTCGCGGCACTGCTGGTACATGATCTGGGCCTGCGACGAGCCGGGATAGATCGTGAAACCCACCGCCACGCAGCCCAGCCGGAGCGCGTCCTTGACCGAGCCGGTCACCGCGGAGAGCGGATCCTTCTCGTCGTGGAGCACGTCGTGGTTGTTCATCTTGAGGATCATCGGGACCTCGCCCGCGAACTCGGCCGCTCCCGCCTCCAGGAAGCCGAGCGGCGCCGCGTAGGCGTTGCAGCCCGCGTCGATCGCGAGGCGGAAGTGGTACGACGGATCGTAGCCGGGCGGGTTCACCGCGAAGCTGCGGGCGGGCCCGTGCTCGAAGCCCTGGTCCACCGGCAGGATCACCAGCTTGCCGGTGCCGGCCAGGCGCCCGTGGTTGAGGAGCCGGGCGATGTTGGTGCGAGTGCCGGGGCTGTCACTGCCGTACCAGCTGAGGATCTCCTTCACACGCGATTCCATGGCCTGCCACTCCTTTCCGGGTTTCGGAAGTTATCGACGGTAGAACTCGTCGGCCATCGCCACGTCGTCGGGACTGCCCAGGATCACGGACGCGCGCTGGTGGTACTCGGTCGCCACGACGTCGAGCACCCGCTCGAGGCCGGTGCTGGCCCGCCCGCCCGCCTGCTCCACCACCATGCCCATCGGGGCGACCTCGTAGAGCAGCCGGAGCTTCGCCTTGGGCTTCTGGGGATCGCTCCAGTCCGCCGGGTACATGAAGAGGCCGCCGTCCAGCAGGGTCCGGTGCACGTCGCCCACCATCGCCCCCGAGTAGCGCAGCGAGTAGGGCCGGCCGCTCGCCTTGTCCGGCGTCTTCAGGTGCTCGACGAAGGCGCGCTGACCCGGGTGCCAGGTGTGCGCGTTGCCCTCGTTGATACCGTAGATCTTACCGCGGCGGGGAATGCGGATGTCGGGATAGGTGAGTCGGAACTCGCCCGACGGCTGGTCGAGGGTGAAGCCGTGCGTGCCGTGCCCGACCGTGTACACCAGCGTGGTGGCGGGACCGTACATGACGTAGCCCGCCGCGAGCTGGCGGGTGCCGGGACCGAGCGCGGCGGACGCCGCCGGGGTCTTGCCGTCCGCGGCGCGGATGCCGAAGATGGTGCCGACCGAGCCGTTGACGTCGAGGTTCGACGAGCCGTCGACCGGATCGGTGCACACCACCACGGCGCCCGCGCCGGCCGCCTCCGTCATCTCGACCGGATCCGGCGCCTCCTCCGACAGCACCGCGGCGCAGACGCGGCTCTCGCGGAGCGCGGCGACCATCGCCTCGTGTCCCCACACGTCCATCTTCTTGACCTGGTCGCCGGTCACGTTGGTGCCGCCCACCACCCCGAGGCGGCCCCGCAGGGCCGCGTGCGCGAGCTCCCGGGCGATGTCGATCGAGACGCGGGCGATCCGCTGGATGACGGTGGCCACGTGCGGGTGGGCGGGCGAGGAGGCCGAGGGCTGCCGCGCGAGATGTTCCGATAGCGTCATCGCTGAATCGGCCATGGGAATCCTCTCGTCGTTGACTCGGATGGCGCCGTGTCGTGCGCCTTCGACGATGCTAGACGATCGCCCGGGTGCAGTCAACGGGAAGCGGGACATCGAGCGCTCGGGTGTACTATCACGTCGACGATGACGCCGTCCTGGGTGCGGTCGATGCTCTGCGCGCTCGCCACCGCGCTCTGCCTGCTCGGCTGCGCCTCCGGGGCGCCGCCGGTCTCGCCGGCCTACACCCAAGACGAGCTCAAGGCCGCGTGCGATCGACAGCGCGGCTGGTGGCGACCCGACGACCTCCGCGGCGGGTACTGCGATTTCCGCGGCCCGTAGCGGCCCCGGGGACGCCGGACGCTGGCGGGCCCTCGGGCTGCTCTCGCTCGCGGAACTGCTCGCGCTCTCGCTCTGGTTCAGCGCCTCCGCGGTCCTGCCCGCGCTCTCGCGCGAGTGGGCGCTCGGCGACGGCGGCCGCGCGGGCCTGACCATCGCGGTGCAGGCCGGCTTCATCACCGGCACCCTGCTCGCGGCCCTGACCAACCTCCCCGACGTGGCCTCGCCGCGCGCGCTCATGATGTGGGGCGCGCTGAGCGGCGCCGCGATCAACGCCGCGCTCGCGCTGTGGATCGATCACCTCGGGCCCGCCCTCCTGCTGCGCTTCCTCGTCGGGATCTGCCTGGCCGGCACCTATCCGCCCGCGATGAAGATCGCGGCCACCTGGTTCCGCGCCGGCCGCGGCCTCGCCATCGGCCTCCTGGTGGCCGCGCTCACGCTGGGCTCCGCGACCCCGCACCTCATCCGCGGGCTCACCGACCTGCCGTGGCGTCACACGCTGCTCGCGGCCTCGGGGCTGGCCGCGCTCGGGGCGGTCGCGGTGAGCACCGTCTCCGAGGGTCCCTACCGCTTCCCGGCCGCCCGCTTCGATCTCCGCATGGCCGCCGCGGTGCTGCGCGAGCGCGGGCCGCGGCTGGCCTGCCTCGGCTACTTCGGGCACATGTGGGAGCTCTACGCGATGTGGACGTGGCTCGGCGTGTTCCTGGCCGCGAGCCTCGAGGCGCGGGGCGGCGGAAGCTTCGGCGGGCTCAACGCGAGCGCCGCCACCTTCGCGTGCATCGGGCTCGCGGGCGGGGTGGGCGCGTGGGCGGGCGGCGCGCTGGCCGACCGCTGGGGCCGCACCACCCTGACCATGGCCGCGATGGCGCTCTCCGGGCTCTGCGCCCTCACGATCGGGCTCACCTTCGCGGGCCCCCCGCTCGTCACCCTGGTGGTGGCGGTGGTGTGGGGCGTCACGGTCATCGCGGACTCGGCCCAGTTCTCCACCGCGGTCACCGAGCTGGCCCCCGCGGCCTACGTCGGGACCGCGCTCACCACCCAGACCTGCGTGGGCTTCGCGCTCACCATGGCCTCGATCTGGCTCGTGCCGCCCGTGGTGGCCCTGGTCGGCTGGCGGTGGGCCTTCGCGACGCTCGCCATCGGCCCCGCGCTGGGCGTGCTGGCCATGGGACGGCTGCGGACCTTGCCGGAGGCCGCGGCGATGGCGAGCGGACGCCGGTGAGCGCGGCGCCCGACCCGAGCATCCCCGGCCCCGGAACGAGCATCCACGCACACGGGAGGCGCACACCATGACGATCAGGCTCGGATCCAGAACTCTGCGAATGGCCGCGCTGGCTCTGCTCTCGCTGGGCGCGGCCTGCGCGCCCGTCCCCGCGCAGGCGCTCGGCGCGGCGTCGACCGTCGACCCGCGCATCCGCCTCGACTGGCAGGTCGGTGCCGCGCGCGGCGGCGGCCCGGTGATCCAGGGCTACGTCTACAACGACTACGGGCGCCCGGCCTCGGACGTGCGCCTGCTGGTGGAGACGCTCGACCCTTCCGGGGCGGTCATCGCGCGGCACGTCGGGTTCATCCGGGGCGTGGTGCAGCTCAACGACCGCGCGTACTTCGAGCTGCCGATCCGGGCCCCCGGCACGTCCTACCGCGTCTCGGTCACCGCGCTCGACTGGAAGGGCGGCGGCGGCGCGATGTAGCCCGCGGGGTCACCGCGGTCAGGTGATCTTGCTGTACACCCCGGGGGGAATCACCCGGTAGATCGCGAGCGGCTGCGAGACGTTCTTGAAGCTGCGCTCGCCGAGCGATTCCAGCACGAAGAGGCTCGCGATCCGGTCGGCGGTCACCTGCCCCACCACGATGTCGCCGCCCTCCGCCGCGCCCGCGAAGCGGGCCGCGATGTTGGTGGTGGGCCCGGTGGCGGTGAACGTCCATCGCTGCGAGCCGGCGCCGCCCAGCTTGGTGGCCCCCACCAGGGCCTGCCCGGTGTTGATGCCCATGTGCAGCGACACCGCCGGGAACACCCCCGCGTACTCGTCGTTCAGCGCGGCCGCCTTCTGGCGGATCGCGAAGGCGGCACGGGTGGCATTCAGCGCGTGGTCGCGCTCCTCGCCGCCCTCGCCGCGGCGCTTGCCCTGGAAGATCACCATGAGCCCGTCGCCCGCGGTCTCGTTCACGTCGCCGTGGTGGGCGCGGATGATCTCGAGGAAGCTCGAGAAGTAGGTCTGCACCAGCTGGTTGAGGCGCTTGGCGTCGATGGTCTCGCTGAGGCGCGTGTAGCCCGCGATGTCGAGGAAGAGCACCGAGACCTCCTCGGTCCGCTTCTCCAGGCTGGTCGCGGTGGGATCGCGCTCCAGCAGGTCCTTGACCGCGTCGGGCACGAACTTCGACAGCTCGCCCTTGAGCTGCTCCAGCACCTCGAGCCGCTGCCGCGAGGCCTGCAGGTGCTCGAGCGCGGTGGCCAGCTCGGTGTTGCGCGCAGCGAGGTCCTGCTGGGCCCGGGCCAGGTGCTCGGTCATGTCGTTGAGGGCCAGGCCCAGCTCGCCCACCTCGTCGCCCGAGCCGGCGCGCGCCCGCGCCGCGAAGTCGCCCGCGCCGATGCGCCGGGCCACCGCGGCCAGCTCGTGGATCGGGCGTACCACCACCTGCCGCAGGGCCAGCGCGAGCAGCGCGGCGGCGGCCACGATGGTCATGATCCCGATCATGATCTGGCGGTTGCGCTGCACCCGCACCTCCGCCATCACCGGCTCCATCGAGGTGGCGACCTGGATCACCGCCCGGACCTTGTGATCGGTGCCGTGACAGCCCTGGCAGCGCTCCTGGTTGGGGATGGGCTGATAGAGGGTGAAGGTGGTGGTTCCGTCGTGCGACTCCAGCGCCTCCTGCGACTGGAGGGTCTCCACCGCGCGGGTGAAGAGCGGCCCGGCCATGGTGCGGCCCGGCTCCCGGCGCATCCGCTGGATCGACGCCATCACCCCTTGGGGAAGCTCCGCCTCCTTCGACACCTCGCGCAGGGTGGCGAGGTCGGTGAAGGCCTCCACCCCGTTGCGCCGGTACACCGTGAGGCCGCTGACGAGCCGCGATCCGCGCAGGTCCTCGATGAGGCCGCGGGTGATGTCGGGCCGCTCGGAGAGCATCGCGGTCTCGATGCTCGCCACCAGGGTCATGATGAGCTGGCGCGCCGCCACCTTGTTCTGCTCCACGAGCAGCTCGCTCTCCCTCCGGATGGTGAGGATGGTGGACACCCCGAAGCCGATGACCAGGACCAGGACGATCACCACCGTGATCTTGGCGGTGAGGCGGGCGCGCGGTGCGGGCACGCTCAGATCCGGGAGGCGCGGGCGGCCCAGTAGGGCTCGCGCAGCTGGCGCTTGAGCAGCTTGCCCGCCGCGTCGCGCGGGAAGTGCTCGGGGAAGGAGATCTCGCGCGGCACCTTGTAGTCGGCCATGTGCTGCCGGCAGAAGGTCACGATCTCCTCGCGGGCGAGGCTCTCCCCCGGACGGACCTCCAGGGCCGCGTGGACCCGCTCGCCCCACTCGTCGTCCGGGACCCCGAACACCGCCGCGTCCAGCACCTTGGGATGGCGGTGGAGCACGTCCTCGATCTCGGCGGGGTAGATGTTCACGCCGGCCGAGATGATCATGTCGCGCTTGCGGTCGCAGATGTAGTAGAAGCCGTCGGCGTCCACGTAGGCCACGTCGCCCACCGTGTACCACTCGCCGCGCCGCATGCGAGCGGTGGCTTCGGGGTCGCGGTAGTACTCGTCGAGGATGCCCGGACACCGGCGCACGTACAGCTCGCCCGGCTCGCCCGCCGGCACCGGACGGCCGTCGTCATCGAGCAGGGCCAGCTCCTTGCCGGGCGCGGCCCGCCCGCACGAGCCCGGCTTCCGCAGCACGTCCTCCGGGCGCAGGACCGTGTTCACCCCGAGCTCGCTCGAGCCGTAGAACTCGTAGAGGGCGGGGCCGAAGTACGCCACCACCGCCTCCTTCACGCTCATCGGGCACGGGGCGGCGGCCATGATGATCGCCCGCATCGAGGAGACGTCGTAGCGGGCGCGCACCGAAGCGGGCAGGTCCACGATGCGCTTGAGCAGGGTCGGGGCCATGAAGGTGCTGCTGCAGCGATGGCGCGCGATCTGGTCCAGGGCCTGCTCGGGGTCGAACTTCGGCATGATCACCACGGTGGCCCCGACCAGGTGCGCGTAGAGGGCGAGGCCGCCGGGCGCCGAGTGGTACATGGGCCCCGCCACCAGGTGCACGTGGCTCGGGTCCAGCAGGTCGAGCGCCCGCAGGGTGTCCATCAGATCCTGGGGATTCATCCCGCGCCGCAGCGCGCCCTTGGGCCGCCCGGTGGTGCCGCCGGTGTAGATGATGGACGCCCCGAACCCGCCCGGGAGCGGAGTCGCGGAGGCGTCCCCGCCCGTCGCGATCAGCTCGTCGAGGTGCGCGGCCCACGGTCGGCGCGCGGCGCCGAGCAGGATCACGTGGCGGAGGCCCGCGACGCGCGCCCGGACCGCCTCGATCATCGGCAGGAACCGGTCGCTGACCAGCACCGCCACCGCGTCGGAGTGGTCGAGGATGTAGGAGACCTCGTCCGCGACCAGCCGGTGGTTCATCGGCGCCGGGATCAGTCCCGCGGCCCGCGCCCCGGAGCCGGCGAGATAGTGCTCCATGGAGTTCTCGGCGTACACGATGACGTGGCCGCCCGGCGCCAGGCCGAGACCCAGGAGCCCGCGCGCGAGCCGGTCGCGACGCTCGATGAGCTCGCCCCAGGACCACACGCGCTCCCCTTCGATGAGGGCGGGCTTGGCGGGATGCCGGGCGGCGTGCGCGGCGAGGACGTCCATTCCGGAGCGTGTGTAGCACAGATCGGGCGGGGGCGGCAACGGCGAGCCCCGCCCCCCGCGTTTCACGCGCCTCCGCGAGCGGAGTCGGAGTACTCTGTGACCCGATCGCAGCTCGGATGCCGATCCGATCTCGACCTGATCTCGATCTTGGGGGGAGGACACCATGGCAGCGGACCGCTCGTACGTGGCGCAGAACAAGGCTCAGCTCGACCGGCTGAGGGCCTTCGTGGACTCGGCGAGCGACGCGGATCTCTCCCGTCCCATGCCCGCCGGCTGGACGATTTCCGGCGTGCTGGCCCATCTGGCGTACTGGGATCAGCGGATCGTGGTGCTGATCGATCAGTGGGGCGCGGATGGCCGGGGCACGCCGCCGACGGACATCCACGAGGCTGCGCTCGACTGGGTCAACGACGCGGGCAAGCCACTCTGCCTGGCCCTGCCGCCCCGGGTGGCCGCGAAGGTCGCGCTGGAGGCGGCGATGGCCGCGGATCAGCGGGTGGCGGCGGCTTCCGACGCCCTGCTGGAGGCCAACCGGGCCGCGGGCTCCCCGCTCAGCATGGACCGCGCCGAGCACCGGCGCGTGCACCTGGACGAGATCGAGCGCCTGCACCCCCGCGGTTAGACGGCGGCCGGGGCGACGCGCGCGCCGCTACCAGCCCGCGTAGATCCCTTCTCGGATCGGCGGGTTGGGCCCGCGGGTCTGGTCCCACTGCTTCTGCACCAGGATCTGGTAGAGCCCGATCGACCCGCTCGCGAACGCGACCGAGGAGCAGGTCAGGTAGAGCAGCCACGTCCGGTAGATCTGCTCGCCCACCATCTCGCGTGCCTCGTCGGCGCGGGCCTTCAGGCGCTCGGCCCAGTGGCGGCAGGTGCGCGCGTAGTGCAGCCGCAGGTTCTCCAGGTCCAACAGCTCCCAGCCCGCCCGCTCCATCTCGGTGAGGGTCTCGCTCACCCCCGAGAGGTCCCCGTTGGGGAACACGTAGCGGTAGAGGAAGTCGGTCTGGCTGGTCGGCTTCCAGTGAAACTCGTGGTGGATGCCGTGGTTCAGATACAGCCCGCCGTCCTTCAGCATCTGCTTCACGCGCCCGAAGAACGACGGGTAGTTGGAGATGCCCACGTGCTCGATGACTCCGATGGCCGCGATCTTGTCGTAGCGCGCGTCCGCGGGCAGGTCGCGCACGTCGCGGTACTCCACCAGACACCGGCCCTCGAGGCCTTCACGCTTGATGCGAGCAGAGGCCCACTCGGCCTGCTGGCGCGAGAGGGTCACCCCGTGCGCCTTCACCCCGTGGTGCTGGGCGGCCCAGATGCTGAAGCCGCCCCAGCCGCAGCCGATGTCGAGCACCGTCTCGCCGGGCTGCAGGCGCAGCTTGCGGCAGACCAGCTCCAGCTTGTCGGCCTGGGCCTGCTCGAGCTTGCCGTCCGGATCCCGGTAGTAGGCGCAGGTGTAGACCATCAGCGGGTCGAGGAAGAGCGTGTAGAAGTCGTTCGAGACGTCGTAGTGGTGCGCGATGGCCTCGGCGTCGAACTGCTTCGACCGGGGACGGGCGGACCGCGTCATGGAGCCACCTCTCGCATGCCGAAGATTGAGTTGAACACGATCTGGCGCCGCGCCCGCTCGGAGCCCAGCAGCCAGCGCAGGCCCCGGCGCGCCACCGCGTCCGGCAGGCCGGAGAGCCGCCGGGCGAGCCAGCCGAGCTCGCCGGTCCCGTAGCGGGCCACGATGCGCCGCGCGTAGTCGTCGAGGGGGGTGCCCTGGCGGATCAGCGCCGCCACCGCCTCCGCGGCCATGCGGCCGCTCTTGATCGCGGGACCGATCCCCTCGCCGGACAGGTCGCGGGCGAGTCCGGCCGCGTCGCCGATCAAGCAGAAGCGCGCGCCGGAGAGGCGCCGCGGAGCCTGCCGCCGCACCACGTAGGCGTGCCCCTTGAACGGCACGATCGGCAGGCCGGCGGGCAAGTGCCCCGAGGCACGCAGGCGCTCCACCAGGGCCTCCCGGCGGCGCGGAAGGCTGCCGTCGTCGCCCTGGGTGCAGCCCACGCCCACGTTGATGAAGTCCCGCTTCGGGAAGTACCAGCCGTAACCCCGCAGATCGGGCTCCACGTAGATCTCGGGCGCCTGCAGGTACGGGGCGAGGCGCTCGGCCCACTCCGGCGTCAGACGCGTCTCGCTCTCCTGGGCCACCACGACCTCTTCCCGCTCCGAGATCTCGCCGAGGGCCTTCGCCACCGGGCAGCGGTGGCCGCCCGCCCCGATGAGCGCGGCGGCCTCGAAGAGGCCGCGGTCGGTCTCGACCCGCACCCGATCGGCGGAGACCGCGACGCCGGTGACCCGGATGCCCCAGCGCACGTCCGCGCCCGCGGCGGCGGCGCGCTCGAGCAGGTAGTGGTCGAACTCGCGCCGGATGATGCCGTAGCTGGTGGGCCGTCGCCAGCCGGTCACGTGGCGGCGCTGCTCGAACGCGAGCACGCAGCGGTCGAAGGGCTGGATCGTGAGCGGGTACTTGTCGGGATCGACCTCCAGATCGGCGAGCGCGTCCGGCGTCACCCACCCCGCGCAGATCTTCACCCGCGGGAAGACGGCCGCGTCGAGCACCAGCGGCCGCAGGCCGGCCAGGGCCAGGCGCCACGCCGCGGTGCTGCCGCCGGGACCGCCGCCCACCACGATCGCGTCGTGGTCCATCACCGCTTCCACAGCGACAGGAGCAGGCGGAGCTTCTGCAGCGGCGTCACCTCGATACCCTCCACCGCGTTGGCCACGTCCATCGCCTGGAACAGGTCGCCCTCCAGGTCCAGCCGGCTCTGCACGTAGCACTCGGCGAAATTGTACGGCGTGGGATCGCGGATCAGGGACAGAAAGGTCTCCGGGCTCTTGATCACCGCGATGACCGCCGGCGCCCCGGTGCCGAGGCGCACCTCCTGGCCGTCCCAGAGCCGGAACGCGAACGCTCCCGGCAGGCCGCCGAAGACCTCGCGGAGGATCGCGGCGGCGCGCCCGGGCGTCGGGGTCGGGAGCAGGACGGAGAGCATCAGCCGCGGATGGTCTTCATGACCTCGGGATCGCCGAAGGCGCGGGCGGGCTCGCCCTCGAAGATGATCTCCCCGCGGTCGATCGCGTAGAGGCGGTCGGCCACCCGCGAGGCGGTCATCAGGTTCGACTCCGCGATCAGCAGCGAGATGCCCATGCCCTTGATCTGCTTCACCGCGTCGATGAAGCGCGTCACCACCACCGGGGCCAGCCCCTCGAAGGGCTCGTCCAGCAGCAAGATGGCGGGCGACAGGGTCATCGCGCGCCCGATCGCGACCATCTTCTTCTGTCCTCCCGAGAGATGGAGCCCGCGCCGGCCGATGAAGCTGCGTATCTCCGGGAATAGCCCGAGCACGCGCTCGTCGATTCCGGTGTCCGCCGACACCGCCGCACCTCCCCGCCCGCCCTTCTGCGCCAGCGACTGGCTGATCACGAAGTTCTCGGCCACCGTGAGGTCCGGAAAGATACCCGCGTCCTCCGGAGAATACCCCATTCCGACCAGGGCCCGCCGATACGTGGGCAGCCGGGTGATGTCCCGCCCACCGAAGACCACTCGCCCGCTCCGGATCGGCAGCAGGCCCATGATGCTGTCGATGGTCGTGGTCTTGCCCGCCCCGTTGCGCCCCACCAGGCACACCGACTCCCGGTCGCCGACCTTCAGCGACAGGTTCCGCAGCACCTGGGCGGGGCCGCGGAAGGTGTTGAGGCGCTCGACCTCGAGCATCCGTCAGCCCGTGGTGCCCAGCATGTTGGCGGTGACCTGCGCGTTGTTCCGGATCTGCTCCGGGGTGCCGTCGGCCAGGATCGCGCCCTGGTGCATCGCGACGATCCGGGGGCAGTAGGTGAACACGACGTCCATGTCGTGCTCGACGATCACCGCGGTGATGCCGCCCGAGCGCACCACCTGGGTGATGATGTCCATGATCGGCGCCTTCTCCCGGGTGCTCACTCCGCTGGTGGGCTCGTCGAGGAAGAGGAGCCGGGGGCGGAGCGCGTAGGCCACCGCCACGTCGAGCAGCTTGCGCTCGCCCTGGGAGAGGCCACCCGCGAGCGCGCTCCCGCGCGCCTCCAGGCCGAACTCCTTCAGCACCACGGCCCCCTCGTCGCGCACCGCGCTGTCCGCGTCGGCGAGAGAGAAGAGGCGGCGAGTCCGCCCCTCGCGCGAAAAAATGGCGAGGGTCACGTTGTCCCGGACCGAGAGCTGGTCGAACAGGTTCACGAGCTGGAAGCTCCGCGCGATCCCGAGGGCGATCTTGTGGTGCACCGAGGCCCCCGTGATGTCGGTGCCCTGGAAGTCGACGCGCCCCGAGTCGGGCCGGATCAGGCCGCTGATCACGTTGATGAGGGTGGTCTTGCCCGCGCCGTTGGAGCCGATGAGGGCCAGCACCTCGCCCGCCGCCACCGCGAAGTCCACGTGGTCGACCGCGTGGGTGTCCCCGAAGGACTTGCAGAGCTGGGAGGTGCGCAGCAGGTCCATGGTCACACCGCGCGTACCGGGCGCGCGAGGAGCCGCCGGACGGTGCCGACGATGCCGGCGGGCAGGACGAGCACCAGGGCGACGAGCACGATCCCCAGCACCATCTGCCAGTACACGGTGTGGCCCACCGCGTACGTCTCCAGGTAGTTGAAGATGACCGCTCCGACGATGGGGCCGAAGAAGGTCTGGAAGCCGCCCAGCACCGTGAAGAAGACGATCTTGCCCGAAAAGGTCCAGTGCAGGATGTCGGGGGTGGTGAGCCCGTTGAGGGGCACCCACAGCGCGCCCGCGAGGCCGGTGAACATGCCCGAGATCAGGAATGCCACCCACCGGTAGTGCCGCACCTGCACTCCCACGAACTCGGCGCGGGTCTCGTTGTCACGGATGGCCTGGAGCGCCTTGCCGAACGGGGAGTGCACGATCACCCACATGAGCGCGACCGCCACCACGAAGACGGCCAGCACGTAGAAGTAGTAGCGGTGGGAGAGGAACTCGAACTTGTCGCTCCCGGCCCGAACCGCGCCGCCCAGGAGAGTGGGCGTGGGCACGCGCAGCCCGTCGCTCCCTCCGGTGACCCAGAAGAACTTGAACGCGAGGCTCCACAGCACCTGGGACAGCGCCAGGGTCAAGATGCCGAAGAAGATCTTCGTGTAGCGCACGCAGAGCACGCCGAAGACCGCGGCCACCGCTCCGGAGGCGAGCACGCCCCCCAGCAGGAACGCCTCCATCGACTCCAGCTTCGCGTACTTCACGATGAACGCCACCGCGTAGGCCCCCATCCCGAAGTAGGCGGAGTGCCCGAACGAGAGGAGGCCGGTGTACCCGAGGAGCAGGTTGAAGCCGAGGGCCGCGATGGCGAACACCAGCCCATAGGTGAGCAGCACCGTCTGGTACGGCGGCACCACGAACGGCAGCGCGATGAGGGCGGCCAGGACCGGGGCGGCCCACGCGAGCGTCCGGCGCGGCGCGGTGGTGGTCACGCGCGCCCCAGGATGCCGGCGGGCCGGATCAGCAGCACGATGGCGGCCATGAGGTAGAGCACCGCCAGCTCGATCTCCGGGAACAGGGTGATGCCGGCCTCGCGCACGAGGCCCACCATGAGAGCGCCGATCAAGGCTCCCTCGAGGCTGCCGAGACCGCCGATGACCACCACCACGAAGGCCAGGATCAGCGCGTCCACCCCCATGCCGAGCACCGCGCCCTGCTGGGGCACGATGACCGCGCCGGCGAGGCCGGCCATGAAGCAGCCGAGGGTGAAGGCTCGCACGTAGACGCGGTTGACGTTGACCCCGAGTGCGGAGGCCATCCGCATGTTCTGCGAGGTCGCCCGCAGCACCACCCCGAACTGGGTGCGGTACACGAAGGCCCAGAGCCCGGCCGCGGCCGCGCCGCCCACCATGATCACCACCAGGTTGTAGGACGGGTAGATCGACTCGCCGATGGTGAAGCTGCCGAGGGCCTCGTAGAGCGCGCTCGCCTGGAGCGGGTACGGGCCCCACAGCAGGCGCATGACATCCTCCAGGATGAGCAGGAGCCCGAAGGTGATGAGGAGCTGGTACTCCTCGGCGCGGCGGTAGAGCGGGCGGAGCAGCGTGGGCTCGAGCAGCGCGCCCAGCAGGGCCGCGGCCACCGCGCCCACCGGCAAGATCGCGTAGAGCCAGAGGCTCGCCTCGGTCGCGGTGCCGAGGGCGCGGCCCACCGCCCACGCGGTCACGTAGGCGCCGAACGCGTACAGGTTGCCGTGGGCCAGGTTCACGATGCGCATCACGCCGTAGATCAAGCTGAGCCCACCCGCGATCAAGAACATCACCGACGCGTAGAGGAGCGCGTTCAGCAGGTGGACGACGAGGATGTCCATGGGCCGCTAAGATGCCTCAACTCAGGGTGAGCCTTCAACCCGGAACTGGGCGGTGGCGATCTCCGGGCTCACGAGGTTCTCGCCCAGCACGAGGGCCACCAGGGCGGTGTAGGCGCCCGGCTTGAGCCGGCCCTTCAGGTCCACGACCAGTCGATGCGCGACCACCTCGCGGGAGGCCCCCGCGGCGGCCACGCGGCCGTCGGCGGCCACGATCACGAAGCGCGCGGCGGGCACGTCGGCCTTGTCCTCGTCCGAGCTCGAGCCGAGCGGCTCCCGCACGAGCCGGTACTGGCGGAGGAATCGTTCGAGCCGCTCGATCTCGGGCGTGATCTCGATCCGGTCCGCGGTGGCGGTGATGCGCGCGACGTAGGCGCGGCGGGGGATCGCGAAGCGGTCGTACGTGCCGACTCCGAGAGGGTTGGCCATGTCCCGGAACACCTGCAGCACCACCGCCCCGTCGCTCCACTTGTCGAGCTGGTAGGGCCCGCTGGTGACGAGGTAGTGCCCGCGCCGCTGGCCGAAGAGGCGCAGGGCGGTCCAGCGCGTCTGGGCCTCGTCGGCGTCCACCACGCGCCGCAGGGCCGGCGGCACGTGGTTCTCGCGAGCGAGGCCGTCGACGATGGCGGCGAGCCCCTCACGTGTCTTCGGGTCACGCGCCAGGTCGAGCCAGGGCACCCGGCGACGGCGCGCCTCCTCGGCGGAGAACGCGCCGAGCCCTCGTTTGACCGCCTCCTCCATCAGCACCGTCACGTGCCACGGCACCGGGCTCCACGGCGGAGCCAGCGCGGCGAGCTGCTGCGGATCGGTCGCGTCCGCGTTGAGGTACACCTCGATGACCGGCACCACATAGGTGAAGGTGATGTCGCTGAAGCGGCGCACCTCGCTGTCCACCTTCACGACGCGCAGCCCGGCCAGGGCTCCGCGCGCGGCCCGGGTGGCCGCGTCCACCGTCGGGTCGTACTCGACGCCGGCCTTCGCCCGCGGCGTGCCCCAGCGCGCGGCGAACACGTAGGGATAGACGGCGTCGCCCACGCTCACCCTCGTGTTGTCGTGCGCGGCGGAGGCCCACAGACGATAGACGATCTTGGTCCTGGCGGTGCGCCCGCGGCCCACCTCCCGCAGGAGCCCGGTGCCCGGCTCCGGGAGCCACGCGTCCTCCGGGATCTCGATCCCCGCCGCCCCGCCCCCGGTCACCGAGGCGGGCACCGCGCGATGCGGGACCGGCTCGCCGCCGTAGGGTCCCGGCAGGAACGCAGGATCGCCCAGCGCCGACCACAGCAGCCGTCCGGCCGGATCGGTGAACCCGGCGACCGGGTTCCACGCCGCGGTCGGCCGCGTGGCGGTGCCGAGCCGCATCCAGCCGTTCCACGGGAAGTCCTTCAGCTTGGCGGTTCGCACGAAGATCTCGGAATCGAGGCCCGCCTGCGAGTCCCAGGCGATGTTCTCGATGCCCTTGGAGAACTCGGCGTTGAACGGCTCGCGCCGGAGCGTGTAGCCCACCACGACGCGCTCGCAGCCGGCCCCGAGGCCGGCCACGAGCCGGCGCGCGAGCTCCGCGTGCTCCGCGGGGCCACCGTAGGCGCCGGCCGCGAGCCGGCGCTGGAGCGCGTCGGCCGTCTGCCGCGCGGGCGGGCTGCGCATCGCGGGCGCCTGCAGCAGGTACGCGTGGAACCATCCCTCCTTGCTCCACGGCACCCCGCCGACCGGGATCGCGTGCCCCGCGAGCAGCGCGGGCAGCTCGACCTCCTCCACGATCCACTCGGGCCCGCGGGCGGCGGGGTCCACCCCGGCCCCAGCCTTCACCAGCCGCTCGGCGAGCGCACCCCGGGCACCGAGGCGCGGGACCGTCCCGGTCGCGGCCTCGACGGCTCGGCGCGCGGCATCGGCGAGATCCGCGTGCTCGAGATAGTCGCCGTGGTAGGGCGTGACCGCGTAGGGATGCGGCACGAAGCCCGGCGCCCGGGCGGCCGCGAGCGCCCGGGCGGCGCGAAGGGCGGCGGCGCACCGGTCCACGCCGGCGCCGGACGAGGCGGACGCGGGCGACAGCACCACGTAGCCCGCCAGTGATTCGACCGCGCCCACGGTGCCCGGCAGCCGGCCGCCCGCGAACGGATCGCCGCCCACGTAGGCGTGCAGGCTGCCGCTGCGGAGCTGGGCGGCCGCCGCCGCCGGGGTCAAGGTCTCGAGACGGATCTCCTGCGGATAGTAGCCGGGATAGAACGGCAGCTCGTGGCCCGCGCGTGCGGGTTCCGCCAGACCCGCGAGAACGACCAGCCCGCGCCACAGGACCCAGAGCGCCCGCCGCGCGGGCCCTCTCCCCCGCCCGGGGGAGAGGGCCGCGACGGGGCTCAGGCCTTGAGCGTCGGCCAGGTCTTGTCGATCCAGGTGTACGTCGAGGTCGGCTCGCCCTTCGGCCAGCCGGGCGGGGCGGTGATGTTGCGGATCGGGATCGTGATGATCCGGGTGGGATCCAGGATCTGGAAGGGATAGTCCGCCGAGTTGATGCTGAACCCGGTCATCGCGTCCTTGTAGCCCTGGTGGGTGTCCGGCCGGATGTACAGGTAGCCGGCGGGCCCGGCGTGCATCATGCCCTCGAGCTGGCTGATGATCGCGTCGTCGTCCGGCCAGCCGCCGGCGAGCCGGTTGGCCTTCTCCACCGCGGTCTTGAGCATGTAGAGGGTGGAGTACGCCCCCTCCGACTGGAAGTTCGGATACTCCTTCCAGCGGTCGTAGTACTTCTTCACGAACTCGGTGTTGAGCGGCCACCGATTGTTCGGCGGATAGTTGAAGTAGTAGTTGGAGTGGACGCCCGCGATCGCGCCCTCGGGATGGTCCTTGCCGATGGCGTGCGGGGCGACCCCGAACGCGATCGTGCTCGCGAACTTCATCTTCTTGAACATGTCGTAGCGCAGGCCCTGCTTGTACATCGCCACGTAGTCGCCGCCCCACACCGAGGAGACGAGCAGGTCCGGCTTGGAGGAGATGGCCTTGGTGATGTGGGAGGTGAAATCGGTGGTGCCGAGCTTCGGCCACCCCTCGGACACCGTCTGCGCGCCCGGCACCATCTTCTTCATCACGATGTTGAAGTGGTCGAAGGCGTTGCGCCCGTAGGAGTAGTCGGGATGGATGTGGGCCATGCGCTTGATCTGCTTGCCCCACGTCATCGCGGTCGCGATCGCGCAGGTGACGCCGTCCGCGGACTGGATGTTGGTGATGCGGAAGATGTAGTGAGGGTTCGGCACCGCCTTGTCGAAGAGGAAGTCGGTGCAGCCGTCCACGAAGATCGTGAGCAGCTTCAGCTCCTCGGCCACCGGCCCCAGCGCGGGGGTGTTGCCGCTCGAGATCACCCCGGTGAAGAGGTCGACCTTCTCGGAGAGCTTGAGGCGGCGCATCTCCTTGACGTTGGCGTCGGTCCCCGCGTTCTCGTCCGCCTTGAGGGTCTCGATCTTGCGCTTGCCGAGCAGGCCACCCTGCGCGTTGATCTCCTCCGCGGCGAGCGTGTGCCCCTTGAAGGAAGGCTCGCCCAGCACCGCGGCCGCGCCGGTGAAGAACGTCATGTGGGCGATCTTGTACGGGGTGTCCGGGACGTTGCCCTTCGGGGGCGGCGCCTGCTGTGCGTGCGCGGGCCCCACCAGCGGCACCGCGGCCAGGGGCACTCCCGCGGCGGTGGCGGCGCCGGCGGCGGCGGTGCCGACCGTCACACCCAGACGGGCCAGGAAGTCTCGACGGCTGACCTCGTGAGTCATGTGTGGGCCCTCCTCGTTGGGGATCTGCGAGCGCAACGCGGCTGCACCGGCGTCATGCTGGGCGCCATACTGCCGCAGGAGCCCGCCCGTCCGCAAGACGCTATAATCGGCGCCGGCCGGCGATGAAGGGGGTCAGACGCGTCCTCGTGGGTCTCGCTCGGGCGCTCCGCGCGCGCCGCGGCACCTTCGCGGCGGTGGCGGCCACCGTCTTCCTCCTCGACATCCTGGTTCCCCCGCTGGTCCTGTCCCTGGCCCGGGCCCCCGTGGACTACTTCACGTTCAACCCGTGGCTGCCGAGCCTGCCCGGGTACCTGCGCGCCGGGCGCGAGCCTCTGCCCGAGCGGGTGGAGCGGGCGTGGGGGCTCGCCCTGTTCTGGTTCTCGGCCGACGGCGTCTTCGGGATCGACTGGGGCTTCGCGGTCACCGCGGCGGACCTGGCGCGCTTCGCCCTCATGGCTCTCCTGATCGGCGCCTACTTCGCCCTCTGGCGCTACCGGCGGGAAGGCGCGGGGACGGCGAGTCGAGGGCTGCGGGCGGCCCGGCAGGGCGGCCTGCTGGGAGCGGCGGGGAGCGTGCTGGGTCTGGCCACCGGCGGCTGCACCGTCATGGGCTGCGGCGCGCCCATGATCCCGGTGGTCGGCCTGGCCTTCGTGGGCCTCTCGAGCGGCACCCTGGCCTGGCTCGCGCATACGTCTACCATCGCCACCGCCGCCGTCATCGCCGGGATGACCCTGGGCGTGGGAGTGATGGCCTGGCGAGTCGG
>Ga0070682_100000098_pt1 | contig 78492 bp, 47 predicted proteins | sample KBSC63LmetaG_FD_64668 | JGI IMG/M metagenome (GOLD analysis project Ga0070682, IMG submission 64668) | Corn rhizosphere microbial communities from Kellogg Biological Station, Michigan, USA - KBS C6-3L metaG | ecosystem: Host-associated > Plants > Roots > Rhizosphere | place: USA: Michigan...
GGTGGTCCTCGACAAGCGGCAAATGTCTCCGTATCAGGGCTATCATCTGTTCACGTCTGACGGAAACTTGTTTCTACAAATGGCTGTCGGAGGTATTTACAAAAACTATCCTGCGAGTGCGTTTATTGCTGATGGAAACTGGCATCACTTCACCGTCGCAGTCAACCGCATGTCTGGCAACCCCACAGTTAAGTGGTACGTCGACGCCAAAGAAACCAGTCCAGATCCTTCTGACGTTCCGCTCAGCGGGCAGGTGAATAATCCGGCCCCGCTGCGGCTGGGAGTGCGGTCTTTCTCACTGACTGGATATTGGGATGGGACGCTCGACGAACTGGAGATCTTCAACCGGGCTCTTACCGAGGCTGAGGCTTTTGCAATTTTTGCAGCGGGGAGAAATGGTAAATGTCCGTGAGCTTGCCCCTGGGACATGCTCCGACAACAAACACGGATCGCTGAAACTATGGCGCGGATTTCCTAACCATGAGAGCCGCGACCGCCAGCGTCTTATTGGAAGATTTCTTCGCTCGTTCTGGCGAGTCTCTTAGCGCGCACGTAATCAGAAACGTGGTCGCCGTAACGCTCGACAAAACTTTCTCGATAATCCGTGCCGCGAATGATGCCGCGGCATAACTCTGTCCCGCAGTGACAGAAGAAGTCGTCCATCTGCTCGTTATAAAACGTGGCGTAGTCCATCGTTATTTCTTCGCCCGCTGCAATCGGCCGGCGCGCGACCATGTCCAGACCTTCCAGCCAGGCATTTGGGTCGCACGAATGGTTGATGGGCTTCCACTCTTCCGGGTTTGGACTCCAACTGACAAACACGTCGTCGTTTAAGGGATAGGCATACTCCGAAAACCAGCGCTGCTGTTCAGTGTTCCAGTTTTTTCGTACGTGCGTCTCACTTACTAAAACGTGCGACTGCTCTTCGTGGCGATCGATGACCGCGCCTGCTTCGATCTGCTCAAGCGCGTACATGCCGTAGCGACTCTTGCCGTCAAGAGCCAAATGCCAATTCTTGTGTGAGCGCTGATTGCGTTTGATCGCGGCGCGAATAATCTTTTCGAAGAACTCGCGATGGCCCCAGCGCTCGTAAAGCAGGATCAGATCTGCGCTACCTGCTTCGTCCAAAGGATAGGCGACGTCACAGTTCGGATTTATCTCCAGCATATAGAGCTCGCCATCCTGATTCATACGGATGTCGCAGCGGCCATAGCCGGCGCCGTTCAACCCGACGAACAGTTTGCGCGACATGTCTTCCAAACGCTCGGCAAGTTCATCATCCGTGCACTGGATGCACGACATCGCTTCGTAGTCTTTCCATTTCAAATCGAAGTGTTTGAACGACTCGCCCTGCGGAAAGACAAACTCAACCGGGCGGTAGGAAAATGGCTGCAGTTCATCGTCAGCATTTTCGACGACGAGCACGCTGAATTCGCGTCCGTCGATGAACTCTTCAATCAAGGACGCGCCATAAGTCGCAATCATTTTCTCAGCTTGTTGCCTTAGCTGCTCGGGCGTTTCCACGCGCGAATCTTTGGTCAAGCCGATGCTGCTGTAGCTGTTCGGATGTTTGGCGATTAGGGGAAAACGCAGTGTTTTGGCGGCTAATTCGATTCCGGCCGGGTCAACCGCGACCACATAGGCCGGCGCCTTGATGCCCCAAAAGTGGCAGACCTTTTTCATCACTTCACGCGACGGTTCGAAAAAGCTTGAGGTTGCGCCGGTGAACGCGAGGCCCAGACGTTCGAGCGTTTGCACCACTTCGATGCCGGCACGATCTTCATCCCAGGCGCCGTCACACAAGTTTATGAAGACGTCGAAACCGCGTCGCGAAAGTTCGACAATCTGGCGCACGCCTTTCGCCTTGTCGATGTAGACGGTTTCGCATTCGTGGCCTTCGAGATGACGAATGACGTCAGACAGCGGATCGAAATCCTTCATTGGGCTGTCGGAGTTTTCGTAGGATGGATCAAGGATGCATATCTTCACTAGGGGCTCCTCAACTCAGAATCAGCAGTCAGTAGTCGGCAGCTGGAAAACACTGATTTCAGTTGCGCGTAATGTACTCGATTAACGCGATGCTGAAAACAAACATTTACAGGCGGCGTGCCAGGCGTTGAAGTATGGGAAGGTGAAGATTAAAGAGCGGGCGGGACGCCCGCGGTCCCAGTGATAAGTTGCGCGCTGAAAACAAACATTTACAGGCGGCGTGCCAGGCGTTGAAGTATGGGAAGGTGAAGATTAAAGAGCGGGCGGGACGCCCGCGGTCCCAGTGATGAGTTGCGCGCGAGCCAAATGAGTTTGCGCGTGATGGAATCAAGGCAAGTCAGTGCTGGGACCGCGGGCGTCCCGCCCGCTGCCTTGGCGCCGGCTACTTTCTGCAATAGAGCAAATTCCACGTCACCGTAATCTTTCGTTCGCCGCCGTCGCGGCCGCGCACGGTCACAGTTTTACTGCCAACTAGCTGGTCAGCACTATCCGGTTCTACCGTTCCCGCAATATCCACATTAGGTCCACTCTCGATTGGATAATCTTCCAAAGGATCGGAACTATCGAGTGGCTTATTGAACGGGTTGTTACAGGTGCCGGCAGCCTTGCTGGTCACGTGATGTTCGCCCCTGCCTTTAACCTCGGCGAGCAAATAACTGATGCTGTATTCTCCCGAACGCGTATCGAGGTTGATAGTAACGCTACTGTTGTCATCGCTGGCCGAACCACGCGTCTCGTATTTCTGTTCCGAGATTCGGTAACACCCGGTCGTCCCTCGGCCCCCGTTGATCTTAGTCTCCTCCGCAGTCGCGTTCATTCTCGCCAACGGCTTACCGTACTGGTCGAGACGGCCATCAACTTGAAAGGTCGCGTCATACTGCGAATGTTCGTTTATATAACTTATGTTGTTCCCTTTTTGTCCCTGAAATTTGTATTCATAGTTGCTCTTAAAAGTGATAGTGCCTCGCCAGCCTGCACCGCCTGAGGTTTTCTGTTCAACTGCACGAGCGCATTCGAGATTCTTTTCGACGCTGCCAATCTTCACTGCCGCAGCTTCATCAATCAGCGATAACTCCCGGAATAACGAGGCCATCATCGGCGGCCAAAAATCCTGCGCGCCGCACAGACAACACTGGTAAGCCTTTTCGTAAGCATTCCTCAGGGCCTCCCATATAAGATGATCCAGGTTGTCGTACATGGGCCGTAGCTCGCGGCGAATTGCCTCGTCTCCCTGCAGGGCCTCCGCAATCTGTTGTTCAGTCATGCCGCGCTGGCGCATACGCTTGACTCGAATTAACTGGCTTTCACTCGCCGAGATGCCGCCAAGGTCATTGAGGTTGAACGCACGCACGCGCGCTTCGAGCGCTTCGCTGGTCAGGCCTTGAGCGGCGAACCGTTCACGCACGATTAGCTCCTTTTCAGTGGCGCTGAGATCGTCAACAGTGATTTCTTCAAGCAGGCCGAGTACGTCGACTGTGTGCTTCCACTTCGTGGCATCGGCGATGGCGTCGTTCACGCGTATGCGCATGTTCGATCTGCACTCATAACGCAGCGCGTTGAATTTCGCGACTATACGCGCGTATTCATCGCGCAATGTTTGCAGCGTGGCCGCAAGGTTTTGAACTGAATTGTTGTGGAGAAAGTTGACGGGCTTACGAGCGTGACTCGGACGGTCAGCGTGAAACCATCCGCTTTGTTGCTCTGCTGTGCTTCTGGAAGTTGTCGGCTGTGCGTAGAGTTGCGCGAGAAAAAGTGAGGTCAGCACCAGGCCGAGCGGCCACGCGGCTTTTGCGCGTCCCGAAAGCTTCATGATTCTCCCCTTCAGCTCGAAGATCCAGCCGGTTGAACGAGTACCTTAATGCGACGGATCGTACGTCTAGAGAAAATCTTTTTTCAATAGGAAATCTTCAGTTGCACGAGACTAGTTAAATACTGAATTGGAGGCGAGCGAGAGATTTTGGAAGCGGGACGAAATTGGTGGAGCCGAGGGGGATCGAACCCCTGACCTCATGACTGCCAGTCATGCGCTCTCCCAGCTGAGCTACGGCCCCATACATGTCGGAAACACGGTTCTAACTGCTTGATGCAGAGTAGCCTAGCGTTATTCGCACGGTCAAGCGACCGCTTGGTCGCCGTCGTCGCATTCACCGTATGGCCAAATTCTGGGCCACTCGAGCTCGAAATGCTTCGTGAACCGCCGCATGCTTGTTTCCTTCGATCGCCCGAACGTAGTTGTGAGTTGTTGTTAGATTGCTTTGACCTGGCAAGTGGCAACGCTTAAAAGCGTATTTTCCTGGGCAGTCAAAATAAAAGTGGTTGCCCCGCAGCAAAGAAGAATCATCAGCGGCAACGACTTCAACGCATTTTCCTGTGTGGTGCCGCCATTAAAGAAGCAGCCGCGGGAACAACCATGTGATAAATTTCCACACATGAAGATCGATCGTCGCAACTTCCTGCTGACTTCGTCCGCTGTGTTATTGACACCGAACCAACGCCTCTTCGCATCCGGCAAATCCTCCAGCGCTGTACCTGGATTAGGCTCGTTGGATCTAACTCCGGCCAGGCAGGCAACGGTCTACACGACTGCTGACAAAACCGGTCACCGCATTTCGCTAACTGACAAATTGGATTTCAAAGCTGTCGGACAGCCGAAGGAAACGCAGATTTGCGTATTCGTCGATCCCGGCAAACACTTTCAAACCTTCCTGGGAATAGGCGGAGCATTGACTGACGCTTCGGCTGAAACGTTTGCAATGTTGCCGAATGAAAAGCAGCAGGAGTTTCTCGACGCTTATTTCGACGAAGAGCGCGGCATTGGGTACAAGCTGGCGCGTACCAATATTCATAGCTGCGATTTCTCGAGCGGGAGCTATACGTACGTTACTGAGGGCGACAAGAGTCTGCGATCCTTCAGCGTTGAGCACGATCGGAAATATCGCATCCCGTTTATCAAAAGAGTATTAGCTGCTACCGGCGGACGATTGAATATCTTCGCCAGTCCCTGGAGCCCGCCGGCTTTCATGAAAGACAACAATGACATGTTGCACGGCGGGAAACTCAAACCAGCTTTTTACCAAGCCTGGGCCGACTACTACGCGAAGTTCATTCGAGCATACCAGGGTGAAGGGATACCGATCTGGGGCGTGTCAGTACAAAACGAGCCGATGGCGACCCAAAAGTGGGAGTCCTGCATTTACTCCGCCGAAGAGGAAAGGGACTTTCTCAAGAACTATCTGGGTCCAACATTGATGCGCCAGGGGTTGGCAAGTAAAAAGATCATCGCGTGGGATCACAATCGCGATCTTATTTATCAAAGGGCGAGCACCATCCTGGCTGATCCCGGCGCAGCAAAGTTTGTCTGGGGAATTGGTTATCACTGGTACGAACCCTGGAGCGGCGGCGACGCCATGTTCGACAACGTCAGGTTGGTACATGAAATATTTCCCGACAAACACCTCATCTTTACCGAAGGGTGTGTCGACGCTTTCGACGCGCGCCGGATCGGCGAATGGAAGTTCGGCGAACAGTATGGCCGCTCGATGATTAATGATTTCAACAACGGCACCGTCGGCTGGACTGACTGGAATGTGCTGCTGGATGAAAAAGGCGGCCCCAACCACGTCGCGAATTTTTGTTTCGCCCCGGTGCATGCAAATACGAAGACTGGTGAGCTGACTTACCTGAGTTCGTACTACTACATTGGCCACTTCTCGAAGTTCATTCAACCTGGCGCAAAAAGGATTGCCAGCTCGCCCAGCCGCAGTCAACTTCTTACCACTGCGTTTCTCAATCCGGACGGTAAGGTGGCGGTGGTCGTGATGAATCCGAGCGAGAAGGAAGCTCCATACTGGCTGTGGGTCAGCGGCAATGCGGCGCCAGTCAATAGCCCGCCCCATTCCATCCAGACAATTGTGTTCTAAAGGTAGATCCCTGGCCCGCAGTCGCATCACTCCGATGAAGACATCGCATGTATTTTTCGTCGTCCTGAGCTTGATCGTTACCGCAACCGTGACTGTGCCCGGTCAAACTGCGAACGTCCCGGTGTATGAGGTGTCGCGCACAGCAACGCCAATCAAGGTGGATGGAAAACTGGACGACGCAGTTTGGGCCAGAGCCGAACCTTTCCCTGACCTTCGTCTGAACATCGACGGTTCTCCAGCCCCATACAAAACCGAAGTCCGCGCCCTGTATGACAACACTTTTCTTTATTTCTCCTTCCGTTCCCGCGACGATAATATTTGGGCCACACTCAAAACGCGTGACCAGCATTTGTGGGATGAAGAGGTGATTGAAGTATTCCTGCAAGGCGATCCATACCAGCGTAACTACATCGAGTTGGAGGTAAATCCTCTCGGGACCATGCTCGACATTTATTTGTTAGACATTCGCAAGCCGCTGCCTTACGAGAGCTGGAACAGCCAGAAAATTAAGTGGGCAGTGCAAGTTTCCGGAACGGTTGACGGCAAGAGCGGCGATCGGGAATGGACATGCGAGATTGCAGTCCCGTTCGAAGATATCGTGACGGCGAAGCACCTTCCGCCCCTGGCTGGGGATCGTTGGCGAATGAACTTATACAGAGTGGAACAATTGCCGAAGCCGGCATTGATGGCGTGGTCTCCAACCTATAAAGATGACTTTCATCTGCCGGAAAAGTTTGGTGAGATAGTCTTTACCAGCCGCTTGGTGCATTAACGGAACTCGCTGTGACTCTACGATCTGCTAGCTTGATTCTCTGTGGGTACTCTGTGTTCTCTGTGTCTCCGTGGTGAGGTTCTAATCATTAATCACCACGGAGACACAGAGAACACAAAGGATGCACAGAGAAAGGCCGCATTATCGCTCTTCGTCTGACTCTCGTGTGCATTGCATCTACAGGCGGGTTGGTCTGACAATGCCACGGAGTCAATGCGTCGATGCCTCGATCCAATCTCATTCAATTTCTCTGTCTTATCTTCCTGCTGCTGTGGGCTGCTGGCGCTGCCGCGGCGCTCAATTCGAGCGCGGATCTTTCTCAGCTGCGCCATGAAGTTTGGCTCACAGAGAGCGGGTTGGCGCAAAATACGGTTCACTCCATTGCGCAAACCCGCGACGGCTACATCTGGGTGGGCACTGAGGAAGGTCTGGCTCGCTTCGACGGTGTACAGTTCACCATTTTCGACAAGCAGAATACGCCAGAGCTTAAGAGCAACTACATTCGCGCGCTGTTGGCAGATCATTCCGGAGCGCTTTGGATTGGCACCGCTGAAGGCCTGTTGCGCGCGCAGGATGGAAAGTTTACTGGCTTCACCACCAATGAAGGTTTGCCGAGCAATACGATTCAAGCCATCTGCGAAGATGGCGAAGGCAATCTCTGGGTGGGGACGGCTGCGGGTTTGGGACTCTTCAAAAGTGGAAGCGTCAGCACGTTCACCACTAAAGAGCGGCTGATCGGCGGCAGCATTCAGGCGTTGTTCGAAGATGCGGAGGGCGCCCTCTGGATTGCAACGCCTTACGGTTTAGGACGAGTCAAGGACGGGAACGTTACTAACTTCACTGTCCGCGATGGACTGGCGAGCAACAGCATCAGGGCGATCCAACAAGATCGCGATGGCCGTCTGTGGTTAGCTTCTCTCGGCGGGTTGACGTCGTATAGCGCTGGACGCTTTACCACCTACACCACGCGAGATGGTCTACCAAACGACAGAATTATTTCGTTAGTTGTAAATCGTGAGGGTAGCTTGCTGGTAGGGACAGCCGGCGGTCTTTGTCGCTTTCGGAATGGACATTTCGACATTTTCAATCCAAGCGACGCACTCGCGACCAGCGCTATCCTTTCCCTGCTCGAAGATCTGGAAGGCAACTTGTGGATCGGCACCCAGTCCGCTGGATTAAATCTGCTGAAAGATACGAAGTTCACTACCTACACGAGCAGAAACGGTCTGTCGAACGATGTCATTAAGTCGATTTATGAAGACCGTCAGCGGAACTTGTGGATCGGCACGGACGGTGGTGGGTTGAACCTGTTGCAGGACGGACATCTAAGTGTTTACACCACGCGCGAGGGACTATCCAGCAACATCGTGCTGGCCCTGGTTGCCGACGACACAGGAAATTTGTGGGCCGGAACACCCGAGGGACTGAATAGATTTAATCATGGGAAGTTTACCGTTTATACCGCGGCTGATGGCTTGGCGAACAATGACGTTAGATCGATCTGTGTGGATCGTCAGGGAAATCTGTGGATTGGAACACGCGGTGGCTTAACACGCAGGAAAGACGGAGTCTTCAAAACCTTCACCGAAGTCGACGGGCTGCCTAACGATCTGATTGCCACACTTTATGAGGACGCCAAAGGAAGTCTCTGGATTGGCACGAGCGGCGGCTTAAGTAAATTCACCAATGAAGAATTCACGACGTTGACGACCAGGGACGGACTTTCGAGTGATGCGGTCATCTCACTTCATGAAGATGCCGAAGGCACGCTCTGGATTGGCACTAACGGCGGGGGCTTGAATCGCCTGAAAGACGGACGGATTACCGCTTATACGACAAGCAACGGGCTGCTTGACGATGTAGTGTTCAGAATCATGGAAGACGGCCGGAATAATCTCTGGCTGAGTTGCCGCAAGGGCATTTTTCATCTCGACAAAAAAGCGCTCGACGATTTTGCACTGGGAAGGGTTTCGTCAATCGCGCCGGTGGCTTACGGCACTGCAGATGGAATGATGACCCGCGAGTGTAGCGGTGGCGGCGATCCGGCAGGTTGGCGAAGCGCCGATGGAAAGCTTTGGTTTCCTACACTAAAGGGCGTGGCGATGATTGATCCGGAGAGAATAAAAACAAACTCTCAGCCACCCCCGGTCGTGATCGAGCAGGTACGTGTCGACGACAAGTCGATCGAGGCGCGCGATCGAATCGAGTTGCCGCCGGGCACAAGCCGCCTGGATTTGATTTACACTGCGCCGAGCTTTGTCGCCGCGGAAAAGATTACCTTCAAGTATAAGTTGGAAGGCTTTGATAAGGACTGGATCGATAGCGGCACGCGTCGTGTTGCTTACTATACCAATCTGCGGCCCGGCGCTTACACGTTTCGTGTCATCGCCCGTAACAACGATGGTGTTTGGAATGAAACCGGCGCTGCCCTGAGTCTGTTTCTCAAACCTTACTTTTATCAGACCTGTTGGTTTTATGCAGTTTGTCTACTGTTACTAGCTGCGTTGGTCTGGCTGCTCTATCGTTTACGCGTCGGTGGAATGCGGGCGCAGTTCCGTGCCGTGCTGGCGGAGCGAACGCGCATCGCCCGCGAACTTCACGACAATCTGGCCCAGGAGATGTCGGGTATTTCAGTGCAGCTCGAAGTAGTGGCCCGCACGATGCCGCCTCAAGCTGAAGCGGCACGGAGTCATTTAGATCGCGCCCGGCTGCAGGTTCGTCATGGCCTCGCCGAAGCCCGACGCTATGTTTGGGATTTGCGATCGCCCGTTCTTGAAGACCACGATTTGCCGACCGCGCTGAATGAGACGGCGCGAAGATTGACGCACGATACTGCAATCCAGACGCAGGTTGAAGTGAACGGCAGCTTTCGGCCGTTGGCGGGTTTGGTTGAAGCGAATTTGCTTCGCATCGGACAAGAGGCGATGAATAATGCCGTCAAACACGCGCAGGCGCAGCGGATTTCTGTGAATCTGGTGTTCGACGCGCGGCGAGTGCAGCTAAGCGTTTGCGATGACGGCCGTGGATTTGATAACCAGGCAAGCAATGGACATGACGGACACTTCGGATTGGTGGGCATGCGCGAGCGCGCTGAACAGATTGGTGGTACTTTGTCGATTAATAGTAGCCCGGGATCCGGCACCGAAGTGGTGGCCGACATCCCACTCAGTGAAAAGTGAAAGGCGAAAGTATGAAACGCTGACGCAATTTGCTTCGTGTATCTTGTGTTTGTTCGTGTGGTTTAGCGGTGGAGTCCACTGGCCAAACTGACCACGAGTAGACACGAAGACGAACCAAATTACACGAATGAAGCTTCAAGCTCGTCAGTTGCTGCAACCTGGAAGTTGAGTTCATCGTTTTACTGGTCACTCGTCACTTGTACTCATCGATAGGAGTTTCTATGTTCTGTCCCCAATGTGGTTCTACTCAGAGTGAAGATCTTAAGTTCTGTAAAATCTGTGGGGTGAACCTCCACGCCGTGAAGCAGGTCGTAGTAGCACCAGAAGACGAGAAGTTCGATTGGAACAAGACCTGGGTCACGGAAATGTTTCTCTCCGGGGAAGAAAAGAAAAAACGCAAAGCAGAGCTCGAGCGTCAACGTGGGATTACGCCCGATATTAAACGTTACAACGAAATCAAAGCGGGGGTAATTGTAAGTAGCGTGGGAATAGCGTTGGCAATTTTCCTGTTTGTTTTTATGGGAGGCATTATCGCCGGCGGCAGAGTTTCGCCAGACGCTGCAGAGATCCTTAGTCGTATTTGGATCGCGGGTGTGATACCTCTGTTTGTTGGGTTGGCGCTCATAACAAACGGTGCAATCGTAAGCAAGAAACTCGTCGAAGCTGCCAGAAGAAACGCGGGATTGCCACAGGATATTTTGGAAGGAGAGGCGAATCCCTCTTCCCTACGCGCGGCTGATCGCAATGAATTTCTTAGTACACCCTTCAGCGTGACGGAACAGACGACGAAACACCTCGGCCGTGCCGGTGAGAAATAAATAACGAAAACCGTGTCAGACAAGATCAGCATCATGGTAATTGACGACCAGGCGGTGGTGCGTCAGGGTTTCGTCGCCTTGATCAATACCGTTGCAGACATGGAAGTGATCGCCGAGGGAATCAATGGACAGCAAGCAATCGAGCTATATCGCAAACATCGCCCCTGCGTCACGCTGATTGATTTGCGCATGCCGGTTATGGGTGGCGTCGAGGCTATAACGACTATTCGACAGGAATTCCCGGATGCGCGCCTGGTCGTACTCACTACCTACGACGGCGACGAGGACATCTACCGTTCGTTGCAGGCGGGAGCAAGAGGTTATCTGTTGAAGGATGTATTTTTCGAGGAGTTGGAAACGGCTATTAGAAGCGTTCATGCCGGGACGCGACACATTCCCGCGGCCATCGCCGAACGGCTGGTGGAACGAATGGCCGGTTCGGATTTAACCAACAGAGAAATGTCAGTGCTGGAGTTGATTGTGCGAGGACAAAGTAATAAACAAATTGGCGCCAGCCTGAGTATTAGTGAAGCAACTGTTAAGAGTCACATAAACAACATTCTCAGCAAGCTTGGGGTGACCGACCGAACGCAGGCCGCAACCACTGCGTTGCAACGCGGACTGGTGCACCTTCGTTAGAAGGATAAACCATTTTCCATGTGTCATTTGGCATTTTTCATTTGTCATTGCCGGACCAAGGCAAGACACGCCGTTACCGCAAACCAACCAGAAAGACGGTCAATAGTCATTAATTCAATCACAAATGAAAAATGGCAAATGACATATGGAAAATGGTCCTTGCTTCTCCAACTAATGAAAAATGGTCCTTGCTTCTCCAACCAAAGATTGAGCCCGCGGTCCACCTTCCGGGTCATGACAGAAACAACGGTCGCTGTTAATCTGCGCGGCGTCAGTCATCAGATTCCCAGTCCTGGGCGCGTTAGTTCAAGGGTTCCCGTATTCCTGCCTAAACTTGTTGCACCAAGCGAAGGTCCCTTGCTTTGACATTATTTCAAGCCCAGGACTGGGCTCACCATTTGCGAGTCCTTTTCACTTGAGCGAAATGACGACGTCCCTACCGCCGATTACCGTTCAAGCCCCTTCCGAAACGCACAACAATTTCACCCGCTTCAAACAAACGTTAATCAAACGAGTGACGCCCTTGATGTGCAGAAGCATAGTTCTGCTTACGGCCTGCGTGATGTGCTCGGGCGCGATTAGTCCGGCCCGGGCCCAGCAGAGCGGCACCGCCAACGTGAGCGGTGTTGTAAAAGACGCAAACAGCGCGCTTGTCACCGGGGCGCAAGTAAAAGTGACGCAGAAAACAACCGGGGCCAGCCGCGAAGCCGTTACGAATGATGCGGGATTTTTCGTCATAACAAATCTCGCCGCGGGGGTTTATGAGTTGAGGGTCGAAGCTAAGGGTTTTGCTGAGAAAGTAGTTCCCGGCGTCAATCTTCAAGTGGGACAAACCTTCAATCTCGAGGTGCAGCTGAGTGTAACGGTGCAGGAAACGGTTACCCTTGATCATCGCTTCAATTATGAGTTGGTAAATACCAACAGCGCCGTGGTTGACGGTGTCATACGAGATTTTGAGATTGAAAGCCTGCCCCTCAATGGCCGAAACTTTTTGGAGCTGGCCTTGCTGGTTCCCGGCAATTCGCCGGCGCCGAATTTCGATCCCACCAAGAGCAATACGGTGCTGATTTCTTCAGCCGGCCAACTCGGTCGCGGCGGCAGCGTCATGGTTGACGGCGCTGATGACAACGACGACGTAGTCGGAGGACAAGTTCAGAATATTTCGCAAGAGGCTGTGCAGGAATTTCAGATTGCGACCAATCGCTACTCGGCTCAGTTGGGCCGCTCGGGTTCGTCAGTGATCAACATCGTGACTAAGTCGGGATCAAACGACTACCACGGCTCCGGTTCGTTCTATTTCCGCAACAAGTCGCTGCAGGGTTTGCCTGCCACCCTGGACCGCGGGCTGGGACAGACGCCGCCATTTGATCGCGAACAATATGCCTTCACACTCGGAGGCCCTATCAAAAGAAATCGTGCCTGGTTTTTTGGTTCGCTTGAATATCGTAACCAGGACGGCGCTGTGCTGGTCGGTTCAAGAAATCTTGCGACCCGAACCATTGGACGCACCTTTGCGGGAGCGCCGCTTAACGATCTGTTGAGCACTGAACGCTTTGATTGGCAACCAACCGATCAGGATCACTTATCTTTACGCTATTCATTGCAACGCGAAGATGACGTCGCACCCAGCACTTTGGATCGCGACATTGGTTCTGCTTCGCAGCGCCAGGGCAGCACTAACAATACACACTCCCTGCTCGCGAATTACACTCACGTTTTGAATCCTCGATCCGTAAATAGTTTTAACTTTAGCTTCAGCACCTTCTTTAACGATATCGAACCGGTTACACCCGGGCCGCAACTTACCTTTCCCAGCATCCAGGAAGGCGCGTCCTTCCGCGTGCCGCAAAGTACCAAACAGCGCCGCCTTCAGTTTAGCGACACCGTTTCGATCGTTCGCGGGAATCACACCTTGAACTTCGGCGGCGAGGTTCAGCGTGTCGATGCCGATTTTGATCTGCGTGTCTTTCAGCAGGGTCGGATTGAAATGATCGAAGACTTTCCGGACTTCGATCGTAACGGCGACAGTAAAGTCGACGATAACGACCTGCTGTTTGCCGTCACTATTCGGAGCGGCAAACCGACTGAGTCCCTGCTTATTCCCAACGCTGATAGCACATATCTGGCTGGCTTCGTCCAGGACGACTGGCGGGCCCATCCACAACTGACCTTGAACTTCGGGCTACGCTACGAGCTTGATACCGACGTAAAAAACATCAGCCGCGTCAGTGAGCTCAATCCGATCATCCTGCCCTTCCTGCACGGCAAACGTGGCAGAGACAGTAACAACTTTGGCCCGCGGGTTGGGTTCAACTACTCGGCGAAGGATGGGCGCACAAGCATTCATGGCGGCTACGGCATTTACTACGATCGCATCACGCTCGAGATTCAGTCGCTGGAACGTGGTCTCGATGGGCGCGCTCTGCCAATTGAAGTGCATGCCGGCCCTCTCTTTTATTTTCAGGGCAATCCATTCGATCCGGCGACCGGTCAATTCCCACCAGGAGCGCCCACGCTGGCTAATCCGTTTAGTGGTTTCCCCCTGGTTGGTGCCGGCGCCTCAGGCATCAACATAATTGACAACGCTATGCAGAATCCGATGGTGCAGCAGATGAACCTCGGCATTCAACGGGCGTTTGGCGACGACTACGTCCTGCGGGCGGATTATCTGCATAACTTCGGCACCCACTTCATCATTGGACGGACTATTGGAGTCGTAAACAATCCGGTAGTGGGTGGGCCAGACTCGGTTACGAATTTGGAGTCGAGCGTTAAGACAAAGTACGACGGATTGCTGCTGAGCCTCGAGAAGCGCTTCGCTCATCGCTATCAATTCCGGGCGGCGTACACCTTATCGAAAGCGTTCAATTACGCGAACGACGATCAGATTCCATTTTCCAACGGGCCGCTCAACCCTGCCAATTTGCAATTGGATTACGGACCCACGCCAAACGATCAGCGACATCGCTTCACGTTTTCCAGCCTGCTGCAGTTGCCAGCCCAGTTTCGGCTTACCTCCATTGTTACGCTGGCCTCCGGTGTGCCGATGGATATTCTTGTGCCCGGTGGAAGCCAGAGAATTCCCCAGTTGCAGCGCAATGCCGGCGGCAGACTGTTCCACACGGGCCCAGAGCTGAACGCTTTTATCAAACAACTAAACGCCGCCGGAGGCTTTGCCGGTCAACCTTTGCCGCTGGTGTCTGACGGGGCTCGTTTTAGCGACAACTTCAATTCGGTTGACCTGCGTCTCTCGAAAGTCTTTCGCCTAGGCGAACACGTGAGGATTGAGCCTCTCGTGGAAGTGTTTAATCTCTTCAACATTACCAACGTGTTGGGTGTTTCGAAGTCAAACTATTCGGGCTTCGCTAATGTGCTGGTGCGCGACAGCAACGACCCAACCAGCCCCGGCTTTCTGCGCTCATCGCGTTTTGGTCAGCCGGTTAATACCGCTGGCGGTGTGTTTGGGTCAGGTGGCCCACGCGCATTTCAATTGGCAGCGCGAGTTACCTTCTAGCTCTGTGCCACCTTTGTGTTCTCTGTGTCTCGGTGGTGAATTTACATGCCAACTACTCACCACAGAGACACGGAGATCACAGAGGACGCACAGAGCCTTTCAAACCCGGTGATTAAATCTCTGCTCGCGCAAAATTGCCTCTGACTTCTCTGAAAAACCGACTCCAAATTTTGTGCATCATTCCGGCGAACTAAAGCGACAAATTGGACTGGGTACGGCGACGGCTCTAATAGTCGGAGAAGTCGTGGCCATCGGCATCTTCCTGACACCCGCGGGGATGGCCAAATCGCTGGGCTCGCCGCTTTGGCTGCTGATCGTCTGGCTGCTCATGGGCGTAATGGCGTTGTGCGGCGCGCTCTGCTATGGCGAATTGGCAGCTCGATTTCCGGAGGCGGGCGGCGGTTACGTTTATCTTCGCGAGGCCTATGGGAGGCCGCTCGCTTTTCTGTACGGATGGATGGCGTTGCTGGTGATGGATCCTGGGCTTACTGCCGCGCTCGCGGTGGGCTTGGCCAGTTATGTTGGCTACATCGTTCAGCTCTCGCCGGCAGGCTTAAAACTGGTGGCCATTGGCTCGATAGCCCTGGTTGCTTTGGTTAACATCCGCGGAGTCAGCCTGGGCGGATGGTTGATAGGCAGGCTCGCCATTCTCAAACTCGGCTTATTGGGTTTCGTAATCGTCTGGGGCTTTGGGTTAAGGGCCGGACACTGGTCTAACTTCCAACCCCTGGTGGCTCAACGGCCGGGATCGGAACCGCTGATTGCGGCGCTGGCTGGCGGCATTGTGGGAGCCTTTTTCTCCTTCGGCGGTTGGTGGGATCTGAATAAGCTGGCAGGCGAAGTAAAGGATCCGGAACACACACTTCCCCGGGCGCTCATCCTCGGGGTCAGCCTTATTACAATCGTTTACCTTCTTACCAGCGCCGTTTTCATATATTTGGTGCCGCTGGAACAGGTCACTTCGGGAGATGCCTTTGCAGGACAAGCGGGCGAGGTTCTATTCGGGCGACTTGGTGGCGGCATACTGTCGGCGATCGTGATCGTGGCCGTAGCGGGCAGCCTTGTTGCGGTGGTTATGTCGGCGCCTCGTGTTTACTTCGCGATGGCCCGCGACGGACTATTCATTCCGGCCGCGGCAGCAATTCATCCGCGATACGGCACTCCTGCGCGCGCGATCATGATTCAAGCAATTCTCGCCTCGTTGCTGGTGCTGGTAGGGACTTTCAATACGATCATTTCTTATTTTGTCTTTGTCGTCCTCATCTTTATCGGGCTCACGGTTGCAGCGATTTTTGTACTGCGCGGCCGCGAGCATCAACGCATCGTTTATCGCACCCCTGGTTATCCAGTCACACCAGTCATATTTCTGCTCTTGATCGTATTATTACTATTCCTATTGGGAGCGCATAATCCTAAACAGGCAAGCCTCGGCGTCTGCGTGGTCGCCCTGGGCTTGCCGGTTTACTATCTGCTGTTTCACAACCGGAACTCGTAACTTATTTTGTGGTAGCTTAACAGGAATTGCGCATTTCGCCCTCGCAAATTAGTAGTTGCTTTACCACAGAAGAGGATGGATCGTTATGACCTGGATCAAAACTGTTTCAGCTTCCGAGGACGAACAAGTACGACAGGCCAGCGACGCGCAGCGGCATCTGTATCCCATCGAATACGCGACGCCAGTTCATCCAACAGCGGATGGCGAATCGGCGGGCATCGTTGAGTCGCACAGCCTGATTCCGGACGCCCTCTTCCATGCCTTCGCAACTTACGGGTCTCTGCTGTCACCCGACTTGCCGTTGCAGCGTCATCAACACGAGATGATCGCGACTATGGTTTCAGTCACGAACCGGTGCCATTATTGAATCGAATCTCACGCAGAGTTTCTGCGTCGCGTCACGTTAGACACTGAGCTGGTCCGAGCGTTGGAACAGGACTACAAGACTGCGCCGATTTCCGAAGCCGATCGCGTGATGCTTGATTACGTGGTGCAGGTGACGAAGGATGCAACACGCATCTCACCAGCCGATCACGAAGGCCTGCGTGCCGTTGGCTTCGACGACAAAGGGATACTGCAAATTACTCTGATTGCCTCGTGGTTCAATTACATCAATCGCGTCGCCGACGCATTGGGAGTGGGCAGATAATAACCGCCACTCATTTTGACGCGCAGTTACTAATGTGGTGACCCTTGCGGCGATGGCGTCGCGACGGGCTTCGCAAAGACTATCGGCGCGGCCGCGGTAACACCTTTACCTTCCTGCACACTGATTGACTGGTTTGGCTTAATATCCGTGATGGTATCTTTCTGTCCGCCGGGCCAAACAATTTCCAAGCTGATCGTCCTACCCTCCTCGGGAGCCCCCAGGCCAAACACCAGTGGCAATTCACTCTGAGAGCAGTAGCTCGATCCTGTTTTCACCATGCTCAAGAGCCTGCTTTTGGCAGTTTTCAATGTAACCTGAGCTCCGATTGCGTCACGGTTTGCCCGGCTGCCAATAAGCTTCAGACGCAGCAGATCGTTCTGATTGGCGTTCTCATTTCTAAGCAGCCGCGCGGGTCCATTGTTTGAAGTAATTACCAGGTCAAGGTCGCCGTCGTTATCAAAGTCACCGTAAGCCGCGCCGCGTCCAACGATTGCTCGCTGTAAGGCGCGGCCTAATTTACCGGTCACCTCTTCAAACTTCTTTTTGCCCTGATTGTGAAAAAGATGCGGCGGTTGTGCATACTTAATGTTGGGCTGCACCACGCTGATGTCGTCAGACACGTGCCCGTTCGCAGCGAACACATCGAGCAGGCCGTCAAGATCGTAATCAAAAAAGAAGACTGCGAACGTCAACGACTGCGCCGACATTTTTCCGATGCCTGATTTCGCAGCTTCATCGGTAAAAAGGCCGGCACCGTCATTGGAGTACAGTGCCATGCTTTCGTTGGTAAAATTGCCAACTACAATTCCCGGTCGCCCTGATCCGTCATAATAGGCAGCGTCCACACCCATGCCCGCGCGAGCCGTGCCGGCTTCACTAAAAGCCACGCCCGCCGTAACCGCCTCATCCGTGAAGGTTCCGTTTCCGTTGTTCTTGTAAAGCTTGTTGGGCTCCGTGTCGTTGGCGACGAAGAGATCGAGCCAACCATCGCTATTGTAGTCAAGCAGCGCGACACCGAGTGATTTGCAGCTGGGATCATTTAGTCCCGCGCGTTGTGTGACATTTTCAAACGTGCCGTTGCCGCGGTTGTGATATAGCGTTGGACTCTGCCCTTTATAAGACTGCGGCGTGCAATAAGACTTGTTCTTTCCGTCGAGCGAGCACAGCTGATCTGTCTCAACCGTCCAATCAACATAGTTGGCGACAAACAGATCCAGCTTGCCGTCATTGTCATAGTCGAACCACGCGGCACTAGTCGAGAACGCATTGTCGCCCACACCCGCTCGCGCGGTGACGTCCGCGAACTTGCCGTTCCCCAGATTGCGAAAGAGATGATTCGCGCCGACGCAGGTGATATAGATATCTTCGTTCCCATCGTTATCATAGTCGGCGGCGGCGACTCCGATCCCATACATTTCTACGGCCAGTCCCGCCTGTCGGGTGACATCGCTGAAGCTGCCATCCTGGTTATTGTGATAAAGCGCGAGGAACGTCTTTGGTGTTTTGCGTTCCGGCCAGGCCGTCGAATTGACGAGAATGATGTCTTGCCAGCCGTCGTTGTCGTAGTCAATGAAGGCGCAACCATTACCGAGAGTCTCGGGCAAATATTTCTTTCCAAAGGCGCCGCTGTTGTGTTTGAAGTGTATTCCAGCTTGCGCTGATACATCTGTGAATTCGATCGGACCGGCCGGTCGTGGCGGCGTCGGGCTCGCAGCGGGTGAAGGCGTTTGGTTGGCAACTTCGGCTGCGGGCGCATTAGGAGTCGCTGATTCTTTACATCCTGCGAACAGGAACAACAAGCCAACAAGAATAAGCAAGATAACTACTGGGACCGCGGGCGTCCCGCCCGCATAGCGCGTGTAGCCTTCAAGTTTAGCCGTGATCGAAACGTGGCTCGCGAAGCGCTCGCTGCGGGCGGGACGCCCGCGGTCCCAGCAATTACGCTGCTTCGCACCGCTGGATTGTTGTGTGTTTGGTGAATGTATTGGCATTCGCATTAATAACCTGGGTCAGGTGAATTAGCTGCCGGCTATAACCACACTCTGTCGGGGTCGCGAGTCGCGCCAGATCTCGATCAAATTCGCCGCCGGACCAACAAAGAAGAGCGCAAAAATCGGCGCGTATACGACTTGATCCAAGCGGAGAACAAACTCCGCCAGCGCCACACAAAACGCAACCACGCACTGGCCCGTTCGCGTCCGCACCGTCGTCTTCGGATCGGTGATCATGAAAAACACGAACAGCTGATACATCGGCCCGGTAATGGGCGCGACCTCAGCTTGCCAGGGGTCTCCAGTAATCCAACTCCGCAAGAACGCAAACAAGAAGAATGACAGCACGTAGGTGGCGCTGATGTGGAACCGGTGCGCGCGCCAAATAATGATTGACCCAAGAATCCAGATAACCAGCAGCGACCAGTAGTTGTTTCCCCACTGAATGCTGAGAACAGCCATCGTCTCCGGCGCCAAAAACAACAACACCGCGATGCCGAAGTTTGAAGGATTCCAAATGTGGCGACCCTTCACTCGCAACACATATTTCGACATTATCGAAATCAAACTGCACAACGCGTAGGGCCAGTAAGCCGGCGAGCGAACCAGGATGCCTACGCTGATGCCGGTGATGTAGGCACTGGCGAGGTTCAGCCACTTGCCAAAAAAAATGCGACCGAGAATTAACTCGGCGGTGATGGCCACAGCAATCGCCAACGCGGTCTTTTCATAGCTTTCAAGTATCCCGTAGGAGAGATGACCAATTAGTAGAATGCAGGTAATGAAAAGCGGCGCCACATACCGATTGTCGAAGCGAAACTTTTTGGGGCGGGTAACGTCGAGCGGCGGCGTGATAGCAGACTCAACCGGAGACTGGCTCATGCAGGCTCCTTTATCTTGTTGATTTGATCGATCAGCAGATTGTCGATCTCCTGCGTTTTCCCGTTGGGCCAGCGAACCACTGCTTTTTCGAGTTGAACGTTTTTGCCAAGCCCAAAATGCAGACGCCTTTGATTCTGCGCGCAGAAACCGCTGCCGCCGGAAACTGTCTGCGCCTGCCGGCGGCCGTTCCAGAAAAGCATGACCTCGGCGCCGAGCGCGCTGCGGTTACTTGCCGTACCTTCCAGTTCAAAATCGATCCACTTGTTTTCCGACGCCACGCTGTTCTTGTAAATCAACAAGGGCCCGCGTTGGTTTGTCACCACTACGTCGAGCACGCCGCGATTCCATAGATCGGCAAAAGCTACCGAGCGTCCATCGTAAGTGTCCACGGCGCCGACGGCCTGTGCCACGTCGTTGAATTTGCCCGCCCCGTCGTTTAGCCAGACGCGCTTCTGCTGATAACCCGACAAACTGCGCCCTTCCATCGCCGGCCAGTTCGCGGCATCGCCGATTATGGTGCTGTTGCCGCCGGCGACTTTTGAAAAGTCGTACCAGTAGCTCTTGCTGCGGTCAGCTGAAACGTAGCCGTTGGTCAAATATATATCCAGCGTTCCATCGTTGTTGAGATCGCCGAACTGCATGCCCCAGCTCCAGCCTCCCATTTCGACACCTAGCGCGCGGGCCAGATTATCAAAACGCAGTTCGTCGACGGACGCACGTCCTTGTGGCACCCAAAGATTATTTCCCTGAATCAGCACACCGTCTTCCGAAATGTTTGAGACATAAATTGCATACTCGCCTTGATTGAACACATCGCCGAAAGCCGCCGTCATGCCGCTCTTGGGAGCGAAGCCGACGCCCGTTTGCGCGCCGACCTCGCGAAACTCTTTGCCGTAGTTGAGGTACAACTCAGAGACACCATAATCGTTCGCCACGAACAAGTCCTGATGACCACTGCCTCGCAAGTCCGCCGCAGCAGCAGCAAGCGCCCAACGACGACTGTTGATTCCGAGTTTGGCACTGACTTCTTCAAACTTTCCGTCGCCAAGATTGTGGTAGAGATACTTACGTCCGCCGTTTTTCGCGTACTCAAAACTCTCCGGCATTATTCGCGTCGTTTTCAAATGCCAAAGATCGATATCTTCCGAATAGTAACCACCGATGAAAAGATCCAGCAGACCGTCGCCATCATAATCAAACCAGATCGCGGTGTTGGCATTTACCCAGGATGGCAGGGCTGCCGTTTCAGTTACACGTGTGAAATGTTTACCTCCATCGTTGTGGAAGAGTTCGGGCCGTCCCCACTTGTAAAGAAACAGATCTTCATAACCATCGTTGTCATAGTCGCCCCACACAGCGCCCATGGAGACGCCGGTACCAGCCTGATTGAGATCGGCCAGCCCAACATTGCCGGCTACGTCTGTAAATGAACCATCGCCATTGTTTCTATAGAGGCGGTTTAAACTACCCTCGCCGCTGTTTGTCAGGTAGATGTCCTGCCAACCGTCGCGATCGAAATCGACGATCGAAGCGCCTGCGCCCATCGAAGCAACCTGGGGCATGATGTGATCGAGTTTGTGGTCCAGGGTTGGGGCCTGGTGAACAAAGTCTATTCCCGACGCCTTCGCTACCTCCTGGAAAAATAATCCGTACCGCGATAACGCGGCGGCGGCGTCCAACTTCGACCGGCCCGGTTCGCGACGCGCGGCCAGGCGTTTGATTATCAAAGGCGTTGCGAGCAGGACGACGAAGAGGCCGACTAGAAACAGCTTTGCTGGACGACCGGCAGCCATTTATCTCGCGTACCTCAGCGCATTTCTGAAAACATCGGGCGTGACATAACGCGTGTGATAGTTTTGCCAGTCCTCAGGGTATTTTTTGTAAACCCACTCATCTTCGAGTTTGCCTGGTGCGCTGTTGTACTGCTGCTTCGCGTGATAAGGCAGCGGCAAGACAGTCTTGGAGAAAGTCGAATTGTAATCACCGTCCTTGATCCAACCATCGCCCATGAAAACAAAGTCGCGCACCCAACCGGCTGGCGGCAGCGGCGGCGCTGCGAATCGCAGCGACATCTCGTCGCCGGCATTCATGATTACATAACGGTCATCAACTTTTCCGAGCAGTTCGCGCACGTCGCCGAAGCGCGTGTAATAGCCAATAAGATCACGCCAGACCTGTTTCGAACTCGACATCTGTGTATAGAGAGGCACTTCCGGTGAGGAGCTATTCGGCTTATCGATTACCGAGTAGCCGCGATAGTGCAGATCAGCCACCACGGGATTCAGCCGCACTGTTGACGACCGAGTATCTGAGATACCTTTTGCCCATTCGATCGAGTCCCAAAAGACTTCGAGATTGGTACGCAAACGCAGGCGACGCGGCGCGCCAGGCCGAAAGACATTTGCCAGATCGAACAAGCAAATCTTTTTGCGCCCTGCCGGGAAACCGAGGTTAGGTCGGACGACAACCCACCCGCCTTTACCATCCGGCACTTCCATACTCAATGACCGCGCGTGAACCTCCTGGCCCTGGCTGATCGCCACGTTGATCGAAGAATCAGTTGGGTGCATCCAGCCTTTGGCAATCAACCAGAGCGGTCCGGTTTTCGGCGCGGCGTCACCAAGATCGATTTCCACATAATGATCGCGACTAACTCCCTGATAACGACCGCGGCCAAAGTTATCGAGATATTTGTCGTCAAGAGTGCTGAGAAGCTCGGTCACGTCGTTGCCGTTGTCGTCCAGTGCTCGCGCGATGGGTTGCGGCTTTTCCACGATCGTAATTGCGAGCGGTGCGGGCGGAATGACAAAACGCTCGTCGACGAAAATGTCTGTTCCACTCGGATGATCGACAGTCATTAGGGCCAGGTGGTCGTAGTAGTAGGTTTCCCAAAGCTCAGCCGTGATGCGCAAATCGTAGTAACCATCGCGGGCTGCGAGTTCATCGCCGCCGATCTTGTACCACTCTTCAGTCGCCTCGACACTTGCCGTGCCGAGCGTGTTGATACGCAAACCAATCGCCGACCCCCAGGGCACCGCATCTTTTACAAATTTCATTTCTCTGCCGTTATAGGCGAAGAGAAAAGGACATGAGCCTTTCAAACGCTGCTCGGCCAGGATCGTTTGATCAGCCTTTGTTTCAAACTCGGCGCGCACCGCTCCATTGGGCCAGACGATACGAACCACGTCGGCACCGATTTGTTCACCCAGACCAAAATGAATAATCGGACCAGTGACTAGTTGCTTTTGCACCAACAGGCCGGCTCGGATTTCCATCTCACCGCCGATGCCGAAGCTGTTGATGCGCTGATCGCCTGAGGCTTGCGCCGCGCGCGGACGAATGTTTTGCCAGTGATAATTCCTGGTGCCGTGGTTGATTGCCTGGATTGGCCGACCATCGGCAGTCAAGCTAAGCAGGTCAAGTGATCCGTCAGCGTTAAGGTCGGCGCTATCGAAAATAGCTGCCGAGCCTTTCAACGATTCGATTTGCCTAAAATTATTTTGCCCGTCACCGAGCCAGGTTGTCGTGTAGCCAGCCTTGGCTTTGTTTATCGGGATGAACGCTATCAGCAAGTCAACAGCGCCATTGTTGTCGATGTCCTGAACCAGCAGATGCGGATTCCACTCCGAAAGATAAACGCCGGTGTCCGAACGCACGATCGCGGCAACATCCCACCCCTGGCCCTCCGCCTTGTCACTCAGTCGCATGACGTTACCATCGTGATCGGCGATTACTAGATCGAGTAGACCATCGGCATTCACATCCGCGGCTTCTAAGCTACCAGCCACGGAGGACTGAGCCGGCATCTGTCGTTCATTAAACTGACCGCTTCGTTGGTTCTCGAAAACGTGCAACTTGCCGTTACCGTCAATCATCGCGGCATCCGGGTCTCCGTCTCCGTCAATGTCAGCCCAAACAAGATCGACCAGTCCGGAGACTCCGGCGAATGGATGAAGCTGCGCGAACGAGTCGTCGCCGTTATTTCGCAGGACTCCCGGCAGTGCTTGCCCGGCACCGAGAACGATGTCGAGGTCGCCATCCAAATCGATATCGGCGACCCATGCGCCTGTGTAGCTTGCATTCTGAATCGTCGACGGCAATTTTGTTTCTGCGGTAACGTCGCTGAACTTATTCGCACTTTCCTGTTTCAATAAACGAATCCCGCCGGCTCCTGCCAGCACCAAATCTGTTTTGAAATCGTAATTGAAATCGAGGCCCACAACGCCTTCCGGCCCGGGTGGAACTGCGGCTGATCCAGCTGGGAAGGGATAACTCGCATCGCCGATGCGCACCTCTTTTTCATTGGCCAACACAATAGCCGGCGCGCCTTCTCCGTTAAGCGAAATCGCGCCGATCCAACTCCATTTACCCGGCGGAGCATTTGGGACTGGCTCAGACGAAAAGCTGATCGCCGTATCCGCGGGCGCACTCGCGAAAGTTGGCGATTCCATATTTACGAAGTGAGTAAATGGTTGAGCCTCTTCTCCGGGAGGTGGCTTGATGGCGGCCAGGTCGTTTCGATATTCGGCTACACGCACCAACACGTTGCGAAGGAAAGCAACCCGCGTTGCCGCCGCCTGAGTGTCTGAGCCAGATGCAGCTGCTTGCAGCGCGCTGAGCTGTTGTTGCACTTCTGGAGGCCAACTTGATGAGCGCTCTGAGAGCCTGGCAATAACTCGGTGCAGGGATTCAGCATCGCCGCGCTTGGCCGCGATGCGTCCCAGTTCAACTAATATCGCCAAACTATCTGGTTGAACCTCCAGTATCTTTTGAATCAGTTGCTGGTATTCAGCGTCGCTGTTAGCACCTGCCTGCCGCTCGATCTCTTCAGCGAGCTTGTAAGTCGCCAGTAAGTTCTTAGGATTGACCACGACGGACTTGCGCAGGGCTGTGACGGCTTCAGCAGACCGACCGCGGCTGCTTTCCAACAATCCCAGCAGGTAGTAAATCTGATCGTTATCGGGAGTTAGCGCTCGGGCGCGTTCGAGTCTCTCCGCCGCAGCCTCAAAATTCCGCTGGCGCAGGGCAAGCAATCCCCAGTTGGCCCAGCCGGCCGGCTCGGAGGGCACGAGTTGCGTTAACTCGGCGAGCTTCGCATCCGCGCGCACGTCATCGCCAACCTGCAGTGCTGCCAGACTGATATAGAACGCGCGCACCACCCGGTTGTACTCGCTGGAAGATTTCGCCGGCAAGCCTCCTCCCGAACGGCATCCCGAAGTCAGGACGAAGGCGGCCACGAAGGCGGCCAATAGCAGGCCAACGATCGACTGATGATTTAAGGGACTGATTCTCACAAGCTGGATTACGCGAAGAGTTCTACGGAATGATCGTCGAAGACGCAGCTGCCTGTCTCGAATTGAGAGGTCAAGATAACATGCCGGATGTGGATAGGCTCTGCACCGTTGGAGGGAGCCGGTTCTGCAACTAAAGTATGACGTTCGGATTGTCGAGAAGCGCTAACATTCTCGGATCCGGAGCCCGATCGATCAAACAATGGAACGAGGAGAACCGAATGTCGAGTGACGAAGTAATAGCGAACCAACGAACCATTATCTCAAATCAGGAAACCATCATCGCGAACCAGGAACAGATCAAGCGCAATCAGGAGAAGCTGGACGCGGCACTGTCGAACCAGGCGACGATAGTCTCTAACCAACAAGCGATACTCTCGAATCAGGAAAAACTTGACACGATCGTTGCCAATCAAGAGCGAATTCTCGGGAATCAGGAACGCATCCTGGGAAAGTAAACGCGCACGAGAACGTGCAGCTGGCTTTCAGTTGAAACGTAGTATGTTTCACGCTGCCCGACGCCCGTTGACCGCAAGTGCAAGTGACGTTCGAACCCTGCAACGCTGCTGCACAAAATCAGAACTGGGAGCGGTAGCGACCAGCCAAACAATCAAGCAAAGGGAAACATTTATTTTGGTTCACAACCATAGCGACGCGTTTTAGGTGGGGTCCTGGGCTGGTCGCTACCGCTCCCAGTTCTGATTTTGTCTGGCGAACCTTGAGAATTAACTTGATCAATCGGCCCCATGACTGAAAAGCCAGTTACATCAACAACGCGTTTCCTTCCGCTACTGGTGCTTTGTGCGGCCATCCTGATCTGGTGGGCGCTAACGCTGTTGCACGTTTTCCCGGAGTCCGTATTCCCTTCTCCACTGGCTGTGGCTAAAGGCCTGGCGGAGGAAATTCGCAGCGGCCGACTGCTGAACGATCTGGTGGCGTCGCTCTTTCGCGTCACAACCGGCTTCATGCTAGCGGTGCTTCTTGGTATTCCCGTTGGACTGTGGCTTGGTCATCATGTTCGTTCACGCCTGGCCTTGCTGCCGGCCATCAATTTTTTTCGTAATCTTTCGCCATTAGCGTGGATACCTTTCGCAATTCTTTGGTTCGGCATTGGCGATCTCCCCGCCATTTTTCTGATTTTCATGGCCTGCTTTTTCCCGGTGGTGATCGCGACCTTGTCAGCCGCTGCCAGCATTCCCTCAGTTTATTTTCGAGTGGCGCGTGACTACGGCCTCAGCGTTCGCGAAGTTTTGACCAAAGTAACGCTGCCTGCTATCGCCCCTGAGTTGATCACATCGCTGCGCGTTACCGCCGGTCTCGCGTGGCTCGTCGTTGTAGCGGCTGAGATGATAGCCGGTCGCGATGGACTGGGTTTCGCAATTTGGGATGCGCGCAATGGCTTGCGGATGGACTTGCTGGTCGCGGGGATGATTGTTATCGGCGTGATCGGAATGGTCATCGATCGAGTTCTGATTAGGCTGACAAGCATTCGCAGTATTCGATGGGGATATGAAGGATAAGCCGCTACGTGTCAACGAAGCTGCCGTCAGCTTCGGCGCCACTGAAGTATTCCGCGATCTGTCTCTTGAAATCTGTCGCAGCGAATTCGTAGCGGTAGTTGGCCCATCGGGGTGTGGCAAAACGACGCTGCTGAATTTGCTGTCCGGCTTTCTCAAGCCTTCGGCGGGAACCGTGACCCGTGTCGGGCGGGTGCGAATGGTCTACCAACACGAAAGCCTTTTTCCCTGGCAAACAGCGTCTCAAAACATCGCGTTGGGACTGCGCGATCTCAGCAACGAGGCTGAACGTGAGCAACAACTGGGCGAGATGCTGCGACTAGTCAAGCTGGAGGAGTTTGCGGGACACTATCCCCATCAACTCTCGGGCGGCATGCGCCAACGCGTGGAACTGGCGCGCGCACTTGCGGGAGACACTGATATCCTACTTTTAGACGAACCGTTTTCCTCGCTCGACTATCTCACCCGATTGCGTTTGCGGCGCGAGCTCGCTCGCATGCTGGAGGAGTTCCCACGTACTGTGGTGCTGGTGACGCACGATATTGAGGAAGCAGCGCAACTCGCCGATCGCATCCTGGTGCTTTCCGATCGCCCCGCACATATTCGTCGGGAGTTGCGGGTGGAAATTCCGCGGCCACGTGAATTGACCCATCCGGGAGTTGTGGAAACAGTGCACGCCATTTTGGCGGAGTTTGGACTTGAACAAGATACGGTTCTTAATCCCCCTCCCCTTGGGAGGGGTTAGGGGAGGGCATAGTACGACGAGTTTCCAGTTTTTTCATCTGCGGCTTCGCCGCCGTTACGTGATGGGATGAGAGGCGTACACTCCGAGCAATAAAAAGTGGATCGGCTCTGTACTTCGCCCTCCCCTAACCCTTCCCAAAGGGAGGGGGGATAAGAATAAGAAACATTTCCCGGAGTAAAATTAATGCTTCGCTCGCCTATGACACGTTGGCTGATTGCGATCGTCGCTTTCATCGCCCTGCTCGGCGTCTTGAGATTTAAGCCCTGGCATTACGCCACCGGCCGATCCAGGGCTACCCTGCAAGAACTAAAGGTTGGATACCTGCCAGTCACCTGTCACCTGACCTGTCCGGTCACCGACTTCGCCACCCGCACCAGCAGTGCGAATCGGTTTGAATCGCAGCGGTTTACTGACTTTCCTACTGTGGTCGAATCCGTGAAGGGCGGTCGACTCGATGCAACCTTCATGATTGCGCCGTTGGCCATGAAACTACGCGAACAAGGCGTCCCCGTTAAGATTGTTTATCTCGGGCATCGTGACGGTTCGACCGTGATCGTACGAAAGGACTTGCCGGCCAGGAGTTTGACCGACTTGCGGGGCAAGACGTTCGCGATTCCGAGCAAGTACAGCAATCAGTATTTGGTGATTCGAAAACTCATGGATGATCAGGGTGTAAAACCTGACGAGATTCGGTTCGTGGAACTGCCCCCGCCGGACATGCCCGGAGCCCTGGCTGCCAGAGCCATCGACGCTTATTTCGTCGGAGAGCCCCATGCAGCCAAGGCCGAACTCGACGGCACGGGGCGTGTCCTCTACCATGCAAAAGATATTTGGCCGCATTTTATTTCCTGTGTACTGGTGGTGACGGAAAAACTGATTCGTGAGCGACCGGAAGTGGTGCGCGATCTGGTTCGCGGCATTGCCGAAAGCGGCGAATGGGCCGAGGGTCATCGATTGGAGGCAGCAAAAGTTGTGGCGCCGTATTTTCGTCAGGACGAAAAAGTAATTCGCTACGTGCTGACCCAGCCGCCGGATCGCGTAAGTTATAGAATGTTGACGCCCACCGATGAAGACTTGCAGCAAATATGTGACATGGCAGTCAGGACTGGAATTCTTGAAAGGCCGATCTCCATGAAGGACCTGATTGATCGACAGTTCATTCCACTGGACATCAAACCTGCAAGTATCGACGCTAGTCAGTAAACGTTGTCTCTGTGCGTCCTTTGTTCTCTGTGTCTCTGTGGTGTCCAGATCGCAGAATCACCACAGAGACACAGAGAGCACGGAGATCGCACCGAGAAAAATATTTGTTGCATGAAAATCTTCCGTAATCATTTCTTCTATCTCCTCTTGCTCATTCTCTGCTGCGGGGCTCTAGTTCTCGCCGAAAGATCGTTGGCGCATCGGCAAACGCCAACTCGGCCGGCCGCCTCCACGCGCGAAGAAGCCTACCGTGCAAACAACATCGGTGTGGCCCTGCTCGAGCAGTTCAAACACAAAGAAGGTGCGGAGTCATTTAGAAATGCGTTGAAGATTGATCCGAAACTGACGCTGGCCCAAATCAACCTCGCTATCGCGCTGTTCAATATCCCGGACTTGCCGGCGGCGCAACGCGAAGCCCAAAACGCCGCGGCCCTTGCGCCTGCCGCTCCGCAGCCCTACTACATCCTCGGCCTGATCGCGAAAGTTCAGAACCGACCCGACGAAGCCTTAATCGCTTTTCAACGGGTCCTGAAAATTGATGCGAATGATGTCGGTACGAATATCAACGTTGGCCAGATCTACGCACAACAGCGAAAGTATCCGGAAGCAATCGCCGCTTTTCGCCTGGCTCTCGCCGCCGAGCCTTACAACGCCACGGCACTTTACACCCTGGGCCAGGCTTTGATGCGAGCCGGTCAACGCGAAGAAGGTTTGAGTGTCACCGCGCGCTTTAAGGACCTGCGTGAGCGCGGCAGCGCGACAACTTTGGGACCGAACTATCTGGAGCAAGGTCGCTACGCCGAGGCGGTTGCTTCCACCGGCGCCGAGCCCGAACTGGTTGATCGAGCGATACCGTCAGTCACATTTACGGATGCCACGCCCAACTTGCCGGCCCGTGCACCTTCTGTCTTCAGCAGTCCGGACAAACTCGGCGACTTAAGTGAGTCTGCACGCCGCGAGCTCGCCTACGCGCTCGCGGGCAATGCCACGCTGTTTGACATAGATAGCGATGGCGATCTGGATCTGTTTTCAGTAAACATGAGTGAGCAGCACCTCTATCGTAATGACGACGGCAAATTCGTTGATATTACCGATCAGGCCGGGCTCCGCAGCAAGTTCAATGGCATTGGCGCGGTAGCAGGCGATTTCGATAACGACAGCAAGCCTGATTTGTTCGTGATACGCGAAGGCGGGCTTTTGCTTTTTCACAACGACGGCGGCGGTAAGTTCTCAGATGTGACCAGCGCCGCCGCGATTCCCGCCTATCCATACCTGCCTTCCTCGGTGGCTTTCGTTGACCTGGATCACGATGGCGATCTCGACATCTTCGTCGCCGGCTTGGCAGATGTTTCCGAAGCTCCGAAAGCAGGCGCGGCTTTTCCTGCTGAGTTCGCTGCAGCTCCAAACCTGCTCCTGCGCAACGACGGTAATGGTAAGTTTACCGACATCACCTCCGCAGCGAAGTTGAATAGTTTAGGTCATGCCGTGGCGGTGGTGCCGACCGACTTTAATAATAGGCGCGACATGGATCTGCTGGTCGTCAATTATGGCAAGGCGCCTCAACTCTTTAGCAACCAGAGAGACGGGACGTTTCGTGATGTTGCCAGGGACGTTGGGTTGGACATGGTTGGAGGCTGGACCTGTGTGGCCGCAGGCGATCTGAACAAGGATAGCTTTACCGACTTCTTTTTCGGACGTGCGGACGGACCTGGTCTCTTTGCGATGAGCGATGGCAAGGAAAAGTTCAAAACGATTTCAGGACCAGCTCGTACAGAAGGGGCGCGGGCGGCGCAGTTTCTGGACTACGATAACGACGGTTTGCTCGATTGTGTGCTGAACACAGATAAGGGCCTGCGCGTGTGGCGCAATCTCGGTGACAGTTGGATCGATACCAGCGAACGGGCTGTGGCGCGCGAGTTCAAATCTACTGCTGGCGACGGAGTGTTTGCGGCCGGCGATATCGATAACGATGGCGACACCGACATCATTGTCGGCTCGCTTGCGAGTGGCCTGCGCATTGGACGCAATGATGGTGGTAATGGCAATCACTCGCTACGCGTTAGTCTCGCCGGCAAAGTCAGTAACCGCAGCGGCGTCGGCGCGAAAATCGAGGTTCGAGCTGGAAGCCTGGTACAAAAATTCGAAACTTCATCGGCGAGTCCCGCGGTTGCCCCTGCCGATGTCCTTTTTGGACTAGGCAAGCGCTCCACAGCAGATGCCGTACGCGTTCTCTGGCCCGCCGGCATCGTGCAAGCCGAAACGGATCTCGCGAAAGTCGCTAACACACCCGATCCGAAGCGGACTGTTTCCTTTTTGACGCTGCCCATCACTGAACTCGATCGCAAGCCTTCCTCTTGTCCATATCTCTACACCTGGAACGGAGAACGTTTTGAGTTCATCACGGATTTCATGGGCGGCGGCGAGATGGGCTATCTGGAGGAGCCCGGCCGATACAACACGCCGGACCCGGTGGAATATGTCCGCATTCGCGGCGACCAATTGAAGCCGCGCAACGGTCGTTACGAACTGCGTGTAACAAACGAACTGGAGGAGGCGCTGTTTGCAGATCGCTTTCAACTAATTGCCGTCGACCATCCACAGGGCACCGAGGTTTTTCCTAATGAGGGAATGACTGATCCGCCGCGTCCTTTCAAAATTCATGCGACGCGCAACGCACACCCGCCACTCAGCGCCGTCGACGACCGTGGAAACGACGTGCTGTCGCGCATCACCAGCATGGATCGAACTTACCCGGATGACTTCGCACGCGATCGCATTCGCGGTTACGCCGCTGAACATACCCTGACTATGACTCTGGCAAATACCGAGACCGCGTTTACTGGGACCGCGGGCGTCCCGCCCGCATCTGGGAGCCACAGCATCAACCCGATAAAAACCAGTCGCGCTTCGCGCAACAGCGGGCGGGACGCCCGCGGTCCCGATAAAGAGGGGCGCGCTTCGCTGAAGCATTCAGCCAATAAGCGCATGCTGCTGTTGCTGACCGGTTGGACCGACTACGCATGGTCAAGTGATAACGTCGCTGCGGCGCAAGCTGGAAAAACGATGATGCTGCCGGCGCTTCAGGTGAAAGATCTTAAGGGCGAGTGGCGCACCGTAATCGAAGACATCGGCATTCCGGTGGGACGACCGCAAACTGTCACGGTCGATCTAACCGGCAAGTTTCTCAGTGACAGCCGCGAAGTCCGTATCGTCACTAACATGCGAATACTTTGGGACCAGATTCTGGTCGACGACTCAGAACAGCAGCCTACGTTCTCAACTACGCAGCTTGACCCGCTTAGCGCCGACCTGCGTTGGCGTGGTTTCTCGAGCGAAGTTACTCCCGACGGACGCGAACCATTTGGTTATGACTATGAGCAGGTTTCCTTTGCGTCGCCCTGGAAAGTAATGCCGGGAAGATACACCCGGGAAGGTGACGTGCGTGAGTTGCTGCTCACGGCGGACGATATGTTTGTCATTTCACGGCCCGGCGATGAGATCCGGTTGTCATTCGACGCGCTTAAGTTGCCCATCGTTCGGCAGGGTTGGACTCGTACTTTCCTACTCTACTCAGATGGCTTCAGCAAAGAGATGGATATTAACTCGGCTAGTCCGGATCAGTTGTCGCCGTTGCCTTTTCATGGCATGACTAAATATCCCTACTCACAGCCCGAGACGTATCCCATGACAGTGGCGCGGCGTGCCTACATGGATACATACAACACGCGATTGGTTACCGCTGAGGTCCCGTCGATTGATTCGGTCCTCACCAACGCGTCAGATTTCGTTAGCAGGTAGTGTTCTGGTTTGATTACCCTCTGTGCGTCCTCTGTGCTCTCTATGTCTCTGTGGTGAGTTTTGACTGGTAAATTTGTTAACCACAGATGCACGGAGGACATTGAGGTTGCACAGAGAAAACCCGAACAAGCCTTTCCTCACGGCGGGCTACTGCCCGGCCACGCGCGCTCCTCGAGATACCGATGATTGGTCCGTAGATAGGAAAGCAATGAACCTAATTCGTTATTCAGCAGCTGCTTGTCAGACAGATTTACCAAATCCGGTTGAGCGGAGCGCGATGCGGGCAAACACTGACAGGATGCTGTCGATGATCGATTCGGCGGTCGCCGGCAGCGCGCCGTTTCTGCCGGTCCGGCTGATCGTGTTCCCTGAATTCGCGCATGCCGCGCCTGTCTTTCCCACAGTTGCGGAGTTGCTCGAAAAGCTCGCGGTGGAAATTCCAAACCAACACACCGAGCGGCTGACGCAGAAGGCGCGCGAACACGACATCTACATACAAAGCGGTTCGATGTTGGAAGTTGATCCGAAATGGCCGGGCGTTGTTTTCAATACTACTTGTCTAATCGGCCCGCCAGGAATTCTGTACAAGTATCGCAAGGTCAATACCTGGATCCCATATGAAGTGCATGCCAGCCCGCACGATCTCGAGGGCTATGATGAACCGCTCTTTCCGGTGGCCGACACGCCGATTGGACGCATCGGTTGCGCCATCTGCTACGACTGGATCTTTCCCGAAGCGATTCGCCAGTTGGCCGCCAATGGCGCGGAGATATTGGTCCGCGTCTCTGCATACATGGATCCTTGGGGGGCGACAGCGCCGATGGACTGGTGGACTATCGTCAATCGTTGCCGCGCGCTTGAGAACACTGCGTATGTAGTGGCGGCGAACCAGGGTGCGAGCCTTAAACATTATCCGCCTTATTCGTGGCCGGGCGGCAGTCAGGCGATTGATTACGATGGCCGAATTCTTGCGCAGGCCAGCCCGGGACCAGGCGAACGGATCGTCGTGGCCCCGATAGATATTTCAGCACTGCGACACGAGCGAGAGGCGCGACGCGGCCATCACATGCTCGCGCACCTGCGCACTGAAGCTTACCCCGTCTACCAACAGCATCAATATCCACCGCAGCTCGCAGATGATGATGGCGCGGGATTAAGTTTCGAGAAAAACAATCTTTTGATTGATGAAGCGAAACGAAAACTCAAATAATGTTGGTGTGTCTCATTGCCATCTTGCTTCAGTAAGGTGAATAGTCCACGTGGTTGAACCAAACTCTGTGCGTTCTCCGTGTTCTCTGTGTCTCTGTGGTGAGTACCGGAACGTGAAGATTCACCACAGAGAACACGGAGGTTACACCGAGCAGGAAAAAATAGACCAAGCCACACCTGAAGCGTCATAAACAATATTCAGATTTAGCCTAAACCTTAATGAATATCTTCCGCCGGTAAAGTATCCACATCAGTCCCAGACAAACCAAAACGAAAGTAATGGCAAACGCCAACGAAGCGTTTAGTAGTGAGGCCCAGGAAGCAAACAGATGGTCATAGATCCAGGAACCCAGAGGGATTTTCGAGCCATCGGCGCCGGTCAGGTTAACTAAGCCAAGTAACTCAGCAATCAAATCTGCCACCACATACAGCGCGATTGCATTCACGCCAAAAATCTCAAACGGCTTTGCCCAACGCCGGTAACCCTTGATATCTATGACCCAATAACATATAGCGAGGAACTGCAGGGCCAGGCCGCCGGTGAAAAGCACATACGAGCTGGTCCAGAGCGCCTTGTTGATTGGGAAGAAAGCATTCCACGCCCAGCCCGCGGCGACACAAACTGCTCCCGCCACAAAAAGTCCGGACACCTTCTCGTAGGCTGATTCTTTTGTGCGCAACCAGTGTCCCGCTAAGACCCCGATCAAAGTTGTAGCCACAGCCGGAATTGTGCTCAAGATACCTTCCGGATCGTAGACCTTCGCCTGCGCCCAAACGTGTTTGCCGAAGACAACGCGATCTATAAACGAGGGAAGACTTCCCTCCTTTGTCAGATCGCCGGCGACAAAACCTGGCGCCGGGACGAACTTCAACAGCAACCAGTAGCCAAGTAGCAGCGCTATTGTAATGACCAACTGCGTTCTAGCCTTTGTCGTCAGAAATATGATTGAGGCGAAAAAATAGCAAACCGCAATTCGCTGCAGCACTCCCGGGATTCGCAGTTCAGCTAGACCAAAATACGGAAAGCCATTGAGAAACAGACCAATCGCGAAAATTATCACGGTTCGTTTGACAACTTTCAGATAGAGGTCACGCGCGCTCCGCCCACTTTCAACGCGGCTTCCGAAAGCCAGCGTGATTGCAACCCCAACGATGAAAAGAAAAAAAGGAAAGACTAAGTCTGTCGGTGTCCAGCCGTGCCACTGGGCATGCTCGAGCGGCCAATAAATATGCTCCCAGCTGCCGGGATTGTTCACCAGTATCATGCCGGCAATCGTGATCCCACGAAACACATCGAGTGACACTAATCGCGAAGCTGCAGTGGAGTTTGTTGTGTTTGGCATTTAAGTCGTGAGCCGATTCGTGTGGTTCGTTTCTCGTCACTTCGTGGTTCGTACGCTTTGCTATTTCGGGAAAACGAGCCACGAAACTACACGAAAATGGAGTCTGACTTTACTTCCTTCGGCTGCCCCTGCTAAAAGACGGCATGCTGAAACGATTGCCTTCGTTGCTGATCGTTGCGGTAACTATCGCAATTTGGCTTCCGCTGTCAACGGTTGCACGCGTCTCCTCCGCGGATGCCAGGTCCGTAGAAACCTTCTCGATGCAGTCGCAAGTTCCCACCTCACGACTCGCGCACCTGCGACGTGGCATAAATCTGAGTCATTGGTTTGCTCAATCGGCCGACTATTCAAAGGCCCATTTGGAATCACACACCACCGGCGAGGACATCGCACTGATTAAAAGCCTTGGCTTCGACCATGTTCGACTCACGCTTGAACCGGCACCGCTTTTTAATAGCGACGACGCCGGAACCTTGAGAGCCGAGCAGCTGAAGTATCTCGACAACGCCCTTGACCTGATTCTCAATAACAGGTTAGCCGTCATCGTCGACATCCATCCGTCTGACGACTTCAAAGTAAGACTTAACAGCGACGAGCGTCAGCTCGAAGCCTTTGGCAAATTCTGGCGCTCGCTCGCCCAGCATCTTGCCACACGCGATCCTGAACGCGTTTTCCTTGAAGTTATCAACGAGCCTATGGTCGAAGATGGTTACCGTTGGCTCGGCATGCAAGCGAAACTCATTGCCGCCATTCGCTCAGGCGCGCCGCTGCATACGATCATCGCGTCCGGACATCGGTGGTCCGGCATTCCCGAGTTATTGTTCCTGCTGCCTTATGCCGATCGGAACATTATTTACAACTTCCACTTCTACGAGCCGTTTGCATTTACGCATCAGGGTGCGAACTGGGCGGGCGCCAACGTGCCGTTATATAAAAATGTTCCTTACCCTTCGAGCACGGAAAGCGTCAGCAGAATTCTCGACACGATTCAGGACGAGCCGGCACGTTACAATCTGCTTCGTTATGGCGAAGACGGTTGGAACGCCGCGCGTATAGACCGCGAGATTGGAGTCGCGGCCGCGTGGGCGGCGAAATACCAGGTTCCGCTTACCTGTAATGAATTCGGCGCGTATCGCAGGTTTGCGCCCGTCGCCGATCGCGCGGCTTGGATTAGGGACATGCGTACGGCGCTGGAAAAGTATGGCATCGGCTGGACCATGTGGGATTACGCGGGTGGTTTTGCTGTAGTCAACAAGCAGGCTGGTCACGCAATACCGGATGTGGACGTAGTGAAGGCTTTGGGATTGGCTATTAAGGATTAACCTACCTGTCTCGGAGGCATAACGACGCCGAGCGTTTACAGAATCGACCGCGTGGCTTACGCAAACGATTTTGTAAGTTTAAGACAGACTGGCGACGGCACTTCGGCAGCGTGACCGGTGGGCGTGAGCCGCCCCGTTCTCCTATCACGCCTAAAGGTGATGATGTTGTTCGAGTTTTGATTCGCCACCAGTAGAAATGAACCAGTCGGATCAATTGCGAAATTGCGCGGCGTCCGGCCTCCGCTGGAGTCATGCCCAATCAACGCCAATGTGCCGTTGCCGGAATTTACTTCGAAGGTAGCGATGCTGTCGTGACCGCGATTGGAAGCGTAAACGAATCGCCCATCGGGAGAAAGGTGGATGTCGGCGCTGGTATTCGCGGCGGTAAAATCCGCGGGCAAGGTGGCGATGGTTTGCAGTTCTACAAGTTTTCCACTGTCTCGATTGTGAGCGAAGGCGGTTATAGTCGCGTGCAGTTCGTTTACGACATAAGCGTACTTGCCGTCGGGATGAAAAGTCAGATGACGCGGGCCGGCGCCCGGCTTTGCCTGCACCCACGGCTTATGGTTTGGGTTCAATCGCCCTCGACGCTTGTCGAAGCGGTAGATCATGATCTTGTCAGTGCCCAGATCACAGGAGTAAGCAAACCGTTGGGCGGGATCAAGGACGACGCAGTGAGCATGCGGTGCGTCTTGCCGTTCAGTATTTATGCTTGAACCGTGGTCCTGTTTCAGGTCGGTCGCCTCGCCCAGCTTGCCGTCGCTGCGTATTGGAAGTACGGCCACATTTCCGCCCGCATAATTAGCTACTAAAACAAAGCGGCCTGATCGATCAACGTCGAGGTAACAGGGTGCACCTCCCAGCGAGGGTTGTTGATTCAGAAAGCTTAAGTCACCGGTATGCTGGTCGATGGCAAAGGCGCTGACCGCCCCACTTTTCTTGCCTGCAAACTCTTCGAGTTCGTTGACCGCGTACAAGTAGCGCTGGCTCGGAGCAACAGCCACAAACGAAGGATCCTTTACTCCCTTCGTAGTGGCAACATGCTGCAATTCGCCGGATGTGAGGTTCAGCGAGCAAAGATAGATCCCCTCACTCTTGCCCGATGTGTATGTTCCTACATAAACAAGCAGTTTCCCTGTGGTCGCCCGTCCAGTTCCGCGACCGAAAGCCGGAAGGGCAAGGCCTAACGAGCTGAAGGCCGCCATTTTCAGAAATACGCGGCGGCCAAAGGAAGAAGTAAGCTTGTTGTAGTCCACGATTTTAGGGTTGTTCTCCTCTTGAGATTGATTTAAACGGGTAGTGCCTCGTTCCGGCTTTCCTCTGTGTCGTCTTCTGTGTTCTCTGTGCCTCCGTGGTGGATTCTCCTTGGCAAACATCCACCACGGAGACACAGAGATCACGGAGGAGGCACAGAGATTTCAAATTAGGGCACTACCTTAAAACGAAACAGTATGGTTTCGATTGCACGCGCGGACGCTTAAAAGTTGTGGCCCCTTTTCCCTTCGGTTTCCGCGTAAGTAGATGCAGGCAGCAATTTCGCTGCCCTAAACGAAAAGGAAGAGAGGACATGAAAAACCAAGCTCTTGGAATCGTGGCAGTGTTTAGTCTGCTCTTAGTGCTGTCGTCTGCATCGGTTCAGGCACAGACCAAACGCTTCGGCAGCAGCATCCCGTTTAATTTCTATGTGGGGCAGACGATATTCCCGGCCGGCGAATATACGGTTGAACCGATCAGGCAAAACTCACAAAACGTGTGGCTACTCGAGAATACCAATAGGCACTTCAGTGTTGTCTTTACTACTATTCCTGTGTGGGCCAGCGTAACACAGGACCAAACCAAACTGGTCTTCAACCGGTACGGTGACCAGTACTTTCTTTCGCAGATTAGTACTGCGGGCGATAACTCGAGTCGCGAGCTACGGATGCGACATTGGGAACGTCAGTTGGCGAAGAATGGAGTGCAAGCTGAAAAAGTGTTCGCACCAGCTCTGAAAGAGTAACTCCTCCCGCAACAACAAGCCCGGATTAGCAATTCGCCAGGCTGCATGCCGTCATAGCCGGTCGCCCGCGTTGGTCCGCGGGTTGACCGGCCACACTTGTCTTCATCAACGAACCTCATACTATCTTCGGGGATGGGCGCATCATTTTTCGAACGCAATGTTGTCGACGACCACGGTTCCCTGCTCGAGTTTGCATTTGTCGCAGTGTACGCCAATGGTCACTGACGTCAGCTTCTTGAGCACATCGCGCTTGAGATCAAGTTGCGTGGCCCAATCCGGTTGGCTAAAGGAATCGAGTTTTATTTTGTACGTATTGAAGCCCGACGATAGGCGAATATTCGCCATGGGATACCCCGACTCGAGACTGGCACCCTGGCCGCGCGAGATCAGCTCAAGTCGTATGAACGGTGTTGGCCCTTTTACAAAGGCTCGCAAAGTTAGAAACTTATAACCGCTCAGATCGTCTGGCACGAGTTTGCCGTCCTTTTCAGGCTCGCCGAACAGTTCGATGTTCACTCCGGCCCACTCGTTTGGTATGCGCAGTTCGTAATCAAACGCAGCAGCGACATCTTCCGCCGTCACCCGTGCAAATGCCGGCGCCGGCGGATCGGCTTTGTCCAAACCACGAAAATGCGGAGGGTTTGCCGAATTCTGGGAATAGGTATTTAACCGTATCAGGCCCCCGTGCTTGCTCACCGGCCTTCCGGTTTGTAGGTCCTGGAAGTCGGCATAAATAAATTTGGAGGCGTCTGACTCAACAGGCTTCGAAACGTCCTGGGCCATAACGAAGCCGCTAACGGAAAGGATTACGATCGAGAAAATGGCGGCACGAAAGAAAACGATTCGCTTCATGATTATCCTCCAGAGTTTGGGATTGCATGACAAAGCGCCGATGCAGCTGAGGGGTGCCCTAAATTCTTCTGTGCGCAATCTCCGAGTTCTCTCTGTCACCGTGGTGTTGAACGTTAATCAAATACGCACAGTCACAGAGAACACGGAGGATGCACAGAGGATTTCAAATTAGGTCCACAACCCGGCTGATGCTTGCCTGGACAATTCGTTTCAATAATCGCAAGGTGATATCAATGCCGGCACAGGCGCTGGAACCGTATCCTGAAATCTGATCGATCTTCCGCGCAGAGCCGCCACCTTAGCTTCAACCTCTTCAGGCGCGAGCGCTTTTCTTGCTTCATGGAAGACCCAATCAATGTCCTCCTGGTAATGACGTACAGTGGTGGATTTCACGGTCGCGTCTTTGATAAACCAAAGATTGAAATTTATCGACATCAGCGATCGGGGGTAATACTGTCCCCCATGTTCGGCCAAAGATTTACCGTCGATGAAATATTTCACCTTGCCATCTGAGACCTGGGTTACGAGTGTATGCCAGCCGGCGATGCTGCCGCTGCTGGTATTAAAGACGTTGTCTTTCTTCCAGTTGGGTTCCGGAATGAACGTCCGCCAGGAAGTTGTAAATAATGTAGGCCCGTTGAAACCCCAACCGCCATTCGGCAGATACTCAAAGTCCAGCTCGCTGTAATCAGGATCCCAGGGCGCCTTCAGTGGACTAATGGTGTAGAAGCTCTCAACCAGTAGATCGCCGCTGGGTCCATCTGTCGGTGCATCAGCGAAGCGAACTCGGGCGGCATATGTGCCTTCAAGATACTTGCGTTGATGGCAAATCTGACTTTGCTGAGTATTGGATCCCGTGCCGTCGGTAGCAGAAATCATGCGCAGTAAACGATTCCCTCTCTGATCCGGGTCCACAAGAAATGACACTTGTTTATTTCCCCAGGTTGCGCCCGGCACTCCGGGCCACCCCACCGCAGTTCGAACAATCCAGCCATGTTTAGCAAGCTGCCTGTGGTTCGAATAATTGAAGTCGTCAAAGAGCGTTTCGGAGGACACGTTCCTGCTCTGCTTACGCTGCATCGCCGCCCGTGGTTCGGATTTTGGCCTTCCCACAGCTCCGGCAGCAACGGTAGATGCGTTGGTTGAAAGGAAGCTAACGCTTCCTATGGTTAGCAAAATACTAAGGTGTACTCGAGTCTGAAATAACATCGCTGAGGTTTCTCCCGTAGGGCTGCCTGGTGGTCCGGTCAGCCGCGGTTTTTCTAAATCGTATCGCAAACTGTTAGTTTGCGATGGTGAATGCATTCAAAGCGCGCGCAAACTAACAGTTTGCGTTACAAAAACCAATTCAGCTAAGGCAATCCTGAATTAGTGTATACACGTTCGCCATGATTGCTCGGGCATCCGCTTCGGATTCTGCCTCAGCCGCCACGCGCATAATCGGTTCTGTATTTGAGCCTCTCACCAAAAACCATCCGGAAGGCAACGTTACTTTCACGCCATCGCGTACGTCCAGCGGATACGCCGCATACTCCTGGCGCAGTCTTCTGAGTACAACCGGAATCTTTTGTGACGGACAAGCCAGCTTCTCTTTGACCAAACTGTATCGCGGAAAGCTGTTCACCAAACTGCTAATCGACTGCCCCGTTTCAGCAATCAGATGGAGAATCAACGCCATGCCGGTCAAACTATCTCGCGCGAAGTTTATGCGCGGATAGATCACGCCGCCGTTGCCTTCGCCACCAATCACCGCGTTAATTTTTTGCATCTCTTCGGTTACGTTTACCTCACCGATCCTGGTAAGAAACAACGGACAACTGAACCTGTCTGCGACTGCCTGCAGGACTGATGACGATGATAGATTCGCGACCACTGGACCTCGCTCTTTGCCGAGCACGTAAAGCGTCGCCAACACCAACGTGTAGTCCTCGCCGCTAGCGACTCCCTGCTCCGAAACGATTGCGAGCCGGTCTGCGTCCATGTCCTGCGCAAATCCAATATCGGCGTTATGCTCTTTGACGGCGGCACAAAGGTCGCTCAGATTTTCAGCCACCGGTTCAGCGGCGCGCGGGAAGAGCCCGTTTGGTATTACGTTAAGCGGAACAACTTCTACACCCAGCGCTTCGAGCAATTTCGGACCAACCAGCGAACCGGCGCCATTGCAAGCGTCGAGCACAACACGCAACTTCTTTTCTTTTCGAGGTAAGGGTCCCAGCGCGTCAAGGATTTTTTGCACGTGCAGATCAGAAGCTCCCGGGCTCTCCCCGACTTCTCTCATCTCCGCACCGGATACTTTCACATACTCGCCCTGATGATAAATGTCGAGCATCTCGCGGGCTTCGCCGCTGTTCAGGAAGAGTCCATCGCCTCCGATAAATTTTAGAGCATTCCATTCGGCCGGGTTATGGCTGGCCGTGATTGCAATCCCTCCGTGCGCGCGATGCTGCCGAACCAGGAGCTGAATGGTCGGCACCGGACACATGCCGATATCGATTACGCGACAACCACTGGATAACAGCCCGGCGATGACGGCTTGCTTGACCATCTCGCCTGAGGTCCGTGGATCGCGGCCGATCACAATGGTGCCGGAGCCAACGTAAGTGCCGAAGGCCTGTGCAAAACGCGTCAGCAGCGCCGGGGTCAGGGAATCACCGATCACCCCGCGCACTCCGGAAATACTAATCTTGAGAGTTGGTATGGCTCGCATCAATCACGCGTCATCGCGTTCATTTGTTCAATCTGTCGCGCGTCCAGTTAAGCAAGTTTTCTGCGCCGCTGGTTTCTTCAGCTTCCACAATTACGCGAATCATGGATTCTGTATTCGAAGCCCGCACATGTATCCAACCTTGCGGTAACACCACCCGAATCCCGTCAGTCAAATCATAGGCTAGGGATTGGCGCTCAACGGCCACACGGAAATTCTGCAACACTGAATAAAGCCGGTTGGGCTCGACTGGAAGGTTGTACTTCAACATCGACAGTTGCGGCAGCTTCTGAACAATAGCTGAGACTGGTTTGCCGGAGCGCGCCAGGCCTTCGAGAATCAGACCTAACGCGGCGGCGCTGTCATGGGTGGGATGTAACTCAGGAACGGTTACACCACCACTGCCTTCGCCACCCAGAACGCCCTTGAATTCGATCATGCTCTCAGAGATGTAGGTTTGGCCTACGGGAGTGCGCACCACCATCGCTCCAAATTCCGCGGCAATTTTTTCGATAGCGCCGGTAGTTGAAATATTCGTCACCACTGTGCCTGCGTTCTGCTCGAGGCGAATCCGCGCCGCGATGGCGAGGGTTAACTCTTCGGAAAGTGTTTGCCCGGATTCGGTAACAACTCCGAGTCGCTCGCCGTCGGCGTCATGGGCAAAACCGATGTCGGCATTGCCGGCTTTAACCACGGCGCTGAGCTGGGCCATAGTCTCGGGCTTCGGCTCCGGAACGTGAGGGAATGTTCCGCTTACGTCGTCGTTGATGGCCAGTACTTCGCAGCCGATTTCTTTCAGCCACGATGGAATAAGCTGCGAACACGCGCCGTTGCAGCAATCTACCGCGACTCTCAGGCGACGGTTCCGAATGGCCTCAACATCGAAAATACTTGTGAGTAGTTGTTTATGGTGTTCGATCGGATCCTGAAACTGGATGGCAGGCTGGATCTGGTCCCAGGTCGCTTTGGCAAACTCACCCTGGTGGAAAATATCAAGCAGCTCTTCAGCCTGCGTCGGATTCAAATATAGTCCATCACCGCGGACGAACTTCAGCGCATTCCACTGAGATGGATTGTGCCCGGCGGTAATTGCGATTCCACCGTCCGCATTGAGCCACGTCACTGCTAACTGCAAGCTTGGTGTGGGCGCGATTCCGAGATCGACGACTTCGCAGCCGGCAGCCAGCAGGCCGGAGATAACCGCCGCACGAACCATCGGTCCGGACGGACGCGTATCCCGACAGACGAGAATGCGTCCGCCATCCAGGTAGGTGCCGAACGACTGGGCAAAGCCAACTGCGATTTCAGGTGTGAAGGTTTCACCGACGATCCCCCGCACGCCTGTGATTCCAATTTTTAAAGGTTTCATGAATGGGGATGCTGACATCAGCACCAGACAATTGGACTACTGCCCCGTAGCGCCAGCCCAAAGAAGATGGCCATAACAGGACAGCATCATACAATTTTCCTACTGCGCGATGGATCTTAAAATCCGAGCGCGGTAGAGCCCCACCGGGATAGTTACCTAATTTAAAAACCTCTGTGGAGCCTCCGTGTTCTCAGTGTCTCTATGGTAAGTGTTTGCCTAACTCTTCCACCACGGAGACACAGAGGACTGAGAGGTGGCACAGAGAAAACCTGAAATAGGCTACGTCAGGAAGGACTTGGTTGATTTAGTGACTTCCAAATAGCCCGTCCCAACAGGTCGGGCTACGGCCCCGAATCCACCGGCGATAGAACTTGAGAACAATACCATCGCAGTGGTAATGATTCATTGCCCAGATGTTAGAATACCTATGCTCCGCTGATCCAATTCCTGAGGAAAATAACGAATAATGAAAAACACTGCGCTTGCCCTGGCGGTTGTTACGCTCTCAATTTGCTTTGGTCTGCAGACACAAAAAGCTGAACGCAAGGTGACAGCCAGCGCGGGGCGAACCGCCGTAGAAGTTGGAACGCCGAACCGCGTAACGGGGGATGATCGCGGCCCAGTTTTCGCCGACGTCAATGACAGTGATGCGTTCTTCCAAAACGCTCTCAAGACCGGGCCACAGCGTAATTACTCGGAAAAAATCGATGCGTTAGTCAAGCGCATGACGCTTGAAGAGAAAGTGGGCCAGATGACTCAGCTAGCCATCGGCATGATTTCAAAAGGTCAGAATCAAAGCATCCAGATCGATCCGGAGAAACTCGACAAAGCCGTGGGGCGCTACGGTGTCGGATCAATTCTTAATGTCTCGGAGCAAGCCTTAACGCCTGATAAGTGGCATGACACGATCAGGCAGATTCAGGATGCTGCCAGGAAAACGCGCCTCGGCATTCCCGTCATCTACGGCATCGATTCAATTCACGGTGCAAACTATGTGCAAGGCGCCACGCTTTTCCCGCAAGAGATCGGCATGGCCGCAACCTGGAATCCGGAATTGATGAAACGAGGTGCGGAAGTTGCCGGGATGGAAACCCGCGCTGCCGGGATTCCCTGGAGCTTTTCACCGGTGCTTGATATCGGACGCAACCCACTGTGGCCGCGCTTCTGGGAGACCTTCGGCGAAGATCCATACCTAGCGAAAGTAATGGGCGTGGCCTTCGTGCGCGGCATGGAAGGTTTGGATGTCAGCTCGCAGGATCATGTGGCGTCGAGCTTGAAACACTACATGGGGTACAGCTTGCCACTAACCGGTCGCGATCGAACTCCGGCGTTGATTCCGGAGAATTATTTACGGGAATACGTGCTGCCGCCATTCGACGCGGCCGTCAAAGCGGGTGCGCACACAGTGATGGTCAACTCCGCCGAGATCAACGGCGTTCCCGGACACATCAATCGTCACATTCTCACCGACATTCTTTATGGTGAACTTGGCTTTCAGGGATTCGTTGTTTCTGACTGGGAAGACATCAAGAAGTTAGTAACCATCTGGCGGGTGGCGGCCAACGAAAAAGAGGCGACGCGGATGGCAGTGATGGCCGGCATCGACATGAGCATGGTGCCATTGGACTACAGCTTCGCCGACCATTTGATCGCCCTGGTTAAAGAGGGCGCCGTACCACAGTCTCGGATCGACGAAGCCGTGCGTCGAATTTTGAAAGTTAAATATGAACTCGGGCTTTTTGAGAAACCAACGCCAGACGCCGCGTTGAAATCGAAAGTTGGGCTGCCAGAATCGCGCGAGGCAAGTTTGCAAGCCGCGCGCGAATCGATGACCTTGTTGAAGAACACAAACAGTCTTTTGCCAATCTCCAAAGATCGAAAGGTATTGGTCACCGGCCCCACTGCCGACTCGTTGATTTCGTTGAATAACGGCTGGTCCTATGTCTGGCAGGGTTCGGAAGAATCACTGTATCCCAAAGATCGTCCCACCATTCGCCGTGCAATCGAAGCGAAAGCCGGAGCTGCAAACGTTACCTACGTTCCCGGCACAAAGATCACACGTCCACCTGGATCCACGTCAAACAACACCCCCACTGACGTCGAAGCGGAAGTCGACATCCCAGCGGCGGTGCGCGCTGCGGCGGCCGCTGATGTGGTGGTGCTCTGTCTGGGAGAAGGCTCCTACACCGAGACCCCCGGCAACATTACTGATTTAACCCTGGGTGAACCACAGCTGAAACTCGCTGAGGCGATTGAAGCGACGGGCAAACCGGTGGTGCTGGTGCTGGTGGAGGGACGGCCACGGATCATCAATCGCATCGTTGATAAGGCCGGTGCAGTTTTGATGGCGTACAATCCCGGCAACGAGGGTGGACAAGCAGTTGCCGACGTCTTGTTCGGCGATGTCAATCCATCGGGAAAACTTCCTTTTACCTATCCACGCACGCCCAACGGCTTGATCACTTACGATCATAAGCCTTTCGAAACGGAGGACACTGCCTTTGGCAATATGGCCTTCAAGCCGCAGTTCGAATTTGGCGAGGGACTCAGTTATACGACGTTCGCATTTAGCGATCTGCGTCTGGACCAAACGACGGTAACAGGCAACGTTGATCTTGCAGTCAGCGTAACCGTGACCAACAGTGGCCCTCGTGCCGGCAAGGAAGTTGTTCAACTTTACCTGAGTGATCTTGTAGCTTCGTTGTCGCCTCCCGGTAAAAGGCTGAGACGTTTTGCGAAGGTCTACTTGGAACCCGGACAGAGCCGCACCGTCAGCTTTAAACTGCGTCGTGACGATCTGTCATTCATCGGTTCAGATAACAAATCAATTGTAGAACCCGGAGAGTTCGAAGTAACGATTGCCGGACTGAAAGATAAGTTCGAGTTGAAATGATAAGCGCAGTCCTGGCGCGAGTCGCCTTTGTCTTAGTCTGACTCGTTCTCTGTGCAACCTCTGAGTTCTCTGTGTCTCTGCGGTGAATAACGTTGAGAAACCGTTTACCACGGAGACACAGAGCACACTGAGGACGCACAGAGAATTTGCCACTCAAGACGGAACCTGCCGGCGGGACGAAACAGATGATGTATCGCTACAATTCCTGTTTGAAAAGCCGTTCGACACGCGTGTGTTTCAACCTGCTGGTGACGGCTGCAATCTTTGTTTCCGCCCTCCCCATTCAATCACAAGACAAAAAGGAACCCACTAACAAGCCGGATCAGGACGACGTGATCAAGGTCAGCTCAAACCTGGTAAATGTCGATGTGATGGTGAAGGATAAGAAAGGAAAATCCATCACTGATCTAAAAGCGGAAGATTTCATTCTCACCGAAAATGGTGTGCAACAAAAGATTGAGTTCTTCGACTCGACACTCACCGGCGGCAATAACGGGCAACCTCCGACGTCCATTTCCTTAGCAAAAGAACGGGGGACAAAAGAACCCGCCGGCCCAACCAACCTGCCGCGAAACATCATCGCGTTGGTGCTTGATGGCCAAACCACAGAGGGCGCGAATTTGAAACACGTGCGCGAAGGCATGACGAAGTACATTCGCGAGCGCATCTCTGATAACGACTCGGTAGCCCTATTCGCTATTTCCGGTGGCTTGCAATTATTGCAACCGTTCACCCAGGACAAAGCGAAACTCGTGGCCGCGGTAGAGAAAGCCGGCGGTATCTCCACCGTTTCAAAAACCTCAGAGCAACGCAGCATCAACGAAACAATAGCTGAACTTCGGGACCAGTTGGCCAATGCGGCAAGTGGTGGCGGAACTGATCCGGCGGTTGGATCGGCTGCCGGGCAGGCACTGATCGCCCAGCGCGTACTGGAGCAATACCTGCAAATGCGATCGGCGTTAAGTGCTCAACAAACGCGCCCGGTCCTGGCGGGACTGGCGGCCATCTGCGAAGGGCTGCGATCCATACCGCGAAAGAAAACCCTGGTGATGTTCTCGCAGGGATTCGTTGCGCCTCAGGCTCTTGACTGGCAGGTGCAAAGCACCATCGATATCGCCAATCGAGCGAACGTCTCGATTTATATCATCGACTCGAGTGGGCTGACCGGGGGCACTCCTCAGTCGGGAGGCATTGTGCCACCCTCACCATTGGCGGCCATTTCGGCCACCACCAGCCAGGAGAGTCGGATTCGAGCAGCTGCGGGCGAGAGCGTGTTCGACGTTTCCCGGCAAGAAGGGGTAAACCGGCAACAGGATCTGCTATATCGGATCTCGGGCGATACGGGCGGTCAATTCATCAAGAATACCAATGACGTCGCGGCCGGCCTGGAGCGGGTCGACGAGGAGATTCGCTCTCGCTATACATTGACCTATCGCAGCACTGATCAAAAGTTTGACGGCAGTTTTAGAAAACTAAAGATCGAGGTCCGCAGGCCTGCCGTAAAGGTTATGGCCCGTTCCGGCTACTACGCAATCCCACCGAGCCAGGTGGTGCCGATTGCTCCCGAAGATAAGAAACTGATGGCGAACTTTGAGTCGTTAGCAGCCCATTCAACTTTGCCGCTATCCCTGCAGTTAACCGCGTTCAGATTGCAACCGGGCTCCTACATTGTGCCTCTGTACTTCGAAATACCTTCAGGTTCCCTGGAGTTCACGAAGAACGGCGATAAGAAGCGTTTGCAATTGGAGGTTCTGGGATTAGTGCGCGCTGAGGGTCGCGATGAGATCGTGTCCCGTTTGGGCGGAAACTATGACGTGGAATTGAGCCCGGCGCAGTATGAGGCAATCCTTCGCGACAAGATCTTTTATCGTCACGACATACCATTGGGCACGGGTAGTTTTAACGTCGATCTGGTGGTCAAAGATCGGCTCTCAGGAAAAGTGGCCGCCAAAAGGCAAACGCTGACCTTGCCGGAAACTGATTCGGAATTCTCAACCACTGAAGCGGTGTTAAGTCGTCAGGCGATACCGCAAAGACAGACACCCGCAGGCCCTGCCGACGTTTTGAGCGCAGACAACGTGCTGATTCGTCCTTCTGCAAGCCGTGAATTTCAGGCCATCGATAACTTGATCATCTTTTTCAAGATCTACAACGCGAGCCCGCATGCAGAAACTGGCAAGCCATTAGTGAGGGTGACGCTCACGCTCATGAAAGATGGAAAGCAGGCGATGAAGCCTCTCGACTACGTGCTCACAGAGATTGATGCGGAACCGCTGCCGCAGATCACGTTTGCCAAATACGTTAAACTTGGCGGCCTCGCGGCGGGAAACTATTCGGTTGTAATTGAAACTAGAGACGTAGCGAAAAAGAAGTTGGTCAAGCAAGAGACGTCATTTGTTATTACACAGTAGTCCGGAAGCTTGAAGGCACAAACGGCGAAATCGGCGCACTCCGCAGCGCAATTTTATTTGGGGTCTTTCAAGCTCTCCGACTTCTTGCGGATACTCTCGCTCAATTTAATGACTGCAAGCAGATCAGCATCGGCCTGCGCTTTTTCTTTCTTAGCGTTCTCGCTCTTGGCGTCTATCGTTGCCGCGTTTTTGAGCGCGGGATTCTCAGTAAACCTGTCGATTAGCGTGCAGAGCTTTACCAGGGCGTCGATCATTTCCTGGCTCGTGAGTTCGAGCGCGCTCTCTTCCTTATTCTCGGGAGCGCGCGCCGACAAGTAGACATTCAGGCGTTGAGCGCGCTTACGGATTTCTGCTGTCTGTTCGTTAATGAGGTTGTAGTCTAACGGCTTGCGGGCGACGAGATTGCGAGCGATGTCATTACGCAGAACTTGAATGCGCGTGAAATCCTGCTTCACGTTGGCGATCGCCAGGCGAATAAGTTTCTGTTTCTCCGCGTCCTCGGCCGCTCCGCTTTCCGCGGTGCGCAATCTGGCTTCGCTGGTCTGTCGCTCACGCTCTTCCCGCATCGGGTTCGGATCGAGAGGCGGGCCGGCGCCCGGTGGCGGTCCACCTTGAGCGAGAACAGGCATTGCCGCAGCTAAAACAATAATACCTCCGACTAACCAGCCGGCGATCCTCATTGCTTGAACTACCTTGTACTTCGTGATGTTAAGCATCGAAAATCTCCCCAACGTGAGAAACCTACCGATAAAATGCTCCAGAGATCAGCTACAATGCGCTACCGAACGTAAAGCGATTATGTCACCATTTTGGATGGAATAGAACTCTACGATAGCCGCCATCCTGCCACTTAACTCCACTGGAAAATCGAGCAAAAAAATGAAGACAGCTAAGTATATCGGGCTAGCTATGCTTTTCACTTTAGTTTCGGGCGTGGTCACGTTCGCGCCGGCACAACGGGCCACCACGGCGTCGGCTTCCGTCCAACTCAGTCTTATGCCCGTGCCTGCGTCGATAGAGATGCAATCGGGACGCCTGCCCATCACTGAAGCGTTCAGCGTCGGTATTAGTGGCTATGCCGACGATCGTTTGCGAGCCAGCGTTGCTCGCATGACCAGACGGCTCGCCGGACGAACAGTACTAACTTTGCCGTTCGAACTCGTTGGCGATGAGAGCAAAGCAACTCTCGTAATCCAATGCCAACGCGGCGGTAGCTCCGTGCCGTCTCTAAACGAAGATGAAAGTTATAGTCTGGAAATCACAGACAAGCAGGCGCGTCTGCTGGCGCCCACTGTCGTTGGCGCTATGCGTGGCCTGGAAACGTTCCTGCAATTACTCCAGGGCGATCGCGATGGATTCTACCTGCCGGCAGTCAGAATTCAGGATCGGCCGCGCTTTGTTTGGCGCGGGTTGCTTATCGACATCGGTCGCCACTATCAACCGCCTGAAGTCCTTAAGCGCAATCTCGATGCAATGGCGGCAGTCAAGTTAAACGTTTTTCACTGGCATCTTACTGAGGACCAGGGATTCCGCGTTGAAAGCAAGAAGTTTCCGAAGCTTCATTCTGTTGGCTCGGATGGGCTGTACTACACGCAGGATCAGGTGCGCGAGATCATCGCCTACGCTGCCGACCGGGGCATTCGGGTGATGCCTGAATTTGATATTCCCGGTCACAGCACCAGTTGGTTGGTTGGTTATCCCGAACTCGGGAGCGCGCCCGGTCCATTCAAGATTGAACGCGGCGCTGGGATTTTTGAACCGGCGCTCGATCCAACACGCGAACAAACATACAAATTTCTTGACGGATTCCTGGGCGAGATGGCCGCGCTTTTTCCTGACGCTTACATGCACATCGGCGGTGATGAGAACGAAGGCAAGCAGTGGGATCGTAACCCACGCATTCAGGCTTTCATGAAAGAGAAAGGAATCAAAGATAACCATGCGCTGCAAGCCTACTTCAATCAACAAGTGCTGAAGATACTCCAAAAGCACGGCAAGAAGATGATTGGCTGGGAGGAGATACTACATCCGGATCTACCGAAAGATGCGGTTATACATTCGTGGCGCGGTCCAGCCTCTCTGGCGGAAGCCGCGAAGAAGGGTTACAACGGAATTCTCTCTGCCGGCTATTACATCGATCTGATCTTTCCGGCTTCGCAACATTATGTGGCCGATCCGCTCCCCGCTGATAGCACGCTGACTACTGAGGAAGCGAAGCACGTGATGGGTGGCGAGGCCACGATGTGGGGTGAATGGGTTAGTCCGGAAACTATCGACTCAAGGATCTGGCCGCGCACTGCAGCTATCGCGGAGCGGCTTTGGTCGCCTCGCACTGTCGTAGACGTCCCGGACATGTACCGGCGTCTGGCAGTGATAAGTCGTCAGCTTGAAGAACTGGGCCTCACTCACGAAAGCAATTATCAGGTGATACTCAGGCGCCTGGCCAACAGTGAAAATACCGATCCGCTTCGTACGCTGGTGTCTGTGATCGAACCCGTTAAGGAATACCAACGCTATCAAGTGCGCCCGCAGACAATGCTAAGTCCGCTCACTGGATTGGTCGATGCGGCGCGACCAGACAGTGAGGTCGCAAGACAATTCGCAGCTATGGTTGCGGAGTTTCTTTCCGACACTCCGCGCTTTCGAGTCTATCGTTCCGACATTCGTGATGCACTGACGAACTGGCGTGATGCCGGCACTGCGCTGAACCCCATGATTGATCGAGCGCCGGCTTTGCAGGAAGCTCGGCCGCTGGCAAAAGACCTGGCGGAAGTCGCAGCCGCTGGATTGGAAGCGATTGAATATCTCTCGACGGGCAATGCAGCCTCAAGCGAGTGGCGCATCGCTCAATTGGCTAAGCTCGACCAGGCTGCCAAACCCAAAGCGGCATTGGAATTGGTCGTCATACCCAGCGTCAGGAAACTGGTGGTCGCAGCGGCAGAACCGCCCAGGTAGGTCTGGTCATGCGTGCCCGCGGTGAGTGAGCTTCGTCCGCGGCTTCGCCGCCGGATGTGCGGAAGGTCTGTGACCTTCCGAAAGCGACTATTGAATTTGGGGCTGCGCCCCCGATTTCGGAGCATAGCCCCAACCCTGGAGATTCCGTTACGGAAGGTCAGAGACCTTCCGCACATCAGACGGCGAAGCCGAAGTGCTTGAACCTCTTTGCAAGTCCGTTCTCACTTTGCGGCGATGCCTGAGCCTTCGACAACTTTCAGATACCGATTTATTGGTGGGTTTGTAAGCGTATCGACTTTGCCACTCGGCCAATGAATCTCCACATAATCGATATGCGCGGCGGATCCGATACCGAGTATTTCGCGCGGATCATGTGAGCCAAGATAACTACCGCCGGCCGTCTTGAGGCGGCTGCGTTTGAGCAAACCCGCTCGCCAGTTAATTATCGTTCCTACCGCCCCCGGATTACTTTGTTTGGCAACCAATTGCAGCCCGATCCAGTTGTTTCGGTTTCCGCCTACGTTCCGCAGCAACAGCGGCGCCTCGCCGTTATTTGAAACCAGCACGTCTGCATCACCGTCATTGTCGAAGTCACCAACCGCCAATCCACGCGCCGAAAAGTTTTTACTAAAGACTGCGCCAGACTGGGCGCTCACATTTCTGTAACCGTTGCCGGTGTTCTCAAACATTACCAGCGGTTCCCTGTATTTCACGCGCGCCGACTTCGTCTCGACCATATCATCCGGATGGCCATTTGCTAAAAGCAGGTCAGGGTCGCCATCGTTGTCGTAGTCAAAAAACTTCAGGCCCCAGCCGCTGAGCAATTGCGTGCTCGGGGCGATTTCGCCCGGTTCGTCGGTAAAGGTCAGATCCTTTTGATTGTGATAGAGGCTGAAGAATTCCTGGTCGATGTTAGCGACAAATAGATCCTGCCACCCGTCACCGTCATAGTCCTCCGCATCCACGCCCATCCCCGAGCGAGGCGTGCCGCTCTCACCATAGGCCACGCCCGCGGCCAGCCCTGTCTCCTCAAACTTTCCATTACCCTTGTTGACGAAAAGGAAGTTAGGCATCGTGTCATTGGCGACGAAGAGATCAAGCAATCCATCGTTGTTAACGTCCGTCGCCACGGCGCCAAACGACTTACCAGGCGAGGCGGCGATACCAGACTCCTGGCTCATGTCTGTGAACGTGCCGTTACCGTTGTTGCGGAAGAGATGGCTGGGACGCGGTTTGAAAATGCGCGGGATGCAGTAGTAGTTCTGCGTCGCAGTCTTGTCCACACAGAGGCGGTGCAGCGAACGATCGAACTGGATGAAACTGGAGACGAATAGATCGAGCCGGTTATCCGAATTGTAGTCGAACCAAACTGCGCAGGTGGACCAACCTGCTCCAGCCACCCCGGCCTTCTCTGTCACATCGCTAAAAGTTCCGTTGCCATTGTTGCGATACAAGATGTTTGAGCCATAGTTCGTTACAAACAGATCCTGCCAGCCGTCGCCGTCGTAATCGCTTGCGGCCACACCCATGCCGAACTTGCCCCCGGCCACTCCCGCTTTGTCCGTGACGTCAGTGAAAGTGCCGTTGTGGTTATTTCGATATAGAGCGTTCCTCAGCGGCGCTGACGGAGTAAAAAAATCTGAAGCTCCGCTATTTACGAAATAGATGTCCATCCAACCGTCGTTATCGTAATCGAAAAACGCGGCTCCGGCGCCCACGGTTTCCGGCAAGAAGCGTTCAGGCGTGTGGGCATTGTTGTGCACCCATGTGATTCCACTCGCCTGGGCCGAGACTTCTTCGAAAGTCACTACAGCTCTTTGTCCCGCCGTGGATTGTTGGCCTGCACAGAGATTGCCGGATGAGCTAACGGCAAGAAGAATAGTCAAAGAGAGCGAAGCAATTTTGTCTTTCAGTCTGGTTGGCATATCTCAACGGCTCTCGTTTGCTTACTCATTCGGAGGCGGAGGCGTCACATCTTCCTCGCTTGTTTGTGACTTACCGGCCTTTCTTAAGTTCTCGACGATCCGCATTTCTTGCTGCGCGCGCTCTTGATTCTTCAACCTGGCAAATAGCAGAGCGAGGTTATAGTGGGCTTTTGAGTCGTCCGGATCGAGCTTAACTGCGGTTTCGAACGCCTGTTGCGCGCCTGAATAATCCTTGAGCTTGAGATATGTCGCTCCCAAAGCGACATGTGCGCTCGAATAAGAAGGCGCCATTTGAATAGCCTTTGCCAAAAATTCGATGGCTCGCGAATTGTCGTTCTGTTCCTTTGCAATCAAACCGAGGTAGTAGAAAGTTTCCGGCGTGCCCGTTTCCTTCTGCATGCTTTTTTCCAACCACACGCGTGCCTCCGCATGCTTTTTTTGCTTGAGCAGCACGTAACCGAGGTAGAGTTGTCCGCGCGCATTCTCAGGCTGGAGTTTGAGAAACTGTTGGAAGACTGTTTCTGACTCCTGAAGGTCAGCGGGATCAATGAGCTCGGCTAAACCCAGAGCGAAGTAGTAGGACGACTCTTTTGGTCTTAGTTCAATTGCTCTTTTCAGCGCCCACAGCGCTTCGTTCTTGAGGTCTGAATTCTGGGCGACGAGGGCAAACTTCTGGAGTAGGTCAGGAGACTCTGTGATTACGTCCTTCGCTCGACCGAGGTAGAGTGAGGTTGTTTGAGCGTCATGTCTGACTTGCGCGATCGCGGCCATGCCCAGCAGTGCGTCCGCATTTGAACCCTGTTCACTTAGTACCTTCAGATACGCCGCTTCAGCGTTGCCCAAATCACGCTTTTTCAAGTGCGCATTGCCGAGCAGATTAAGCAGAGGAACTGTTAACGGCTGCGACTGTTTGGCCGTATTTATCACACCGATCGACTCATCGAAGCGCCCCAAAGTGAACAGAAGCCAGGCGAGCCGGTAGCTGGCGTCGGCATTGCCGGGTTGAATTCGCAGAACTTCCTTTAGCTGTAGTGTCGCCTTCTCCGGCTGGCCTTTCAGTAGGTAAAGGTAGGCCAGATTCATGTAAGCGCCGACTAATTGCTTGTCACTCTGAATGGAGCGCGTGAAGAGCGCTTCGGCATCATCAAGCCGTCCTTGCTTGGCGCGGACCGTTCCCAACAGATTGAGCGCCACCGCTTGATTCGGCGCAAGTTTCAGAATCGCGTTGAGCTGCTGCTCGGCCTCCGACAGTTGATCACGATTGATGAGGGCTGCGGTACGCTCCAATCGTTCAGTATAAGTATTACCTTGAGCTGATACGGGCGCGATCGCAGTAATCACAAGACAGCAAAGTGCAAAAATCGATGCGGCTTGAGAGATGACGGAAACACCTTGCCATGGACGGCAGCGATCGACGCCCCTCGCACCGGATGAAAGATGGTTGGTTTTTAACTTAGAGCTCCAAAACATGATTAGGGAAGGTTTAGGGATTTCGTTAAACCCAACACGTCTGTGCGAACAGGTTTTCAACTATCTACGCACGGCGATCTTGAAATCTTTTTGCTCGATCAGGCCTTGACCCTCTTTGATCGTAAGGATCTTGTTAACGTTCGCTCCGGTAACTTTGTCGATCACACCGCTCGGCCAGCGTACCTCGATGAGGTCAATCCTGGTGCGCTTTTCGAGCCCGAAATGCAGCCTCTGATCGCTCTGCGAGATGTAGCTATCACCGCTACGCACTTCGTCTTTTTGCGTCAGAGTCCCGGCGACTACCTTAACCATCGCTCCCACACCGCTTCGGTTCGACTTCACCCCCACAACTTTAATCAGCACCGAGTTATTAGCGTTGCCTCCATCGTTGCGCAGCAACTGACCGCTGCCCCCGAGGTTGTTCAGAACGACATCAACGTCACCGTCGTTGTCGAGGTCGCCGAAGGCTGCCCCACGACCGGTCCGCTTCTCTTTAAATGGCGCTCCGAGCTGCTCGGCGACTTCCGTAAAGGTTCCATCGCGTCTGTTTTTGTGGACGAAGTTTCGCTGTTGAAAGCTCGGGATCTGCGGATAGACGTGGCCATTAGCGACGAACAAATCAACCCAACCGTCGTTGTCGTAGTCAAAGAATTTGGTTCCCCAGCCGACGTAAGGAAGGCTGACCGCGGCGATTTTGGCGGCGTAGGAAACGTCGGTGAAAGAACCGCGGCCATCATTGCGGTAGAGCACGTTGTAATCATCGTCAAAGTTGGTAACGAAGAGATCTAATCTGCCGTCGTGATTATAGTCAGCCACGGTCACGCCCATACTGCCTTGAGCGGCGCCATTTTCGTTTAAAGCCGTACCGGAGATGAACCCGATCTCCTTGAAGGTGCCGTCACCCTGGTTCTTGTACAAGAAATTCGGAGTCGAGTCGTTCGCGACAAAAATATCTATCAACCCGTCCTCGTCAAAATCGCTGGCAATGACGCCCATTCCGTAGTAGCCGTTGGGATCAGTGACGCCGGCTTTCTTCGTGACATCGGCAAAGGTGCCATCCCCATTGTTGTGGTAAAGCGAATCACCGTCGCCTGGAAGTCCTCTGGGGCCGCACTGTACGGCCACACCTTTATACTGACATGTTTTGTCCTTGCCGAATTCGGGTAAGTTGTTGAAGTCGAAAGAGACGTAGTTGGCGACGTAGAGATCGAGCTTGCCGTCGTTATCGTAATCAAAAAAAGAGGCGCCGGCCGACCAGCGCGGGTCGCCCACGCCCGCCGTGTTGGTGACATCGGTAAAGGTTCCGTTGCCATTATTCTTGAGCAGGTGATTGGGCCCGACGCAGGTCACATAAAGGTCGTCAAAGCCATCGTTGTTATAGTCAGCGACGATGGCTCCCATTCCCCAGCCGATATCGCCAACCCCGGCCTTCTCAGTGACGTCTGTAAACGTTAGATCGCCATTATTCCGATAGAGGACGCTCTTCGTCGTCCTCTTCGCTTTGACCATTTCAACCGTTAGCGAATTAACAAAGTAGATGTCCAGATACCCGTCATTGTCGTAGTCTATAAGCGCCACCCCACCGCTCATGGATTCGACGATGTATCTCTTTTCGGGTGTCGAGAAATGTTTGAAAGTGATTTTCGCTTGTTCGGAAGCATCGGTAAAGTGAACCACCTCAGGTTGACTTCGCGTGGTGCGTGAGGACGACACGAGCGCACACAGAGCCAGGCTGGCAAGCGCAAGAGTTTTGCTTAGAGCCAAGCCAGAATTACTCCATTCAAGTTCATTGGTTACCTTCCTTCAGCGCCTTGTCTTTCAGTTGCCTGGAGATCTCTAGTTGCCTCTCGCCTTCTTTTTGGCGTCCAGCGGCGACATAGGCGCGGCCGAGTTGATAATGAACATGCGCTTGACCATTTTCCAACGCCACAGCTTTTTCCAAAGTCGCCACCGCGCCTTTGATATCGCCTTTTTGCAGGAGGGCTTTGCCAAGTTCAAAGTGCGCGTTACCGAAATCAGGCTTCACCTGGATAACCTCGCGCATTAGCTTGATGCCGCGCTCGATTTCCTGCCGGGCCAGCAAAGCGTATGCGAGATTGTACTTAGCGTCGATATCCTGCGGGCTCAGTGTTAACTCAATCTCAAACTCGCGAGTGGCGTCCTCGAGCTTTCCCAGTCTTAGATAGATGACGCCCGTGTAGAAGTGTGCCAGTCGGACCTGGTTGTCGAGTGAGACTGCGGTGCGCAACTCTTCCAGCGCCTTTTCGGTCTCGTTCCGTTGATAGTGAATCTGACTAAGGACGATGTGCACCTGCGGACTCTTGTCACCGCTCGCAATCATCTGTTGCACGACTTTCGTGGCCGCTTCCGTCTTACCTTCTTTGCTGAGCGAGAGAGCGAGCGGATAATAGAGCGAAGCATCCTGAGGCTTTGCCACCACCACCTCGCTTAATAGCATTGAAGCTCGAGGATAGTTCTCCACCATAAAATAGCTAAGACCTAGCAACTGCCTGGCAGGAAGATTCGTCGGCCGAACTTGCAACTCATTTTCGAGGGGTCCGATGGCCTCCTGGTAGGAGGCTGACCGATAGTAAGCCAGACCTAAATTATAATAGAGGCCTTCTTGTTGCGGGTTTAGTTTCACCGCCAGGCTGAATTGGTCTGCCGCTGTGCGAAAGTCTTCTTGTTCCGCCCGCAGCAGTCCGATGTTGTTGTGAGCAGCGGCCAGCACCTTAGTATAAAAAGTCTCATCGCCGGCCATCGCATCTCGCGTCTTCGCATCATCTGGAGACGTCTCTGAAATTTCCTTGGGGATCAATTCCGGGCCCTTGGTTTGGTCATTTAAGTTGGCGGGGTGGAGGAAGGTTCCCAACTTCGCCTCATCACTCTTGAAGGCCTTCGATTTGAGGTCGGCCGCGATCTGAAGTTCCTTTTCAGCTTCCGCAGCGCGGCCGGCTTTCAATAAAGACTGACCGAGCCGGAAATGCGCGTTGGTCACTTGATAGTCGTTGTGGCTCAAGTCGGGATTGTAGGCGATCGCTTTTTTTAACGCCTCAATTGCTTGCGCAAAATCTCCGGTGCTCTGGTAAGCCTGACCAAGATAGAAATAAGGATCCGGATTGTTCGGAAGGGCGCGAGAAGCATTCTGTAGTGGCTCGATAGCCGGTTGCCACTTTCCCTCAATGATGTATGTGATGCCCAGATAATAGTTGGCGAAGAATTCATTTGGATATGCGGCCAGCTCTCTCTGAAACTCTTCCCTTGCATCGCCCAGTCTTGTCATTCCGTCTTTTAGCAAATAGCTGATGCCTAAATAATAATGGACGCGCTCGAGACGCGGATCGAGGGCAATAGCCTGCTTAAACTCATCAATGGCGTCCGCCAGGAAACCGGTCTCGCGATACGCGCGGCCGATGAGCACGCGAAGCTGTGGACGATTACCAAGTTGAACAACCATCCGGTTGTAAAGCTGCCGCGCCGCCGCCAATTGCTGCCGCTTCAGTAAAGCCAGACCCAGCGTGTAGGTTACCTCATAATCTTTTGGCGTCAGGCGCAGCGTAGTTTCAAGTTCTTCCTCTGCCTTCGCAAACTCAGCGACCATGAAATAGGTTTTTCCCAAAAGCGAATGCGCACGCGAGTTGTTGGGGTCGAGAGAAAGCGCCCTGCCGAGAGTGACGACGGCTTTTTGATACTGCTCAAGGTAAAAAAATGCGACTGCAAGATCAACAAGCACATCTGGTGACTGCGGCCGGGACGTGGCAGCCGATTCCAGTGCGGCGACAGCTTTTGGATAGTCGGCCTGCGCGAGGCGGACTTTACCCAATCGATAATATGCTTCCGCCAGGATTTCGCGGAACTGTGCTTCCGCGGCGGTTAAGTTGCCGGCGCGCCGATACGCTTCGGCAGCTTCAAAGTTTTTCTGGAAGGAATCGTTAGCCGATTGGAAGGGAATTAGGAAAAGCAGCAGCGCGACGAGCGTCGAACGAAAATACATTGCTAACTCTCCTGATAGACTCGGCAAAAATCAAAACGGAGGGCTGGTAGATCATTCAGCCCTCCGTCTGTGTTCAGCCTGCCGGCAGTTTATCAGAAAGTGAACTTCAAGCCGAACTGGATTTCTCGCGGACCGCGAGTAGAGCTAGCCCGTCCGAAAGAAGGGTTACTCAGGTTGTTTTCAATGCCTCCGCCGGCTGCACTTGCGTTGTGTCCTCTAAAGTTAACCATGTTGAAAACATTGAACATCTCAGTGCGGAACTGGAAGCCGTAACGTTCCTTGATCTTGAAGTTCTTGTTAACTGAGAAGTCGACATTTTTGATCGATGGTCCCCGAACATCACCGGGTTTAAGGTTACCAAACGTTCCCAGCGCCGGGGTTGAGAACGCAGCCCGGTTGATCAATAACGAGGCGTCAGCAGTGTGGAGATAGATGGGTACTCCCGGTACGAGGTTTGGACGCTGTGTTGTCGCACCGCCCAGGCCGGCAATGTCAGTACCGAGGATAATGTTCAGCGGAGTACCACTGTAGTAAGAGGCGATGGTATTAAACTGCCAGTCGCCGAGAATGTGGCTTGCTAACGATCCCCATTGCTGAAACGTCGGCAGGTTATACACCGCGTTGAAAACCAGGCTATGGCGGCGATCCAGGTCGGCAGCGCCCTTGTCGACGTCGTAGTTGAAAATGTCGGTTGTGGCGCTGATGTAAGACTGCGTGGGGACGTTACTAATCGTTTTGGACCAGGTATAAGCTGTTTGGAAACTGAATCGATTAGTAAATCTGCGATCGATCCAAACCTGCAAGGCGTTATACCTTGAATCACCGGTGGACTCGTCTCTGGTCACCGCGTTGGTGAACCCAAATCTGCGAGAAATGTCCGGCGAGCGCGTTCCGTTAGCAACAGCCGCTCGATACTGCGGTAATACACCATTGTAACTACCGTTGATTAGACGCCAGAGGTGTAAGCCGTGGTTTCCAACATATGAGACTTCCGCCACGGTGTTTTTCATGATCTCTCTTGAGACCGTGACATTCCACTGCCAGCTCTCAGGTGGCTTGAAGTTGGTATCAATCGAGTTCATTCCCCCACCCGCCGTAGCGCTGGTCGCCAACACTGCTGCATTAGCGTTATCCAACGTGCGACAAGTCGGGCAGTCGGCCAGACTTACGGCGCCGGAATTCCATCCCGTGTCCAGCGACGTGGTCCAGGGGGGATTGAGCCCCAGCCTGAGCAGTCCAGCGATTACGTTTGAGCGACTTAAGTATCGCCCGGCACCCATGCGTAGCGCGGTCTTGCCGTCACCATTGATGTCCCAGGCGAGTCCCACGCGCGGCTGGAAGCCAAACTTGTAGGGATTGACGAGAGCGCGGGGCAACCCGGCTGCGTCAGCCTTGTCAGCCTGAACAAATGCGCTGGTGCGATTCACGCCGTCGAAACGCTCGGGAATCCAGTTGCTGATGCGGTCATCGTCAGAATAGGAAGGCGGAAAATAGGAATACCGCATACCCATCGTGAGCGTCAGGTTCTTACGTGCCTTCCAGGTGTCGTTCGCATAGAGTTCAAAGTCGTGCCAACGACCCTTCACCGTATCCTGAGTCTTGATTTCGCTGTACTCAAAAATGGTCAGGTCTTTGAGTAGCAGCTCGGAAATCAAACTGCCGGTACGAGCGCCGTCTGTTTGAATCGTGTAGAGGCCGCTGCCACCGTTTGGCTGCTCATCTTTCCTGTTGTGACTGAAAAGCGCGCCGAATTTGGTGTCGTGGTTACCCAGAACCTTAGAGAAGTCGTCCTTCCAGATGTTGAGATCCTGGTGATTCTCCCAGGGCGCCTGGTGCCAGAGATTGCCATAGCCGCCGGCGCCCCAACCGATAGTCGGGTATCCGGTGCCGGCAACACGCGGGAAAACGGTTGGAAACACGGACGCGATCTTGTCATTAAGCGCCTGGCCGGCTGCGCTGGTCTTGACGAAGATGTCATTACCCGCTCGCGAGAATTGAAACTCGTTCACGGCTGTCGAACTGAGCGTGTTTGTTAGCTTGACCGCGAAACTTCGGCTGGGCTGGTCCCAATCTGAAGCCAGAGTCGGGAACGGCGTGTCCCCCCAAAAATTACCGCCGGCCTCGCCATGCACCCAGTTTTCGTTAATATACTTCACCATCAAGTTTGTGTTGCTGGCGACGACAATGTCGCCACGAATACTATCCTGGCGAGTAGATACCGGCTGTAGCGGCGTGGAGATCCAATTGAGGCCTGCAACAGTAGTATTTGGATCCGGGAAAATTCCCATCAGCGCCAGACCGGCAGGACTAAGCCGGGAGGCCGGAATCTTATTGCCCGGGAACGGTGAACAAGTGGCCGCACTAAATATTCGGTTGCCGCTCGCGTCCTTGGTGCACGTAAAGGGATCCCACGGTATTCCCCCGCTCCGTGCACCGCTGAAATCGCCGATTTTCTCGGCAGCAGTAGGAACCAAAGCCTTTAACGGACCGGTACCACGTTTCTCACGTCGCCACTCCTCAGACCAGAAGAAAAAGGCGCGGTTCTTGATAACGGGCCCACTAAAGTTGCCACCGAAATTTTTGTAGTTTAGAGGCGCTCGCGGCGTGCGCGATTCATTGTTGAACCAATCGGCCGCATTGAATTTGTCGTTTCGATAGAAGTCGAAGAGAGCGCCATGAAAATCATTCCCTCCGCCTTTGGTAATCAGGTTAATAACGGCGCCTTGAGCCTGGCCAAACTCGGCACTGAAGCTGTTGCGCTCTACCTTGAATTCTGCGATTGAGTCTATGGACGGGAAAACCAGCAGGGTGGCGTTCGAGCCAACATCCATATTATTGACGCCGTCAACCGTCCACATATTCGCATTGGACTGGTTACCATTCACTGATACGTCCACATGGGAATCGAGGCCCGTGCCGCGCGTGCCAAAAGCACCGCCTTCATTCGGCGTCGACAAGCCCGGTATCATCGTAACCAGGGCAGCATAATTGCGGCCATTCAGTGGCAACTCCGTGACTTGCTTTTCCGAGACAAGACTGCTTACCGCTCCGCTTCGCGTTTCGACCGGTGCCGAATCAGAGGAGACGGTAACGGTTTCGCTTACCTGGCCCACCTGCAACTCCAGGTTCACTACTTTGTTTTCGCCAATATGGAGCTCGACGTCCGATGCAACCGTCTTCTTGAAGCCCTGTGGAGATGTGCTGATGCTGTAGCGACCGACGGGCAAACTAGTAGCCAGATAGTACCCGTTATCGTCTGCATTTATCGTACGCGATGCTCCAGTGTCTTCCTCTAGAATAACCACTTCCGCATTGGGGACACTCGCACCCTTTTGATCCCGGACGGTACCGCTGATGGTCCCGACGGTTCGCACTTGCGCGCTCACCGCGGCGCAGACACCGACAGCAATCAGCACCATCAAAGCTTGTAAGCCAAACTTCTTCAGCATCATAACCTCCTGCGTCTGGGACGCCGAGCAAACGGTTTTTAGGATTACAGACGAACCGTACGGTAGAACTAAAGCTTAGTAATTACCCAGGCAAATCGAACGAGAAATGAAACTTCACGATTCCAGAGCAAGTCTGGAAATTAAGCCACAATTACCTTAAGACAGGACTACCAACCAGGAAGAGAAAGGACTTTGTTGCACACTCAGACAAAAGCATTTACTCCTAAGTCAGATTGTTGTCAAGAACTTTTTTGGATTTATCTTAGATTCTTCGTGTTCGCGCCGCCCCCCTGCCTCCCGGTTGCGCGTCCTTCGCGAGCCTCAACTCAAGCTTATTGCTCAGGAAACTGAGGCAAATTTGCTTGCCAAGACAAGACTTAAGGCACCCATCAGGGTGGGCTGGTTACCGAGTGTCGAACTAATGATGGGAATCGAAGGAAGACCTCGACAGATGCTGGTTTCAACTGACGCTTTGAGGTCCTCCGCAATGATCGGCCAGGCGCGAACGATAGGGCCACCTACTATTACAGCCTCCGGCGCCAGACCCTGGATCAAATTCGCGATTCCGATCCCCAGGTACCTTGCCGTGGTCTTCAACGCGCCACGCGCATTCCCTTCTCCTCTCAGAGCTAAGTCCAATAGTTTCGTAAAGCTCACATCGTCGTTGCCATTTTGGCGAGCTGATTTTTTGTAACGGGCGACGGCAGCACGTTCAGACGCAAATGCCTCCCAACACTCCGTGCTGCCGGCGGCGCAAGCTACCGGTGCACCGGTGCCAATTGTCATGTGACCAAACTCTCCAGCGGTACCGCCCTCCCCACGATAAACCTGGCCGTCAAAAACAATACCAGTCCCGAGACCTGCTTCCACCAAAACCAGGATGAAGTCCCGAATTTCACGTATTTCGGGACGACCGAACCAAAGTTCCGCCAGGGCCGCAGCATTGGCATCGTTATCAATGGTCACCGGAAGAGAGGTTCCTTGCGTAACCATTTCGGCAATAGGCGAGTCGCGCCATTTGAAATGAGGCGCATATGAACGCGAAGTTTCCGGGTCGACCCAGCCGGGAAAACTAATGCCGATTCCTTCAATAGTTCCGCCGCTCCTGCGCAACAGTCGCAGCGCAGATTCCACAATCTTTTGGGTGGTATCGTTCGCGTCGTGATCGGTTGAAAACTCTTCGTGACTCAACACTCGTCCGGCCAGATCGCTCGCCGCCACAACCGTGTTAATTGTGCCGAGATCCACACCAATCGCGACCGCATCTCCGGTGCGCAGCGACAGCAAACTAGGTGGACGTCCGCCGGTAGACTCACCGCTAACCTCTTCGATGAGTCCGTGATCTGTCAACTCATCTACGATTAGCGAAACTGTCGAACGTTGCATTGCCGTCTCGCGTGCGATATCGGCGCGCGAAATCGGGCCCAGCTCACGCACGTAGTTGAGCACAATTTGACGATTTATATCGCGGATCGTATTTGAGCGCGCGACGTTCGCCTTCTTGAGATTTATACGTCTCACAATGGTTGGTTATTCAGTGTGTTCCCGAAGTGATGACCGTCTGCTGCCTACTTTTGTCGGCGCCTGCTATTAAGTAGAGCAGCATCGCTCGACAGTCAACTGTTTTTTACCAGCAGCGACCCAGCCAAGCGGCCTTACAATCAGTCGGCATTAAATTGTTTTTCGTCCGTGGTAAGACTGCGTGGCGTTAGCTGGTCATCCAAATCACCGCAGGATTTGTTTGAGGTTACGGATCGGTGGAGGGTCGGTTTTTCAGACGCGGCCGGCAGGTCAGGCGGCGACGTTTCCCGCAAATTTGCTCGTCAAAACCAGACTGAGAGCTCCCATGAGAGTTGGATCGCCGTTCAATGTCGAACGAAGTATTCGCGCTGACGGTACCCCGCGACGTACGCTTCGCTCTATTTTCTCGGTGAGAGTTTGCTCGATCAACGACCACGCTCGAGTTATCGCGCCGCCCACAATCACGGCTTCCGGGCTGAAGCCGACCACCAGATTGGAAATGCCGATGGCGAGGTAACGAGCGGTCTCCGTGAGAGCCCGCTTGGCTTCTTGTTCCCCTGCCAGGGCGCGATTAATCAGTGTCTCAAAATCCGGCGCGCTCGTGGCTCCGCTTAATGTTTGGTAACGCGCCGTCGCCGCCCGCTCAGATGCGAAGGCCTCCCAGCAGTCGTCGTTTCCGCAGGAGCAGGGAACGGGAGCATCGCTGCCCACAATCATATGACCAAACTCACCTGCCGCTCCGCGTACGCCGCGATACACCTGACCGTCAAAGATAATTCCTGTTCCTACTCCATCCGCAACCAACACAAAAATAAAATCGCGCGCGTCTCTGATCTCGTGACGTCCGAACCACAACTCTGCCAGAGCCACTGCATTAGCATCATTGTCGATCGTAACGGGCAATCCGGTAGCCCGAGAAATCCTTTCGCCGATGGGTAAGTCGCGCCATTTGAAGTACGGCACAAAGATCACATCGCCGGTTGCGGGCGTAACCAGCCCGGGAACACTTACACCCACGCCTTCAATTGAACCCTGGTCGGAAAACTTCCGAATAACTTCTATGATTCGGTCGAGTGTCCGTTCAGCAATCGGATCGGTTTGGAAAGTTTCTCGTTGCGACACTACTCCAGCAAGATCGCTGGTTGCGATAGTCGTGCAGGTAGGGGTGATATTCACGCCGATAGCGATAGCGCCAATCGTGCGCAAGCGCAGCAACGTCGGCCGGCGGCCTCCGGTTGACTTCCCTTCGCCAACTTCCTCAACCAGCCCTTCGCCAGTGAGCGCCTCGACAATTTCTGAAATTGTAGAACGCTGCAAAGCGGTCTCGCGGGCTATCGTAGCCCGGGAGATCGGTTCCCTTTCGCGAACGTAATTCAGCACTATCTGCCGATTGATATCGCGAATGGTATGCAGGTTAGCGGCTTGGACCGTTCTCAGATCGATTCGGCGCACACAATTGCCCTCTCATCCCCGAGTTACATCCTTGAGCTCGTATGCCAGACGCCTTTCTGACACCGATAAAACGTGAGCAGGGATAAATATTATAAGGAGACGCCGAAGTCAACGATTTGTCAGTCAAACCGAGCTAATGCCTGGAACCATCAACGGCTGGGGTTGCAAAGCGGTTCACATCCCCGCGCCTTTCAGGTGGTAGCGCTCCGTATCGTAAAGTCGAGCTACATCCACGGTGTCGATCTTTCCGAGTACCATAGAGATATCCACCAGCGACAGATCGCAAGCGGGCGCGATACCGCGCGACGAAACCATTTTGCCGAAGTCACCGTCAGCGATGGCGTCCGCCGCTCGAGCGCCGAACATCATTCCCATGATGCGGTCAACTGGCGAAGGTGGACCACCGCGCTGTGGGTGACCAAGGATTACTGAACGCGCCTCGTAGGAAGTGTCACTCAAAATTCTTCGAGCCAGAACTTCCGCGACGCCACCAAGCCGCGCGTGACCGAAGGCGTCATGGCGGTCGTCCATAATTATTAACTCGCCGTCTTCCGCGTAAGCGCCTTCGGCAACGACGATAACGGAGTAACGCGGGTGTTGCGGATCGCGTGGATGCGAGGTTGAGTCTCCCAGCTTGTCTTTCAACAGACGGTAGACCTTTTCGTAGCGAAACGGGTGTTCCGGCAGCAGAATTATGTCCGCCTGACCGGCGAAGCCTGACCAAAGGGCGAGGTGGCCCGAGTGGCGCCCCATCACTTCGATAACCTGGACCCAGCCGTGTGAGCCGGCTGGTGTGCGGGATCGCTCGATCACTTCAGTTACATTTCTTAAGGCCGAGTCAAAGCCCAGCGTGTAATCCGTTCCGGCCAGATCTTTATCGATCGTCTTGGGAATTCCGACGATCGCCAGGCCCATTTGGGACAAGCGTGCGGCGACGCCCAGCGTATCTTCACCGCCGCAAGCAACGATGGCGTCGAGGCCAAGCTTCTCGATGTTGGCAATGACTTCGGTTGACCTGTCGATCCGTTCACCCAACTCGTTGGGTGTCTGAAAGGGATTAGTACGTGACGATCCCAGGTTGGTGCCGCCATCGCGGTCCCAGCGTCGCACGGTTGCGCGTTCAAGTGGTACGACATCGAACGGAGGATTCAGCAAACTTAGCCAACCGTCGCTGAGTCCGACTGTTTCAATGCCGCGTTGCGAAGCACGATAAACCAACCCTTTGATAGCCGGATTGAGGCCCGGTGCGTCACCACCTCCGGTTAACACACCAATCCGTTTTACTCTGGTCATAGTAAAGAATCAGCTCCTTAGGCGAAGGCTTCAAGAAAACATTCTGTCTTAATCGAAGGTCATCGCCAAGAGGGAAGCTCGGCAAGTAAGCATGCCAAACGAGTTTCGTCGCTCCCTTCTTGACGGGCTCTCGAAGTGTACGCGACATCTTCGTAGCAAACGTCATCAGCGCGAAAGTGGGATTTTAAGCGCCGAGAAAAAACTTCTTAGCATCTCTTAGTGACCCGCAAGCTCTCTTTCTTATATATTGACCACGTTCCGCTCTGATTCATTCCTCCCCATCAGAATGCGCTAAAGAATGTGAATTTCTGCGTTAGCAGACTGCCAACCGCGCGGTCTATAGTCACATTCCAAACGTTGTACGGGCTGGTCTAAACGGACTTTGATTCTCGTCCCAATTCTTGCTTGATGTTCCGTAATCGGAAGCGCGCAGACACCTACGAATTCGGGCCGTTCCGCCTCGACGTAGTCGTGCGGCAACTGTACCTGCATAACAAGCCGATTCCCCTACCGGGAAAGACTTTCGACATTCTAAAAATCCTGGTTGAACACCATGGACAGATCGTCGGCAAAGAGGATTTGATCAGTCAGGTTTGGCCGAATCAGTTTATTGAGGACAACAATTTGACTGTCAGAGTCGCGGCGCTACGGAAGACGTTAATGGAAAGTGCCGACACCAGATTTATCGAGACGGTTTTCGGATATGGATACAGGTTTGTGGCAAGGGTGGAGGAACGTTCGAGCTACCGACAGGACGACTCAGCGGGACGTTTTCTCTCGTTAGCCGTTTTGCCGCTAATGAATGAGAATAATCAACAACGTCTCAACTATATCTGCGACGGCATCACCGAGAACCTGATCAATTCTCTCTCGGAATTGTCCGGGCTGAAAGTAATGTCCCGCAGCAGCGTGTTTCGTTACCGGGGCCGCGATGTCGACGTGCTGGTCGCCGGCGAGGAACTCGGCGTCAGCGCCATCCTCGTCGGCACACTAAACCAAATCACAAATTCGATTGTCATAAATATTGAACTGGTCGACGTTAAAGACGGCTCACGCTTTTGGGGTGCAACGTACCGGCGGCAGGTCTCCGAACTGGTTGCGATTGAAGTTGAGATTGCCGGTGAAGTTTCAGAAAGCCTCCGCCTCAAACTGACTGAAGTTGACAAGAGCCGGATGGCCAAACTGCCTACCGATAATTCCCAGGCGTTTCACTTGTATTTGAAAGGGCGTTATGTCGGTAACCGCAGAACTGAGATAGCCGTGAAAAAGTCGATTGAATACTTTCGTAAGGCCGTAAGTAAAGATCCTCAGTATGCGCTCGCGTATGCCGGCCTCTGCGATGCTTACCTCAGGATGGCGGGTTACGGTTTAGCAGCGCCCCGAAAAACAGTCCCGAAAGCACGAGCAGCGGTCCTCAAGGCGTTGGAACTGGATGACCAACTGGCTGAGGCCCACGTTTCGCTGGGTTTAATTAGGGCGCACTTCGAGTGGGATTGGGCGGGAGGGGAAAAGGCATTCCGCAGGGCTATTCAACTCAATCCAAACAATGGAGCGGCTCATCATTACCTTTCGATGGTGTTGGCCAGACGCGGCCATTTGGAAGAAGCTCAGCGCGAGATCATGAAGGCATTTGAACTCGATCCGCTTTCGGTTCACATCCATTTGGCTATCGCGAGAATTTATTATTTCTTAAAACAATATGAGGCTGCCGCTGAACAGTGCAAAGGGATGCTGGAGATCGATCCAAAAATCGGCACCGCCCACGGCGTACTTGGACTGATACACCTGGCTCGAAACCAGTACGAGCCCGCCATCAAAGAACTAAAAGCAATGCTTCCATTCTCAGGCATGGCACCGCCATACCGTAAAGAAGGCGGAACAAATGAAGCCGTGCCGGTGCGCCGGGCAGACCCGGAAGCAATCGGGACTCTGGGCTACGCTTATGGCATGGCTGGAAAAACTAACGAAGCGATTGAGATGCTGAAAATATTGAAGGCGCAGGCCAAAAAGAGGTATGTGGAACCTCATGCTTTCGCACTGGTCTATATCGGCTTGAAAGACTACGACCAGGCGTTTGAGTGGCTGGAGCGTGGGCTAGCCGATAGAAATAACGTGTTGACTTACATAAAAGTATGGTTGTTGTTCGATCCAATCCGAGACGATCCGCGCTATCTTCCCCTGGTTAGTCGGATGGGCCTGTGAGTTTTTAATTCGCCCACCCGCACGCTTTGAAGAGCCATAACACTCGAATCAGTTGGGACACTCTGGACTGCAATAACGAGTGTCCCAAAACATTGGTGACCTGATTGGTTGAGGATTAACCGTGTACTCATCAGGTAATGCCGGTGGCGGAAGATCCTTGAGTGACTCACGGGCCTTCTCGACAGCGATACCCTGAACATCCGATAAAATTGAATTGGCGTCTGCCTGGGTTAGCGGCCTCTGTCCAGTGCCTGCACTGCTGTCGCTATTGGGTACCATCTGCCCCACCAACTCCTCGCGCAGATCACTAATTTGCACCTTTTCGTTAGCGAGGATCTCGCGGATTTGTGCGCGAACGGTGTAACTGGTAGCTGAAAATCCAATGCTCTCTGGTAGTCCAATCGAGCCTCCGTATTCATCAACGCCGGCTACGTCATGATCAGCCTGGACGAGTGCCTGGATTTTCTTCTGGTCGTTGTAGTAGATAGCGGCGGCTCGGTTGGCAATGTTATCGACGTCTTTGCCCGCCGAGACCATGATCCAATTCGGCACGGGAGCTCTCAATTTAATACCAGCCTCACTCAGGTCAACGATTGTTTCAGACATCGTTTTGATAGGGACGGTGACAAAGACGTGAGGTGGCTTGGAATCCGCTGGAGGATCCGTTGGAGACATCCCCGTCGTGTCAACAAGCTTTGCTGGATTATTTAGGACGTAAGCATATCTATTCCACGATTGGGGGTTTGCGGTCTTACCGCTCGCGGCCAATGGGTCGATGGACATAAATCTGCCCTGCACGCTGGAGTAGTATCTTGCATTGAAGTAGTCGAGTCCCGACTCTTTATCCCGCTCCTGTCCGGTGAACTGCTTGCGCACGCTGTCCTGCTTGTACTCGGCTGTGCGCGTCGCCGGAAGTTTCTCTCCTAAGTCTTCACCGAAGGGGGCGTAGTCGTGTCGGGTGATTGATCCGTTTTGACTCGTGGTCACACGCGGACTGCCAAGCTTGTCTGCGGTCAAATATTTCGTCCCACCCGCGTCAGGCTGCGGCGCTTCGTTGCTATATTCAGCTACAAGCTGCCCCATCGCGTCGTAGACGAAGACGCTCGTTCCACCGGCCGTCACTTTCTTCACCCTCCGTCCATCACCGTCGTAGTAATAGCTTGCGCCGCCCGTATTGATGTCCGGCCCGTTGTTGTAAGTAATTTGCTTGTTCTCGGCGTCGTAAACGAAAGTCTGACCTTGGGCATTTTTTGTCACGTTGCCGGCCGCGTCGTACTGATAGTCTTTCGTCCCGTTTGCATCCTGGTCTTCAACGAGGCGATTGGTCGCCAGATCGACCCTGGGATTCGCGACCATATCAACAAGAGTAGTGGGCAACAATGGAAACGTAGTCCCGGCGTCGAAGTTGCGGTTGCCGTAGCGGTCGTACTTATAGACCTGTATCCATTGGGTGAACGTGCCCTTCATCTCCTTCGCGCTCTGTAAGCGGTCAAAAGAGTCGTACTCGTAACTCTGCGTCACGTCCAGGTTTGGCAAAACGATGCGCTGCGACTGAACGTCGCCGTTGTTTTTGGTTGTGTCGAGCACGCCGTTCACTAGCAAGCCATAGGTGTAGTCAAGCCGCAGGATACTGGCGTCGCTGATGGACGTGCCGAGCGCGATCTGCGTTGGCTGCAGGCGGCTGTTGAAGGAGGTGTGCTCCCAAAGATTGTTGCCGAGCTTCAAACTTGCTATGGCACCGTGCGCCGCGTAGTTGAAGGATGAGGCATAGCTCTTAGCCTGCTGCCCGGTGCTTTGTCCTATGACACCGTCAGGCCTTCCAGCCGCGTCATAACTGGTCTGAACAACCCTGCCCGACGGATAGGCTACGGATCTTAGGTTACCGGCCAGGTCATACTGGTACTGTGGTAAGGCATATGTCTGCCCGTCGGTCACCTGGGAACTGGACTTGATGTGGCCTACCTCGTCAAAGGAGGTGTAATCGTAGGAGGAGATATCACTCTTTACGGAGGTGAGTCGGCCTTTGGAGTTGACGACGCCTCCGGCCACGCCGGTGCCATCGTAAAAGTATGTGACGGTGGGCGTGTTGAAGTTGTAAGTACGAGTCTTAAGCCGGTTCAGATTGTCATACTTGTAACATGTGGCTACGTTGCCGCCTCCGTAAGGGATTGAACAGTCGGGGAGCGGTGCGCCCCCCGGGCGAGGGTCTATCTTAAGCACGACGTTTCCGGCAGCGTCGTACTTGTAGGACATGACCCCGCCCCCAAACTCGGGGTTAGACGCGGAAACGAGCCGTCGCAGTGAGTCATAAGTGAAGAAGCGCCTTTGAACACCCTGCTGCACCTCTCTTAGATTATCAATGGCGTCATATACATACGTAGTCTGTAAGTTCGCATCGCTCGCTTCAAACACATCTGTGATCCTGCCTAATGCGTCGGACACACTTCTATTGGACTTGCCGGACGGATCGCTAACAGTAATTTCATTTCCGTTGTAGTACATCGTGGCCACCGACCCATCAGCGGCCGTGGTGGCCCTGCTCCTTCCCAGCGCGTCATATAACAAGGTTCTAAAGCTGCCTGCCTGGGCCTGAAAATCACCCAGGTCGGACTTGAACAGTGGGTTGGAAATGGTAACGACGCGACCCATGTTGTCGTATGTCGTCTTCTTCGCTATCCACGTGCGATCCGCAGTTGCCCCGTCGCTGAAAAAAGCGCGAGAGGGGCGTCCCAGACCATCAAAGAACTGGTAAATCTCTGTCGCCCGCGAGACGTCCAGGGCCGTGCGCGTGTGTATGTAAAAATTGTTTGGGACGTTACCGAAATCATAAGTTTTCCAACTCCCGTCCGGCCCGGTCATCTTACGCAAGCGATTCAATGCGTCCGGCACGCCATTCTGATCTACATAGGAGAAGCTGGTAATTTGGTTGTTGGCGTCTGACGTGGAAGTGACCAGTCCTGTGTTGAAGTCATAACTCGTCAGCGTCACCAGGGGAACGCTGGACCCCTGCGGTCCGATGGCTGGATCAGGCGCAGGATCGGGAGCAGGCGACTTAACTTGCTCCGGGTATGCATACCTATAACTGGAGGTAAAAACACTTTCTGTCACGCGGCCGTGTACCGGCGCCGTCTCCTCGTGCGCATCGTAAGCCTTCACGACATTTCCTGCCTGGTCATACTGGGCGTGCGTTTCAATCCACGTATTCGTTGTGTCGAGCCAACTCCGTGACGTAGTGAGATTACCGAGCGCACGCGTACCTTGTGCGGTAGTAATGACGCTGCCGTCGAAGCGCACGGAAGGATCGGCCCATCGCTCGATGTCGCCGTAGGCGATGATCGGATACGCGAGCTCGTCGTACCGCATCGCGCTTTGCGAAACGATCTGCATGGCCGCATTTCTCACAGTAGTGATCAGTGGTAGGGCTACGAGGTTGCGCGCATTGTATGCGGGATCGTCGACATAGACCGTCTCTGTTTTTCTGAGGAGTTTCGACTCGTCCGGGAAAGACCCCGGGGCGACGCTCTCACCCGCCCCCGGCGCGAGCGAAACATAGCCGTATTGCTTAACGGCAGTGACATTGAGCGGTTGGCTGGCCTGGCCGTAAGAATACACGGTCGCTGCGGCCAGATTATTACCGCCGTGAGTGTCGAGCAGAATTTGGATTTCTTTTAACGCCTTAGCATCGCGTGAAACGGTCCGCGAACCATTCGTTATGTCTGGTGGGAAAGGAACCGTGTACTGACTCGTGCCCCATTCAGTCAGCGTGCGGCGCAGCATCGCACCGCGGTCACCCCGTTGAGCTCCAGCTGCGTAAAAGCATTCCTCAAAGACCATGCCGGACCGCGCGTCGTCGAAACCGAAATACTTCTGCTCCGGTCGCAATCCGCGGTGAACGTACCTGTCCGTGATTGTTCCATCCGGAGCGATCGTCGTCGCCTTAAGAACGGACGTGCTGAATTCGGATGCACCGTAAAGCCACTCCTGCTCGTTCGCCGCATTTCCGTCTGGACTGACCACGCGCCGCACTACTCCACGGTTAGTCAACGTGTAAGGAAGATTCATTAGCGTCAGGCCGGGCACGGGCGCATATTCGAACTTCTCGTAGGCCCCTGTTGGATAAACGATCTTGTCTATTTCCCCATAATTGTTGTAGGTGAAAGTGTAGGCGCTGCCATCCGGCGAGACGATCTGGTAAATCACACTCGGGTTGAATTTGCCGCTCGAGTCTGAGTAAGCCCCGGACGACCCGATGCGGTCCGCACCCGTGCCGCTGTCGAACAAAGCCGGCAGTGTGGGGGCCATCGCGATCGGGGACCACTGTCCGGGGCCGTAGTAACACAACGGCTGGCTCGGATCCGTTAGCGCGCTCTCCCCAGTGGCCGCGTCTTTCAGCCGTCTATATATGAAGCTGTAGTGGATCGTTGTGTTGTTGACGCCCGGCATGCTGTCGAGGCTGATGGAGCGCCCCAGTGCATCGGTCCATGAGAGTCCGCCGTTCAAACTGTTAGCGCCCGCTGTGAGTTTGTTGCCGTGCGGGTCGATGAAACCAGTGAAACCGTTAACGCCTACTTCATAGCGCGAACCATCAGGCAGATAGGTGATTGACCCGGTCGGCGTGTTACCCGAGCCCAGCTCAGTGTAGCGTATACGCGAGCCGTCCACCGCGTAGTAAGTGATTGGGTAAGTAACGAAGTTGGTGTAATACCGAACTGTGTCGTCAGCCCGTAACTCATGCGTCGAGCCGTCAGGCATATGGAGCCTGATCCGCCTGACCTCCCAGGCGTCTAAAGCAGTCGAGCCTCCCCCGTGCGGATCATTGGAGGCCGGATCGGCGCAGTTGGTAGAGATGTCGCACGGCGTGCCGGTTGAGCGGAACCTTTCCGGATCCTCAATACGATACGGGAGTTCGAGCGAGCTCGACCAGCCTGGCGTCATAGTGTCGTGGTTAGGGTCCCCGTAGACGGCGCTCAGCATCGTATACGTGATGTCATCAGTTAGACCGCCGCCGTACTCTGGGCTGCGATAACCGGAATAGTCGAGCCTCCAAAGCTTTGATGAGTAACGCAGCGAAATCGGTAGCGCCGAGGCCCCTCGGCCTTTGTATTCCCCCAACGTGATCTGGATGTTGAGCGAGAGCGAGACAGGGTCAATCGTAAAATTATGACGCAGCGCCAGGTCCTGCGTATCCTTAGAGTGCTGGATGTTCTGTGCCGCAGTGAAGTTCGGCAGCACGCACGATACTATTGCGGCGAGGAGCCAGAGTGTCAGGCGGCGATGCATCGCAAATCCACCAAGGGTCTGTAGCTGTTTCGACAGGCTTACCGTTTTGACGACTGTGTGTAGCATGATTACCTGTTCCTCGAATTCGCACGGCTGGGCCGTTAAATGCTTCCCTCGACCCCAAGTCGTTTGGTCCACAGATGCCTCCGGCTAAATTTGCAACAACACTTACAACTCGCTCAGCTCGCTTGCGGGTTTCGCCGCGGACTACTGCAGGCTCAGCAGCGCAAGTATTTCGCCCTTGCCTGTCGCGAGTGGCTCTAACGCTTTGCCGATAATCGTGCCGGGTCGGTGAATTTTCACCCCGCCAATGTCCACTTCGACCGACTTCATTGCGAAGCCGCCTATGTCGCTCGTAACCAGCAAGTCGCCTACGTTGATCGGGCTGCGCGTTGCATCAACTTTGATCTTTACTCGGCCCGTGGTGGCGATGAGTGACTTGTCTGCACCGGCCACGCCCAGCGTTAGACCAGGCTGCTCCGAAACCACTCCTGCCACACGCGTGTCATAAGCAGTGACGGAAGGCATAACCTGGTTGGATTGATTTGGATTCAGGACGACAACAGTACCGGCCAAAAGCTTATTGGTTGAGGGGACCCACTCGGCCACGTCCTGATACTTGGCCGAAAGGTTGCCGTCGACCGTGACATCGCCGCTGATGTGCGCGGTCCCGTTGACATCCAACTTAAACGCCGGGCTGTTGGTGCCAATGCCCACGTTGCCCGCGGTATTGACCGTTAGAAAGTCGGTGTAGACGCCGCTTACCGCCTTACTGATGTTCAGGTTGTGACTAACTCCGCTGGCCTGGCGGAAGGCCCACTCGGCCACCGAGCCACCGTTGTAGAGTCGGAACTCCGCCGCCGCCGGCGCTCCCGAACGGTTGATGTTGATGGTGCCATTGACACTAAGCTTTTCGCCCGGCGAAGCGATGCCAATGCCAACGTTGCCACCAGCCAGCGTCATGCTCTCGGCGTTGTTCGAGTAAAAATGTATTTTGCTGCCCAAACCCGCTCCCCACTGAAGATGCAGGTCCTTATCCAGGCTGCCGTTGCTGTTGCGGATCACGCGGAGGTTGGCGTATTGGTCGGTCGAGGAAAGATCAAGGCCATCAGCGCCCGGGGTGCCACTGATAACCAGTTTGGCCGTGGTCGGGCTACTGGTTCCGATGCCCACGTTGCCGGTGTTGTAGAAGATGTTGCCCGTTCCGCTCCATTGGCTGGAGCCCCCAATATCTGACCAGGAAGACTTGCATACCCCGGCAATGCACAAACCAGAACCGTTGATGCTCCCTGCCACGTCGAGCTTAAAGCCCGGGGTTGCGTTTCCAACACCAAGGTTACCGGCGGTGTCTAGCCTCATCTTCTCGAGACCGTTGACGCTCCAAACATAGCGAGCGCCCGTTGGCACAATAAAATCGAACTGGCCTGCTGAGACTCCGAGTCCGTAAGCGATTCCCGCCCCTTGATCCCACAACCTGAGCTTCGGATTAGCCCCAGCCGCGGCGCTGTAGGTCGCCCCCAGCGAGATGGCGTCTGGAGTCGTAGTGGAGACCGGGCTATTGCTTCCAATCTGAAACCGCTGTAAGGGGACGTTCGTGCCAATCCCGACGTAGCCTGAATCCGTGATGCGCATTCGCTCGCCGGAAGTCAGGACCCCGCTCGTAATAGATCCGCCCGCACCGAAGATAATCGAGCCGTTGGGACTCGACCCACCGTTGGGCCCACTGTTGATGATGACGTTGCCGCCGGCGCCGCCGCTCGACGATCCCTGCTGGGCCGATAGGATAAGCGGCAGGCCAGCCCCACTTAGCGCGACGCCGCCGCGAACGTCGAGGGTGCCTTCCGGCGCCGTGGTCCCAACGGCGAACCTGACGTCGGCGGGGAAGAGAACACTACTGACGTTAAGAAACTCGGCGGTCGAAGTGGCGGCGTTACCGCCGAACCGCAGGCGCACAGCTTGCCCCCCGCTGCCGTTCGTTGTCGAAAAGCTGAGACGCTCAATAGCGCCCTGTATCAAACCCTCGGGACCGCTGAAGCTGAGCTTTACCCGCCCGGCCGCAGCCTTGAGGTCGCCGCTCACTGCGGCCGTGCCAACGACGTCCAGTTTGGAAGTCGGCGTCGGCGTTCCTATTCCCACATTCCCGGCGTTGGTGTTGGTGATGTCGCTGGTTCCTGCAGGAGTCCAGAGAGGTGTCGGTGTCGGCGCCTGGGCACGAATCGAATAACTTCCCCCAACGAGAATTAACAAGGCGAGCACAAGTCGCACGAGACGAACCCGGCAAGCTGCTGTTGCGTTGTGTTGGATCTCAGATTTCATTATTTCGACTCCTCTAATTTTCTTAGACCAGCAGTGAAAGTAAGTCTCGAAAAAATCCGTGCTCTACCTCATCAGGTTCCGCAATTCCTGTACGGGTTGAGAGGTAACTCTTGTCCCGATGCTTGCTGACGACGCCTGTGGTCCAGGCAAGCCAAGCTGCCCCAGCGCTTGAGCAAGCGCATCGCGAGAATCGTTGTAGTGACTGGCACGGATCACAATGCCCGATTGCGGTGTCTCTTGATTCCAACCGAAAACAGGGAGACCGACGGCGATACGGAGCGCGTTTATTGCGTCACGAATTTCCGTGAAGTGGTTCGCGCGAATCGTAGTTCTCGCGCCGTTTGGGTTGAGCGGGTCATCAGTGAAAATGTGCGTTAGCGCGAGGTCCCGATTGCTGAAGTCCGACAATCCACCGCCGCTGAAGACGGCGCGCACACGGTAAAGATAGACCGCTCCGACGGAAGCGCTGGTGTCAGGACAGGGTGAAGACGCGCAGTTGAACAACACCGGGTTGGCGTCAGCAAGGCTGACCTTACGTTCCACTTCGTAGTGATCGACATTGCCGCCGGAAGTGGGATTGGTCCACGTTAGCAAAACTTGACTGCCCGCCTGCGCGCTCGTCGCAGCCGTGGCCAGGAAGCCGGTCGGGGGCGAGCCCACTGGGCCCGAGGTGATGCGGAAATAGTTATAGTTTCCGGCGCCGTTCTGTGGTCCGTTGCCCAGAAAAGAGAGCCGCATCACGTGCTGTCCCGCAAGCAGGGTCATGCTTGTTGTGACCGTCTGGTAGCTCTGCCAACCTGCTGTCGCCGGAACAGTCAGCGTGCCGGTAACGGGCACACCATCTAAATCAAAACGAAAGGTACCGCCGCAGCCATTACCTGAGGCTACGCTCGTTTCAACATTGTAGGTTCCCGCAGCAGCCACTTGAACGGTGTATTCCAGCCATTCGCCGCCCCAGGTGGAGCCCACATTGCAATGGCCATCGAGGTTTGCGCAGTTCTCGATCCAGACGTGTTCACCTGTCCGGTATTCCGGGCTGAAGTGGCTATCGATATCGTGGTAGGCCACGCCCTCTCCGCCGTTATCAAAATCCTCTATCTGGATAGTGCCGGGTAGGGCGTGCGGGACTGCGGGATCCGGGTAAGGCGTCTGAGCACCAGCACCTTCTTCTATCGCAATGAGTCGGCCGCCAGCGTAAATATATTCTTTGGTGAGTGCCGGCGTTGGCGTTGGCGTGGCCTGTGGCGCGGGTGAGAAAACCCGCGGCATGAGCAGCGTGCGCATCCCAACAAAACTTGAGAGCAACAGGATGCAAGCCGACGACAGTAAAACACGTTTCGTCGTTACTTTGGTTCTGGCAGTTTTATTTGCGCGACGACCCGGTCGAGCTACTTTTCTGACTGACATAGATTCCTCAGACGAAAGGTACGAAGCTATCTAAAGAACCGGCGCGCGCCAGGACAGGTTCGCAATGGCGCGAGTGATGAACACCGTAAGTAAAGTGGCGGGACGATACGCGTATCCATCGTTTGAAATCCTTAAGCGTTGTTAATGTTTCCTAACGCGGCAAACGGGGATAGACGCAGCGCAGTTGCAGCACTTTGGCGGCCGCGGTTCTGGCAAGAGTATTGACTTATGTTCTTAGAGAGGATTGCGTCTTGACAGGTTTGGCGTCATACCTAATCACCGGTATAGACCGGCTAAGTTTGAGGCTTCTTTACGCCAACCATGAATGCTAACAAAGCTCCTACGATGAGCAGCGCGAGACCGCCGACGACTCTGAAAGTGTTCGGAAGTTCGCGTACGCCTTCGTTGGATATGACGATGGCAGCAGTGGGTTCGAGAAAATATGCGCGGTAAGCGATTACGCCGCCCACGGCGCCAAGCACGATGCCGAATATGATTAGGATTGCACGAAGCATAACTAAACTACGGTAAGGACATACTTGATTGACCAAAAGTGGTCCGCATTGAGCCAGACCACTTTCCCAACCATGAGATTAGTGGCTGGACGAGACGCGGCGACGGTGGTGCCCTAATTTGAATTCTCTCAGTGCGTTCTTTGTGCTCTCTGTGTCTCGGTGGTGAATAAAGTAAGCAAAGACTCACCACAGAGGCACAAAGGACACGG
>Ga0070682_100000099_pt1 | contig 77574 bp, 99 predicted proteins | sample KBSC63LmetaG_FD_64668 | JGI IMG/M metagenome (GOLD analysis project Ga0070682, IMG submission 64668) | Corn rhizosphere microbial communities from Kellogg Biological Station, Michigan, USA - KBS C6-3L metaG | ecosystem: Host-associated > Plants > Roots > Rhizosphere | place: USA: Michigan...
GGGAGGCGGGACGTAGGACAAGCTCGATTTCGTGGCGGCCCTCGATCTCGAAGGCAGCGGTCTCGAGACGCCTCAGGAAGCTTTCGGCCCGCTCTCGATGGTCTCGGCCCTCCGAGTCGAGCAACCCAGCTATTCCCTTGTCGTTGAGGATCAGCTTCTCCTCCCGCTTCAGGTCAACCAGTGGCATCAGAGAACCCCCAGTTCCACAAGAGCGGCGACGAAGCACGCTATGAGGCCAGCGGTCAAGATCAATTCGGTCAGGGGCATCTAGCGGCCCTCCTTGTCCTGGGGTGTAGAAAGAGCAGCAGGCAGAGTGCGGCGCAGGGCCTCGGCGGTGACGGCGACTTCGCGCTCAAACTTCCGCTCAGCGGCCTGGGTGTAAAGCTGCTGAATGCGCTCATTCAGGTGACGCGAACAAAGAGAGCCGTACATCGGGAAGCCTTTGGCCGGCTCGGTGCAGCCGTCCCACTCGCACTCACCACGCGCCCAAAGCAGCCAGCGGCGACGTAGACCCTTCAGCCATCTCATTGGTCGCTCCCCTCAGGTATAGAGGCGGCCTGTAGGGCGGCAGAGAGAAGGCACTCGGCCCAGCCGTCCTCGCTCTGCTCGCGAGGGTCGACGTTCTGGTAGCGGGCGTTGGCGTCGAAGACCGCGGCCTTCGCCTCGTCGCTCAGCAGCCGGTCAGAGAAGTGCTTGTAGATGGATGGGAGAAGGTCGCGGGCCTTCTTGCGAGCGGCAGCGCGTTCCTCCCGATCGTCCTCGGCGAACTCCTGGTGGCCGAGGCCGTTGGTCTTCTCGAAGCAGCCAGGATTGATCGCCCGCGCCAAAAGCTCGACCGTGCTCTCCGGCACCTCTACCTGCTTAGTCATGGTCGGTCCCTCTCGATCCGGACGCTGAGCATGTAGTGACCGAGGAGCAGGAGATCGCGGGAGACGAAGTAGCGCCGAAGACCGTTGCCCCGGCCGATCGCCACCCGCACCGGGCCGAGCCAAAACGTCTTCGACCAGCGCCCGTGCCCGCTCATCGCCCGTGCCCCACGTACTCGTCGAACTCGCGGTTGAGGAGGCGGCAGCGAGGGCAAGCGTCGTACTGATCGACGGCCGGTTCAGTGCAGAGGCACGGCTGGCCCTCGATGTACTCGTAGACCTCCCAGATCTTGTTCAGCCAAGCGTCGTCGTAGCTCTCGCCGGGCGGGAAGCACCAATCGACCAGCGCGGCGTGAACGCTCCCGTGGTCCTCGGCTGCACCCTCTGCCCAATCGAGCGCGTCGTTGAATGTCGCCCCCTGCTTACTCATCGGTGTGTGGCTCCTCGACGGCGTCTTTGGTTCGAACGATCGAAGGGGCGGCCTTGCCCTGGAAGAGCGCGAGTCGGTTCAGGCTGAAGCACTCGCATTCGTAGTCACGCTCCTCACCGCAGAGGCACCAACCAAGGTCGCAGTTGCGCTTGACGGCCGCTTTGTTCTCAGCCTCACTCGCCATCGCCTCCCACCTCCTCGGAAACCGGGTCGTCGTAAAGTCCTACCGTCGAGTCCTCATCCATTGGCTTGTCGCAGCCAAAGCAAAAGGCTCCGATGGGCGAGTCGCCTGTCTCGTCGGGGATGGGCATCGGTCCGTCGCAGCGACAGAAGACGCTCATTCGCCTCCCACCTCCTTAGAAGAGGCAGGATCGTCCGGAAAAGCAGCGCGTATGAAGTACTCCTCGCCGGTGCCGTTCTGTGGTGGTTCCGAGGTCGCGAGCGTCTTGCGAAGCCGCATCCTTGCCTGCTCCGTTGTGTAGGTCCGGGGTCGCTCCTCCTTGGAGGTATCGGTAGCGGGGACTCGGCCGCCGACGCAGTTGGTGCAGGTGGACATGGCCGAGGGCGGTTCGTCGACGCCGCCGCCGGAGTCGTCGGCTTCGCACTCAGGACACTCTTTGGTCAGCCGGTCTAGCTGCTCCTGGGTGCCAATCGGCGCCGCTTCCTGGCCGTGCTCATCGAGGCGTTCGCGGAGCCAGGTCGCCGCGCTCGGGGCGGTCCAATCCGGCTCGGCAGTGCGGGCAACGAAGACCGCCGCATCGAGTGCGCAACTCAACGCGTGTCGTTCAGACGCACCCCCCTCGCGCGCCTGTTCGAACCTTTTGACCGCCGCGTCCACCACGGCCCCCGAGTGGTTAATCGCATGGACCACCGAAACGAGGTAGTCGCGCTTCTCCTCCCCCTGCTCCCCGGAGGGATGGGAACGTAGACGTTTAATCTCGGCCCAAGCGTGGGGCGCAAGCATTGCCGCTGCGAAAAGATCGCCTTCGGAGCCATCGCGGGGCGTAATCGCCTCAAATAGCTCATCTAGTGCCGAGCGGCCGGACTCCTCCCAAGCCTGCTCAACTGCTTCGCGTGGCTTCTCCTCCCCGGAGGGATCGGATATTGGCTTCTTGCCGGTGCCGTCGCACTCCTCGCAGACTTCGCGGATGGGAGTCTCGTCGTGAGGCGCATCCCCGCCGACGTACCCGCCCTGGCCGCCGCAGTTCTCGCACTTCTCCTCCCCGGAGGGATCGAGGGTGTCTAGGGCGGCGAGGTGGTTGATGGTCCAACCGAATGCCCGAGCCTCGGCCGTGAATTCGCGCGCCGTGTGGGTACCGGGATGGCGGCGGGCGCCCTCGTTGAGTTCGTCGCGCTTCTTCGCGAGCACCGCCTTCAGTCGCTCCCTCTCTTCCTCGGCCCCTTGTTTGAGGAGGGCGGCCACGTCTCCGAGGACGATTGGCTCGCGCTCGTGGTAGGAGGTTTCCGGATCGCCTTGCGGGCCACTACCGACGTAGTGCTCGTGCGGGTTGCTGATGAACGAGCGATCGCCGCAAGCGACGCAGCAATAGATTGTTACCGCCTCCTCCAGTACCTCAGTGGACCGTGTAGGACTAGACACCCTGACCACCTCCTACCTGCTCGGCTACGGCTTGGAGGTCTTCGCGTGCTCGGTCCAGCCAGCGCTCGCGAGCACCTGTGTTCTCTGCATCAAAGCCACCGCTCGCGGGAATCTCGCAGTAGCGGGCGTAAAGCTGACCCGCATGCGCCTCTGCAACCTCATCGGAGAGGAGGGCGGAGACGGGGATGACCTCGATTGGGTCGTCGCCACGTTCGAGTTCAGGCGTCTCTCCTAGCGGCTCGACAATATTGCCTGTCGGCCCGCGCCAGATCTTGTAGCGCCGCTCCGGCACCTTCGGACTGTCCTGTGTGGAGGAGTTAGCAGCCAAGAGATCCCTGCTCCGTCAGGTAGTTGATCTGTCTACCGACTTCATGAAGCTCGCCGCGCAAGCTCGCGATCTCCTCCGCCACCCGCTGCTGTCCCTCGGCTATGGCGAGGTTGGAGTGCGTCTGGGCCTCGGCAATCAGCAGGCTGAACTCGGAGTCATCGGGACCCACTTCTCGCGCCGCCTCCAACGCCGCAAGCGCCTCTGCCTTGTGATCTACCTGCTCTGTTGTCTCAGGCATCAGCCCACGCCCCCAGGAACACGCCGCCAAGCGAGTGCAAGCGCTCTACAGCGAGGCGGTAGGTCGCCTCACCGGGTGCGTAGCCCTCTCCGATGAGGCGGTTGTAGATGCGGGCGATCTGGTCCTTGCGCCGGTTATCGGGTCGCATCGCCGTCTCCCTTCTCTTCGTCGTTTATTAGGAGGAGGTCTGGGCAGCGTCGATCTGGGCCGGCCGTGTCGCTCAAGGATTCGTAGTCGGGGAACTCGACTGCGGCGTAGACGCCGTGCTCATCGTCGAGGAGCCGCGCCACGGTTCCCGGTCGTGCCTCGGGTGGATCGAAGCCGCTGATCTGTACCCGCGAGCCAACCTCCAAGACACTCCCTACGGCGTCATAGACGGTTGGATGGCTCATGCTGCGAGCTCCCTTGGCTGCTCAAGGACAGGTGCAAGCAGCGAGGAGAGGATCGCGTGGGCCAGGAGCGGCGGAACGGCGTTTCCGATTTGAGTGAAGCGCTGACTTTTGGTGCCCTGCACTGGGTAATCGGGCGGGAAGGTCTGGAGGATCAGGGCCTCTTCCTCGGTGACCCTGATTGCGTTCGTTGCTTGGCTGAGGTCGGGATCGCCCGGCTGCCAGCTCGGGTCGCGGTCACGGTTCGTTGGAGCTGTGACCTCGTTGCTTCCTCTGATGGTCGACGCGGGGCGCTCATAAGTCCACTTGCTGACATCGCCTGCGACGGTGCGAGCAGGCCTCTCGGCTGCATCGAACTCAGGGCTGTTGGCATTGGTATGGCCGGCTCGGATCCACTGATGAGTGCTCTTCGCCAAGCCGTTGGCAGTAAGCGTCGGTGCTGGCTCGCTCGTGGGTACAGGGGGTACAGGGGGTACAGGGGAGCCGTCGCCGTTTTGCTGGCGGCGGTCGTAGACCCATTTGTTGTTGTCGGCGCGGCTCGTGATGGTCACCGCTGGCTCTCCTGCATCGCGTTCCGCGCGATCGCCACCGCCTACCGACTGGCCGCTGCGAAGTACACGCCTCCGTGCAGCGGCGCCCGCGAAGACCTCGACCCCTCCCCCGCTTCCTGTCCCCCCGCCGCTAACCGTTGGCGAAGGCGAAGGCTCGACACCGTCAACCCAACCCAACGCTTCAGCCATCGAGACCCAAGGGAGCACCTCGCCCTCCATCGTCACCTCGTAGCGTTGAGGCTCACCCTTTACGTAGCGCTGGTGGGTGGGCTTGGGCGGGTGGATCGGGGTCTCGCGATCGGCCATGAGGATCGCCCGCTCCCGCGTCTGTGGAACCCCGTAGCGCTCCGCCTCGACCTTGCCGGTCCAGACGCTCCAGCCCTTCAACCTCAGGATCTCCGCGCAGTGCTCCCAGAACGGAAGCACCGAGGGAACCTGCTCCCAGGCGAGGAAGCGGGGCTCTAGGAGGATGGCCCAACGCAGCGGCTCTACGACGAGGGCGGAGCGCTCATCGCGCCAGGGCAGTGGTGGGACTGGCTTGCCTCGGGCTGCAGCGGTGGCCGCTTCGTAGACCAGCGGCATATCGGCGATGCCGTCGCCTTTGCCGGCGGCGGAGAAGGTCGGGCAGGGTGGGGAGCCAATGAGCAGTTCGCAGGGTGCAAAGTCGAGCGGGTCGACTTCGGAGACATCGGCCTGTTTAGTTCGCAGCCCCGCCGCGGCGCGCGTGGCAACGGCAGCGTCATCCCACTCGATGCCGAGCGGCTCGACGCCGAGGGAGTGCAAGGCGAGATCCCACCCACCTGGCCCCGCAAAGAGGTCGATCGCCTTCACCCCGCTACCTCCTGGGCAGAAAGCTCAACCGTCCCCAGCGACTCATTCCCCCAGTAGTCCCAGCCGAGCCTTGGTATGCGCTCGCGACTGAACAGCTCGAGGTAGGGGCCGGGTGAGGCCTGCTCGATGAGGTCGAGGAACTCCGGTGGCTTGGCGGAGTGCTTGGGCTTGCCTCGCTCGTCGTAGGGGCGCTTGAACTCGAAGCAGGTGCCGGCGACTTTGCCGATCGCTGGGAGAGATCCGCGGCGACAGTAGAGAACGTGCTCGGAGCTGATTCCCCATGCCCCGCCGAGACCACTGCCCATTGGCTTCTTCTTCCAGGTGAGCAGGGTCGAGTAGGTGAAACCCCAGGCCCTGGCGACGGAGAAGGCCTCCTCGACGTAGCGGTTGATCGTCCAGAGGTAGAGGTGGGCGTTGTCCTCTGCCATGTCGCCAACGGGAAGAGCTTCGATCTCCTCGACGCTCATGGGCTCGTAGTCGAGCGGGCGCGAGCTCGTGCTCTGACCAGTGAAGCCTTCCCCGCCAGGATTGCGACCGGCCTTTACCTGCCACGGCGGGTCGGCAAGGATGGTGGGATACCTATGCGGCATCTGTACTCACCCCCGCTGGGCATTCCAAACGCAGCCGCGCCAGCACACCCCGACCCGAGTACTCAAGGTCGAGCCGTTCACAGTGTTCAATCAGCTCGCGGTCGAGCTCGTGGAAGTAGATGGCCTCGCGGTTGGCGGTGACACCGGCGTGGAAGGCGCCGCAAAGAGGGGCGCCGATGACGGGGGCGTAGACGAGCTTCAGCAGCTCCTCCTCGGGGAGGTGACCGAACTCGCGCCGCCACCACTGGGCTTCGATGACGTGGTGGGCCTCGACGTAGCCGGCACAGATGTGTCCCTGGCGCTTCTCCTTCGCCCAGCAACCGAGACTGGCGACGATCTGGTGGAACTCTTCGGCCGCTCGAGACTCGGCGTCGGACTGGTAGCGAAGCCGGCCGTTATTGCGCGAGGCTTTCTTGCGCGCGTTGCGCTCCATGCCGGTGAGCAGCCGCCCGTCGCAGCCCGGTTTGTCGCAGTGGGTCTCGTGTGGCTGGCGGTTGAACTCGGCGGTTTTGTAGGGCTTCACGCCCTCGCCGTCGTGGCAGCCGTTGGAGCAATAGAGCTTCACTTCGTCCTCCCCGACCAAGACGACGGGGCGAAATCGAGCACTACGCTGACCAACTGCCGGCGCTGGACCGTAGTGAGGTCACAGAGCCGCGTCTCGTCGTGCGCCCAGTAGTGGCCGTGACGGCGGAGCTTCGCCATCGCCCCGTCGAACCGTTTGACCCCGAAGCCGGGGATCACTCCGCGAGCGCCGTCCTCGATCGCCGCGAAGATGATCTTCAGTCGGTAGCTGGCGAACTCAGGCGGGGCGTTGATGAGCGCCTCCGCCAGCTGGGTGGGGTCGAGTCCGCGGAACGCCAGGCGCTGCCGACGCCGAAGAGACCGAAGCCTGGTTGACTTCGCTCGCATTTCGAGAAGCCGCTCCGGGGTTGCTACAGGCACGGCTCTCCCTCCCCCACGTCGGCGAGTGCACCTCGGACTGCGTCGCGTACCTCAGCCAGGTCTCGGAGCTTCTTCTCGAAGAGGCCGGTGATGTTCGGAGCCCGGTCCTGGGCCTGGACTATCTCGCGGGTCTCGCGAGCCGCCCGAACGCAAAGGTCAGGTTCGTACTCGATGAGGAGGCGGCGAAGGGTGGCGCGGTGCGGGAGCGGCCACGGTCGGCCGTGATCGTTGTCCGAGAGCATCCGCAGCCCGGCGTTGAGGTGATGCCATACCTGGCTCAGAACAGAAGGGGAAGGGCTATTTACAGGAATCGATTCAGAAAGCCCTACCCCTATCTTTGGGTTCTGGACTATGGGCTTTGGGCTGGCATCGCTCAAGCATGGTGTTACGCATCGCCCATTGCATATGCGGTTGCATTGCATTGGCAATGCGGAATAGATGCGTTTGCATTGCGTCTGCATCAGGCAGCCTGCGCCTTTGCTTCGGCCTCTTTGCGGCGCCGTTCCCGCTCCCAGCGAACCTCGGCCGCGTTCCGTGCTTTCTCGGATTTCCCGAGAGCCTCGGTGCGTACGTCCTCCATCTTCAGGTTCACCAGGCCGCCGTTGTCGTCCGGGTGCCACTTGTGGGCAAAGGCCGGCCAGAGCTTTTTGAGGCGCTGCGGTGAGGAGGTGAGAAACCGAGCGTTGGCCGCCACGTCGGCGAAGATCGAGCCACGCTGCCACGCGATCAGCAGGAGCTTCCAGTAGACGCCGAACTCCTCGTCGGTCAGTCCCATCTCCAAGGCGTCGGCGAGCGCGTCGTCGACCCAAAGCTTCATGTACGGGAGGTCGGATGGCATCCACCTCCCCCTACGCAGCCTCGGAGTACGGGTCGTAGGCCGAGGGAGGGTTGATGCCCTCCATACCGGGAAGAGCGATCGGGCGAGGCTCCCCGGCGGGCTGCTGACGAACGTGACCGTTCGAACCCACCGAGGAGGTCTCGCCCGAATGGGCGCCAGCCCCAGTCCAGCCGGCGCCCATTCCGGCGAGTCGATCCCGCCCAAGTTCAGTCAGTCGGTATTCCTGCGACGGTGAGCCCTTGCGGCTCGGGATCGCAGACTTCCTGTACCCGCACCCAACGATCAGCTTCTTGTTCACCATCGCCATGACGGCCAGGCTGATGACGCCTCGGTGCTCGTCTGGGATGACGTGCCAGAGGTCGTCGGAGTGAAACGGCTCCGCGTTGTGGGTGCGGAAGTAGTCGAGGATCGCCTCTTCTGCGACCTCCTTGTAGTCCTTGGAGGCGGTCACTGCGGCCGCCTCGGAGCGACTACAGCCACCGGCTTCCCGTCAAGGACACCCACGAGGAACTGAAAGCTTGTGACGGTGGGGTGCTCGCAAAGGACCCACTCGTCTGGTTGGGTCTCGGCCGAGGCGTACGTCAGCAGGCCATCGTCGACCTGGATGCCGTGACCAGTGATGGGGCGCTCACACGTCTCGCCGTCCCACTTCGCCGGGCCAAAGCTAATTGGCTCGCCGGGGAGCGACTGGGCGGCGATCTCGACTGTCGCCGCCACCTGATCGCAGTCATCGACAAATATGTGGTAGGTCTCTGGCGGCGTGCTTCGGAGCAGAAGAACGGAACTCCCCCACCACTCACCCGCCTTAAGAAGCTTGTCACTCATCAGCGGTGGTTCTGAACGCTTCATACGACCTCGCACTCCCCACCGCACGGGCAGGCCATCGAAGCCTCATCCGCCGGCTCACCGTCGAAGAACCGCACCACCCCAGGCCGATGACAGTCCGTACACGTCACGTCCTGGTCGTAGCCGTGCTCGGCCTCGTGGGCGTCCTGTAGGGCCTCGTCGAGGGTGAAGGTCACGAGCCCACCCGCGTTCCCGCTGCCTTCTTCTCGAACTTGCAACCGGGCAGCTCAGGGGCTACGTCACCGTTGGCTTTCACCTGCTCGTACATCCACTTCCGTAGGGCGGTTTCGTCCACCACCTTCAGCGGGGTGCCGTCAGGGAGGCGATCGGGGACCGCGGCGAAGTCGACGACCTCGGCCTGCCATTTCTTCAGCTGCGAGAACCCGGCAAGTGCGGGGGCTTGGGCCGGCGCATCGGGCGGCAGCGATTGGATCGCCGTCTCGGTGACCCCGGCCGCCTCAGCGTCACGTCGAGCCTCAGCTGCGAGTTCCTCGGCTACCTGCTGGTCGTCGGTGTCATCGGACTCGGCTGCGAGGGCGGCGGCTTCGGCTTCTGCCTTCTCTGCCGCTTCGCGCTTCTCCCGCGCTTCGTCCTCTACCCGCTTGCGCTCCTCGTCGATCTTGCGCTGGCGCTCGCGGGCCTTCTTCTCCTCGGCGGCCTGCCAAGTTGCGAGCTTGTCGCGGACGATCCTGTCGGCCTCGTCGAACGGTGCCTTGACCGCGTCGTAGCGACGCTTGATCTCTTCGGCGGCGTCCTTGCGGGGCTTGGAAAGCGACACCCGCTCAGCCTCTATCGCCTTCCTCTGGCGGTTGATCTCGACGGCGAGGTCGCGGGCCTTCGCCGCCTCCTCGGCGTTGGTGACCTGGACCTCTTCGGCCAGCTTGCGTGCCTCGGCGACCTTCTCCTCAACCGCCTGCTCGAGCGTCGGCAGGTTGTCGGGGAGGAACTCCGCCATTGCCGGCGCCTCGACTACATCGGTGCCTGGGGCGCTCACGCGACCACCTCCGCCGGACGCGCCGTAGTCAGGTATTTCTTCTCGCGGTAAGCGGTCAGCGCGGCGAGGAAGACCGTCTCGGTCGCGTGGCTCTCGGTCACCACGTACTCGCCATCAGGGCCGAGCCGAACTACCGCTCGCACGTCGGAGGGCATGTAGTCGGACTCGACTGCCCCCAGCTCATACCCGGCGAGGGCGATCAGGCTCTCGTCGTAGGGAGGCCTCAAGCGACCGGGGGGCTCCTCGTCCTTGCGGAGCGGCTCGTAGGACCAGTCGGTGACGGTTTTGTAGTCGAAGCGGACCAGCTTGCCCTTGCGCGGCCCCTTGCGGGGGATACAGAGCAGGTCGCCGCGGCCGGCGAACTTGTGGGTGGTCGAGGCGACGAAGTACTCGACGTCGATGACTTCGGGGTCCTCGTCGCGGGCGAACTTCATCCCGGCCTGGATCCACTTCCTCTCATCGGGGTAATCGGCGAGATCCGGCACCTCTCCCTGCCAGAGCCGCAGCAGCACGTCGTGGGCCACGTCGCCGCGCTTGCGAGCTTCACCCCAGATCGCGTCGTAGTGCGTCCCGGCCTCCCAGAGCTTGGCCCGTAGCTGCTCGCGGGTGAGGCTGGCGATGCCGACGCCGCTCTTGGCAAGCTCGATCACCGCCTCCTCCTGCATCTTCACCGCCTTGGGTGTCAGCGCCGGGATGGCATAGATGCCTGCGATCGTGGAGACCGAGGGCCACGTCTCGTCGCGGCCGTCGACCCGGTAGCAGCGCCTCTGGCCTTTGCCGTCGACCCCGACGCTGTCCCAGAAGCGGACCTCAACGCCGTTGGGCAGGGTCTCCGTGCGGTTGGGCTCGCGCGACTTACTCACCGTGCTCACCGACCTCCCGCTTGCCCCACATCGGGCAGTCCTTGCGGTGATCGTTCGGGTCGTCTGTCTCGGTGCAGATGCACTCGGTCTCGACGAGCTTCTGCAGCTCGGCATCGAGTGCCTCGGCCTGCTCCTCAGTCAGCCTCGCCAGCTGGTCGGAAATGGATTCGTTCGGGTTGAAGCCGTCGATGTCCAGCGAGCCGAGTCTCAGGTTGAGCCCGTCGAGCGCGTTGACGCCGTTCTCTTCGAGCGCCGGCTTGGCCAGCTCGTAGCCCTTGGCCAGATGCTCGACTTGCTCGGGGGCGAGGGTCGGCGCGGGGGGCTCAACCACAACCTCGGCGTCGACCATCACCGGCTCGGTAACGATTTCGTCGATCTCCTCGGTCGAGTAGACGGGTGTACCAGCGGTGAGCTCGGGAAAGTGAACCCGCATGCCCTCAGTCAGGCACCGGTTGAAGCACATGGACCTAGGCGTCTTCACCCAGTTCGAGCGCGGCTTGACGAGTTCCATGCGTTCGGCGTCCTCGATAGTGAATGTGACCTTGCCTTCGTCCTCGTCGTCCGGGATCGGCTCGTCGTCGAGAGTGAACTGCAAGATGCATCGCTCGTTGGTGCGCTCGATAACCCGGTAGCCGTAGCGCTCGTGCTGTTTGATCAGCGCGGCAATCAGGTTGCCCCTGTAGCCGATCTTGCCCTCGATGATCGTGATGCCCTGCATGGAGGCAAGCGGCGACAAGCCGAGTTCCTCACCGTGGGCCATGATCACGACCGCCTGGGCGGGCTTCGTGACGTGTTTCCAGTAGCCAGACTCGGCGAACGCCCTGGCGAGCTGGCCCGGATCGCGTAGCGATAGGGGCTTGGGCTGCTTGCGGACGATCGTCTGCGTCTGCTCGGGCGCGGTCGTCTCGTCCTGCTCGGCCGCCGGTGCCGCCGTTGCTTCCTCGCTCATCGGGCACTCCGCTCAGCGAAGATCGCCCGCAGGTCGTCCACGTCGCTGAGCAGGGCCGAGACTCGCTCGAGCATCTCCTCCTCGCCATGGCGTTCTGCGAGCTTCACCGCCGCCTTGATCTCGGTCCGGGCGTCGTCGACCCGCTCGCCGATGAGTTCGATCGCGGTGGTGCCCATGGCCAAGCGCATGAGCTCGACTCGATCGAGCGCCGGCATCGGCTTCGGAACTTCGGAGACAACGTCCTTGGCGAAGAAGCACAGGGCGTCGTCAGGGACCGGTGCCGGCGAGCTCGGCACCGGGCAGCCGCATTGGCTGCCGTCGACCACCGATCGGTACGGCGCTATCGCGGACTCGCACCGTCCGCAGATATGGGGTTGTAGGGTGACTGGGGCGTGCATGGGTTAACTCCTTGCGCGTCGTGCCCCTGGCTGATCCACCAGCGCGGGGGCGTTTTTGTGAGATCGGTTGGGCCAGGACCAGGGATCCGGTACCTGCCCGCAGTTCCTCTCCGCTACTCGCTCGTCATCGCGCTTGCAAATGGCGCGGTAGTTGCGGATCGCGGTGAAGCAGATCCAGGCGAAGATCGCGACGAGGACCCAAGCGGTGAGGCCCGTGGCGGTGGCGGTGATCAATTGCCCAGCCCCTCATTTGGCTCGGCCTGATCGCGGTAGTCGCGCATCCCGGCGATGAGGGCGTTGATCTCCGCATCGCTGGTGCCGAGTGATTTGAGGAAACGGATCAGCCCGGCGTCTCGCTCAGCCTCAATCGCCGACTGGATACACCGGGTGCCCATGGCGATCGCCTCGGCCGGAGACAACTGACCGAACGGCTCGTCATTGATGAATGTCCCGACGAAGGCTTTGCCCTCGATGGTGACCATCCCCTGCGTTGAGAAGACGCCGCCCTGGGCCATCTACGCAGCCGCCCTTGTGTCGTCCCGTCCCCAGCCCATGAGGTAGTCGGTCTCTGTTTTCAGGAGGCCGACAAGGGTTGGGATGTACCGCGACGGGATCGGCCCGCCGCGGTTGTCCTCGAAGCGGCGGATCGTCTCTTCGGTCACATCAAGGGCGATTGCCAGGTCTCGGCGGGAAAGACCTGTGTCCTCCCTCAACTCACGGAGGCGGTTATTGCTCGGCTCGATCATGGCCGGCACGTTAACAGCTTCCGTTTAAAATTTCAACAGCTATTTTTAAACGGGGATTTCCCCTATGTGCGGACTTCGTCTACCGTTCCCGTCGTGGGCGAGCCATTCGTAGAGGCACTGGCGCAGGCGGCACGACAAGCCAGGGAAGAGGCCGGCGTCTCTCGCGAGCAGATCGCGGTAGTGCTGGATCAGTCGGCCGAAAAGGTCCGATTCTTCGAGACCGGCCGTACCTTCAGCGCACTGAACGACCTGCTGCACGCCTACGAGGAGACGGCAGGCGTATCACTTTTCGACCTGCTCAAAGAGGCCGAAGCAATCCTGAAAAGAAAAGGCTGACCCTCTCGAAGCTCGGCGACGAGGACCGGGAGGGCGTCGGCCCAGGGCGATTCCTCGTCAAGCTCGGTGGTCGCCCGCTCAAGCGCGACCCGCAGGTCGTAGAGGACCGCCTTTTCCGACCGTCGGCCAGTCTGCCGCTTCCTCACAAAGCATCGTCCATGATGTACGGGCGCAGACAATAGCATTCGGCCCGATCTCCCCTGCTCGCCATATACTGGCACTCTTACAAAGCGCTATGGCTTTGCATAGTGGCGAGTTTTGTCAGTCATTTATTGAGTAGAAGGGATTTCCCTATCTTGGCGCCGACTCGAATGCGAGGGCGCCGACGGTCACGTTGATCCCAGCCTCACCGGACTCCGCCATCCGTTCAGTGCTCTTGACCGTGATCTGTTCGATCGCCTCGAGGAAGGCTGCGGCAGCTGGCTCAATTTCCTCAAAGCCCTGCTCATCGACCACGGCTGGGATTCGGAGCATCGCCCGACCAGTCCGAGCGTCGAATACGCCGCTGTTGATCGACTCCACGAGGTCGCCGAGCAAGAGCTGCGCAGCCCAGGTCGAGTGGATCTCCCGAAGAAGGCGATTCGCTTCCTCCCAAGCTTTGGCTTCGAGGATGGGGCGCGCCACAGTCTTGTAGACGCTGGCGGAACCGCCCCGTGCCCTAGTCCTCCGCACCACCTTGACGAGTTTGGCCGCAGCCAGTTCGCGAACGTGACGGGCGACGACGCTCAGATCCTCGTCGAGCTTCGCCGCGACCTGAGCCGGGCTCGCCTCCATTTCGACCAGCAGATAGAGGATCCGCTTTTTTAGGGGATTGCCAAGCGCTCGGAATAGCTCTGCGTTGGCACCAACGCCGTGCTTTTGGCTGACCTGACTTTTAGGCATCGCCATTCCTTCCTAGGTCGAAGTTGAAGCACTCAAGATAGCCCGTTTTAACAGGATCTCGCGCCTCCGCGTAGGTGACAATTGTTGTCACCGGTGACAGAATTTGTCATCTAACCACGCCGGAAGGGGGGTGAGAGATGAAAATCGCACCGATCAGCACTGTGATCCCGGTGGTCAAAATCCACAAGACCGCCTGAGAGACGGGGCCGGCCGTTCCTCCCGCCTTACGGCGGCCGCACCGGCCCCACCCCTGTCTATCACCAAGGCTTCCATCAGCACGCGACCGTACCGCAGTAAAGCCCCCCTGTGGCCTAAAAGGGGGTAACCCACTTACCCCTCTATTTGGCCAGGATCTTCTTGATCCACGTCTTCGACTTGTCGGCTGCGTCGGCGATCGTCTGCCTGGAGTGACCCCGATCCGCGGCCTCCTTGATGAGCCGGTTGCGTTCCGGGCGTTCCTCCTCGACTTCGCGTTCCCGCTTTGCGATCTCTCGCAGCCTCTTAAGGGGGTCAGCGCTAGGCATGGGGTGAGCCAAGGGCCCGGCGCCTTCCCCCCTACTCCCTGGAACAGATGGTGGCGCAGGGGGTTGCGCCTGCGCCACCAGGCCATAAACCGCTGCCGTACCGCTTGACCCAAATGCGAACATCTGTTCGTATGGGCAATGCTGGCAACCGCTACCCCTACGTCGATCTCGACAAGGCGCTCGACGCCGAAGACCTTGCCCACGCCTGGCAGGGCGCTCACGAACGCCGCGGCGGAGTTAAGAACTCGCAGGCCCTACGGCTGACCATGCTGATCGCCCTGAAGGAAGACAAGGACTACGAGGCGGCGGTTCGTCGCTTCATGGTCCGCTTCATCCGCGATGAGAATCCGGACCCCGAACAGATCCGCAAAGTCGCCCATGCCTTGGAGGAGCTGGTGAAAACCAAGGAGGCCCCGATCCCAGGCACCCCAGAGCACGCCCTGCTCGACCTCGTGCGCCGGCTCGAGGAGAGAGAGCGGGAACGGGGCCAGCGGTTGAGGCCCTAGAACGACGAAAAGCCCCCCGCCTCCGAAGAGACGAGGGGCCAAAATTGAGTGGCGTTTAGCCGGGGGGCTAAATCGAACTCAGGTGGGTCGGCCGGCCGGCAACACCTTGCTGCGCTGCACGAGCGCGGTGACGATGATCACGACGTTCAGGAGCAGCGTTTCGATGACGCCCGTCTCCAGCACGACGCCAAAGGTGGCGGCGAGGTTGACGACGAAGGCGGCGACTGCAGCGAGCAGGATTACGGGCTCGGTCTTCATGTGTTCAGCCTTTCCGTTGGGGATGCAGGAACATCCAGCGCTCCTCGCGCCGGCGGTTGAGCAGGCCCTGGACGACGACGCCGCCCGCGTGAGACCACTCGAGGAACTCGTTCGCAGCGCCCAGGTAATTGCGGGCGTTGAGCTTCTGCTGCAGCTCCGAGCCTTCGACGGCACCGGCGCCACAGTTGTAGGCGAGCGAGATCAGGGCGATCCGCTGGCGGATCGTGAGCTTGACCTTGATGTTGCGGCTGACCGCCCGCGCCGCGGTGTGAAGGTCGCGCGTCAGCATCGCCAGGCCCTTGGCTTTCGACCAGACTTCGCCTGGGTTGACTCCGCCGGTGTGTCCGTAGCCGATCGTCCAGACGCTGCCGAGGCTGTCCCAGTAGGACTCGGGCATCCAGCCCTCCCACTTGGCGACGAAGCGGGCGGCGTAGGAGAGCCGCCAGCGGATCTTGCCCCTTGGAGCACGACGATCAGTCGGCTTCTCGTCGAAGTGCTTCAGGTCGCGGGCGCGCTTCCCGCTGTGAACAGCGCGAGCCATCTAGACCAGCCCCTTCCGCACCAGCACCGGCTTGATCGGCGCCATGCAGTTCGTGTGCCACTCCTCGTTGTCGTAGGGGCGAGTAACCGAGAAGCCAGCGGCGGTGAGGATGCGCCGCAGGTTCGTCGCGTCGGTTGTGTCGAGGCCCTGTTGCCACGCCGGGAGCGGCTCGCCGACATCGCCGACCACGCCATCGCCGAGTCGCATGTGCGTTCCCTGCGTCGGCGGGTTGGCCGGGAAGAAGCCGGGACGCCGTTCGATCCACCCCTGGTAGAGCTCGGCTTGCGTCGACTTGCCCAGCCGGTGAAGGAGGTTGGCGATCACTGATCGGCGGTCGCCAGAGTTGACCGCGCCGGCCCATCCCTTCGAGCGGGCGTAGAGCAGCATGATCTTCTGTTCGAGGGTGACCGGCGTGCCGTCGAGGACGGCGACCTTCTCCAGCGACTTGCGCCGGGCCAGAACCTTGGAGATCCGCAGGCGCAGGAACGCGACCTTGCGCTGGTAGCGGCTGGCCTTTCGTGTGTGTAGGCGCTCGTCGCGGCGAGCGCGCTTTGTCTTCCGCCTGAGGCGGGTGAGCTTCGGGTCGCGCCGGGCCATACACCCGACGCTAGGACGAGGACGCGTTGACCCCGCGATGCCGTCCAGACCCGTGCCTAGGCTTCGTCCCGTTGGAGCCCCACCGCCAAATCGGGATCATCCTCGTCGAGGCCAAGCGCGCCGGGTGGCCATGGGAAGTGGCCTGGGTCAACCTTCTGCGCTCGTTCGAACCTCACGATGGCTGCCCCCGCTTGATTGAGGAGGCCCTCGCCGAAGAGCGCGAACTGCTGAAGGAGATCAAGCCCTTCATCCAGGCCCCCTACGAAGGCCGTCAAGTCACGGCGGCCGAGTTCGAGCGGTCCGAGCAGACGGCCGCCCAGCGGCTAGACGCGATCGCGGCCTAGCCCGGCTCTGTGCAAACGCGGATTCCGAGCTCGTTCACAGAGCAGACGACTTCGCCGACGACGCCTCCGGGGTTTCCGATGAGGCCGGGTTGTTCTGAAGGTGAGGGAGTATCGGGCTGTTCGGCCACTGTCTCGACCGGCGCGGTGCCCGTGTCAGTGTCCGACGAGTCGGGCGGGGATTCGGCGGGAGGACCGGGCTCCTGCGATTTCGACGGCGTTTTTGTCCCGCCTGACGTCCCCTTTTTGTGACCAGGGTCGACGCCACCGGTTGGGCCTTGCTGGTCCCCATCGATGGCTACTGGGACTGCGCCACCACTGGTGCCCGCTCCCGAACCGTGGACTCCCTTGGTCAGTCGGGCTTCAGGACCTCGGCCCCGCCTCAGGTCGATGAAGTCCTTCGGGCAGGCGCGGCCCCGCGTCCGCGTCACCCGCTGATAGCCAATGCAGGGGTTGCGGATTGGCTCCGCTCGAGCTATGTCCTGCCGGATCGCTGCACAGGCCGCGCCTGCCGGATCGCGCGTACATGCCGATTTGGTGACAAAGGTCTCCTTTGAGTAGAGGCCAAGCGCGCCGACGAGGAGAATCGCTGCGGCGCCAAGGCCGGCTGCAACAAGCGCCCCGGTCGCCGGGTTGTCTTCGAGCCAGTGGTAGGCCACGCTCTGTCGCAACCGCCTCATGTCCAAAACCACGCAAACGCGATCGCGAACCCGAGAGCGGTGGCCAGGCAAGTTACCGGCTGCCCGTAGAGCCAGATCATCGAAACGGGAGGTTGTCGATTGCCTGACCCGCCCAGAACAACGCGAGGATCACTAGGGCTCCCAGTAGACCAGGGTCGATCTCCCCGGACTTGAACTGGTCCTGCACTGCCAGCCCTAGAAGGACTGCGGTGATCGTGATCGCCAGCCAGGGACGAGGAGGTGGCTTCGAACTCAACTTGCTTGGCGCTGTCAATCAACGGTCCTCACTTTCGCGGCAGGGAATCACGGGTTCGCCTGCCAACCAATGACGATTTTGAATTTTTTGCCGGGGGCCGCAGATCGGCAGGCGCGGACTTCGAACTGTGTTTCGGTGATGCCCTTTGCCTCGGCCCACACCGCGCCGATGCCTTCTTCTTCGGAGTTGCTGGCTGGTATCACGGAGACGGGTTTGACACCGAGTTTGTGCGTGACTTTCACGTAAGGGGATGTGGTCGACGCCGCCTCCATTTCGACCGTGGTGGACCCCGCCGTCGGCGCCGTTGGACGGAAGGTCAACGCGGTTGTGTTGAGGGTGATGGGTCCATCTGTTGTCAACCGCCAAGTCGTGTCCGGGAACGTCGAACCCTCCGCCACAGTGATGAGCATCCCCGGCACGCACTCCGCCGAGGTGTCCATGCTCGGGATGCGTTCCATGGTCCATTTGGAGCCAGCCGAGCCGAGCGAGGTGATTTTGAAGGGGCCATTGTCAGCACCCGCAGCCCCTTTCGTCAGCAGGACGAAATCGTTGACGGCAGCGGCGACGCCGTCGATGCTCGGGAGTGCGCCGTTCGCGTTCGCGGTGAGGACGTTTCCTGCACGAGTGTAGGCGGGGAGGGCGCCTGCAGTCGCAAGGCGACAGTTGATCGTTCCGGTGCCGGTCAGGCCCTGTTCACCGTTGGCGCCGGCTTTGCCTTCTTTCCCCTGGGGCCCTTCTTTGCCTTCTGGGCCTTCAGGGCCACCGGACAGAGGCGTAGCGACAATCGACGGGCGCCGCGGCCTTGTGGCACGCTCCAGGCGGTCGATTGTCCTGAGTCTTCGCGGTACCCTCATTCGCCCTCCGGCACGCGCACCGTTACGGCTTTGCCGGTCACTCCTTCGCTTGTGAGTTCGGGGGCGCAAGTCACCTTGACCTCGAGCTGTCGGGATGCACGCTCGGTGATCACTGCGTCGGTGACTCGTCCTGTGACCTCAAGGGGTTCATCTTCTGGATCGGCGTAGTGCTGTACCCCGATCGCGTCGCCCAGCCAATAATCGACCCCGAAGATCGGCGGCACGCCCTCGCCGGTCTCTTCGTCGGCTTGCTCAGGGGCAGAGGTGAACTCGAAGAAGAGGGGCGGGAATGCGCTGGCAGCGACCTCGCCCTTTGCGTGGGCCTCAAGGGTCGCGGTCTCAATCACGTCGTCGAGCTGCAGCCGGCGCTCGTAGGCGCCTTTGTAGAGCGCGATCGACCCGGCGTGTTCGGCTACGTAGCCTGGGTGCTCGGCAAACGGCGATTCGCCTTCTTGGTCTCGGGGAGCACCGATCGCGAGCACCCGATTGGCCACCTCCTCGCCACCGGGGGCGAAGCGAAAAGCCGTAGCCGTGTAGGGGGCCTTGCCGTGAACGAACACGACCTCCTCGCTCAGGTCGCTGCCCTGCCGTGGATAGAAGGTGTTGAGCTGGCACAGCGTTCCGTCGCTCGCGATCACGGGCTCAAGCTCAAAGTCAGGCCCACCCTCGACTTCGCTCATCTCGACCAGCGCCGGACCGATTTCCTTGCCAGGAGCGTAGGTACGATCACGTTTCACCGACGCCGGCAGCGACCCTTCGGCCACCCCGTGCCCTTCCTGGGAGTCAACCAGCCCCCACATGATCTGCGACTGGTCGGTGGCAGCGAAGGCAAGTGCTTCCCACACGGAGCCCGTGACTTTCCGCGCCAATATCCGCTCCAAGTGGAAGAACGGATCGAGGGCGTTGATCCCCAACTCGCGCTTGCCAGATTCGCTGCCGCGTTCTGGGATCGTCACCTTGCCGATGAACAGCGGCATGGAGAACTCGTCGGGGCCCTTGAGCGTGACTCGGAGGACCGTCTCCAGCGATTTCGCGAGATCGAGCGCTGGGTCGCCCAGGCTCAGGGGGCAGAAGGCACGCCGGCCAGCACAGAGCCCGAGGTCGACGTGACCGCCAGGGCGCCGGTTATCAAGGCGAGTTAGGACCTCCTGGTTGAGGTCACAGAGCTCCCAGTCGAGGCGCATACACCCAGCCTGCCGCTGGGTGGCGTTGACCCCTAGCCGGGCGGAGCTGCCGCAACAGCGGCCGCGGCGGCAAAGTCATGACCACATTCCGGACAGGCCGTCAGGCCCTTCTTCACCCGCTCGCCGCAGGCCGGGCAGACCCGGCCCCTTGGACGCGTCATGAACCAGATCAGCGAGAAGAAGACGAACCCGATAAAGCCAATGAAGAGGATCAGGGCGACCCCGATTCCGGTGCCGGCTTCGCAGGCTTCCCGGTTGAGCTGGGTGGTCTCAGAGCCGCAGTCATTCCCGGCGCCGCCGGCGACAGCCCAAATCAGGATCAGGACCGACCAGACGATCAGAACCCACGTCATCTTGCGCCAGTGAGGACGTTTCATCGCGGCGGCGATCCTACACAGATCGATGCAGGGCTGCTACCTTCCCCGTACCAAGAAACGCCCCGGCAGCGCTCCAACGCCCCGGGGCCGGCCATCAGGAGGTAAGTCCCGATGACGAAGTTGATTGTAGTTCTCGCGGCAATGGCAGCGATGGTGCCCGCGGCGGCGACAGCCGAGCCATTTACCCCTGAACTCGAAGCCGAGTATCACGCGGCGCTGGTGGAATGGGGAGCGCCCGATCCGCCACCTCAATGCAGCAAGGTCGTACTCGAAGTGGTTCCGGACGAAGTGTTGCTGGAGACGCCCAACGGCAGGGCGCGAGCGCAGGCAACCACCCCGCCCCCAGGGGTTCTGCTCGATGCATGCCACCTCTGGCTAGGCGAGTCCACCGCCGACCTGCAATCGTGCGAACTCCAGGAAACCCTTGAGCATGAGGCCGGACACCTGCTCGGATTCGGTCACAACGATAACCCGGACAGCATCATGGCTCCAGCGCATCGCACTAGTCTCTGCGATAGCCAGGAAATCGACGACAAGCGAGCGGACCTACAGCAAGAAGTAAAATGGTGCCACCGCCAACCCCGCGGGTGGCGTCACCGCTGGTGTACGCCTAGGGTTAGGATCGAACGGGAAATTCTTGCCGGCCTCAGGGCAGCCTATCGACCGCTGAGCTTCCCTTAGTAATAGCCCTTCTCCCAGCGAAGCGTAGCTTTGGCGGTGTAGCTCCCTTTGCCGGACAGGTCGTAGGCGCGGAAACGATCAAAACTCCGAGTTGGGGCTGTAGCCGTAGTGGTCGCGTCATAGACCCCAACCTTGCCGCTTGAAAGGTTTTTGGCGCCTTTTCCTTCCAGGTATTCATGTTTGCCGGCGAGGAGCGGACCTGAGTTCGGTTCGCTCAGAGGGAATAGAAAGGCTTTAGCTTCGCCACCCACACACTCCAGAATCATTCGAAGCCTTGCCCCCCCGAGGGCCGCTTCCTTGATCGCAGTCAGTGGTCCAGCTTCCCCCAGAATCGGTGCTTTCGCGCCAGCCAATCCTTCCTCCTTAATTTGGAGAAACAAGCGCAGCTCCGACGTACCGACCGGGTTACTCCACTGAATGAGCGACTCAAGCCGTACGCCTCCGGTTCCTATCCGCGCACAAGCGCTCGGTAGAATCACTTGAAAGGGTGAGGTTGAGGGATCGGCCGACGCGAAGAAGTCGGTCACAACTCGTGTGGCCGCGACTGATGGCGTTGACGCCTTGATGAGCCGTCCTTTGTAGGTGGCGGCATCAGATACGGCAGAGCGACGTAGGAGATGTTCGCTACCGGCGACGACGCTGAAGTCATCGGCGTCTCCTTCGCCTTCCCAGGTGCCACCGGTTTCGAGTGACTTACCCGTAACTGGGCCCGCGGTCTGGTTGAAATCGTCTTTTGCAACCAGCGCGGCGCCGACAGCTTCGATCTCTATGGCATTGGCACCAGTGATCAGCGGCTCGGTTTTCCACAGGCCACTGTCGGAGGGATCAAGCAACGACGAACGATCCGCGCCCGTAGTGTCGACGATCGTTCGTCTCCTAAAGTCCAGCGAGAGGTCCGTGCCGTCCCAGTCTTCGGGCAGCGCCAGGGTCAGCGACTCCCCGGTTGTTTTGTTGCGCAGGACGATGTCGATCGCCTGCTCTGACGCGGGCAGCACGAGGTCGAGCACCGGACCGCGCGCGTTCGATGGCAGCAGAAGACTCACCAGGCCACCACTTTGCTGGTTTCTTTCACTTCCACCGTGTGTATCTCCGTCTCTTCATCGAAGTGCCGCGGGTCGTACATCCATAGCCCCAGCACAAACCGCCGCTTCCACCCTTTCGTCTCCTGGTTGTCGGGGATGTCGCAGGTAATGCACTTGGCCTCGTAGAACTTCGGCGTCTCGTCTTTGAATTCTGCGTTGAGCTCGTGCCAGTAGACATCCATGCGCCCGATCGCGGTGATGTCTGCGAATGCCTCGATCACAAGGTCTTCCGCTTCACGGAGCTGCTTTAGCGTCTCGGCTTCGACCCAGCCCTCGTAGACGACGGACTTCCCGCGCCGTTCGGAGCGCTCAGGCGTCTCCCCTACCCCGCCTATGCGTGGGCTCTTGTTGTCTTCGGCGGCGCCTTGCGAGCGCAGGCCCGAGATCCGCGTCAGGCGGTAGCGCGGCCACACCTCTTTTCCGCTCGCATCAGTGAGCCGGTTTATCGCCACAGCGGGTTCGCTCGCCCCCGGCGGTGTCCATTCGTGTATCGCCTCGATCTGGCCGATCATCCCGGCAGCCCTCCCCGAGCGCGCAGTTCCGCGTCGAGAAGCGCAAGCGCCAGGCGCGGGTCAGCGATCTCCCCGGCGGGGGACTGGACGCTGAGGTCGTAGTTGTTGGTCGTGTCGCCTGCAGCGACTGGGGCCACTGCGGGGAAGTTCATCTGCGGGGTTGCCACCATCGCGTCAAGGCCAGCCGTCAGGTCCCCCGCAAGCCGCGGCGCCGCTTCACGGATTCCGCGGGCGAAGTTCTCGATCAGGGCTTCACCGCGCTGGGGAAGGCCTCGCAGAGGGGAGCGAGGATCTTTCGGTTCGGAGCCGGGGAGCAGATCGCGGGCCTTGCCGACGACGTCCTTGACGGCGTTCACAACGTCTTCCGCCATGCTCTTGACGCCATTGAGAAGCGCTTTCATCAAGGCAACGCCAGCATCGAAAAAGCTCCCTGTTGCGGCCTTGATCGTGTCGACGGCGGCGTTGATAAGCCCCTGGGCCGCCTGTACGACTACGTCTCGAGCAGCATTGATCCCTGCCTTGGCCTTTTCGAACAGCGTTTCGGCGGTCGCCTTAGCCCGATCCCACGCATCGGTGATCTTGTCGATGACCGCGTTGACGATCTCGCCGGCGGCGCCAGTGACGGCTCCGCGGACGGCGTTGATCCCCCCCTTGACCTTGTCGAAGAGGTTCTGCCCGGCGTTGAAGGCGCGGGTGAATGCCCCCGTGACCTTGTCGACGACGGCGTTGACGACGTCGCCCGCAACCCCGACCACCGCCGAGCGCGCCGCATTGATCCCGCCACGCACCTTCTCGAAGAGGTTGCGGCCGACGTTGAGCGCCCGGTCAAACGCTCCCGCGATCTTGTCGATCGCCGCACTCACGATGTCACCGGCCAAGCTGACGACGGCATCCCGGCCAGAAGCGATGCCGTCACGCGCCTTGCCGATCAGATCGGCGCCCGCACTCAAAGCGTCGCCGCCGAGCCCCAGGATCGCGTTGACGGCGCCGTGAGCAACGGCCGCGGCAGCGCTGGAGACGGCGCCGGCAGCATTTGAGACTGCGCCAGGGATCTTGGCGAAGAACCCGCCTACAGAGCCCAGCACGCCGCCCAGATCACTGAAGGCAGACTTGAGCAGTCCTACGAGGAGCTCGAGCTTGCCGAAACCGAAGACGAGATTGAGCGCCTGCCCGGCAAGTTCCCTGACCGGCGCCGGGATCTTCGTAAACAGCCCAAGGAGCAGCGTGAGGGCGCTCACCAAGGCACCAGCGCCCCGGACGAACGGCGCCATCACCGGCGCCATGGCCTGGGAAAACGCCAGCCCAGCGACTACGAGCTTCCCGAGCAGACTGAGCGTCGCGTCAAGCAGCGGCCGGGTGTCCTCGAAGAACTGCTTGATCGCGGCCTGACCTTTGGCGGAGTTCGCCCACCGAGCGAGGGCGTCTGAGCCTTCGGTCAGCGTTTCGACCATGTCCTTGCCGGCTTTCGCCGTTTCGCCGCCGAGCAGGGCGATCATCAGCCCCCCGAGGGAGCGAGCAAGGCCGAGCCAGGCCCGCAGGTGGTCGACCAGCCCCCCGATGCCATCGCGCAGCGAACCGATGTCATCGGTGCTGCCGGCAACCCCCTGTAGGAAGTCGCGGACCTTGCGCAGCCCCGAGATCAGGAACGGCATCGAGGCAACGGCGATGTTGCGCAGGATCACTGCAAGCTGGCCGAAGGATTCGCCGACCAGTTTGGTCACGGTCGCGCTCGAGCTGACGAAAAACTTCAGCGCCTTCGTCCATTCCGGGCCCGCGAGTGCTTTGCCGGCGCGCGCTGCAAGGCTGCCGATCACTTCGCCGATCGCCGTTAGGCCGGGCCGCAGTTCGCGGATCAGGGGCACGATTGCTCGCATGCCGGCAACCAGCCCCTGCAGGACGGCTGTGGTGGCCGGTTTGAAGGCATTCTCAAGCGCCGTCTTAACTCGATCGAGCACTTGGGCAAAGCGCTTGTTGAGGCCGGTCAGTTCCTCGATTTCAGCGCCACCACCTCCCCCGCCTCCGGCCGCGCCTGCACCGGCCTGTTGCGCTTCCTTCCCCGCCTTGGCCTGCTGGCGCAGCGCTTCGGCAAGGCCCTGATGGGCGTCTCGCAGAGTCTCTGCAGCAGCAACAACAGCTGCGTTGTCTCTGATGCCATCCCTCTGTAGGGCCAAGAGCGCCGCGGTGGCGGCTTCGATTTCTTTGTAGCCCTTCTCCTGAACCCGGCGGGTTTCGCGTTCGGCCTTTTCGACCTCGCTAGATGCATCAGCGACGGCCTGCAGCGCTTCGACGTACGGCTCGTAGGCCTTCGCACCTAGTGCCGCGAATTCGTTGACACGGCCCTGAGAGTCGGCCAGGTTTGTGTTGGCGTCAGTGACCCCGTTGGTCGCCTTCTCGACGCCAAGCTGGGCTTTCTGCAGGTCCCTCGCCGCGTCGGAGAAAGACTCGATCTGGTCAGGGTTGAGTTCGATGCCGGCACCGGAGAACAAAGCGCCTACATCGAGGTTCGACAGGTCCGCCGTCTGCAGCGTTGAGAGGACCCGTTCAAGCTCGGCGCCGGCGAGCCCCATCCCCTCAAGCTGTTTGCGGAGCGCTTTCTGCTGGTCGTCAAGGTCGTCCTGGGCGTCGAGGAGGCCGAAGGAGGCATCCCGCAGGTCGAGGCGGGCATCCCGCAGGTCGCGCTCTGCCTGGGCCGCCGCACGGGTTGCCTCTACTTCCTCCTTGCCGGCCGCCTTACGCGCCTCGGCTACGTCGTGGATCGCACGCTTCTGTTCGCCCTGAGCGGCGGAGACCGCGCGCGCCGCTTCGGCTTCGGTCCTGCGTACGTCCTGGGAGGCTTCGCGAATTTCCTTCCATGCCTGGATCGCCGCGTCGCGGTAGTTGCGCAGCGCCGTCGTCAGCGACTCCCGGGCGTCCCGTACGGCCGTCGTAGCCTTGTACTCGCGCTCGTGGGCGTGGGCGAGTTCGTCCGAGGCTTTGGCGGCGTCTTTTGAGGCAGACGTCGACCCCTTCATCGCCGACGCTGCGGCGGTGGTTGCCTGCTCCTGAGTCTGGAGGATGCCCGTGACGCGGGCCCCGGTCGCCCCTACAACCCCGAGCGCAGGGCCCATCGCAGCGCCAAGGGCGACGCTGAGCGCGCCTGCGGCCGCCGCGGCAGCCCCCAGCGAGCCGATCAAAGCCCCCAGGGCGCCGATCAGGGACCCGATGACGGGGATCAGAGCCAGGCCAGCAGCCAGCACCACGCGCAGGGCACTGCCGAAGAAACCAGCGCCGCCGGCGGCGCTTCCCAGGCTTGATCCGGCGCCGCCCGCCGCTCCCCCGAACGACGAGAGGGCGCGGGAACCCTCGCCGGCCTCGCGGACGATCCCGCCAATCGAACGCTCCAGCGCCAGGGCGCGCTCAGCGAGCCCGCGACGGATATCGACGTCGACCGTGACTTTCTCCCGGTCAATGCGCTCGAGTCGTACCTCGAAGGCCTGCAGCGCAAGGAGAGCTTTTGCGATCTTGGCGTTGACCTCTGGACTGACTCGCTTGCGGTCGATCTGGTTGAGCTGTCGATCGAGAGCCGCCGTCGCCGCCCGCCCCTCGGCGGTATCGACATCCGCGGTCGCCGTCGCGGTCTCACGTGCGAACCGGGCCAACTGCGCTCGAGCCTCGCGGAGCTTGTCGGTGACCCGGCGGTCCTCGAGATCAAGCGTCGCCTCCGCCTTCACCCGCTCAAAGGCCTCCACGCTCGTCGCGACTTTGCGTAGCGTCCTCTCGGCGCCTTCGTCCTTGCCGAAGACGCGGATGATCGTGTCGTGAAGAGAGGAGCCCATCGCTACTCCGAGGCTCCCGACCCAGAGCGTTGACCCCTAGCCTTTTCGCGCCTGCGGGCAGCGGCCTGAGACCAGCTTGAATCGGGATCCTCCGCTGCGGTGACCTGCGTCGGCGCGTCAGGCTTTTCAGGCGGCAGGAACATGCCGTCAACGACCTCGGTCAGCCGTTTGGGCTCGCTGATGGCGAAGGCGAGGGCCGTGGCCTGCTGGCGAAGCTCTACGCGGCGACGGGAGTCGCGGGCGAGGAAGAGATCGAGGAGCCTGGGGAGGGTGACGGGGGATCGTTCGTCACCGTCACGGTTGGGAGCGTCTCGGTGGAACTCGGCGAGCCCGACTCCCCACTCGGAGCAGGCGAGCTCGGAGATCGCTCCAAGGCCCAGTTCGCCACTTCCTTGTTGACGATCCCTCGGATCAACTCCCCGTCTAGCCCCAAGCCTTTTCCCAGCCTCACCAGCCGGTCGGCGCCATTGACGCGATAGATGGTCTCGATCGCGTCGAGAAGCTGCGGGAGTGTGACCTCTTCGATCCCACCCTCCGGATCACCGCCGGTCTGGTACTCGTCCGCGGAGCTGTAGCCGAGCAGCGTGTGCAGCGGCGCAATGTCCGGGATGAAGGTCTTCAGTACGTCGTACAGCTCGCCGTCGATCTCACCGTCGAGGGCCACCGTGCCTTCTTGGAGGCCGAGTAGCTTGCCGAGCTTGCGCTTGATCCGGCCGATCCCCTGCGGGACGATCCGGTACTTGTTGCCTCCGAGAGTGCAATCGATGCCGTCTGACATCAGGCGCTGAGGTCTTCGGCGGCCTCGAAGAACCAGCGACCGTACGAGCCTTTGGTTTCGCCTGGCTCGGGGAAGGATTCGAATTGGATTGGAGCGGAGACCAAGCCGCCCTTGGCGACCTCGATCTCGGAGTCATCCGCCGTCAGCGAGCAGCGGTTAAGGACAATCGCGACGATGCGACCACGTTCCGTGCCGTCAGGCTCAACCACCACCCCCGCTTCCTTCCTACGCTCGCCCAGGAGTGCAATGCGGTAGGCCGGGAGCTGAGAGATTGCATCGAGCGGGACGGCCTCCTGTTTGGCCGTTTTTTCGGTAGCGGCGACGGTCTCGCTGGTGAGCGCCCCCGGATCGATCCCCTCGACGATCTTGATGTTCTCAGGGGTGATCTCAGCGACATTTAGGGAAATGGTGTGGTTGATATCCGTGATATCGGTGAAGACTGCGGACTTCTCCTGCTCGATCGAGAGTCCCTCGGACTCGAAGCCCCGGCTGTAGCTCGGGGCCTCGCCCTCGGCGGCAGCGCCAAAGTCGACCCATTCCGCTTTCGGGTCGTAATCTTTTTCATCGAGCAGTTCGATGATGTCCTGAAGTTTTTTCGGCACCGCCACTTTCGTGGGGGCGTACAGGACTCGTGCCGGCCCGGTGATCAGATTGAAGATGTCGTAGGGCTTGCGCATCGCTCAAATCCAAGCTACGTCAAGCTCGCGTTGACCCCGTCAAGGTCACTCTCGTCATCGCCACCAGGGATTTCCTCGGTTGTGACCCCCATGGCCTCGTCGCCAAGCTCGAAGTCGTGGCCTTCCACATCAAGCAACTGCTCGGCGAGATCATCGGGCACGACCAGCTCCTTCCCTACCTGGAACTCGAACCACTCCCCGTCCTGCTCGACAGAGTAGGTCCCGCTCGGTCCGCGATAAGTGACCTTGACGTGATCCATCAGCCGATCTCAATCCGCTTCGCGACTGCGAGCTTTAGGTAGACCGCCCGCCCGCGGGTGCCGTCCGGCCGCTCTTCGGCGGGTTCGGTCAGGTCGACTTCTGTGCGGGGGGAGATCATCGCCTCGCCTTCGAGGCTAGTCCCGGCTCGCGTTGACCCCGTGAGCGTCTCGGCGTAGCTCTCTAGCGACCGCTGGGCCGCCTTCTCACCCGCGGCGCCATCTTCGACCTCGACCATGATCGACACTTCCACATCGAACACGCGAAGCCACGTTTGCTCGAGGCCCGCGAAGGGGAAGCTCTCCGGGTCGCCGGGCACGTCCTTGACCGTGCCGATCACGGCCGCCACGTCAGGCAGCCGATCAGTGACCCCCGGCGGGTAGGAGTAGCCGTCTTCGAGCGCCGGGATGAGGTCCCGAGCCCATTTCACCAGCGCCTCCGCGATCTGCTCGTACGTCATCCGGTCACCGAGAGGATGCGCCGGCCAACGCGCTGGGCAGAGCGAGCGATGTGCGGCTGGGCAAGGCGGTGGGCGGTATCGGCCCAATCACCCCGGGGGCGGTAGCCGCGTACGCGGCGCCGCGGTCCCCAAGGGGTACGCAGCGCCTTCTTGTGAATCGGTTCGATCCAGCGTTTGCGATGGCCGAACCGGGTGACACCGGTGTAGGGATACCCCTCGGCCGACCGCACCGTTGAGACAACCTCAACGCCGGGCAGGGTGCCTCGGTTCGGCCGGGTCCGCAGACCGCGGGCGAGCGCTTGCGTTCTCTCCGGCGCCGCCTGGCGGGAGACCCGCACGAGGCGCGGTGCGAGCTCCCGGTTCAACTCGTCAGCGAGGACCGGGCGAACCCGCGCAGCCGTTGCGCGCAGCCGTCGGGCCTCGCGGGAACTCACCTGGGCGGTGAACGTGACACGGCCACTCAACTCCCCCGCACCTCCTGCAGCTTCAGCTCGATGTGGGGCAAGAAGTCGTGGCGCACCGCGCCGATCACCGTCAAGCGTTTCCCGACGGGCTCCCAATCCTCGTCTGCGATCGGGCCGACCTCAAGCGTGGGCGGGTCGTCGGTGACAAACAGGCGTCGGTTCGGCTGATCGATCAAGACGTCGGCGGCCTCGATATCTGCCTCCCCCGCCCACTCATATTCGACGCCTTTCCCGGCCGAGCGTGGTTCGCGCAGTGACCAAGTCGAGAGCTTGATCACACCTGTTACCTCGTGCTTGTAGGTGACGAGGGCGTACTGCCGGAAAGGAAGCATCAGGCGAGCGCCCCGACCGGCCCGTGCCAGATCAGCGCCGCGTCGGCGAGTACGCGGCGCACTCGTGTTGACACCGCGGCCTCGCGGCCGTCCAGCTGCATTGACAAGCCACCCTGACTCAGACCAGAAACACCGAGGCCCTTGGCCGAGCGCACAGTGTCGGCGAGAGCGTGGGCGTTGGCGACGGCCCGGTCCTCCATGTCGTAGCGGAGGGCCACGGCGACAGCCGCCGGCACTTCGTCGTCGGCCCATCCCCACACGCCCGAGACCTCGACCCCAGCGGCGCCGCTTGGGAAGGCGAGACTCTCAAGGCCTCGCGCTTCGGCGAAGGCCTGCGTCAGCCAGGTTGTCCCTGACCGCGGGTCGGGAAGCGAGAGCCGGCCACGTAGCTCGCTGAGCTCGACGTCGTCGGCGGAGATCGTGCCGCCGGGGACCTCGAGCGAGACCAGCTCGACTAGGCGCTTGGGCAGGTAGAGAAGGTCGCCACCGGTGCCGTCGACCTTGCGGGTCACCGGTTCCTCTTTGGTGCCCTCGACGGTGAAGCTCTGCCTGCAGGCTCCCTCGATCGCAAGGATTGCCTCGTCTCGCAAGCCGTCCTGCTCACTCCCCTCCAGTCCTTTCAGGGCCGCATTCGAGGAGGCTGCCACCAGTTCTGCAGTCGAGGGATACATCGCTCATCCTCGACGCTACGGTCGGGAGGCGTTGACCCCTATGCGCCCACCCCGACCCAGTAAGCGATCGGATTCGTGCTGCCGATCGTTGCGGGGGCAGCCGGCAGATCCGTCAAGCCTGTACCCAGGGTCGCAAAGGACGGAGGGTTGCTCCCGATTTTGGTGGCGCTGGAGAGGACCGTCCCCCGCCACAGAGTGGGGAGCGTCGTTTTGGCCGTCGCCACGATGCAGATCACGTAGACGCCCGTGGCAGGCACGACCCACGACGAGACGAGGGGCAGTGTCTTGACGCCGCCGGAACCGAACAAGGCGCTCTGGTCGGCGGTGCGGGCGTACTCGATTTTCCCGTCCGCCGAGAGGATGGACGCCTTGAACAGGGTCACTTCGTTGCCGGCGCCGGCGCTGTTGACGTAGATGTTGCCGATTTTGTCCCCCTCCTTCAGGGGAACCAACATCGCGTAAGCGGTGCCGCCGATCATCAGCGACGACGTGTTGACGACCTGTCGATCGAAGTTCTGCGACAGGAGCCCTTGGCCGGCCGTGAGGATCGCGGCCGCCGAGGGCCGGGAAACATCGACGGTCCCGGTGCCGAGATCCTGCACCGCTGCGATGCCGAAGGGTTTGGTCGCCGTGCCGCTGTAGCCGCTTGAAAACGGGCCGATCGTGAAGCCCACGGCGTTGGAGTTGGCGATATTGACGCCGTAGCGCATCCGGGACGTGTCGGCGGTGGATACAAAGTCGTTGGCCGCGACCACACCGCCGCGTGCAGTGGCTTCGAGTGCGATGTTGATCGCGTCGTAGGTGTCGGCAGCCGCGCCGGAGACATCCCGGAAGCCGCAGCCCGAGATGTTCACGCCGCCGCCTTGCGAGGCGGTGGTCCGGGTGACGTAGATGCCGCCCTTTTTGCAGTCGGTGAAGCGGGAGCCGTTCACCTTGAGCTGGCGAGCCCCCGAGTTGATGGCGTTGTCCCCGTGCAGGTAAAAGTGGCCACCGTTGACTTGCAGCCCAGGTCCGTCGCCGGTGAAGATCCCGTAGCGACCTGATTCAGCGAAAATCGGCGAAGTAAGGAGGGTGTCTGTCGCAGAGCCGACGCGCCGATAGCAGTCACGGCCAACCGTCCTGACCTGCAACTTGGTGATCTGGTTGTCCCAAGCGCCATGCGGGAAGGTCGTGATGCCGCCGCCGTCTTCCACGAGGCCGTCGCCTTTGAGTCGGCCGACCTTCACATTGAAGACCTCGCTCGCGAAGGCCTGGAGGTAGACGCCGCTGGCGTCCACGTAGGGTGAGCCTTCGCCGTAGCCGTCGATGCTGAAGTCGCGTAGCTGTAGCCCGGCAAGGGTGCGGGCGCCATAGCTCACGAGCGCCCCGCTGAAGGCCGCAGGGGTCCCCGAGCAGCCCGTCAGGGTGGTGCTCGTCTTGCCCGTGTAGGTGACCGAGACGCCAGTTCCAGTCGTCGCCGATTCGACTCGGACGGTTCCCGTTGACGGCAAACCGGCGGTCGAAACCACGGAGATAGCTTCCTCTCCGCCCGAAAGCAATTTGCTGACCTCGGTTGTGACGTTGCCTGCAGGGCGGCAGTCAACGACGTATTTGCCTGCCGCGAACGTGACGGAGGGAACGATTCGGGTTCCGCTGGCAACCGGGTTGGTCGCGTAGTTTGCCGCCGCTCCCCCGCTCGGATGGCCCGAGCCCATGCCGGTGAGCATCACGCCATCGCGGGAATTCTGAATCGAGTCCTCGACCGAGAATCGGCCCTCGGTGAGTAGCACTCGGCCACCCGTATCCGCGGGCAGCGCTGCCAGAGCTTCATTGATCACGACCTCGTCGGCTTCCCCGTCGCAGACGAGGTCCGCGTGCCGCTTCACCCGCAAGGAGGCATCAGACGCCGCAACTACGAGGGTGGCGGCGGAGCCGCCGACGAGAACCGGGTCATCCGCAGCGAGCACCTTCCCGGCTTCGCCTGCGGCGCCAACGTCCAACGTGGCGGCACCTCCAAGGTTGCCGAGAACGTCGTCTTCTCCCCCGAGGAGGTCGTTCATCAGCCCCCCCGACGAGCTGCGCCGGAGACGCGGAACGTTTTCTGGTCAGCCGCTCCGTTCACGAAGCGCAAGCGCCAGAAGCGACCAACGAGAGTCTCCTTAAATCCCTTGCCGTCCCCGCCTTGGATCTCGTAGCTCGTATCCACGTCGGCGTGTTCGCCGTCGGAGCTCTGTTCGATGTGCAGTGTGCCGTCAACGTCCGCGAAGACGGTTCCCTCGATCGAGTAGGTGCCTTCGCTGCGGGGGAGCCACTGGCCGGTCCACGTGGCCCCCGCAGCGAGCGGAGCTGAACTTTCCAGGGAGTTGCGCGGAGCCATTGGCCCCTCGCTCTAGTCTTCGCCCTCGGCGAGAGTGACGACTTCCACGGTCGGCGCCGGCTTGCCCGGCGTGCCGGTGGTCACGGTGACTTTCGGCGTTGTGCCTCCGGTGAGTCCCGAGCCGTCGGCGGTGAGCGCAGCCACGTCTTTGGCGCCGAGGCCGGCAGTGAAGGTAACGGCGTAGGGCCCGTTGCCTGAGACCGAGACCTCGTCATCCGCGATCGTGGAGAGTGCCCGAAGGGCAGTCTGAACTTCGGCACCGGTGGCATCGAATTTCAGGTTGCCCGTTGTCTGGCCGCCGAAGGTGAGTTTGAAGTTCCCGCCAGAGGGCGAGCCGGAGATCGTGACCGTCTCGACCTCGTTGACGCCGATGCCCGTGCCGGTGATCGCGGGAACGTTGTCGCCGTCGAAGGCGCCGCCCTCGAGGAATCGGATCAGCCAGGGACCGCCCGCCGGACCTTCGACCGCCACGTCTCCCGGTGCAACGTTTGAGAGAGCCTCAAGCGCCGCTTTGACTTCTGCAGCAGTCGCAGTCCCCTTGGCCAGGGCGGAGGTTGTCTGCCCCGACAGGGTGAGTTTGAAGGTCGTTCCAGCTTCGCCAGTGACGGTGGCTTGCTGCGTCTCTTCGTCTGAGACGACGACACCTTTTTGGACAGCCGTGACCTCGGGCAGATCGTCTTTACCGCTGCCGTCCTTCTTCGGGCCCCCCTCGGCCGACCCACCTACAGGCCAGCCGGAGTCGTGGCCGGTGACGTGAATGCCCGAGCGCTCGGCCATCGTGCCGCGTCCTTATGGGACGAGCGTGATCGGGTCGAGGCCGTGGAGGTCCGCTACAGCTTCCTCCTCCTCGATGATGAGGTCCGCAGTCAGGAAGGTGACGTAGCCGCGCTTGCGCCGCATGGCCAGCTCCCAGTCGGTCGCACCGGTAACCCGGTAGCGCTGGGTGTCCCATGTGATGACGCGATCAAAGTTCTTCGGGTCCGCCAAGATGATCCGGTCGTCGGGCATGAAGGGCACGCCCGGCATCGGAGCCGAATCGTCGCTTGCGGCACCGACGAAGGGGGGGATGCCCAGCGGGAAGAGATCCTTCGCCATCAGGGCGGCGTCGCCGGCTGCGGTTTCGCGGCCGGTCAGGTATTCGATCCAGCTGGTCCAGCGGTTCGGAGACATGAACCAGCGCAGGCGGCCCGAGTTGACATAGATATCCGGCATCGCGTACTTGAGCGCGAACCAGACTTCCTTGTCCATCGCACCTTTCGATTCCAGTTCCTGGGCATCGACGCGATGCGTGTCGGAGCTTTTCTCGACGATCTTGAGGATGCCGTCATCGAGGGAGACGAAGTCATCGGCATCTTCTTCGTCGCCGTTCCAGTTGAGATCGTCGAGGTCAAGCGCGAACTGACGCGCCATGCGGTCGACAATTTTTGGCTCGACCGACTCGCCTTCGATGTTCGTGTGGAAGAAGTTCTCGGTGATCTCGAAGGGGAGATGGACGGTCTTCGCGTCGTACTCGATGTCGTCCGTGGTGATTCCGGCGCGGTAGCCCGTATCTGTGTTCTCGTTGTGGCGACGGATCAGGCGCGGGCTGTTGCCCATCTTCGTGAATTCGCCTTTCGGCTCTGGGCCAGGTCGCACCAGATTGATCGCACTGCCGAAGGGCGAAACCTCCATCACCCGCTGGATGAAAGCTTTGTCCTGCTTCGGGTTGAGCTGGCCGCCAGCCGCCGTTTCAATGGTGGCCTTTTGGATTTTCGAGAGCAGCTCTGCGCGATTCATGGTTAGACGATCCCTGCCAGGTCGGGGTCCAGGCCTGCGTCCTCGTAGGCCTTCTTGATCTCGTCGGCGGTGACATCGTCGGTACTCTCCGCGTTGGTCACCGGCTGCGATGAGCCACCCTCACCCAGCTTGGCGATGTCGCCACTCAGCTTTTTGACCGACTCCGTCACCTCGCCGAGCTGCTTGGTCAGGTCCTCGACCGTGGGGGCTTTGTCTGCCTCCTCGGCTTTGGCCTTCTCCAAGAGAGCCTCGACGCCCTTGCCGATCGTCTCGACAGTGGACTCAAGCTTCTCCAGGCGCTCCGTGGTGTCAGGTGTTTTGTCGGCCATTTGTGACTCCTTTTCCAAGCTAGATGAACCCTGCGTTGACCCCGTGAGGTCCACACCCAATGCCTCGGCGCGGGCCTCCTTTTCGACGGGAACCGTCTCCAACTTGTCGAGTGCCCAAGCCTTGAACTCGTCGCAGGACTCCGAGATCAGAGAGACGGGATCGACCTCCTCGCCGGGTGCGGGAAAGAAAGCCCGGGTGACCGCCTCGCGGAACGCACTGAACGCCTCCGGGAGCATCTCGTCGAATTCCCGTCGGGCGACGATCTCGCCGAAGGTCATGTTCGCCTTCTCGATCTCCGCCATGTCGTCGTCGGTCAGCCCGACCTTCTCGGCGATGCGCTTGAGCAGCGTCTTCTCCACGGAGCCGACGTTACGGTTGCCCTGCGTTGACCCCTTGGGCATCGCTTCGCGGACCACCTTCTCTGCGAGCTTCGCGTCCTCGGCGGTGAGGCCGAGCTTGCCCCAGCGCTCGCAGAGGTGCTCGACTAGCTCGTGGTCGCTCTCGCCATCGGCCTTTTTGAACTGCGCCCGCCACTTCTGGGTGCCGAGCATGATGTCCTTGAGGCCAGCACAGATGTTCTTGGCTCGGGGCCCGAAGCGCTTAGTGTTGTCCCGGACGCACTGTGTGAAGGGTTTCGGGAATTTGCGGTAGTGGGCGAGGAGGTGGCGTAGCGGTCCGGCCGCGGCCTTGAAGTCAATGGCCTTGTCGACCGCTTCGCGGATCGCCGTGCCCTCGATTGAAACACCGGTGAACTCGCCCTTCTCGATCGCGGCCTTGCCTTCGGCGTTCGGGGTGATCGCGATGTACCAGGAGCCCTTCTTGATCGTCTCCCCGTTGACGGTGAAGTCGTCCAGAGCGACGGCGTTCTCTACCAGCGCTCCATAGGGCTCGAGCGATTCGTGCATCTTGTTGACCAGCCCACCGTTTGCCATGAAGCGGTGGGCCGCCTTGCGGATCTCCTCCTCGTCGGCCCAGCGGTCCTCTGCATCGGGGCCACCGCGTCCAGAGTCCTCATGATGGCCGGGCTCGGCGACGACGCAGTAGACCGTGGACCAGTCCTCGGCCTTCAGGAGGCGGGTGGCGCCGAGCGGCTTAGAGCCTTCGGCGTCGGCCTTGAACAGGAAGAAGCGCTTGCGATTCGCCCCCTTGCCGACGATCGAGATCGCCTTGATATCGGCGTCACGGAGGAGGTTGACGGGCATGGCTCAATGCTGCCCGCGGTTGGCGTTGACCCCTCGCCTATGTCGGTGCCGCGCTACCCCTGCGACCGCTTGGGGTTGCGTCGCTGACGGTGCACTCCACGCGAGTCATCTCGCGGAGATCCATTCTGGGGTGAAATTCGAGCCACACCTCGTAGATGTCGGTCCGGTAGCGCGGCTGACGGCTAAGGCGCTTCTTCAAGACCTTATGGCGTTCGTGCACGTTCCAGTAGTGCGCGAACGCACCACGGTCCCGACAGAAGGTCAGGGCCTCGGCATCGGCGGCGGAGCGCGGAAGTAGGCAGCTCACATGCCGAGCTTCGCCAGGGAAAAGCAGCCCGTCGAAGAGCGCTGCGTGCAGATAGTGCGGCGGTTGCGCCAGGTAGAGGCACGTGCCAACGGCAGCCCCCTCTCCCACGTTGGTGACGGTAGCACCGACTGTTCCGCAGGAACCCGTAATGAACTGGATATGCAGCCGCGGCGCCCGCGCTTCGCGAGCCGCCCTGCGGGCCAGGAGAACGGCAGCCCACGATCCCAACGCAGCAACCGCCGAGGCGACCGGAGCGACTATCAGCGCAATTTCCTGCCACACGCTCAGTTCGTCGGGTCCTCCCACCGTCCGCACTCTAACCGGCTGGTTATCGCTCCAGCGGCGTCAGAAGCAGGTCTTCCACATGAGCCGGAGTCCCGTCGAGGAAGTCCCCACCCGGCCACGGCTTCACCGGCCTGCACCGACATTGACCGGCGTGAATCGTCCCCGGCCAGCCCATCGCAGGTGGGGTGAGCGCAGAGAAGTTCGAGCCGTGAGCGGCGAAGCAGGCAGGCGTCGTGCGTTCGTCGCGCTGCGACCACCAGCCCAGGACCGGGCCGTACTTGGCCGCAGCAGCATCGATGGCGCGGCCTGCCTCAAAGCGGCGACGCTCCGCGGCAAGGTGCGCCCCGAACAGCGCGCGCTCGGCGGCGGCGCTGCCACCGGTGGCGAGACGGCGTGACCCCGCGAGCAGGTACATCGCCCGGCGGGACACGACCCCGCGCTCCATGGTGTGCAGGGCGCCGGGGTCGGCGGATGGCGAGGCGAACCACAGCTTGGCTTCCCCGATCAGGGAGATGATGCCGACCACTGCAGTAGCGGGGATGCCGGCGGGCGCCAAGGTGAGGGTGAGGCGTTCGACCAGCTCCTTCAGCGAGAGGCCGGCGAGCAGGATGAGGATGATCGCGATGAGGAGGTGCTGATCGTCGGGCTGTTCGGGTCGATCAGAGGCCACTTGGCGTGAGGGGCTGAGGGTTCGTCGCTTCGCCAAGGTTGCCCCAGACGAGACAGGCCCAGTAAGGCCATCGCTTGCCCCTCACGTGGGGTTCGCCTCGATCCCCACGCCCCCGCCTTTCTGCCCTTCAGCCAGAAGCTGCGCCGCCGCTTCCGCCCCGCGCTGTACCACCGGGTCGCCGTTCCCGCGCACCTTCACCAGCATCCCGTTCCAGCCGAACTCGACCTCGCCAGGCTTGGGCTTCTTGCCTTTGTCGGCCTCGGGCATCGGCTCTTGGCCGTGGGCCCTGCGGTACTCGCCGTTGGTGATCGCCTCGTGGTCGGCTAGGGCATCGGCGGATTCGCCCTGCACCTTGTCGTCGGTCACGTCGATCTCGACGAGCACGAACTTGAGGTGTGGGTAACCCATGTCGCGCAGGAGGGAGTCCGACAGGATGTCCTCCCAGCGGTCCTGGTCGGGGTCAAACGTCTGCTCCTTGGTCAGCTTGCGCTCGGTCTCTGCCGTCGAGTAGTTGGTGTCCTCAATGTCAGCGGTGAAGATCGGGGAGAGGCGAAAGGCGCCGTGGGTCGCCCGCCGGTTGTCCTTGCGGAACTCGATGAATCCCATGTCGCGCTCAGAGAGCGTGGCGAGGTCGATTGAGTCGGCCTCGACGCCTTCCGGCAGCTTGATCACGGCGACTCGGTGGCGCGTGCCCTTGTCCGCACTGAGCGTCTGGGCGATCTTCTGCTCGATGCTTGGGTCGAGGACGAGCTCGACCTCCTCGGAGTCCGAATCGGGAAGAGGTTGCTTGACGAAGATCACGGTCGGCGGCACGCCGCTTGAGCCGAAGAAGCTGACGTTCGACTCGGCCGCGTTCCGGTCGCCCACGTAGTCGACCGTCAAATGCGCGTCTCGCGGAAGGCCGTAGTCACGCGACTCGCTGGTGAAGATCCGGAAAGGGATCAGCTCGTTGCGATCCCAGCGCCGGCCGCTGTCCTTCAGCGTGCCGGTCGGCTTCCCCTCGCCGTCGTACTTGACCTTGTCTCCGAAGTCGTAGAACTCGATCCTCTCGGAGGCAGGCGCGTCCTTCGGGCCAAGTACCCAGCCTGTCTGGTCCTTGCGGCGGCGTACTTCCTTGCCGGGAGCGTGGAAGAGCCCGTCAATCTCACCCGTGAGCTTGCTGCGTGAGACCTCGAGGTAGCCGTTGCCGACCTCCTCCTCGTCCCACTTGACCGCGGAAAGCAGGCGGGGCAGGGACGGACGGATCAGGCGACGGTCGCGGCGCGCCAGCTTGTCGAAGAGGCGCTCGAGCTCGGCGATTTCCTCGTCGCTGGCCTCCTCCTCGAAGCCCTCTCTGGCGACGATCTTGAAGCCACGACCTACGGTATTCAGCACCATCGCCTCGATGCAGGAGCGCCTAGTGCGGGCAATCTGCGTGAGATGCGCGAGGCCCTCGAGATCCGCCGGCGGCTTGATCGCGTGGTCAGGAGTCCAGCGGTCCACCTCGTCGGGTGGCTGCGCGCTGATGCCTTCCGGTGCCAGGTCGGCGCGCAGCCGGACCGTCTTTCTGACTGCGTCGCTCACACCCCCGATGCTGGCGAGGGGTGGCGTTGACCCCTACTCGTCGGGCGGGAAGTCAGGAACCGCCGGGTGCAGCAGCGCCCACGGGCCGTCCGGGTCGTAAATGTTGTCAGTCGGCTCAGGAACCGGAGTACCGACCGGCGCAACCCACATGGTCATTGGACCGCGAATCAACCCGTCCTCATCCACGCCTGGATTCTACGCCTTCAGCACGACCTTGCGCCGCTTCGCCCGGCCGCCGTGCTCCAGCGCCGTCCGCACCAGCACGTCGACCCCGTCGAGCTTGTCATCGTGGGGGATCGAGGGGAAGTCGCGCCACTGCTCTGACAGGCTGAGCTCCTGGTGGCGGTCCTCCTCTGCCGAGGTGAGCCCCACCCATGCCGTCTCCCGCACACGCAGGTAGCCGTTGCGGGCGTACGGGCCGAGGGCCTCGAGCCGCTCCTCCTTCGAGCCAGGGATCGAGACCTCGACCAGCTTGGCGCCGATGTCCTTGCGGGCGATGCTGAGGGCACCTCGGAAGTAGCGATCGAGCGCGACCTTGGCGCCCCCGACAACCCGCACCCCTGCGCCGATCCGGGCGAAGCGATCATGGTAAGCCTCGACCAGCTCGACTTGGTCAGTCGTCGTTCCGCGCATGTCGTGGGAGACGATCAGGTCCAGGTACTCGCCGTGCAGCGCGCCGACGCTGACGTTGAAGAAGTCGTCGTCGTCGCCCTCTCCGCCTGGTGCAGGGTCCACCGCCATGACGAAGGCCACTTCGTTCATCGGCGTCTGCTCGGCCGAAATCAGCTCCACCCACTCGACCTTCAACCGCTCGCCCTGCTCGGCCCGTGAGTCGAGCAGGAAGATGCGCCGGTAGCGGTTGGGCTTCTCTTGCCGCTGTTCTTCGAGGCGGCGTCTCGGCCACTTCTCGGGCAGGCTCTCTACCGCGTCTGGGTCCGTGGGATCGTCGGGCGCGGTGGACAGGTCGCCCGGCACATGTAGGGCTGGCCGCTTCAGCACTTCGTAGAAGGGCCGCTGGGCCAGCGAAGAGAGCATGTCGCGGGGGTGGTTGTAGTTGCCGGCGATGAGTGCCTGCCCGTGGTCGAGGACGCGCATCGTGAACTGCGTGTCCCAGAGGCGCAGTGACTTCTCCTGCATCGTCGGACTGGCTGCCGTGCGCGGGGTGGTCACGTCGTCTGCGATCAGGTAGGTGAGCCGCGAGCCTTGCGGGTCGATCGAGTCGAGGCCTTTGGCCTGCCAGGTGGGGTCCTTTTCGGTGCCGAGACGCTGCACCGTGATTTCAGAGTCAGTCCACTTCTCCTCGTCCTCGGAGGGGCGCACCAGCGGGCGCCCGCCCTCGTCACGGAAGTCGCTCGCCAGCCTTTCGTTGTGCTCGATGTGCCAGGAGACGACCGATAGGTTCTTCTCGGCCAGGCCGGTGCCCTCGGAGAGCAGCATCCCAGTGATCGGCCTGCCGAACGTCGCGTGCTCGAAGGTGCGCCAGAGCGGGTACAGGTGGCTGATCGTCGTCGTCTTCAGCCACTCGGGCGGCGTCATGATCACGCCGCGCTTGGCCTGCATCGCGAAGGCCAGCATTTCGTGGCAAACGTGAGGGAGTGGCCCGGCCTCGCGCCAGGTCGCGTCGTAGGGCCGCAGGTAGTACTCCCCGAAGAAGACCGGGTTGGCGAGTGCCATTGTCACCCGTTCCTTGCGAGCCTGGTTCGGGTGGACGCCGGGGGTGGCGGTCCTGCTCACACGCTCAGTTCTCCAATGGCGTCGGGATCAGGGCGCCGCCGATGGCGATTGGCACCTTGCCCGTGGGGAAGGATGCAAGGAACGCCTCGCGGGCGTCCTTGACCTCGTCCTGGGAGACGTCCAGCTCGATCTTGCCGCCGCCGGGTCCGCTGACCTCGGTCGTTTGCTTGGGCCGGCCGAAGACGCGATCGCGCAGCTTCTCGGCCGCGGCCATCTGTGCGCCAAGGTCGTCGTGATCCGTCATCTTGATCACGCCCTCCTTTGACTCGCCGTAGAGCTTGGCCCCGCCGTCTGCTCGCTCAGCCAGGTACAGGTTGCCGCTCTCCTCGTCGATCGCCACGTCGAAGCCGAGGATGGCCCAGTAGGGGCGCATCCAGGCGATGGCGTATTCCTCCATCAGCCGGCGCTCGACCTCCATCGGCTTCAGCTTGCGGGGCGCGCCGCTCCCAGGCTGAGGCCCGCCGAAACCTAGGGAATCCCTGACGTTCCTCGGCGCGTGCGACAGGCAGACCATGTGCCCAGCCATCGCCATGTTGCGGCACTGCGCACCCTTCTTCGTCTTCGCAGAGCAGCGCCGTTTTGTCTTCTCCTTCGCCACACCCTGAGGCTAGGGCTGGCCGTGCGTTGACCCCTATTGGGCCTGCGCGGATTGTCTCAGCTTGTCCCGAGCTTCGAAGGCCCGGATGCCTTTGCGTTCGAGCCGGCGCAGGAACGAGGTGCAGCGCTTGCAGTAGTGGCTGACGCGGGTGTGCTTCGTGTGGGGCGCGTAGAAGTCAGAGCGGCACTTCGTCTTCCCGCAGCCGGGGCATTCGAACTGGTCGTGGGCGACTTCCCTAGCCACGGCTGGCGCGCTTCGATTCCCGCTCGGCCCGAAGCCGTGCCGTCCGTTTGCGATGGCGCGGCGTTTGATCCGCCCGGTGGCAGTCTTTGCAGTAGTGGCTCATCCCCGTGTGCTTGGCCGGGTTGTCGTAGAAGCTCGTTGCCCGCTTCACCTTCTTGCATCGCGGGCAGCGATAGCCGCCCTTCACGCGCGCCGCCATCAGCCTTCGATCTCCTTGATCACGTCATCCACAGTCATCTGGGAGCCCCCCCCGATCGCGGGAACCCGGGCGGTTTCCAGTGACTCATCGCCCCACGTATCCCAGCCGAGCCGGTCCCTGCGGGCGAATAGCTCGAGGTAGGGACCGGGTGACCACTGTTCAACGTGGTCGAGGAAGGCGTCGGGCTTGGCGGAGTGGATCTTGCCGCCGCCTTTCGGGTAGTAGGGCTGGCGCCAGAAGTGGACGCCCATCGGGCGCCCTGCCGTCCACTCGGGGCGTCCGCGGCGGGCGACCAGGATCGGTTCGTGATCGTTGGCGAGCGCCGGCGTACCCAGGCCGGTGGAACGGAGCCCCCAGATCACCTCACCGCACGGCTCGAAGCCCCAAGCTCGGGCGAGCGCGGCAGCGACGCCGTCTCGGAAGTTCCGCCGCGTCGACCAGATGAAGAGAGCGCAGTCGTCGGCTGCCCAGTCGGCCACCGGCACTGCTTCGATCTGCTCGATCGACATGAACCCGTACGGCGCCTCGGTACGGCCCTGCCGACGCCCGGCGGGTCGGATCTTCGCGTCGAGTTCCCACGGTGGGTCGGCGACGAGCGTGCGGTAGATGCCCATCAGCGCTTTTGGTCCCTGCACTGCTTCTGTTCCCGACGGGTGACATCGGCGTCGCGAGAGAGCAACTCGAGCAGTTTGTCGAGGTTCGCGAGTTCGCCGAGCGCCCGGGTCGGGTGGCCGGTGCGCAACAGCTTGCGGGCCTCGGCCGAGTGTCGGCGGAGTCGACGCATGCAGTTGCAAAGGCGCGGATCGCCCACCTCACCGCATCGAGGGCAACGGTGGTCTGTACGGGGCTGGGCCTTCATGCCGCCAGAGCCTCTCGCCACTGCTCCCAGGTCTCGGGGTGCCGAGCCTTGATCTGGAAGCAGAGCTCGGCGACCTGACGCTGGGTGAGCGAACCGACCCGCTTGCCCCACTTGACGCCGGCGAGGATGAGGATGCGAGCGACCGCGGCCTCGTCCAACCCGTCCGTCCAGCAGAGCACGTCGCCGGCTTGGGCTGACTGCAGCTCGGGCTCGGGATTGCGCAGCACGCCGAGGACGTGGCGGGCGCCGGTTTCGAGTTCGGCGCGGACTTCGCCGCGGCGGTTGAGGAGCTCGGCCGCGGTCACCAGCAGCCCCCACAAGAGCGCTCAGGGGAAAGCCAGGGGAAAGTCGCTCCGCAAATGAACGCATTCGATGACGTTCGTTGACGTGAGTTGACGCTCTGGGCTCCGGCCTGCTGAAGGCGGCTATTTCGGCTTGCCAGAGCGCGATTCGGCGCTGTAGGCCGTTTCGGTGAGAGCGGGGCAGCCAGGACTCGAACCTGGAATCGCCGGTTTTGGAGACCGGTGCCTTAGCCAGTTGGGCCACTGCCCCGAGGGGAGCCATGCTAGCCGGGCCGCGGCGCGCTTCGCGCTCCGGCAACTCGGCTGGAAATCGCTATGCGGGCGGAGGGACTTGAACCCCCACGGGCCGAAGCCCACCAGGACCTAAACCTGGCGCGTATGCCAATTCCGCCACGCCCGCGTGGCCTGGCCCGGCGAGCCGGGCTTAACGCGCGACCAATGCTGCGTCGCTCCTAGATTCTATGATCGTTTGCGTGGCGGTAGGAGAGGTCAGGCCGGGCTACGAACTGTGGCGGCCAAATCGGGAAAAAGCTGAGTCGGTCACGACTAAGTTCGTGCTCGTCTTTTTGCTTGCCGCAACGGCGGTACTGGCGGCGCTGATCACGATCACCGGCTTCTCGCTGATGACCGGCGGTGGCGGCATGGGGATCATCTGCATCATCTACGCCCTGCTCTACGCCTTCTTCGCCTTCCTCGTCTTCAGGTGGAGCCGCGGCATCCTGCCCGTCGCCGCCGCCCTCTCGATGATCCTGGCGATCTTCTGCGCGGTCGGCGCCGACAGCTGGTTCGCCCGCGACAAGGCCGGCTTCGACGAGGGCTTGATCCCCTCGCCGATGATCGGACTGCTGGTGATCATCCTCGCGATCCTGCAGCTGATCCTGATCGCCGTCGCCCTCTATGGCTTCAACCAGAACTGGCACGTCGAGGAGGAGCGCCCGATCGGCTACGGCGAGGACTATGGCGCCGGCGCCTCACCCGACGACGGCGCCCCGTTGCCCGCCTAGCGAAGCGGCAGCGAGATCTATACCGGAGGTGGGACTCGAACCCACAAGCCCGTGAGGGCAATCGATTTTGAGCCGATCGCGTATACCAATTCCGCCACTCCGGCGCTGCAGGAAAGATAAAGCGCTTTAGACTGCCGCGCCGGGATGAAGATTCACCACCTCAACTGCGGGACTCTCTGCCCCAACGGGGCGCGGCTGGTCAACGGCGCGGGCGGCCTGCTCGAACAGGGCCGGGTCGTCTGCCACTGCCTGCTGATCGAGAGCGACGGTGGCCTCGTCCTGCTCGACACCGGCTTCGGCACCGAGGACACCCGCAACCCGCGCCAGCTCGGACCCGTCTTCGCGATCATGCGACCGCGGGCCGAGCTCGGCGAGACGGCGCTGAAGCAGGTCGAGGCGCTCGGCTTTCAAGCGGATGAGGTGAAGCAGATCGTCACCACCCATCTCGACCCCGATCACTCCGGCGGCCTGCCCGACTTCCCCGAGGCCGAGGTCCACATCTTCGGCCGCGAGCTCGACGCGGCGATGGAACCGCGCCTGCGCGACCGCCCCCGCTACCTCCCCGTGCACTGGAAGCACAACCCGAAGTGGGTGCGACACGACGGCGAAGGTGACGAGTGGTTCGGCTTCGGCGGCGTGAGGATCCTGCCCGACCTCGGCAGCGAGGTACTGCTGATCCCGCTGGCCGGGCACTCGCTGGGCCACAGCGGCGTTGCGATCAAGACCGGTGAGGGCTGGCTGCTGCACTGCGGCGATGCCTACTTCCACCACGACGAGATCGCGACCCCGCCCTCCTGCCCACCGGGCCTGCGCTTCTTCCAGAACCTCAACAACGCCGACCGGCGCCAGCGCCTCAGCAACCAGGAGCGGCTGCGTGAGCTGGTTGCTCGCCATGGCGAAGAGGTGCAGCTGATCTGCTCGCACGACCCGCACGAGCTGGACCGGGCGCAGGCGACCGGCGCCGCGGCCGCGGCGTGAGCGACGCGGCGCCCGAGAAGCTCTGGGAGCCACCCGCCGCGCTGGTCGAGCGCTCCCGCCTGCGCGAATACATGCGCTGGTTGGCGAGCGAGCGCGGGCTCGAGTTCAAGGGCTACGACGAGCTCTGGCGCTGGTCGGTCGATGACCTCGAGGCCTTCTGGGCCTCGATCTGGGACTTCTTCGAGGTGCAGGCCGACGGCGGCTACGAGCGGGTACTCGGCAGCCGCGAGATGCCGGGCGCCGAGTGGTTCGCCGGCACCAGCCTCAACTACGCCGAGCACGTCTTCGTCGGCAAGGACGACTCCGAGACCGCGATCCTGCACGCCTCTGAGCTGCGCCGGCTCGGCGAGCTGACCTGGGGCGATCTGCGCGCCCAGGTTGCCGCGACCGCCGCCGGTCTGCGCGCGCTCGGCGTCGAGCGCGGCGATCGCGTCGTCGCCTATATGCCGAACGTCCCCGAGGCGACCGTCGCCTTCCTCGCCGCCGCCAGCATCGGCGCGGTCTGGTCGAGCTGCTCGCCCGATTTCGGGCCGGCCAGCGTGATCGACCGCTTCGCCCAGATCGAGCCCAAGGTGCTCTTCGCGGTCGACGGCTACCGCTACGGCGGCAAGGACTTCGACCGGCGCCAGACCGTCGCCTCCCTGCAGGCGGAGATGCCCAGCCTCGAGCGCACCGTCGTCTTGCCCTACCTCGACCCCGAGCCCGACCTCTCCCCCCTGCGCGACGCGATCCGCTGGGACGAGCTGCTCGCCCCCGGCGAGGGCGCCGAGCTCCATTTCGAGCGTGTCCCCTTCGACCACCCGCTCTGGGTCCTCTACTCCTCCGGTACCACCGGCCTGCCGAAGGCGATCGTGCAGTCGCAGGGCGGCATCCTGCTCGAGCACCTGAAGAAGCTCCACCTCCACGTCGACGCCCATCCCGGCGACCGCCTCTTCTGGTTCACCACGACCGGCTGGATGATGTGGAACTTCCTCGTCTCCGGGCTGCTGACCCGGGCCGCGATCGTCCTCTACGACGGCAACCCCGGCCACCCCGACATGGGCGTGCTCTGGGATCTCGCCGAGCGGGCCGGGGTGACGACGTTCGGCACCAGCGCCTCCTACATCGCCGCCTGCATGAAGGCCGGGGTCGAGCCCGGCGCGGGCCGTGACCTCAGCCGCCTCGGCGCCGTCGGCTCGACCGGCTCGCCGCTCTCGCCCGAGGGCTTCGACTGGATCTACGAGCACCTCGGCAAAGACACATGGCTGTTCTCGACCAGCGGCGGCACCGACCTCTGCACCGCTTTCGTCGGCGGCTCGGCCCTGCTGCCGGTCTACCGCGGCGAGCTGCAGGGCCGTTCCCTGGGCGCCGCGGTCGAGGCCTGGGACGAAGACGGCAACTCGGTGATCGACGCGGTCGGCGAGCTGGTCGTCACCGAGCCGATGCCCTCGATGCCCGTCCGCTTCTGGGGCGATCCGGACGGCAGCCGCTACCGGGCCAGCTACTTCGAGTTCTTCCCTGGCGTCTGGCGCCACGGCGACTGGATCGAAATCACCTCACGCGGCACGGCGGTGATCTACGGCCGTTCGGACTCGACGATCAACCGCTCCGGCATCCGCATGGGAACCAGCGAGATCTACCGCGCCGTGCTCAGCCTCGACGAGATCGTCGACGCCCTCGTCGTCGACGTTCCCCGGCCCGGCACCGAGGGCTGGATGCCACTCTTCATCGTCCTGCGCGAGGGCGCCGAGCTGAACGACGACCTTCGCGGGGAGATCGCCAAGCGGGTGCGCAGCCAGTGCTCTCCCCGCCACGTCCCCGACGAGGTCTTCACGATCGACGAGGTCCCCCGCACACTCAGCGGCAAGGTTCTGGAGGTCCCGGTCAAGCGAATCCTGATGGGCACACCAGCCGAGCAGGCCGCCAGCCGCGACTCGCTGGCCAACCCAGCCGCGCTCGACTACTTCACCGAGATGGCGGCTCGCACAGCGCAGGATGTGGTGTAACGCGTTCCGGTCCTCCCAGGACCACAAAACGTTGCACCAGTTTTAGGCGGGCGTGATCGTTTAGGCGGGCGTGATCGGGTTGCGGCGCACGGCGAAGGAGCGATCCTTGCCGGCGGCCATCGCGAAGCGCTTGATCAGCTCGGCGCGCAGCTCGCTGGGATCGACCACGGCGTCGACGACGAGCTCGGAAGCGAGGTGGAGGAGATCGATGTCCTCGGCGTATTCCTCACGCTTCTGGGCAACGAAGGCCTCGCGCTCGGCCTCGTCCTCGATCGCCTGGATCTGGTTGTAGAAGACGGCGTTGACCGCGGCCTGCGGCCCCATCACCGCGATCGAGGCGCTGGGCAGGGCGATGCAGCAGTCGGGCTCGAAGGCGGGACCGGCCATCGCGTAGAGGCCGGCGCCGTAGGCCTTGCGCACGACGACCGAGATCTTCGGCACGGTCGCTTCGGAGACGGCGCTGATCATCTTCGCCCCGTGGCGGATGATCCCCTGGCGCTCGACCCCGGTGCCGATCATGAAGCCGGGCACGTCGGCGAGGAAGAGCAGCGGCACGTTGAAGGCGTTGCAGGTCTGGATGAAGCGCGCCGCCTTGTCGGCTGAGTCGACGAAGAGCACGCCGCCGGTGTACTTGGGCTGGTTGGCGACGATACCGACGACGCGGCCGTCGAGCCGCCCGTAGCCGACGATCAGCTCCTTGGCCCAGCGCTTGTGCACGGGCAAGAAGCTCTCGGCGTCGAGCAGCGAGTCAAGCAGCAGCTGCATGTCGAAGGGTCGGTTCTCGTCCGCAGGGACGATCTCGCCGATCGGCGTCTGCGATGCCGGCTCGGCGGGCGGCGCCAGCGGCGGCTCTTCGCGCCAGTTGAGCGGCATGAAGGAGAGGTAGCGCTTGGCGAGGTCGATCGCCTCCTCGTCGGTCTTGACCAGGAAGTGGCCGCAGCCGGAGACGCCGGTGTGCATCTTGGCCCCGCCCATCTCCTCCAGGGTCACGGTTTCGCCGATCACCATCTCCGCCATCCGCGGCGAGCCGAGGTACATCGAGGCGTTGCCGTCGCGCATGACCACGACGTCGCAGAAGGCGGGGATGTAGGCGCCGCCGGCGGCACTCGGGCCGAAGAGCAGGCAGACCTGCGGCACCTGGCCGGAGAGCCGCACCTCGTTGTGGAAGATCCGCCCGGCGCCGCGGCGGCCGGGGAACATCTGAACCTGATCGGTGATCCGCGCCCCGGCCGAATCGACCAGGTAGACCATCGGCAGCTGCAGGCTCAGCGCCCGTTCCTGGACGCGGAGGATCTTCTCGACCGTCTTCGGCCCCCAAGAACCGGCCTTGACCGTCGGGTCATTGGCCATCAGGGCGACGCGGCGACCGTCGATCGTGGCGAGGCCGGTGACGACGCCGTCGGCGCCGAGACCCTCCACGTTCCAGTTGGCCAGGGCGGCCTCCTCGGCGAAGGATCCGGCGTCGACGAGCAGCTCGACCCGCTCGCGCACCGGCAGCTTGCCCTGTTCCTCGGTCTTCTCGTGGTGGCGCTGCGGCCCCCCGGCGAGGGCGGCCTCGAGCGCTTGCGCGAAGTCGGTCATCTGCGCGGAGCCTATTCGCGGTGCCAGTCCACGGGACCGGCGGTGAGCACGTGCGAGCCGAGCCGGCGCCCGAGCGTCTCCTGTGCCGCCCGCGAGGTCTCGACCAGCGCCGGCAGGTCCACCCCGGTCTCGAGTCCCATCTCGTGCAGCATCGAGACCACGTCCTCGGTAGCGATGTTGCCGGTGGCACCGGCCGGCACCGGGCAGCCGCCGAGCTCGCCGAAGCTGGACTCGAAGGAGTCGATGCCCTGCTCCAGCGCTGCCAGCACATTGGCGAGCCCCTGGCCGCGGGTGTTGTGGAAGTGCGCTGTCAGTTCGGCGCCGGTGAGGCGCTCGCGCGCGGCGGCGAAGAACTCGCCGACCTGGCGCGGATTGGCCATCCCGGTCGTGTCGCCGAAGCCGACCTCGGCGCAGCCGGCCGCGGCCAGCCGCTCAGCAATCGCGAAGACGCGCTCGGGGGGCACCTCGCCCTCGTAGGGACAGCCGAAGGAGGTGGAGATCACGCCCTCGCAGCGCAGTCCGGCCTCGCGGGCGGTTGCCAGCGTCCGCTCGAGGCCGGCGAGCGACTCCTCGATCGAGCGGTTGACGTTCTTGCGGTTGTGGGTCTCCGAGGCGGAGACGAAGACGTTGATCTCGTCGAAGCGCTCGCGCAGCACCAGCGCTCGCTCCAAGCCTCGCTCGTTGGGGATCAGCACCGAGAAGGCGACCCCCTCGCGCCGCTGCACCCCGGCCAGCACCTCCTCGGCGTCGGCGAGCTGGGGGATCACCTCGGGGCGCACGAACGAGGTCACCTCGAGCCGCTTCAGGCCGGTCGCCGAGAGCAGGTCGACGAGGCGGATCTTCTCCGCCGTCGGGATCGTCTCCGGCTCGTTCTGAAAGCCGTCGCGGGGCCCGACCTCGCGGATGCGGACCTTGCTCGGCAGCGCGCTCATCGTGACGAGGCTACGCGGTCGGCGGACCGGCCTGGCCGACCACGCGCCGCTCGTGGGTGCCGACGCCGATCGTGCGCTCGCCTTCGCTCACTTCGACGTCAAAGCGCAGCTTGCGCCCTTCGATGACCTCGCGCAGGACCGCGCGCGTGCGGCAGGTCGCACCCGCCGCGGCCGCCGCCACGTGTTTGATGCAGACCTCGAAGCCGACCGTCGCCTTGCCCTCGGGGAGGTGTTCGTAAGCGAGCACCTGAGAGCTCGCCTCCATCATCCCGATCATGCCCGGGGTCGAGAGCACGCCGCTGCCGATCGTGCCGCCGACGTCGGTCACCAGCGGCGGCGCGACCGTGAACTCGTCGCTGCGCTCGATCCCGGGGACGAGGCCGTCCGCGGACTCGCTCATCAGACCATCCCCAAGCCGCCGCTGACCCCGAGGGTCTCGCCGGTGACGTAGGTGGCGTCGTCGGAGACGAGGAAGGCTGCGGCCGCAGCCACCTCCTCGGGCTGGCCGAGGCGGCCCATCTGGGTCGAGGACTTCATCGTCTCGATTACTTTTTCGCCGATCTCGCCGAACTCCTTGGCGCCCATCAAGAGCGGCGTCTCGATCGGTCCCGGGGCGATCGCGTTGGCGATGATCCCGTAGCGGGCGTTCTCGCGGGCGATCGCCTTGGTGAAGCCGACGATGCCGGCCTTGGCAGCCGAGTAGACGGCCGAGCCCTTGGAGCCGACCCGGCCGGCCTCGGAGGAGATGCTGAGGATGCGCCCGTATTTGGCTTGCTGCATACCGGGCAGCGCCGCGTGGGTGCAGTTGAGCACGCCGATCAAGTTGATCCCGATCACCTTCTGCCACTGCTCGGGTGTGGTGTAGGTGAAGAAGCCGAACTCGTCGGTGCCGGCGTTGTTGACGAGGATGTCGAGCGTGCCGGCGGCCTCGACCGCCGCGTTGGCGGACTCGAGGTCGGTCACGTCGAGCTCGATCGCGTGGCCGTTGACCTCACCGGCGACCCGCCCGGCCCCTTCGGCGTCGATGTCGCCGACCCAGACCTCGGCGCCCTCGGCGGCGAGCCGGGCGGCGATCGCGGCGCCGATCCCGCTGGCGCCGCCGGTGACCAGTGCTTTGCGTCCCTCCAGTCGCATCGGGCGTGAGCATAGACTGGCCGCCCCGTGGCGGACCTTCCCACCATCCCGATCGTCGGCGGCACCGGTGCGCTCGGCGCCGGCCTGGCTCTGCGCTGGGCCCAGGCGGGCGCCCCGATCGTGCTCGGCTCGCGCTCGGCAGAGCGCGCCGAGGAAGCGGCGGCGAAACTGCGCGACAAGGTTCCCGGCGCCCAGATCGAGGGAGCGCTCAACGAGGAGGCGGCGAAGCAGGCCGAGATCGTCTTCCTCACCGTTCCCTTCCGCGCCCAGTCGGAGAACCTCAACAACCTGCGCGAGGCGCTGCGGCCGGGGCAGATCCTGGTCGACTGCACGGTTCCGCTCGCCGCTGCGGTCAGCGGCAAGGCGACCCGCTCGCTCGGCGTCTGGCAGGGCTCAGCGGCCCAGCAGGCGCAGGAGATGGTGCCCGAGGGAGTGACCGTCGTCGCCGCCCTGCACACCGTCGGCGCCCCGACCCTCGCCGACCCCGGGGCCGCGCTCGACGAGGACGTGCTGGTCTGCGGCGATCGCAAGGCCGACAAGGCTCGGGTGGCGCGCCTGATCGAGCTGATTCCCGGACTGCGCCCGGTCAACGCCGGCGCGCTCGAGATGGCCCGCATCGTCGAGCAGCTGACGCCGATGCTGATCTCGGTCAACACCCGATACAAGGCCCACGCCGGGATCAAGCTCACCAACCTGCCGGACGCCGACCACTGGGCTTGAGCGCGGAGCGAGCCCAATGAGGCATCTCTGGTTCTTCGCGCCGCGAGCGAAGCGCGATCAGGTGTTCCCGTGAGGGTCGCGCTCCTCGCCGGCGGCACCGGCGGCGCCAAGCTCGCCGCCGGGATGCAGGAGGAGATCGGCTCCGATCTGGCGGTGATCGCCAACACGGGCGACGACATCGAGACGCTCGGCGTCCACGTCTCCCCCGATCCCGACCTCGTCACCTATTGGCTCAGCGGCGAGATCGACGAGGAGCGCGGCTGGGGGTTGCGAGACGACAGCTTCACCGTCTTCGAGCGCCTGACCAGGCTGGGCGCACCGAGCTGGTTCGGCCTCTCCGACCGCGACCTCGCCGCCTGCCTCTACCGGCGGCAGTTCGTCGAAGAGGGCGGCAGCTACACGGCGGCGCAGACCCAGATCGCGCGCGCGCTCGGGGTCGAGGCCCGGGTCCTGCCGATGTGCGAGACGCCGGTGCGGACCAAGGTCCACACGGCGGCCGGCACGCGCGCCCTGCAGGAGTACCTGATCGTCGACCAGGGAGTGCCCGAGGTGCACGGCGTCGAGCTCGATGGCATCGCCGAGGCCGAGCCGAGCAAGGAGGTGCTGGAGGCGCTGCGCGGCGCCGAGACGATCGTGATCGGCCCTTCCAACCCAGTGATCAGCATCGGTCCGATCCTCGCCGTGCCGGGCATGCGCGAGGCGATCACCCAGTTCGGCGTGCCGGTGATCGCCGTCAGCCCCTTCGTCGCCGGCAAGGTCGTCAAGGGCCCGACCGAGCGCTTCATGCAGGCGCTGGGTCGGCCGTCCACCGCAGCTGGCGTCGCCTCGCTGTACGCGGGTCTCCTCGACGCGATGATCGTCGACGAGGGCGACCCCGACCCACCGCCGACCGAGATCCCCACGCTCACCACGGCGACGCTGATGGACGGTGCCGCCGGCCGGGTGCGCCTGGGGCGCATCGTCCTCGACTACGCCGCTAGCCTCGTCGAAGGTGCCTGACTCCCACTCACTGACAGCTTGAAGGCGACCGCGATCCTGCCGGTCAAGCGCTTCGCCGCGGCCAAGCAGCGGCTGGCGCCGGGCATGGGCAGCACGCACCGCGCCGAACTGGCGGCGGCGATGCTGGAGGACGTACTGGAAGCGATCGGCGCGGCGCGCTCGATCGAGCGCCTGATCGTCGTCAGCAGCGAGCCGCGCGCGATTGAGCTGGCGACGGCGAGTGGCGCCGAAGTGCTCCCCGATCCCGAACAGAGCGGCCACTCGGGCGCCGCCCTCGCCGGCATCGCCCGCGCCCGCGAGCTCGGCGCCGAATGCGTCGTGCTGCTCCCGATCGACTGCCCGCTGCTGGCAAGCCGCGAGCTCGAACGCCTGCTCACCGGGATGCCGGAGCGCTACGTCGCGATCGTCCCCGACCGGCACGGCACCGGCACCAACGCCCTGGCACTGGCGCCGCCCGAGGCGATCGAGCCCTCCTTCGGCGAGGGCAGCTGCGCCAGGCACGTTGCAGCGGCGCGCGAGGCCGGTATGCCATTCGGCGTCGAGGAGCTCGCTTCAATGGCGCTCGACCTAGACACCCCGGCCGATGTCGTCGCCCTGACCATGGCACTGGAGCGCGACCGCAAGCGCGCGCGGCGCACGGCGAAGGCGCTGGGCATATGAGCAAGCCGTCGCCTCCGTTGTGCCTCTGCCAGGTATTTCACGGACAAGCGATAGCGGAGTGAATCGCCTGCAGATCACCGGCGTCGAAGGCCTACCGGAGGTGACAGAGGGGATGGTGCTTGGCGAGCTGATCGCCGCCCACACCGCGCTGCAGGATGGCGACGTCGTCGTGATCTCCCAGAAGGTGGTCTCAAAGGCAGAGGGACAGACCCGCCGCCTCTCCTCGGTCATCCCGGGTGCCGAGGCGCGCAAGCTCGCGGCTGTGCTCGGCAAGGAGCCGGCGCTGGTCGAGCTGATCCTCGAGGAGAGCGTCGAGGTCTTGCGCGCCGAGCGCAACGTGCTGATCGTCGAGACTCGCCACGGCCTCGTCTGCGCAAACGCAGGAATCGACAGTTCCAACCTGCCCGAGGACGACACGGTGTGCCTGCTGCCGGAGGACCCCGATGCGTCGGCGCGGCGCATTCGTCACGAGATCGGGAGTGGGGGGTCGGGGGTGGGGGTCTCCGGACAAAAGCGGGGAGTGTCCGGAGACCCCCATCCCCGACCCCCCGTCATCGGTGTCGTGATCAGCGACAGCTTCGGGCGGGCGTGGCGACTCGGACAAGCCGAGGTCGCAATTGGCTGCGCCGGATTGAAGCCGCTCGACGACTGGCGTGGACGCAAAGATGCCCACGGACGCGAGCTGGAGGCCACCGAGATTGCGGTTGCCGATGAGGTTGCGGCGGCAGCGGATTTGGTCCGCAGCAAGGACAGCGGCATCCCAGTCGTCATCGTCCGCGGCCTCAATCGTTTTGTCACCCCCAAAGATGGCCCCGGCGCCGTCGCCCTGCGCCGCCCCCGCAACGAAGATCTCTTTCGCTAGTCGAACTGCATCAAATTTCCGGTCCAGCACGCCGGTAATTTGATGCAGTTCAGATTTGGAGGACTGCCGCGCCGCGCAGGCTGCCGCTGCGGATTGAGTCGAGAGCCTCGTTGGCGTCCTCGAGCGGGTGCAGCTCGACCTCGGTGTGCACCGGTACCTGCGGCGCCAGCGCCAGGAACTCTTCGCCGTCGCGCCGGGTCAGGTTGGCGACCGAACCCAAAGTGCGCTCGCCCCAGAGCTGCTCGTAGGGGAAGCCGGGGATGTCGCTCATGTGGATGCCGGCGCTGATGATCCGAGCACCCTTGGCACTCGCCCGCAGCGCCGTCGTCATCAGCGAGCCGATTGGGGCGAAGACGATGGCGCCGTCGATCTCCTCAGGCGGCGCTTCCTCCGAGGAGCCAGCCCACTCGGCCCCGAGCTCGCGGGCGAACGCCTGTCCCTCGGCATCACCCGCGCGGGTGAAAGCGAAGACGCGACGGCCCTGGTGCGCGGCCACCTGGCAGAGGATGTGGGCGGCGGCACCGAAGCCGTAGAAGCCGATCCGTTCGGCGTCGCCGACCAGGCGCAGAGCCCGGTAACCGATCAAGCCGGCGCAGAGCAGCGGTGCGACCTGCTGATCCGAGTAGGAGCCGGGCAGCGGGAAGCAGAAGCGCTCATCGACGACGGTCAGCTCCGCATAGCCGCCGTCGACGTCGTAGCCGGTGAAGCGGGCCCGGTCACAGAGGTTCTCGCGACCGGAGAAGCAGTAACGGCACTCACCGCAGGTCCATCCCAGCCACGGCACCCCGACCCGCTGCCCGACAACCAGGCGCTCGGCCCCCTCCCCCGCCTCGACCACCGTGCCGACGATCTGGTGACCCGGCACGAGCGGCAGCTTCGGTTCATCCAGCTCGCCATCGACGATGTGCAGATCGGTGCGGCATACCCCGCAGGCGCTGACCGAGATCAGGACCTGGCCGGTCCCGGGTCGTGGGTCTGGCAGCTCCGCGGGCCTCAACGGCTCCCGCGCGCGCTCCAGGACCATCGCCCGCATCGGCGGATCAGGGCGAGACGGGTTCCGGCAGTTCGGTGGGCTCGGCAGCTTCTTCCTCGCCCGCCCCCGGTGCTTCTTCCGCTTCTTCTTCGCCTTCGCCCTCTTCGCCTTCGCCTTCTTCGTCGGGCTGAACGATTTCGACCTCAACGCAGTTCCCTTCGGAACTGAGCTTCAAAACCAGCCTGCGAGCGTCGGAGAGATCTCCTTCGAGCACCAGTTCGTCGTCGACGTCGCCATCTTCATTGAGGTGCTGGAGCAGGATTTCGACCGAAGCTTCCTTGCCAACGGGTTCTTCAGGCTCTTCGGGCCCTGCGTCAAGAAAGGTGATCCTGACCAGGTATTCATCCCCTTTGCAGCTTTCCGGAGTCGGCCCACCCCCCGAAGCAATCGGCCCTCCCGCTGCACCCCCGCCGGTACTCACCGGAACCGTGGCCGGCGGTGAGGTCCCCTCTGCCGGAGCCTCCCCATCTGTTGCTCCGCCAGAGGGGGCCTCACCGCCGGCCCCTGATTCAGGCGCAGAACCCTGGGGCGAAGACGGCACCTGGGCAACAGCTACGGCTTGGGCAGGAGCGACGGCGAGGCTCGGAAGGCTCGGGACTGCTCCCGCGTCGCGCTCGACGGGCTCCCCCGCCTGGACGACGAGCTTGGGCCCAACCGGAGCGACTCTCCCAGCCGCCACCGAGGCGGTCGACCCTGAGGGGAATGCCTTCCCCTCACCAACCGCCATCTCGATCCCCAGGGGCACCCCCTGGGGAGCCTCCGAGTCGTCCTGCCAAGGCTTCAGGCCCCAGAGCACAACCAGGCCGAGCAGCACCGAAAGGGCAGGAAGCGCGAACACTTCCAGCGCCGGGAACCGTCCCCCCAATGAAAACCAAGAAGCGATCAGCCAAAGATAGGCGCTCGGTTAATAAGTCTCAACTATCTCGTAGAGCGTGGTGCGCTGTGCCGGCTCGCGGCCACCCGCTCGAGCGGCGCCGATCAGCTGCTCGGGCTCGAGCCGAACGCCGTGCTGGGAGCCGGCCATGCGCGAGATGTTCTCCTCCATCAACGTGCCGCCAAGGTCGTTGACCCCCCAGCGCAGCGCCTCGGTGGCGGCGTCGAGGCCCATCTTGACCCAGCTTGCCTGCAAGTTCGGAATCGTCTTCCCCAGCGCCAGGCGGAAGGCGGCGGTGTGCTTGAGGTTCTCCGCCGCCGAGATCTCCTCGATCCCGTGGGTGCGGCCGAGCATCGTGTTGAAGGGGATGAAGCTGAGCGGCACGAACTCGGTGATGCCGCCGGTGCGCTCCTGCAGGGCACGGACGACGCGCATGTGGCGAGCCAGCTCGCGCGGCTCCTCGATGTGGCCGAACATCACGGTCGAGGTCGAGCGCAGACCGGCGCGATGCGACGCCTCGATGATCTCCACCCAGCGGTCCGCGGGCAGCTTGTTGGGCGAGATCCGCTGCCGCACGCCGTCGTCGAGGACCTCCGCCGCGGTCCCCGGCGTCGAGCCGAGCCCGCACTCGATCAGGTACTCGAAGACCTCGTCCGGCCCCTTGCCCGAGCGCTCGCACATGTAGTGAACCTCCATCGGCGAGTAGGCGTGCAGGTGCAGCTGCGGCGCCACGTCCTTCGCCAGCCGCAGCCACTTGCCGTACTCCTCGAGCGTCAGGTCGGGATGGATGCCGCCCTGCATGCAGAGCTCGGTCGCGCCGAACTCCACCGCTTCGAGCACCCGCTCAGCAAAGTCCTCCTCCGAGACCTCATAGGCGTCCGGCGAGCGCTTCCCCTGTCCGAACCCACAGAAGGCACAGCCGACCACGCAGACGTTGGTGAAGTTGATGTTCCGATTGACCACAAACGTCACCCGATCCCCAGCCAACTCCGCCCGCAGCTCATCCGCAGCAACCCGCATCTCCTCGATCACCTCGGGCCGCGTCTCCGCGAACAAGGCAGTCAGCTCGTCCTCCGACAGCTCCTCACCCTCACGACCTTTCTTGATCGCCTGAGGCGCCAGCCCCCCATCGATCGTCTCTTCAGTCCTCCGCCCCGAACCACTCCGCGGAATGAAGCTCCAGTACTTCAGCTTGATCACGTCGAGGACCCCCTGCTCCATCCACTCGGGGTCCATGTATTGCGGGTAGACGCACAACCGCTCGGTCAGAGCAAAACCTTTCGGAGCCAGCCCCTTGCGCACCTCATGCGGACTCGGAAACGCGTGCTCCGGCGAAATGTGATCACCGTTGGCAGAGAGCCCACCCAGATCGGTAGCTCCGGCCTCGACCAGCTCCTCCCAGTCATCCGAGAGGTTCGGCGGCACCTGCACCCCCACATCAGGCATCAACCGCTTGCACTCCAGGATCAACCGCTTGATGTCGTGGACCGAAACCGGGCTTGCCCAAGCTGGAACCGGAAGCTCGTCCGCTCGGGCATCGCGTGGAAGGGGCGCCGGGGACCCGTCCGGCGGGAACTCGCGGAGCGACAGCGGAGCCCCGCCGGATGGGTCCCCGGCGCCCCCCCACCTCTCAAGCGATGCCCGATCGGCAATATCCGCGACTTCCGCCCCGTAGTAGCGGGGATGCGGCACGAAGTTCTGCAGGATGATCTCCTGTAGATGCCCGTAGCGACCATGCAGCTCGGCCAGCGCTTCCAGCGATTCGACTTGCTCCTCCTCGGTCTCCCCGATGCCAATCAAGATGCCGCTCGTAAACGGAATTTTGAGTTCGCCAGCGGCCTCGATCGTCGCCAGCCGCTGTGCGGGATGCTTGGTCGGAGATCCAGCGTGCACCGTGCCCATCAGGCGCTCTGAAGCCGACTCCAACATCAAGCCTTGAGAAGCCGTTACCTCGCGTAGACGCGCCAAGTCGGCGCGATCGAGCACCCCGATGTTCGTGTGCGGAAGCATCCCCCGTTCGAGCGCCTGTTCGCAGGACCAGACGACGTAGGACGTGAAGTCCTCATGGCCCCACTCGGCGAGCTTGGCTGCGACGACAGGGTTGACCTCAGGTCGCTCCCCCGTGAGAACCAAAAGCTCCTTGGCATTGCGACGAACGGCTTCGTCCAGGAGCTTTTCGGCCTCCTCGGGAGAGCGAATGTGCGCCTGGTGGGTGGCAAAGGCGCAGTACTTGCAGTAGCACTGGCAGGTGCGTGAGAGGGAGAGCGTGTAGTTCCGCGAGAAGGTGACCCGGCGCACGCCGCCCAAGCTACTGCAAGAAAGGACCGGGCCGGCATTGCCGGCCCGGTCTCGAGTCAGTCGAATCGAGGCCCGAAGGCCCCGCCCCTAGCGGGCGCCCTCGGAGTACTTCTCAACCGGAGGCCGCACCGGCTCAGCCGGCTCGGTCGGCGGCAGGCCACCCTTTTCGATCACAAAGCGAAACACCGCGGCCGCCAGCAGTGAGCCGACGATCGGGCCGACCAGGTAAGGCCAAACGCCGCCCCACTCGTTGCCGACCAGCGCCGGGCCGAACCAACGGGCCGGGTTGAAGGAACCGCCGGTCAGCGGGCCGCCGACCATGACGATGAAGCCCAGCGTGGTGCCGATCGCCAGCGGCGCCCACTCCTTGAAGCTCTTGCGCGAGAAGACTGCGGCCAAGATCACGAGCACGAGGCAGAAGGTGCCGATCGCCTCGATGATCGCGCCCTGGGTGTTCCCACCCAGGATGCCGCTCACGGTTGCCGCGCCGTAATGGGTGGCACGCCCCTCGTCGAGCAGCAGGCCCTTGCAGAGCAACGCGCCGAGCACGCCGCCGGAAAGCTGGGCCAGCATGAAGATCAGGGCGTCGATCGAGCCGATTCGTCTGATTGCCCAGGCCGCAAGCGTGACCGCGGGGTTGAAGTGCCCACCGCTGACCACGCCGAACATGACGATGAGGCCGAAAAGCAGGAAGGCGTGGACGAGGCCGATGACCGCGAAGTCCGACCCGAACTGGGCCTGTTCGCCGGTCGATACGAAAAGCACCACAACCGTGGTGATGAAAAACACCAACAAGAAGGTGCCGATTAGCTCAGCAAGGTATGCCGGTAGTCCTCGTTCCTGCACTCTCTCTCCTCCTAGATCCCTGATTCGACTGGGGGCGGCGCCAGTCTACTCATATCGAGCGAATGAAATAGCGTCCAAGTCAGATGAAGTTGGTTGTCGCGCTGCTGGCGGCCGCCTTTCTGCTCGCCGGCCTCGCCGGCTGTGGGGGGAGCGGCGCAGAACCGGGCGCGCCTAGCGGCGCGACGCTTGTGCTCGACTTCACGCCGAACGCCGTGCACTCCGGCATCTACGCGGCGCAGCGCCAGGGCTTCTATGGCGACATGGGGGTCGACCTGACGATCCGCCAGCCCGGCGAATCAACCGACGCGCCGAAGCTGCTCGCCGCCGGCCGCGCCGACCTCGCCATCCTCGACATCCACGACCTCGGCATCGCCCGCGAGCGCGGCATCGATCTGGTCGGCACGATGCCGCTGGTCCAACGCCCGCTCGCCGCCGTGATCGCCCGCGCTGATCGCGGCATTTCCCGGCCCCGCAAGCTCGAGGGCCGCACCGTCGGCGTTACCGGCCTGCCCTCCGACGAAGCGGTGGTCGATTCCGAGGTGGGTGCCGACGGCGGCACTCCGGCGAAGGTGAAGCGGGTGACGATCGGCTTCAACGCGATCTCCTCGTTGGCGGCCGGCAAGGTCGATGCGGCGACCGGCTTCTGGAACGCCGAGGGCGTCGCCCTGCGGCAGCAGGGTGTCCCGATCAGGATCTTCAAGGTCAACCGCTACGGCGCTCCGCCCTACCCGGAGCTCGTTCTCGTCGCCTCGCGAGAGACCATCCAGCGCGACCCCGGGCTGGTCGAAGCGGTGCTCGACGCAACCACCCGCGGCTATGAATACGCCGTCGACAACCCCGAGCGCGCGCTCGACGACCTGCTTGCCGAAGTGCCCAGCCTCGAGCGAGCCGAACAGCAGACGCAGCTCGACGTGCTCCTGCCCGACCTGCGCCCCCAGCCCTTCGACCCGGCCGTGCTGCGAGCCTGGGCGCGCTGGGACCTCGAACACGGCTTGCTCGAACGACCCCTCGATGTGGACGCAGCGTTCGAGCTAGGCTTGCAACCGTGAGCCTGGCCGCCGACTTCCAGCAGGTACTCGAGGCAATGCCGTCGGATTGGACCGACCTCGAGCTCGACCTTCGGATCGAGGACGAGAGCCGTTACGTCGACGCCGCGGTGGCGCTGAGCCAGGTCAACGCCCAGCCTTACTCGCGGGCCGACTGGGATTGGCGCCTGATTGTGGCCCACAGCTTCGGCCACGCTGCCGCCGCCGAGACCGTCAAGGGCGTGCTGGCAAAGCTCGACGCCGATGGCATCAACGGCGAGATGCAGCTGCGCGAGGTGCGCGAGGGCCGCGCCGAGGTCGTGCAGATGTGGGGCCGTCCCGAGAGCGTTCGCGAGGAGTTCCGCGAACGCCGCTCGCTCTAGTGGCCCGCGTCGTCGCGATCTCCTCCGACCTCCTGCTCGGCAGCAAGGTCGAGGCAATGTTGAGCGCCGCCGGCCACGAGGTGACCCTCTCGCCCTCGCTTGCCACCGCCTCGCTCGAGGGCGCCAAACTGATCGTCGCCGACCTCGACGCCGAGAGCCCAGACGTACTGGTCGGGCAGGGCGTCCCGGTGCTGGCCTACTACTCGCACGTCGATGTGGAAACTCGTGAAGCAGCCGAGACGGCGGGCGTCGACCTCGTAGTACCCCGCTCTCGCATGGCGCGAGAACTCCCCGAGCTGGCCACCAAGCTCCTCGGAGGCTGATCGCGGCAGGGCGAGCGGGGACCCGTCCGACGGGAACTCGCGGAGCGAAGCGAAGCCCCGGCGGATGGGTCCCCGCTCGCCCTGCCGCCTTAGCCGAAGAACACCTGCTGCAGCAGGAAGACGTTGAGGGCGATGATCATCGCCGCCAGCGTCCCCGCGAACCCGGTGAGCCAGCGCGGGTTGACCATGGCTCCCATCACGTCCTTGCTCGAGGCCAGCATCAGTAGCGGCACCAAGGCGAAGGGGATGCCGAAGGAAAGGACTACCTGGCTGGCGACCAGGGCGTCGGTGGGGTCGAGGCCGATGCCGAGCACGACCAGGGCGGGCGCCAGGGTGATCGCGCGGCGCAGGAAGATCGGGATGCGGCGGCGGATGAAGCCCTGCATCACCACCTGCCCGGCCATCGTGCCCACCGAGGAGGAGGCGAAGCCGGAGGCGAGCAGGGCGATGGCGAAGACGGTTGCCGCGTTGACCGAGACCAATGACTTGAGCCCTTCGTAGGCAGCGTCGATCGAGTCGATCCCGGAGAGGCCGCCTTCGTGGAACAGCGCGGCGGCGACGATCATCATCGAGAGGTTGATCACGCCGGCCAGCGACATCGCGATCACCACGTCGATCTTCTCGAAGCGCAGGATGCGCTTGCGCTCCTCGGTGTCGCGGCCGACGATCCGCCGCTGGGTCAGCGCCGAGTGCAGGTAGATCACGTGCGGCATCACCGTGGCGCCGATGATCCCGGTGGCGAGCAGGATGCTCTCGGTGCCGCCAAAGCCGGGCACGAAGAGGTGCTTGGCCACTTCACCGCCGTCCGGGTTGGCGTGGAAGAGCTCGAAGACGAAGGAGGCGACGACGACGCCCACCAGGGCGGTGATCACCGCCTCGAGCCGGCGGAAGCCCCGCTGCTGAAGGGCGAGGATCGCGAAGGCGCCGGCGCCGGCGATCAACCCGGCGGGGAAGAGCGGGATGCCGAAGAGCAGGTTGAGGCCGAGCGCGGCGCCGACCACCTCGGCGATGTCGGTTGCCATCGCCACCACCTCGGCCTGCAGCCAGAGGCCGATCGAGCTGCGCCGCGAGAAGGTCTCGCGACAGAGCTCGGCTAGGTTCTTACCGGTCGCGATCCCGAGCTTCGCCGACTGGGTCTGCACGACCATCGCGATCAGGTTTGCCGAGAGGATGACCCAGAGCAGCAGGTAGCCGAACTTGGCGCCGCCGGCGATGTTGGTGGCGAAGTTGCCGGGGTCGATGTAAGCGACGGCAGCGACGAAGGCGGGGCCGAGGAAGGGCCAGACGCGAGCCGGGCCGCGGGCCTGGCCGTCGAGCGAGCGGCGAGCAGCGCGGGCGACCGCGGCCTCGCCGGGAAGGACGTCCTCGACCCCGGCGCCGCTCTCGGGCGCCTCCGGGGCAGGGGTCTCGGTCCCCGCAAGCGGCTTCACCGGCTGCTGTCCTCCTCGAACGGAAGGCTCAAGTCCGGTCCGGGAATCGGCGTGCCGTGGGGGTCATGACTGGGCTCGCCCAGCTTTGCCGCGATCAGCAGCTCGAGCTCCTCGGAGATGTAGTGCTCGAGCACCTCCGCCTCCTCGTGGACGCGGTCGTCGGGCATGCCGAGCGCCTCCGAGAGGTACGCCTCGATCAAGCGGTGGTGACGGATCACCTCGAGTGCCACCTTCTCGCCCGCCGGGGTCAGGGTCACGCCCTTGTAGGGCATGTAGTCGACCAAGCCCAACTCGCCGAGCTTCTTCAGCATCGACGTCGCGGTGGCGGGCGTGACACTCAGTCGCTGGGCAACCTCGCCGTTCAGCACCGGGCCCCGCCGCTGCTGCGCGAGCGTGTATATCGCCTTCGCGTAGTCCTCGATTGCCTCGGAATTTTTCGCCATGTCTAAAAGAGTTTGACATATCTAAAACTGACGCGAGGACAGCACCTTCCTAGACTTCGAGGAGATGACCGAGACCTTGGTTGAGATCGATGCGCAGTACCGGCAGCTGCGCGAAGAGTGCGGCCTGCTCGATCGCTCCGGGCGCGGCAAGCTCCTGGTGGCGGGCCCGGAAGCGGCGGAGTACCTGCAGGGGCAGCTGACGAACGACATCGAGGCGCTTGCGGCCGGCGAGGGCTGCTACGCGGCGCTGCTCGATCGCAAGGGGCACATGCAGGCGGATATGCGGGTCCTCGACCCTTCCCCTGTTCCTTTCCTCGAGACGTCAGGGGAAGGGAGCAGCGGAGCAATCTGGGTCGACACCGAGCCTGAGGCGCTGGCGGCGGCGCGCCGACACCTCGACATGTACAAGATCGGGCGCGAGGTCACGCTCGAGGATGCGAGCGAGCAGTTCTCGATCCTTTCGCTGATCGGGCCGCGCAGCGTCGAGTTGGCCGGGTCGCCCGCGCTTCCTGAGCATGCTTCCGAGCCCGTCTCGGTCGAGGGCGTCGAGTGCCTGGCGGTGGGAACCGCGCTGGGCATCGACCTGATCGCCCCGGCCGCCGACAGCGAGCGGCTCCGCACCGCCCTCGCGGCCGCGGGCGCCCCGCAAGTCGACCCAGCCGCCGCCGAGATCGTCCGCATCGAGGCCGGCACGCCGCGCTTCGGCAGCGAGATGGACACGGCGACGATGCCCGCCGAGGCCGGCATCGTCGCCACCGCCGTCAACTTCCAGAAGGGCTGCTACATCGGCCAGGAGACGGTCGCCCGCCTCCACTACAAGGGCAAGCCGAACCGTCACCTGCGTGGCCTCCGACTCAGCGCACCCGCCGGCCCCGGCGCGGTGCTGAAGCTGGGCGAGAAGGAGGTCGGCAAGCTGGGTGGCAGCTGCATTTCTCCCCTGCACGGGCCGGTCGCCCTGGCGATCGTGCGCCGCGAGGCCGAGCCCGGCGCCGAGCTGCTCGTAGGTGAAGATGGCGTTACGGCTCGCGTAGTCGACTTGCCCTTCGGCTAGATTCCGCGCGATGGGAAGTGGGAGAGGCAGAGCCTTCGCCGCAGGCTGCGTCGTCGTCGCGCTGGCATTGACCGCGGCCGGCTGCGGAGCCGAGGAGCATGCCAACGAACCGCGACCGCAGCCGCCGACCCGAGTCAGCGTCACGGTCACGCCCCGGACGATCACGGTGCAGCCGCCCCGGATCGCGATCGGTCCCGAACCCAGCCAGCAGATCCCGCAGAACCAGCACGCTGCCCAGCCCCCGGTGAAGTCCAACGCCCCGCTCGACGTCGTCTTCGTCTCCGCCAACCTCACCAACTTCGACTCGAAACTCGAAGTCCGCGGTCCGAAAGACGTCAAATCGGGGGCACTCGTCGCCAACGGCAACAACTCCCTGCTGGCCTCGCTGCCGACCGGCGTCTACCAGGTGAGCGCCGCCGACATTCCCGGCGCCAAGCCGGTCCGCTTCACCGTCGGCCCGTACCGCAGCTCCTCCGAGAACGATCTGCTGCTGCCGTAAATAGCGGCCTCCCGGCACCGCCGCTACGTCTGGCCCGGTCGTCACCATCGTCGGGTGACCATTGTTCTCGCAATCGCCGTGCTCGCGCTCGTCGCCGCGCTGATCTACGTCGTCACCCGGCGGCCCGAGGAGCAGCTGCCGCTCGACCACGGCCCGGCGATCCAGGAGGCGACCTCGAAGGCGGTCGCTGACCTGCTGCGCGTCAACGAGGAGTCGCGCAAGCTCGACTCCCAGGCAGCGGAGGCGGCCCTGCAAAAGCGCGAGGCCGAGTTCCGGCGGCTGACCGAGCCGATCGGCAAAAACCTCGAACGAATCGAAAAAGAGGTCTCGACGATGAGCCGCGACCGCCGCAGCGCCGACGGTGCGGTGCGGACGCTGCTGGATGAGATGAAGGTCGGCCTCGGCGACCTCGGCAGCCAGACCGGCACCTTGGTCAAGGCGCTGCGCCAGCCGCAGACCCGCGGTCAGTGGGGCGAGGTGCAGCTGAAGCGATGCGTCGAGATCGCCGGTATGACCGAGCACGTCGACTTCGAGCTGCAGCAGACCTTCAACGACGGCGAGGGGATCCTGCGGCCCGATGCCGTGGTGATGCTGCCGGCCGGCCGCCGCGTCGTGATCGACTCCAAGGTGCCGCTCGATGCCTATCTCGAGGTGCTCGAGGCGGAGGACGATGCGGCCCGCAAGGGCGAGCTGATCCGCCATGCCCGCCAGGTGCGCGACCACATCACCAAACTCGCCTCGAAGCGCTACCAGGACCAGTTCGACTCCGGCGAGACCCCTGACTTCGTCGTCTGCTTCATGCCCTCAGAGGCCGCCCTGCATGCCGCCTTCGAGGCCGAGCCCTCGCTCTATGACTACGCGCTCGAGCAGAAGATCCTGATCGCGACGCCGACCACGCTGGTCGGGCTGCTGCGCACGGTCGAGCTGGGCTGGCGGCAGGAGCAGATTGCCGAGCAGGCCCAGGAGATCGCCTCCGCCTCGCGCGAGCTGCACAGCCGCATGGGCGCCTTTCTCGAACACTTCGCCAAGGCCGGGCGCCAGCTCAACTCGGCGACCAAGTCCTTCGATGACGCGGTCGGCTCACTGGAGAGCCGGATCATGCCGCAGCTGCGCCGCATCGAGGAGATGGGCGCCGCATCGGGCAAGGAGCTGGAGGAGCCACATCGCGTCGACCGCGCCGTGCGCCCGATCCTCGCCGAGGTAAACGAACCCGGCGAGTCCGAGGCCGCCTGACCAAGCAGGCCAAGGACGCACCGAGCGCCGTGTGCTCTGCACACAAGCGAGGGAGGACGCAGGCATGCGCCGCGTCAGGTGGCCTTGGGTAGGATTCGCCGGCCCGTTCCTGAACCCGAACCGCGGAGGATCACAGTTGGCCGTTGACACGAGCACAGTTGCGAAGCTGGACGTCGAGCCAGGCACCCTGCCCGAGACGATGGCCGCCTGGGTAATCCGCCAGGAGCGTGAGGGCGAGCCCAATGACGCTTTTCAGCTCGAGCAGATCGAGGTCCCGGAGCCGGGTGCCTTCGAGGTGATCGTGCGGGTGATGGCCGCCGGCGTCAACTTCAACAACGTCTGGGCGGCGCTGGGCAAGCCGGTCTCGGTCTTTCCCTACGGCGACCACCCCGAGTACGGTCACCACATCGGCGGCTCCGACGCCTCCGGAGTCGTCTGGAAGGTCGGCGAGGGCGTCACCCGCTGGAAGCCCGGCGACGAGGTCGTCGTCCACTGCAACCAGGCCTCCTACGAGGACGTCGAGGTCCACGGCCTCGACCCACTCGCCGCGCCGAGCCAGAGGATCTGGGGCTACGAGACGACCTGGGGCTCCTTCGCCCAGTTCACCAAGGTGCAGGCGCAGCAGCTCCTCCCCCGCCCCCAGAACCTCTCCTGGGCCGACTCCTGCGCTTACGGCCTCACCTACTTCACCGCCTACCGGATGCTGATCGACCAGTGCAAGCTGCAACCCGGCCACAACGTCCTGATCTGGGGCGCCGCCGGCGGCCTCGGCGTCTTCGCCGTGCAGCTCTGCAAGGCGGCCGGCGCCAACGCGGTCGGCGTCGTCTCCTCTGACGAGAAGGGCGAGCTGATCAAGCAGCTGGGCGCGGTCGACTACATCAACCGCAGCGAATTCGGCGAGATGATGCGGACGCCAGAGAACCTCACCGATCCGGCCGCCGACAAGGAGCGCTTCAAGGCCTCGCGCGGCTTCGCCAAGCGGATCAAAGAGATCCTCGGCGACGCCCCCGACATCGTCTTCGAGCACGTCGGTCAGGCGACCTTCCCGACCTCGGTCTACGTCGTCAAGCCCTTCGGCAAAGTGGTCATCTGCGGCGCCACCTCGGGCTTCCAGCTCGACTTCGACGTGCGCTACCTGTGGATGCGTCAGAAGCAGATCATCGGCTCGCACTTCGCCAACGCCTACGAGTGCATGAAGGCCAACCAGCTGATGGCCGAGGGCAAGGTCCGCCCGGTGATCTGGCAGACGATGCCCTTCGACGGGGTCGCCGAAGCGCACCAGCTGCTGCACGAAAACAAGCACCTCGGCAAGATCGCGATCTTGGTCGGGGCCGAGTCCGAGAATGACGGCCAGAACGAGGACGGCCCGGGAGCGATCCGGGCGGAGGTGGGAGCCTGATGAGCGAGGTCTGCGTACTCGACTGGCACATCGCCCCGTTCAGGGCGGATCGCTGGCTCGACGCCTGGGAGCCCGCGGCGGCACGGATGCCCGCCTACGGCGCCAAGAGCTGGTCACTGACCCGTGCGGTCGACGACCCGCTCTCTTTCCGCCAGTCCTCGGTCTGGGAGAGCCGCTCCGACTTCGAGCGCTACTGGTTCTCAGAGGAGATCGAGAAGGCGCGCACCGCCGTCATCGACCTCTACGACATCCCGTTGCTGCCCAGCTGGCACACCCTGCTCGTCGCCGAGTAGGTCCCGCATCGCATCCGGCGGTCAGCGCCCGCGCGGCAGCACCCGCCAGCTGAACTTGACCGCCGTTCCTTCGACCGCACCACCGGGCCCGGTCGCGACAACGGCAAAGGTGTGGCGGCCCACTTTGAGTTGTCGGTAGACCCGCGGTGATTTGCAGGGCAGATAGCGGCCGCGGTCCAGCCTGCACCGGAAGCCGGCGCCGGGGCGGTTGACGGCGAAGACGAAGCGGGCCGTTCGGCTGCTGCCCATAGCCTTTGGGTGCGATGAGAGGCGCAGCCTCAGTGGCGCCGTGTTGGCACCGCGGCCGCTGGGCGGTGGGGTGCCCGCAGCGGCGGATGGGCGCGCCGGTGAGTAAGACGCGACCAGGCTCCCCGACCCGCTTGCCACGATGGTGTGCGTTCGCGCCCCGCCGTCGGACCAGCCGCTCCAAACGAAGTCTTCGCCGTCGATCGAGGCTTTCTCCGGTGCCGAGATCGTGATCTGGGAATCCTCGATCGCTTGCAGGTCGAAGGGCGACGGCGCGGTCTTCAGGCCGGCGCTCAGCGTGATGCCGGCCGGTTTGGAGACCATCGTCAGCTGCACTGGGCGAGCGGCGATTTTCACCGTTTTGGACGCCGAGAGACCACGCGAGTCCGTGGCGGTGAGACTCAATTCAATGTAAGAGGGAAAATCATGCGAGGGCGCAACGAGCTCACCGGCTCCCAGCGCGGGGAAAACCTGCAAGGGGTGGGAGTGGCAGGAGGCCGGGCCCCCGGGACAGTGCAGCAGGCGGGAGCGCCAGTAGAGCAGCGCGTCGGCGAGGGTGCCGTCCTCGCTGTCCTCGGCGCTGCCTTTGAAGGCGATGTGCTCGCCGACGCGCCATTGCAGCGATTCGTCCGGTGCTTCGAGGGTCGGGACGGGCGGCGTGTCGCCCGGATAGACCGTCAGCTGCGCGACGCTGCTGTGACCGTCTTCGTCGCTCACCCGGACAGCCGCCGTGCGGTTTTCAGACAGCGGGTACGTTTCCGATTTCGTCGCGCTGCTAGTCGGCGGGCCGTAGGAACCGTTGCCGTCCAGATCCCATTCGTATTCGAGCCCTTCGCCCTGCGGCTCGGTTGATTCGCCCGCGTCGAACTGGACCACGAGCGGCGTGGCGCCGTAGGTCGGCGAGGTCGCCTTCAGGCGCGCATGGGGCGCAGCGGGGTCGTATGAGATGCGGTGAATCGCGCCGGGCCCGAAGCCGGGCCCGTAGAGATTGGCGTAGAAGAGATCGCCTTCCGGGCCGACCTCGATGTCGACGCCTGGGTAGAGCCCCCCGTCGGTCATGAACGGTTCCACGGTGGAGGGATCGGGGCGGCCGTCCGTCCCCGCCCTCATGACGTAGATGCAACCCCGAACCGCGTCGGCAAAGAAGAGTGCTCCGTTGTACGCGGCCGGATACGACCCGCCCTCGTAAAAGGCAAGGCCGGAGATCGCCGATCCCGGTTCGTACGGACACGGGTCGCCGGGAGTGACCCCGGCTTGGTGCGCGTAGTAGTAGAACGGGTCCGCCGTCGAGCCGGGCGCCTCGTACAGCCGTTCGCACGCGTCGAGCTCGAGGAACTCATACAGTTCTCGCTTCTGCGGCCCCTCGTAGCAGGGCCAGCCGGAATTGAAGACCCGCGTTGGCGAAGGGGTGAAGCGGTCGACCTCCTCGTAGAGCGACGAACCGACGTTGTTGACGTAGACCTCGTTCGTCAGCGGGTCGATGGCGAACCGGAAGGGGTTGCGGAACCCCTTGCCGACGAGACGGCGTTCGTCGATGTCAAGGCTTGATGCCAGCGGATTCGCAGGCACCCCTTCGGCCGTGTCGGGATCTATGCGGATCAGCGAGCCGCTCAGGTTCTTGAAGTTCTGAGCCCGCAGCGCCCCACCTTCGGCATCCGGCGGCACCTGGACGCCGCCAACGCCGACGGGCGGGTCGCCGCAGGGGTTGAGAGGGTCCCCGAATTGCCCGTAGTCGGCATTTTCGAAACTGGCGCCCTCGCCACCGCTGGCCCAGAGATTGCCTTCGGCGTCGAACTCCAGGGCTCCGACGGAGTGCGAGGAGAACTGCTGGCACCAGTCGGTGATCAGCGGCTGCTCGTTGATCACCTGGTTGGTCGCGAGGTTGGCAGTGAGGCGAGAGAGGCGCCCCTGAATCACGCAGCCGTCCGTGTTGGCCCCCGGGGGGTCCGGACAGTCGTCACCGTCCTGGCCCGCCTCTCCCCAGTAGGGCGGCTCCTCGCCCGGCGGCGCGTCGTACGCGTAGAGCACGTAGACGTAGGGACGGTCGACTGAGAATTCCGGGTCGAGAGCGAGGCCGAGGAGGCCGCGATCGTTGACGTTGTAGACCTCGGTGCGCAGGTCGGCGAAGAGCGTCGGCGTGTGGTCGGCGAGGCCGTCGTAGACGAGGATCTTGCCCGACTTCTGGGCGACGAAGAGCTTGCCGTCCGGGGCAAAACGCAGCGCCGTCGGTTCTTCGATGCCCTGGCCGGCCTGGAGGCCATCGAGGGGAAGCTGCGTGTCCCGGAATCCGCTCGGCAGCGCCGGCTCCGCCGAGGCCCTCGGGACGCCACCCAAAAGCGGCCAGAGCACGGTCAGGAAACAAACCGCGAAGGCTGTCCTGGCGATTCTCACGCGCGCTCGAGCGGCGCCATCGTCAAGCCGGCCGAGTTGAGTTGCTCCCAGTAGTGCTCGGCGAGCTCGCGAGGGCCCGCCCAGACGATCGCCTGGCCACTGCCGTGGATGCTGTCGGCGAACCGGTGCCCCTGCTCCAGCGAGACACCGGGCAGAACGCGAGCGAGGGTCTGGGCAACGTGATCGAAGGTGTTGTGGTTGTCGTTGCGCACGATTACCCGCCACTCGCCGCCAAGATCCGAGCCCGGTCCCCCGCCGCGGGGCTTCTCCACCGTCGTTGTCGACATCGCCACGCATTATGCGGAAATTCTGCTCATCCGCTGCTTTCGTGGGGGTTTTCGTACGTCCGCCTAACCTTAAGTTCACTTAAGTACTCAAAATAGTTATGCTGTTCCCTGGCATCGCAAACCACTCGGGAGGCTGGACCGCGATGGCAGCGGATCTTCACTCGCTTGACCCACGCTTGGCAAAAGCTCTCTCCAACGATGTGCGGGCCCGTGCTTTGGACCTGATCGTCGAAGGCACGAAAAGCCCGAAAGCGATTGCCGCCGAACTGGGACTCGACCTGCGCGGTGTCGCGTATCACGTACGAGTGCTGAAAAAACTCGGCTGCATCGAGCTGGTCGGGACGCAGCCCCGGCGGGGGGCGGTCGAACACGTCTACCGCGTGGCCGACTGGGTGCTGGAGGACTAGAACGGGCTCGGAACGCGGACCACGACGTCATCGACCGAGGCCTCCGCGCCCTTGGCGACCTTGGCCGAGCCAAGCGAGAAGCCGGAGGCGCGCCCACTCAGTTCGCCCGCCGTTGCGTCACTGACTTCGGCGACCAGCGTGCCGCCAACGAAGGCGAGCAGCTGGCAGGTGCCCTTTTCGTCCCCCGCCGTGATGTTGAAGGCGCGCAGTCGCAGCTGGGTCGCTTTGTCGGCCCCGTCGATGCCGGCGACGTCCTTCTCGATGTCGAGGTATTCGATCTTGCCGTCGGCGAGGACCTTGCGCACCTGCAGCTTGCCCTGCAGCGGGTAGGCCGCCAACTGGTAGCGAGCTCCCCCGCCGGCACGCAGGTCGAGTGCCAGGTAGGCAGAGCGCTGCACCGACATCGGCACCTGCGGCCTGCTCAGCAGGCGCATGGTCGCGGCGATCTCGAGGTCACGACCGAGCACGGGCGTGCGGTAAGAGCACTCCTTCGTCGCTTTGCCGATCGTGATCGTAAAAGCGCCATCACTGCTGCCGCGGGCACAGCGCTCGCCGGAGAGCTTGGTCACCTGAGCCAGCTGCCCTTTGTTCTCCATCGTGTTGCGGTAGACGCCGATCAAGGCCGCCCCGGCACTCGTGGCGAAGGCCAGCAAGCAGGTGAGCAGCAGGGCAAAAACGGCTGTACGAAGCAGCTTCATGGTTCGCAGCCTAAACACAGCCAGACCGGAAAGATGCGGCCCGGGAGACGGTGAACGGCGTATTTCGGCCCGAGCCAAATATCATTGGGCAGGTGAGCGAGCACCGACTCCCCCAGCGCGACCGCCCCTGGGTGATGCGCACCTACGCCGGGCACTCTGACGCCAAGCGCTCCAACGAACTCTACCGCGGCAATCTCGCCAAGGGCCAGACCGGCCTCTCCGTCGCCTTCGACCTGCCGACGCAGACTGGCTATGACCCCGACCACGTCCTCGCCCGCGGCGAGGTCGGCAAGGTCGGCGTCTCGGTCGCCCACAAGGGCGACATGCACCAGCTCTTCGACGGCATCCCGCTCGACGAGATGAACACCTCGATGACGATCAACGCGACCGCTGCCTGGCTGCTCGGGCTCTACATCACCGTCGCCGAGGAGAACGGGGTCGAGCGCTCGGCGCTGAAAGGCACGACCCAGAACGACATCATCAAGGAGTACCTCTCGCGCGGCACCTACGCCTTCCCGCCCGAGCCCTCGATGCGGCTGATCGCCGACATGGTCGCCTTCACCGTCAACGAGGTGCCGAGCTGGAACCCGACCAACATCTGCAGCTACCACCTGCAGGAGGCCGGGGCGACGCCGGTACAGGAGATCGCCTACGCACTCTCGACCGGGATCGCCGTTCTCGACGAGGTCAAGGCGCGCGGCCAGGTCACCGACGCCGACTTCGCCAAGGTCTTCGGCCGCATCTCCTTCTTCGTCAACGCCGGCATTCGCCTGATCGAGGAGATCGGCAAGCTGCGCGCGATGGGCCGGCTCTGGAACGAGATCGGCCGCGAGCGCTACGGCGTCACTGACGAGAAAATGCTGCGCTTTCGCTACGGCGTCCAGGTCAACAGCCTCGGCCTGACCGAGGCCCAGCCGGAGAACAACATCCAGCGCATCGTGCTCGAGGCGCTGGCGGTGACGCTGAGCCGCGACGCCCGCGCCCGCGCCCTGCAGCTGCCGGCCTGGAACGAGGCGATGGGGCTCCCCCGCCCCTGGGACCAGCAGTGGAGCCTGCGCATCCAGCAGGTGCTGGCCAACGAGACCGACCTGCTCGAGTACCCCGACGTCTTCGAGGGCTCGGTGGTGATGGACGGGCTGGTCGAGGAGCTGATCGAGGGCGCCCGCGCCGAGATGACGGTGGTCGAGGAGCACGGCGGCGCCGTCGCCGCCGTGCCGTACATGAAGGCCCGCCTGGTCGAGTCCCACCGCGAGCGCGTGGCCCGGATCGAGGCCGGCGAGCAGAAGGTCGTCGGCCAGAACAGCTTCACCGAGAGCGAGGACTCCCCGCTCACCGCCGGCGCCGACGGCGGCATCCTGACGCCGGACCCCGAGGTCGAGCGCGAGCGAGTCGAGGCGTTGGAGGCATGGAAGGCCGAGCGCGACGAGGACGCCGTCCGGGCCTCCCTGGCGGAGCTCAGCCGGGTTGCCGCCGACGACTCCCAGAACATCATGCCGGCGACGATCGCCGCCGCCAAGACCGGCGCGACGACCGGCGAGTGGGCCGAAGTGCTGCGCGAGGCCTTCGGCGCCTACCGCGGCCCGACCGGCGTCAGCGGCGCCGCCCCGGCCGCTGATCGCGAGCAGCTGGAGGCGATCCGCGCCAAGGTCGACGAGGTCTCCGGGCAGATCGGCCACCGGATCAAGATCCTGGTCGGCAAGCCCGGCCTCGACGGGCACTCCAACGGCTCCGAGCAGATCGCCCTGCGCGCCCGCGACGCTGGCATGGAGGTGATCTACCAGGGGATTCGGCTGACGCCCGAGGAGATCGCCGAGTCCGCCCTGCAGGAGGACGTCGACGTGATCGGCCTCTCGATCCTCTCCGGCTCCCACCTCGAGCTCGTGCCCGAGGTGGTGCGCAGGCTGCGTGACGAGCAGGTCGACGCCCCGGTGGTCGCCGGCGGCATCATCCCCCCGGCCGACGCCGAGCGCCTGCGCGAGGCCGGCGTCGCCGGCGTCTACACCCCGAAGGACTTCGACATCAACAAGATCATGGGGGAGATCGTCGACCTCGTCGCCAAACGCGCCGGCTCCCCCGCCCCAGCCTGAGAGGCGGCGCATCGCGCCGAGCTCGCGGCCGCGCGACAATAAGAACATGAGCGAGCTCAACGGGGACCGCTCGGCCTGGCTGCGCTGCTATCGCTGCTGGTCCCAGAACCTCGAGATCCAGATCCACTACGACGCGATCCGCCGGGTCGAGCCCGGCAGCGGCATCCTCGCCGAGGGCATCGACGAGGTCCAGGAGGCGCTGGTGCAGTGCGTCGACTGCATGCACGACCAGCCCCACCTGACCTTCCAGGACAACCACGTGGTCCCGATCGAGGATCGCTGGGAACGGATGGTCGCCGGCACCCCCTGGGTCGCCTCCTGCACGGTCCGCGTCGACCAGGATCGGATCGAGAGCTGCTCGGGTCCGGAAGCCGCCGAGTTCCTCACCTACGGCGCCTTCGGCGACCCCGGGGTGCGCGAGTTCTTCACCCACGTCCGCTTCCACAAGCACGACGACGACCAGGTCGTCGTCCATGCCCTGGTCGAGCTCTACGCCCGCTCGGCGGAAGAGGCCACCGACGTGCTCGAAGACGCCGCCCAGGGGCCTCTCGAGATCACCTCCCTGGCGGAGGAGTCAAGACCTCCGGCACATGCCTCTGACGAGGCCCACTAAGGCTTACTCGACGTCGCCCTCGGCCTTGGGGGCCGCGCCCGGATTCTTGCGCGGTACAAGCACGAGGCGCTTGAACTCGGCGACGAGGACGCCGTCCTGGTTGAGCACGCGGGTGTGGACCTTGACCACGCCGCGGTCGGGCTTCGATTTCGAGGGCTTGACCTCGAGCACCTCGGTCTCGCAGAAGAGGGTGTCGCCATGGAAGACCGGGTTGGGATGGCTGAGGTCTTCGGTTGCCAGGTTGGCGATCGCCTTGCCGGAGACGTCGGAGACCGACATGCCGAGGGCCAACGAGTAGACGAGCGGGCCGACGACGACGTTGCGGCCCTGTTGGGAGCCCGCCGCGTAGACGTCGTTGAGGTGCAGGGGGTGGTGGTTCATCGTGATCAGGCAGAAGAGGTGGTCGTCTGACTCGGTCACCGTCTTCGCCGGCCAGTGCTTGTAGACGGCGCCGACCTCGAACTCCTCGAGGTATCGCCCGTAGGCGTGCGCGCCGGACGCCTCGCGCTCGGCTTGATCGGTAGTCAACTCGAAAGTCTGCTCGCTCATTCTCGTTTTCTTCTCCTGTCGGGGTAGCGGCGCGGCATGCTACCGGGCCAAGTCGGCGCAGCCGCCTGACGCGAGGCTAGACTCCCGCGCCGTGAAGATCGGAATCATCGGACTCGGCTATGTCGGCCTCCCCCTCGCCGTCGCTTTCGCCGAGAGTGGCCACGATGTCGTTGCCCTCGATGCCGACGCGCGCAAGGTCGAGAGCCTCGAACGGGGCGAGAGCTATATCGAGGACATCGCCGACGCTGCCCTCGCACCGATTACGGGCCGGCTCCACCCCACCACCCGCCACGCCGACCTGGCTTCTTGCGACGCCGTGATCATCTGCGTGCCGACGCCGCTGACCGGCTCGCGCGAGCCCGACCTCACCTACCTGCTCGAGGCGGGAGCCGCACTCGCCCAGGTACTCCAGCCGGATCAGCTGGTCGTGCTCGAGTCGACGACCTATCCGGGCACCACCCGTGAGCGCCTGGCCCCGATCCTCGAGGAGTCGGGGCTCTCCGCCGGGACCGATTTCCACCTCGCCTTCTCGCCGGAGCGGATCGACCCCGGCCGCACCGACTACACCGTTCGCACCACGCCAAAGCTGGTCGGCGGCTTGACGGCGGCGTGCACCGAGCGGGCTCGAGCGCTGTACGCGCTGATCTGCGAGCAGGTGGTCGTGCTCTCCGGCCCGGAGGCGGCGGAGCTGTCGAAGCTCCTGGAGAACATCTTCCGCTCGGTCAACATCGCTTTCGTCAACGAGCTCGCCCAGCTCTGCGACAGGCTCAAGATCGACGTCTGGGAGGTGATCGACGCCGCTTCGACCAAGCCCTTCGGGTTCATGCGATTCGACCCCGGTCCCGGCATGGGCGGCCATTGCCTGCCGATCGATCCGTTCTACCTCGCCTTCAAGGCGCGCGAACACGACTTCTATCCAGAGTTCATCGAGCTGGCGGGAAAGATGAACCAAGCTCAGCCCGCCTTCTGCGCGGAACGGATCGACCGTGCGTTGAACGACGTCGGCAAGCCGGTCAAGGGAGCGAAGATCGTCCTGCTCGGGGTCAGCTACAAGGCCGGGGTTGGCGATACCCGCGAGTCCCCGGCGCTGAAGATCGCCACCCTGCTGCGCGATCTCGGTGGCGACGTCTCCTATCACGACCCCCACGTACCGGAACTCCCCCAGCTGGGCCTGAGTTCGGTCGACCTCGATACAGCGCTCGCCTCAGCCGACGTCGCTGCGATAGTCACCGCCCATCCGAGCCTCGACTACGCGGCTGTCGCAGCCGCCACCCCACTCCTCGTCGACTTCCGTGGCGTCACCCGCGGCATCGAGGCCGACAACCTGGTCCGCCTCTAACCGACCCGAGGCGGCAGTGGCCCTCAGTGGGCCTTTTTGAGCCGGGCGCGTTCCTCGTGGCGTTCGACGACCTGGGCGATCAGCTTCTTCACGTTGGAGTCGCCGGTGGCCTTGATGTGGCCGGTCTCATACGCCTTGCGGTAGCTCTTCACGGTGCCGTTCTCGGCCAGCTCGTTGAACTGGGGCCGGTCGATCTGGACCAGCACCCGCTCATCCTGGGAGAGGTCCTTCTTGATCACCGGGCCCGGCACCTCGACCCGGTAGAGCTGGATGTCGTGTTTGGCCTTCAGTTCGAGGCCGAAGACCAGTTTCAGCTTCTGCAGCGCCGGGACCTCGGCCTGAAAGCGCTTCACCGCAGTCTCGATCAACGCCTTTGTATCGCCTGCCATCCGCCCCGATGCTAGCCGAGAGGGCCCAGCGCCTACGCTTTGCCCGGATGGGCCGCTACGCGAGCTGGGAATTCGAGGAAGGCGAGGAGATCGCGCCGGGTCGCGCGGTTCTGAAGACGCTCGGCGGCGGCAACCGCTACGAGGCGTGCCTCGTCTGGGACGACGCCCTCTTCGCCCTCGCCGTGGCTAAGGTCCTGAGGCCCGACCAGGTGGAGGATGAGAAGGCGCTCCGCGACCTCGGCCGTGAGCACGAGGTACTCCGGGCACTGGCCCACCCGTCCCTGGTGCGCTGCTTCGACGCGGTGCTCGACGGCCCGCGCCCACATGTCCTGATCGAGCACCTCGAGGGGCCCTCGCTGCGGCGCCTGATCAAGCGCGACGGCCCGATCGCCCTCACCCAGCTGCTGCCGCTGGCGGCGCACGTTGCGGGAGCGCTGCAGTACATGGCGCAGAGCGGCTTCGTGCACCTCGACGTCAAGCCCGACAACATCATCATGGGGGTCCCGCCCCGCCTGATCGACCTCAGCATCGCCCGCACCCTCGAGCGAGCCGCCAAGACCGAGGGGCCGATCGGCACCGACCCCTACATGCCGCCGGAGCAATGCGAGCCGGGCCACGGCGCGATCGGCCCCGCAGCCGATTCCTGGGGCTTGGGCGCGACGCTCTTCCACGCCGTGACCGGCGAGAAGCCCTTCCTGCCAGGCAGTGGCAACGAGGGAATCGAGCGCTTTCCGCAGCTCGGCGAACCGCCTGGAGAGCTTCCCGCGCAGACCCCCACCGCGCTCGCGGCATTGATCCGCGAGCTGCTCGATCCCGACCCCGGCCTCCGCCCCAGCTGCGGCGAAGCGGTGCAGCGGCTCGAGCCGCTGCTCGCCGAGCTGCCGCGCAAGGTGAAGCTGACGCGGCGCGGCGCCATCGGCGTCTGAAGCGGCGCGTGATCTTAACCTCCCCCTCGGGTTACAGGGCATAACGACGGGTATCTGCCCCGCACGCGACGACGAGGAGGAAGTCATGTCGAGAAAAGCCAGAAAGACCAGCGGCGCGGTGCCTGGCGCGGCCCGCGTCTTCAGCCAGCTCGAGGCCGACGAGGCGCTGCTGCCAGCCGAAGCCTCGGCGCTGCGCCGCTCCGGAGCGCTCTTCCTGATGCTGCTCGTGCTCGGCGCCGTACCGCTGCTGATGGCGGCCAACGCCGCCGGCCTGATCGGCGACGCCCCGGCCGCCCTCGCCAAGGGCAGCAGCAGCGGACCCGGCGGCGATGACGACGACGACGGCAGCAGCGGCCCGGGCGGTGACGATGACGAGACCGGCGCCCAGAACGGCACCGGCACGCACACGCGCACGGGCGCAGCCGGCGCGACCGACGACACCAGCGCCAACGGCCACTCGACCCGAGGGACCACCAACGACAACGACACCCACACGAAACTGGGCACCGACGACACCAGCCGCAACAACAACTCCACCCGCGGCACAACCAACGACAACGACACCCACACCGGAACGGGCACCCACACCCGAACCCAGGGTCAGACCCAGACAAGAACCCAGGGCCAGACCCAGACCCGAACGAACTCTTAGCCAGCCGGGAGCGAGTCGTCCGCCAGATTCAGCTCGGAACATGAGACGGGGGGCCGGGAGTCCCCTCTCAGACACTCAACATCGAGCCATAGGCGAGATGTGTCTGAGAGGGGACTCCCGGCCCCCCGTAACCGTCTTACCCGCTAAATCTTGTGCCGCTGCAGCAGCTTCTTGCCGATGACCATGCGCTGAATCTCGGAGGTCCCCTCGCCGATCAGCAGCAGCGGCGCGTCGCGGTATAGCCGCTCGATCTCGTACTCCTTCGAGTAGCCGTAGCCGCCGTGGATGCGGAAGCACTCCTCGACGCACTCCTTGCCGGTCTCCGAGGCGAGCAGCTTGGCCATGCCGGCCTCGAGGTCGGAGCGGGCGCCGGCGTCCTTCATCCGCGCCGCCTTGCGGGTGACGAGGCGGGCGGCCTCGACCTTGGTCGCCATGTCGGCGAGCTTGAACTGGATCGCCTGGTGCTGGGCGATCGGCTTGCCGAAGGTCTTCCGCTCCTGTGAGTAGCGCAGGGCCAGCTCCAGCGCGCGCTGGGCGATGCCGACGCCGCGGGCAGCGACGTTGACTCGGCCGACCTCGAGCGCGTCCATCATCTGCACGAAGCCCTCGCCGACCCCCGCCTCCTCGCCGCCGAGAACGCGTTCGGGCGGGCAGCGGTAGCCGTCGTAGACGAGCTCGGTCGACTCAACGCCCTTGTAGCCCATCTTCTTGATCTTGGGCGGCACGTTGAGGCCCTTGAAGTCACCCTCGCCGATTTCCTCCCAGGGCTTCTTCTCGGTGATGAAGCAGGTCATGCCTTTGTAGGCCGGTTCGGCCTTGGGGTCGGTCTTCATCAGCACGAAGACGACGCTGGAGCCGAGCCCGTTGGTGACCCACATCTTCTGGCCGTTGAGCTCCCAGTTGCCGTCCTCGCCCTTCTTGGCGGTCGCCTTGATGCCCTGCACGTCGGAGCCGACCTCGGGCTCCGAGAGGGAGAAGGCGGCGCGGATCTCGCCCGTCGCCATCTTCGGCAGGAAGTACTCCTTCTGCTCGTCGGTGCCGAACTTCATCAGCAGGTAGGAGCCGATGAAGTGGGTGTTGACGACGCCGGAGATCGAGATCCAGCCGCGCGAGAGC
>Ga0070682_100000100_pt1 | contig 77054 bp, 87 predicted proteins | sample KBSC63LmetaG_FD_64668 | JGI IMG/M metagenome (GOLD analysis project Ga0070682, IMG submission 64668) | Corn rhizosphere microbial communities from Kellogg Biological Station, Michigan, USA - KBS C6-3L metaG | ecosystem: Host-associated > Plants > Roots > Rhizosphere | place: USA: Michigan...
GTCGGGATCGTCGTGTTGCGCTCGATCAGCTTCGTCATCACGCCGCCTTTGGTCTCGATCCCCAGCGTCAGCGGGGTGACGTCGAGCAGCAGCACGTCCTTGACGTCGCCGGCCAGCACGCCGGCCTGGATCGCGGCGCCGACCGCGACGACCTCGTCCGGGTTGACGCCCTGGTGCGGCTCCTTGCCCGTCAGCTCTTTGACCTTGTCGCGCACCGCCGGCATCCGGGTCATGCCGCCGACCAGGACGACGTGGTCGACCTCGGTGTCGGCGTCTTTCAGCGCCTGTTTGACCGGCCCGACGACGCGGTCGAGCAGATCGCTCGTCAGCTCGTTCAGCTTGGAGCGACTCAGCTTCAGGTCGAGGTGCTTCGGCTGTCCCTCGACCGCGGTGATGAAGGGCAGGTTGATCTGCGTCTCCTGGGTCGAGGAGAGCTCGATCTTCGCCTTCTCCGCGGCCTCGTAGAGGCGCTGCAGCGAGTTCTTGTCCTGGGAGAGATCGACGCCCTGGTCGCGTTTGAACTCCGCCACCAGCCACTCGACGATCGCTTTGTCCCAGTTGTCGCCGCCGAGGTGGTTGTCGCCGGCGGTCGCCTTCACCTCGAAGACGCCATCGCCGATTTCCAGCACCGAGACGTCGAAGGTGCCGCCACCGAGGTCGAAGACGAGGATCGCGTGGTCGGAATCCTCTTTGTCGAGCCCGTAGGCGAGCGAGGCCGCGGTCGGCTCGTTGATGATCCGCTTGACCTCGAGCCCGGCGATCTTGCCGGCGTCCTTAGTTGCCTGGCGCTGGTCGTCGTTGAAGTAGGCGGGGACGGTGATCACGGCGCTGTCGACCGGTTCGCCCAGCTTCGCTTCGGCGTCAGTCTTCAGCTTCTGCAGGATCATCGCGCTGATCTCCGGCGGGCTGTACTGCTTGCCGCGCGCCTCGACGCGGACGTCTCCGTTGGGGCCGGCGACGACCTCGTAGGGGACGATCGTCTCCTCCTCTTTGACTTCCGCCTCCTTGCGGCCCATGAACCGCTTGATCGAGAAGATCGTGTTCTCCGGGTTCATCACCGCCTGCCGTTTGGCGACGGTGCCGACGAGGCGCTCGCCGCTCTCGGTGAAGGCGACGACCGACGGGGTGGTGCGCCCGCCCTCCGCATTCTCCAGAACGGTGGGCTCGCCGCCCTCCATCACTGCGACACAGGAGTTAGTCGTGCCGAGGTCGATACCGATCGTCTTTGCCACTTTTCCGCTTACCTCCAGGGGTTTCGTTATTCAAGCTCTAAAAATCTAAGTGGCAGTGTGGCAGATCGTGTTTTCGATTTCAAGCGACTGCCTATAGTGATCAAGGGGAGGCGCCTCGACCAACCGGTCCCAGGGGAGGGACCACGGAAGAGGAGGAAGAACTTTGAGCACCGCACTCAACCGCCGGCTGCTGGTGGCGCTGATCGCCGCCGTCTCGGTCCTGGCGCTGCTGCTGCCCACCGCAGCGGCGGCAAAGCAAGTCGATCACAGCGACAACGGCAAAGGCAAGGTCGTCAGCGTGATGACCCGCAACCTCTATCTCGGCGCGGACCTGGCGCCGGCGATCGGCGCCCCGAGCCTGGAAGCGTTCGTCGCGGCCAACGGCAAAATCCTGCGCGACGTCACCGCCAACAGCTTCCCGACCCGGGCGAAAGGGCTGGCACACGAGATCCTCGCCGAGAAGCCCGACCTGGTCGGCCTGCAGGAGGTCGCCCTCTGGCGCACCGGCCCGCCCGACCTGACCCCGGTCATCACCGGCCAGCCCACGGCGACCACGGTCCGCTACGACTACCTGCAGGAACTGCTCGAACAACTGAACAAAGGCCCGGACCGCTACGAAGTCGTCGTCGTCCAGCCCGAGTTCGACCTCGAGGCGCCCGCCGACGAGAACGGCGTCGCCGGCGACGGCCCCAACCCGGCAATCGCCAACGCCGAGATCAACGGCCGCCTGACGATGCGCGACGTGATCCTCGCCCGCCGCGGCGCCGGCGTGGAGACGAAAAACCCGCAGTCGGGCAACTTCAAAACCCTGCTGCAGGTGCCGATCCTCGGCAAACCGCTGACGATCAAACGCGGCTGGACCGCCACCGACGCCCGCGTCCGCGGCAGCGGCTGGTTCCGCTTCGTCAACACCCACCTGGAGGCGTTCGACCCGGCGGTTCTGGTGCCGAGCATCCGCGCCCTGCAGGCCGCCGAGCTGGTGGCGCCGGGCGGCCCGGCGACGGGCAACCTGCCGGTGGTCCTCGTCGGCGACCTCAACTCCGACGACGACACCGTCTCACCGGGTGACCAGCAGGCCTACCGGGTGCTGCTGGAAGCGGGCCTGGTCGAGCGCAGCACCGACAACCCGCTCGGCTGCTGCCTCAACTCGAGCCTGCTCGCAGAAGGAGCCGGGGGCAGCGTCTCCGACTTCGACCACCAGGTCGACCACGTGATGACGAACGACCCGGCCGAGATCAAGCTGGAGCGCTCAGAGGTGACCGGGCTGCTGCCGGTCAACGGCTTCTGGGACTCCGACCACGCCGGGCTCTTCAGCGCCCTGCGGTTCCAGAATTAGTCAGCTCGAGGCCCCGATGCATGCGAGGGGGGCGGGAAACCGTCCCCCTCGTATCGCCTCTAGCCCTCGCCGGCGGTGTTGGCGACGAATTCGGCGACTTCCTTGGCCTGCTGCTTGTTCAGGATCCCGCCGGGCATGCGGCCGGGGGTGGCGCTGTTGACCCCGTTTTCGACCGCGTTGAGGACGCGGCCTTCGGTCGCTTTAACCGTGCTTTCCACCGTCTTCGGATCGCCTTCCGGCGGGCCCGAGGGGGCGAGAAGTTCGTCGAGGTTCGGGGCGTAGTTGCCGTCGGTCCCGGCCGAGTAGAGCGTGTGGCAGGTGCCGCAGTTGGTCTGGAAGAGCGACTGGCCGCTCTTCAGGTTGGAGGCGACCTTTTGGTCGCCGGTTTCGGCGTCCCCCTTGGAGCGGAAGGCCAGCCAGGGAATGACCACCGCGAGGACGACGACGAGGATCCCGAACCAGATGAAGGTGCGCTTGCTCATTCAGCGGCGCGCATACTACTGGCGCCCGTCCCCGCGCGGTTCTCCCGATACCAGGGGCACATCCGCCGCAGCGCGCACTCGCCGCAGCGCGGTTTGGGGCGGCAGACGGCGCGGCCGTGCCGGATCAGGTTCATGTGCAGCTCGTAGGCGTCCTCCGGCGGCACGATCGCCAGCATCTCGTCGTGGGCCTTCTCGAAGGAGGCCTTGGCCGGGAAGAGGCCGAGCCGGCCGCCGACGCGGTGGACGTGGACGTCGACCGGGATCTCCGGGATCCCCCAGGTGAAGATCAGCACGCAGGCGGCGGTTTTGCGGCCGACGCCGGGCAGGTCGAGCAGGAACTCGAGCGACTCCTCGCGCGTCGCCGTCTCGGTCCAGTCGAGGTCCGGCGGGTCGCCGAGCCGTTCGAGGATCGCCTGGATCCGCGGCGCCTTCTGCCTCCCCAGCCCGCCGGGCCGGATCGCCTCCTCGACCTCGTCGACCGGCGCGTCCCGCACCTCCTCCCAGGTCGGAAAGCGCTCCCGCAGCGCCGCGAAGGCTTTGTCGCGGTTGCGGTCGTTCGTGTGCTGCGACAGCACCGTCTTCACCAGCTCCGCGATCGGGTGCCCGTGCGGCTCGGCCTCCGGCACCCCGTACATCTCCCGCAACCGGTCCCGAATCGCCCGCACCCGCCGCTTGTCCGGCCGCTTCCAAGGCATTGAGGCGAACCCTATTCATCCCGCAACGAGGGCTCTCGGCGCCCTTCCGCCACCGTTCACAGCCGGGCTACAATTGTCGGTTCAGTGTCTCGCGCTGTTGCCGCCATAGGAGCCAGGCTGCCCAAGGGTTGGGGGGACCTCGGGCGCCAGATCGGCATCCTCGTCGGCGTCGATTTGATCTACGAGCTCGGGCGGGGGATCGCCGACTCGAGCAAAGCCGACGCGATGGCCCACGGGGCCCAGGTAATCAACTGGGAGCAGTCGACGCACACCTTCTTCGAGCCGAGCCTGCAGAGCTTCTTCCTGCCCGCCCATTGGCTGATCGACGTCGCCAACCAGCTCTACCTCAACGCCCAGTTCTCGATCGCGCTCGGCTTCCTGGTCTGGCTCTACCTCTTCCGCAACGAGTCCTATTACTTCGTGCGCAACATGTTCGTGGTCTCGATGTGCCTGGCGTTGATCGGCTACATCGGCTACCCGACGGCGCCGCCGCGGATGTTCCCCGAGCACGGCTTCGTCGACACGATCACCGACTTCTCCAACGTCAACCACGACTCGACCCTGGCAAAGGTCTTCATCAACCCGTATGCCGCCGTGCCGAGCATGCACTGCGCCTTCGCGATGATGATCGGCGCCACCGGGGTGATGGTCTGCCGCCACTGGTGGTCGAAAGCCCTGTGGGCCTTCTGGCCGATCCTGATCACCTGGGTCGTGATCGTCACCGCCAACCACTACTGGGTCGACGCCGCCCTCGGCTGGATCGTCGCCCTCAGCGCCTTCGCGATCGCCCACGGCGCTCTCGCCCGCGCCCGGCCGGAAGCCTGGGGCTGGCGCAGCCCCGCCCCGCGCGAGGCCGAGGCGTAATAGCCTCACGCCCTGATGGGACCTTCGGCGCCGCCCCGGCGCAGCAGTCGCGCTGGCGCCCGCAACGGGCAGGAGCTGCGTGCCTACGCGCGCGACCGGCTGATCGAGTCGCGGCTGACCCCGAACGCGATCTCGATGGTCGGCCTGCTCGGCAACCTGATCGCCGCCGCGCTTGTCACCCAGCGCCTTTTCTTCCTCGCCGGCGTCGCCTTCGTCCTCGGCTCGGTCATGGACACGCTCGACGGCCGCTACTCGCGGATGTCGGGCAAGGGGTCGCTCTTCGGCGCCTTCCTCGACTCGACCCTGGACCGGATCGAGGAGGGGATCGTGCTCGCCGCGGTCGCCGGCTACTTCGCCGCCGAAGGGCGCGACTTCGCCGCGGCGATGTGCGTGGTCGCCGTGCTCGGCTCGCTGATGGTCTCCTACACCCGCGCCCGTGCCGAGGCGCTCGGGGTCGAATGCAAGGTCGGAATCGCGACGCGACCGGTCCGCGTGGTGATACTTTCGATCGGCCTGATCTTCGCCAAGGGCGCTGGCATCGGCGATTTCGAACTGCTGGCACCGGCGGTCTATGCGATCGCCGCCTTGACGATATTCACCACCTTCCAGCGGGTATGGCATGTGAGAAACGAGCTTTCCGGCGAGGTCCCCGGCGTCAAGAACGACGACGGTGGCGACGCTGGGGACGTGTAACCAGCGAAGCCACCCGGTGTCTTCAGCCACCCAGCGCAATCCAGGAGGACTTCCGAATCAATGAGTGAGAGCAACGGAGCCAACGGCCACAGCAACGGCGCCGGCCGCACGGACGAGAAAGTCCGCGTCGCGATCGTCGGTGTCGGCAACTGCGCCAACAGCTTCATCCAGGGCATCCAGTACTACAAGGACGCCGATCCGGCCGACGAAGTGCCGGGCCTGATGCACGTCGAACTCGGCGGCTACCACGTCCGCGACGTCGAGTTCGTCGCCGCCTTCGACATCGACGCCGAGAAGGTCGGCAAAGACCTCTCCGAGGCGATCTGGTCGGGGCAGAACGACACGATCAAGTTCGCCGACGTGCCGAGCCTCGGGGTCAAGGTCGAGCGCGGGATGACCCACGACGGCCTCGGCAAGTACCTGAAAGAGAAGATCACCAAAGCGCCTGGCGAAACCGCGGACGTCGTCGGCATCCTCAAAGAGACCAAGGCCGACGTCCTTGTCTGTTACCTGCCGGTCGGCTCCGAGGACGCGACCAAGTGGTACGTCGAGCAGGCGCTGAAGGCAGGCGTCGGCTTCGTCAACTGCCTGCCGGTCTTCATCGCCCGCGAGGACTATTGGGACAAGCGCTTCCAGGAGGCCGGGCTGCCGATCATCGGTGACGACATCAAGAGCCAGGTCGGGGCGACGATCGTCCACCGCTCGCTGGCGCGCCTCTTCCACGACCGCGGCGTGCGGCTGGAGCGGACCAGCCAGCTCAACGTCGGCGGCAACATGGACTTCTACAACATGCTCGAGCGCGAGCGGCTGGACTCGAAGAAGATCTCGAAGACCAACGCGGTCACCTCGATCATGGGGCACGAGCTGCCGCCCGAGAACGTCCACGTCGGGCCGTCGGACTACGTGCCGTGGCTGACCGACCGCAAGTGGGCGCACATCCGGCTCGAGGGCAAAGCCTTCGGCGACGTGCCGCTGACCGCCGAGCTGAAGCTCGAGGTCTGGGACTCGCCGAACTCGGCCGGCGTCGTCATCGACGCGGTGCGGCTGATCAAGCTGGCGCTCAACAACGGCATCGCCGGCCAGCTCGACGGGCCGTCCAGCTACCTGATGAAGAGCCCGCACTCCCAGCGTCCTGACGACGAGGCTCGCGAACAGACCGAGCAGTTCATCCTCGAGAACGCCCGTGGCAAGGGCAGCCTTCCGGGCGCTCCGGCGGAGACGCCGAGCACCACGTCGACCTGACGAACTAAGCCTGGGAACACTGAGACCGTGAGAACCCGCCTATTTGGCGGGTTCTCACGGTCTCGCGTTTCATGGCTCTTATGCTGCCCCTGTGACCCCCGAGCCACTCTCGATCGCCCAGGTCTTCCCGGTCCGCCGGGGGCGGCCCGGCGTGGCGGCGCGGTTCGCGAACGCCGTCTCCGACGAGCTCGAGCGGCGTGGGCACGAGGTGCTGCGGGTCTCGACCGGGGACCCGGTCAAACGGCTGCTGAAAGGGCGCGACCTCGACGTCGTCCACGTCCACGACCCGTTCGCCCCGAGCGCCGCCTCGGCGGCGTTGCGCCACTCCTTCTCGCTCAACGTCGCCACCTTCCACGAGCCGCGAGAGCGGGTGCTGGCGACCCAGGTGGCGCGGCCGCTGGTCGAGATCTTCTTCGGCCGGATCGATGCGCGGACGGTGACGCGGCCGCAGACGGCGGAGCTGCTGGAGCGCTACTTCCCGGCCGGTTACGAGGTGCTGGGGAAAGGTGCGGCCGGGGGCGAGGGGGACTGGACCGCGATCGCCGACGAGCTGGAAGCGATCTACCGGCGGCTGCTGGCGCGGCGGCACCCCGAGGGCGGCGACCCGGAGCTGCGCGAGCGGATCTCGCGGCGGCCGCTGATCGAGGTCGACCTGCACATGCACACCGACCACTCCGGCGACTGTGCGACGCCGGTCGACACTCTGATCCAGACCGCCCGCGCCCGCGGCCTGGGGGCGATCGCGATCACCGACCACAACGAGGTCTCCGGCGCCCTGGAGGCGCGCAAGCTGGCCGAAGAGCTGGGCGACATCAAGGTGATCGTCGCCGAGGAGGTGAAGACCGCCGAGCAGGGTGAGGTGATCGGGCTCTTCCTCGAGGAGAAGATCCCCAAGGGGCTGACGATGGCGGAGACGATCGCCGAGATCCGCCGCCAGGGCGGGCTCGTCTACGTGCCGCACCCGTTCGACCGCTTCCACTCGGTGCCCGACTACGAGCACCTGCTCGACGTCGTCGAGGAGATCGACATCCTCGAGGTCTTCAACCCGCGGGTGGCGCTGACCTCGTTCAACGAAGAGGCGGTGCGGTTCGCGGCCAAGTACCGGATCGTCTCCGGCGCCGGCTCCGACAGCCACGTAGCCCAGGGGCTCGGCAGCGTGCGGCAGCGGATCCACGACTTCGACGGTCCGGCCGAGTTCCTCGAGGCGATGCGGGACGCCGACATCACCCGCAAGCACAAGAACCTGGTCTACGTGCAGACGTTGAAGTTCCTGCAGACGACCGGGCGGCCGAAGGCGCCGAAACGGCGGGTACCGGATGCGAAGCCGGTGCGGGGCGGGCTGCCGCGCCAGGGTCGCAAAGCTCGCCGGACGAGCAAGTCCTGATGCAGACGGACCGCCGCAAAGGAGCCGCGGCGGCCTCGTCAAAGAGTGCCCCGATGCGCAGCATCGACGACGAGATCCGAGAGAAGTACCTGGAACGGGCGATCCGCGAGCTCAACCAGATGAACCGCGAGGTGCATGACTGTCAGCACTGCCCGCGCGGCAAGCTGATGCCGGTGCTCGGCTCCGGCCACCCGCAGGCTGACGTCTTCATGCTCAAGCAGGCGCCGTTGGCCTCGGAGATCGAGGAGGGGGTCGCCTTCTACGGTCGTTCCGGCAACGCGCTGATGAAAAGCTTCAAACGGCTCGGCATCGACCCGCTCGTCGTCTACGGCACCCTCTGCGTCAAGTGCCCGATCCCAGAGCCCGACCTCGCCGCCGGCGAGTGCATCGGCCGGCTGGTCGAGGAGTTGGCGATCGTGCAGCCGAAGATCGTCGTCGTCATGGGTGATCCCGCCCTGCGCATCCTCAACTCCCTCGGCATCCCTCTCTCCCGCGAGGTCGAGCCCCGCGAGGGCGAGATCCAGCCCTTCACCCCCACCATCGACGCCCTCTACACCCCCGACATCGACATGGCGCTGGACGAAGAGGGCGCCAAGCAGCGCTTCTGGCGCGCCTTCAAGGCGCTTGGCGTCTGGTACGACGACCTGCCGCCGTACTGAAAATAGCCTAAACTTCTTTGTTTATTCAGCTTTCGAGCTAAGAGCCGGCAGGACTTAGCTGGCGCGTTTGCGCCAAGGCAAAGGAGGTAGTCATGAAGGACCTCAAGGTTTTCGGCCTTGCCGCGATGGCGGCAATGGCCCTGATGGCGTTCGCGGCCGGCTCGGCTTCCGCGACCGCCATCTACAGCGGCAGCACCAAACTGGGCTCCGGTTCGGCCGGCGACTTCAGCATCCCGTCCGGGAAATCGGTCGTCCTGGTCAACACAACCAGTGAAGAACTCGACAAATGCTCGACCTCGACAGTCAAAGGCAAACTGAGCAGCGCAGCCACAGGCTCGATCGAAGCACTGACCTGGGAAAACTGCACCTTCCCGACCAAAACCATCACCCTTGGCAAACTGGAAGTCACCGGGGGCACCGGCACAGTTGGCACGGTCAAAGCCGATGCCACTATCGAAGTCACAATGAACACCGTTTTCTTCGGAAGCTGCATCTACGGAGTTACAGCCGGCGAAACGGTAGGCACCGTCAGCGGGAACCCGGCTACGTTCACCGCTAGCGCCGTAGTCGAGAAGTTCAGTGGCAGCGCCTTGGCCTGCCCGTCGACCGGCAAACTTACGGGTACCTACAACTCGACAGAACCGGCGAACGCGCATGTCGAGACTGAATAGCAGTACCTAGGAGTGCAGTGCTGCGGCCGTCCACCGGGTGGCCGCAGTCCCAAATGAGCGCAAGAATCTAATTGGCGTTGCGCCAGGACAAAGGAGATTGACTATGCGGTACCTCGAGAAGTTTGGCCTCGCCGCGATGGCGGCCATGGCCCTGATGGCGTTCGCGGCCAGCTCGGCTTCCGCGACCGCCATCTACAGTGGCGAAAGCAAATTGGGCGCGGGCTCGATCGGGGATTTCAGCATCCCATCCGGCGGCTCGGCTCTCTTGGTCGATACAGAAAACGAAACGCTCGACACATGTACGGCCTCGACAATCCAGGGCAAACTCACCAGCGCAAGCACAGGGACCATGGAAGAACTGACCTGGAAAAACTGCACCTTCCCGACGACGACCATCACCAAAGGAAAGCTTGAAGTCGTCTGGACTGGTGGCACAGAAGGCGAAGCCATAGTTGATGCCGAAATAGGAGTGACAATCAACACCGTCTTCTTCGGCAGCTGCATCTATGGGATGACGAGCGGCACCAAAATGGGCACGATTACAACTTTCAGCAGCGGTGCGGCTACGTTGCATAGCAACGCCGTGGCAAAAAAGTTCTCTGGCAGCAATGTTGCCTGCCCGGAAACTTCAAAATTCACCGGGACATACACCACGACAGAACCGACGAATCTGCGGGTCGAGAAAGAATAGATCCGGGTTCGGCAACCGCCACTCCTATGGGGATTCGGAGCTTGAGCTAGGCGGTTGGAGCGGTGGCCCCGGCGAGGGCGGCCTCCTCGCCGGGGCGAGGCCGCCCTCGCCGAGGGCCCGAAAGGACCTTCGTAGGCAGCGATGCCGGCTTGGCGGGCGGCGGCAGCCGCGGCGCCGGCCCCACCATCGACATATCCCGGTTGGTAAATGACACAAACTTCTTTGTTTATTCGGGCCATCCTGATAGGACGCATACACAGGAACTCGACTGGCGCAAAGCGCCAGAGCAAAGGAGATCGCATGAAGGACCTCATCAAGACTCTCGGCCTCGCCGCTGTGGCGGCGACGGCCCTGATGGTGTTTGCGGCCAGTTCGGCCTCGGCGACCGCCCTCTACAGCGGCAGCACCAAACTGGGAGAAGGCGCATCTACAGATTTCAGTATCCCGTCAGGAGGCTCGGTCAACCTGACCGACACAGAAGGTGAATCACTCGATACATGTACGGCGTCGACAGTCAAGGGCATACTCGCCGCCAACGGCATTACAGGTGCAGTCGAAACGTTGACCTGGGGTGGCTGCACGTTCCCGACCTCAACCATCATCAAAGGAAAGCTCCTATCTGAATGGACCCAGAACACAGAAGGCACCCACATATCCGACGCTGAAATCGCAGTGACAGTGAACACTGTGTTCTTCGGAAGCTGTATTTATGGCGTGACCAGTGGTAAAAACATGGGCACCCTTACAACCTTTAGCAGCGGTGCAGCCATCTTCCATCTGAACTCTGTGGTGGTCAAGTTCACCGGCAGTAATATTGCCTGCCCGGAAACCGCTAAATTGACGGGAACATACATTGGTACAGAACCGGGCAACCTAAGAATTGAGAAAGAATAGGATCTTCCTGAGCAGCAACTGAACAGAATGTCCTGCGGCCGTCCTTCGGGGCGGCCGCATCAATTCTGTGGGATGGTAGAAGGACTCCTTCTTGCCCAAAGGCGCCTCGCGCCGTTACGGGACGATGTCGAATTCGGCGTGGAGCTTTGGCCGCCGCTGCCGCCGCTGGAGGGGCCAGGAGATCACGGCTTCTTGTGAGAGCCGGTACTTGGCCGGAGGCATCGTGGCCGGGATCGGGAAGACGGTGCAGTGGCCGCTGGTCGTCCCTGGCCCGACGAAGTAGAGGTGTCGGAGCTGAGCCCCAGGCGGCTGTGGACCGTCGGCCTGATCACGCGGTAGTAGTTGCCGAACTCAGCCAGCTTGCGGCCGGAGGGGGAGCGGATCACGATCGTCGTTCGATAGGCCGCCGGCTTGCCGGGCAGGGCGAAGTTGGGTTCCGTGATCACGGCGGGGGCAAGTTCACCGAGGCGGAGGTGGCGTTGTTCGATTCGCTGGACGACCTCTCTGAGCCAGTTGACCCGCGAGAGCGCCATCGTGATGTCGAACTTCGGATTGGTTTCCCAGTTGAGCTGGTAACCGGTTCTGCCGCCGGAGACAGCCAGCGGCGGGCCGGAGGCGGCAACCTCGAGGCCGCGGACGTGAAAGGCCTTGCCGGTCCTTCGAAAGGGCGGTTCGCGCAGCTTGGGCATTCGCTTCAGCGGTGCCAGGTAGTCGTGCAGCGTGTGGCCTTCGCAGAACGGCGGTTCGGCCGCGGCGGTCGCCGAGCCGGGGAGGACGAGCGCGGATACGAATAGGGCGAGCAGCGCGAGCAGCCCGCTCGGTCGTCCCGATCCCTTCCCTATCAGCGACATATGGAGCATCGTAGCCGCGGGGGTGTCGCGGTCCGCTGTCGATCCCCGGCTTCGACCTTATCCCGGGTTCCGGTGACGAAATTCCGGGCCATTCAGCTGAAGTGCATCCACGAAAGCGCCAAGCAGCGCCTCTGGCGCGCCTGCCACGACATTTGGCCTTTGCCGTTGATTTTGGGTTGAACTATCTTTATTATTCTGCCTTCAGCCGCTGTGGTCGGAGCAGTAGGGCCTTAGCGCCGCGCAAAGGAGATCATCATGGGGAGCATCAAGAATTTTCTTCTCGCCGCTTCGCTGGCGGCCTTAATGGCATTTGTCGCAGCCAGCTCAGCATCAGCGACCACCCTGTACAGCGGCAGTACTGAACTGGGTGCCGGTACGACCATCGACTTCAGCATCCCGTCGGGGAAATCGGCCGTTCTGGTTGACACAACCGGTGAATCACTCGATACCTGTACGACGTCGACAGTCAGAGGCACGCTTAGCAGCGGGGCCACAGGCAGCGGCGAAACCTTGACCTGGGGTAGCTGCACCTTTCCGACGTCGACGGTCACCGGCAGTAGCCTCGAAGTCATCTCCACTGGCGGCACAAATGGTGAAGTCAAGGCTGATGGAACTGTCGAAGTGACAATAAACACCGTATTTTTTGGCAGCTGTATCTACGGTGTTACAAACGGCACCAAAATCGGCACGCTTGCGGGCAACCCGGCAACCTACACTGCAAATGCCGTTACTGAGAAGTTCAGTGGCAGCAGCCTCGCTTGCCCGTCGACGGCTAAATTCACGGGAACCTATAACAGCACAGAACCGTTTAGTTTCCACGTTGAGCCCTAAGCTGGTCTAGCGAACGCTAACAAGCTGCAGGCAAAGCCGTCTCTTATCTTTCCAGCACGTTCGAGACCGGAACTCTCGAGGGTTATCTCTACTTGTCTCGAACGCCCCCCTTGCTCGCGTCCAACGGTTTTAGGCCCAACAAATCGAGCTTTTCTTTCGCGGGTGGAGCCTGGATCAGGCGGTTTGGGCGGCGGCCTCGGCGAGGGCGGTCATCGGATCGACCTTTGCTGAGGCCAGGCCGCGGACGACGATGGTGTCCAGGGGGCCTTCGTAGGCGCTGAGGGCGGCCTGGGCGGCGGTGGAGTTGGGGGCGGCCACGCCGACGGTGCCCTCGGGCTCGGCGAGGCGGTCGAAGTGGTCGCGGTAGCCCTTGTGGAGGTCGCGGTAGAAGGACTCCTCCTTGGCCAGGCGGTCGGCGGCGTCGGGGCCGACGGCGGTGCGGACGTAGCCGAAGACTTGGGGGGTGTCGCGGTTGGCTGACTGGGCGCCGGCTTCGACCTTCTTTCTTGCGCCGGTGGCGAAGTCGGGGGTCATCCAGTTGAAGAAGACGCCGTCGTAGGAGCTGCCCGCGAGTTCGCACATCTTCGGGCCCATCGCCGCCAGGACGAGTTTCACGTCGGGCAGCAGCTCGCGCAGTTCCGGCAGCGCTTCGCGCATCTTCGTCAGCGGCTTCTTGGTGAAGCCGGCGCCGACTCCCAGCCAGAGCTTTGAGGTGTCGATATCGAACTCTTTGACGTCGGCGGCGATCTGTTCGGGCGGGGTGCGGTCCAGGGCGATCACGGCGACGCCGAGGTCTACGCCTGGCGCTGCGGCGGCGAACTCGGCCAGCGTGCCCAGACCTTTCGCGCCCGGGTGGTCGTTCGACCACATCGACTCGTACCCCAGCTCGACGCAGCGAGCTGCCAGCGGCCGCGCCACCTCTGGGTCCAGCCCCGCTGCGACTCCGAATGCCCTACCCATCGTCAGGAGGAGCTACCCGCCTCGACCCGCTCGAAAAGCGCGACGCACTCGATGTGCGGGGTCTGGGGGAACATGTCGACCGGCCTCACGCGCCGCAGCCTATAGCCGGCCTCTCCGAGCTGGGCGGCGTTGGGCGCCAGCGTGGTCGGGTTGCAGGAGACATAGACGATCCTCTTCGCCTCGCACTCGATCAGCCGTCGGACGATCTTCTGCGAGAGGCCCGCCCGCGGCGGGTCGACGACGACGACATCGGGCTTTCCCGCCTTCTCGACCAGCGGCCGCACGCCGGTGCGCGCGTTCGCCGCCATGAAGTGGGCGTTCTCGATGCCGTTGGCGCGGGCGTTGCGCTCGGCGTCGGCGATCGCCTCGGGGACGATCTCCAGCCCCCAGACCTCGTGGGCCGCCCGCGCCATCGTCAGGCCGATCGTGCCGATGCCGCAGAAGAGGTCGAAGACCCGCTCGCTGCCGCTGAGCCCGGCGAGCTCGCCCGCCACCGCGTAGAGGCGCTCGGCCATCTCAGTGTTGGTCTGGAAGAAGGCGCCGTGCGACATCTCCAGCTCGAGGCCGCAGAGCTCCTCGCGCAGCCGCTCCTCGCCGAGGACGCCGGTCGGGCCGTCGGTGCTGCCGGCGTCGTCCTCGACCATCGTGTGGAGGTCGACCGGTGGTCGCGGGAAGCGCGCCTCGGTCGTCACCAGCCGGGTCTGCACCTGGCCGGTGCGCCGCCCCTCGCGCACCGCGAGGTTGCGCAGGACGCCGCGGCGGGCGCGCCCGTCCCAGGCGGGCACCGCTTCGGCCCGCGCCCACTCGCGCACCGCGTTGCGAGCCTCGTTCCCCTGCTCGGAGGCGAGGTGGCAATCGTCGACGTCGACGATCAGGTCCCAGCGGCCGCGGGCGTGGAACCCCAGCGTCAGCTCGCCATCCTCTTCGCCGAAGGAGTACTCGAGCTTGTTGCGGTAGCGCCACTGCTCCACCGCCGGCACGATCTCTTCCAGCTCAAAGCCCTCGAGGCCGCCGATCCGGCCCAGCGCTTCTGCCACCTGCTCCTGCTTGTGGTGCAGTTGCTGCTCGTAGGGGAGGCCCTGCCAGGGCGCGCCAGGGCAGGGCTCGCCGCCGTGGGCGCAGCGGTCGGGCAGGCGGTCGGGCGAGGAGCGGAGCAGCTCGACCGTCCGTGCCTCGGCGAAGCGCTTCTTGCCCTTCGTCACCTCGGCGCGGACGCGGTCCCCGGGCAGCGCCCCGGCGACGAAGACGACGAAGCCGTCGGCCCGAGCGACCCCCCGCCCGCCGAAGGCGAGGGAGTCGATCTCGAGCTCGATCTGCTCTCCGCGGCGCGGAGCCAGGGCCGCCCCCTTTATGCCGGCGGCCCCCTCCACCTACGGCAGCGCTTTGCGCGCCTGTTTCGCCAGGCGTTCTAGTTCTTTGATCAGCGCGTCGCGCTGTTTTTTGCCTTTTTTGACCAGCTCGCCGAGCAGTTTCTCGGCGTCGCTGCGGGTCATGCGGCCGCGTTTGACGGCGTCGTCGACGACGTCCTGGATGCGGTCGCGGCTCAGGGTCACGCTCTGCTCGAGGCTCTCGCGGAACTGCGCGACGCTCTTGTCGAGCCCGCTCGTCGCTTTGCTGGAAGCTTTGCCTTTCGCTTTTTTGGCGGAGGTTTTGGCGCGTTTTTTCGAGGTCGCTTTTTTAGAAGCTTTCGCTGCTTTTTTAGGCGCCGCTTTGGCTTTGCCTTTGGCTTTCGATTTCGTCGATTTTTTGGCTTTCGACGATTTCGATTTCGCCCCGGCTTTCGCTTTCGCTTTTTTGCTTTTCGATTTGCCGGCCGCTTTTTTGTCCGCCATCTAGGTGTGCCTCCGTAGTAGTTGACCCGCGGGTGGGTCCCGACTATCTCAGTTCCGCAGGAGGCTTGGCTCGGCGGCAGCGAAAGTTGCCTGCACGGGTGCATGGTCGGAGAGGCGCAGCGCCCGTCCCTCGACGGGCAGCTCGCGTTTCTCCGGTGGCCACTTCGTCGGCGGGTCGACCAGCTCGAGCCCGCGGCACATGACGTGGTCGATCGCGTCGGGCGCGGTCGGCGGGGAAAGCCCGAACTCCTCGCGGAGGCGCTCGAAGACGCGCGGCTGCTCCCCCGGGCGGAGGTTGAGGTCGCCGCCGAAAACGAGCGGGCGCCCGCCGGCCCATTCGTCGGCCGCCCGCGCCGCCTGCAGCACGTCCTCTTCCGCCAGTTGCGGCCAGTCGTTGGTCGCGTGCAGGTTGGCGACGCAGACGCCGGAGGCGGTGGCGACGAAGGCCATCGACCGCCGCTCCGGCTCGCCCTCGTGGATCGCGATCTCGCGCCGCTCGGCGATCCCACCGAGCTTTCCCGGCACTCGCACCAGGGTCAGGTTGGAGCCGCCCTCGCCGGAGGCCATCAGGTCGGGGTTCTGCCGGGCGAGCAGCGCCCGCAGCGCCCCGAGCGAGTTGCGCGAGGTGAGCGCCCGGTGCCACTCCGCCCCGCAGGCCCGCGCCAGCGGCTCGGCGAAGCGCGGCGGGCACTCCTGCAGCAGCGCCACGTCCCACTGCGCGCCCGACAGCAGTTGCGCGAACTCCGCGGTGAGGTCGCGGTTGACCTGGACGTGGGTCTCGTTGCGCTCGTCGAAGCGCAGCAGCCGCGAGCGCCAGGTCCGCAGCGCCGGGTCGGGCGGGTGGTCGCGGCCGTGGAAGAGGTTCCAGGCGAGTGCCGTGAACTCCATCGCGGCGTAGTATCCGGCAGCTTGTTGATCGCGAAGCGAAGCGGAGCGCACCCTTGATGAATTTCCTCACCGGCGAAGAGCTCGGCGCCTTCGAGTTAGGCAAGCTGCTCGATCGCGCGGCCGAGCTGAAAGCGGGGCGCCGCGATGGTGTCGGCCGCGACTCGCTCGCCGGCCGCAGCGTCGCCCTCTTCTTCGAACGGCCCTCGACCCGGACGCGGATCTCCTTCGACGTCGGCGTCGCCGAGCTCGGCGGCCACGGGGTTCCCCTGCGCGGCGACGAACTGCAGCTGACGCGCGGCGAGTCGGTCGGTGACACCGCCCGGGTGCTCTCGCGCTACGTCGACGCGATCGTGATCCGCTCCGGCTCCCACGAGATCGTCGAAGGGCTGGCCGAGGCGGCCGAGGTGCCGGTGGTCAACGGCCTCACCCCGCTCCACCATCCCTGCCAGGCGCTCGCCGACCTGCTGACGATGCGCGAGCGCTTCGGCGACCTCGACGGGCTTCGCCTCGCCTACGTCGGCGACGGCAACAACGTGGCGCGGTCGCTGGCGATCGTCGGCGAGCTGGCGGGCGTCGAAGTCGTGGTCGCGGCGCCGCCGGGCTACCAGCTCGAGGAGGGGCACGGGGCGAAGCTGACCGACGACCCGCGCGCCGCCGCGGCCGGCGCCGACGCCCTCTACACCGACGTCTGGATCAGCATGGGCGACGAGGCCGAAGCGCAGCGCCGGCTCGGCGACCTCGGTCCCTACCAGCTCGACGCCGACCTGCTCGCCGCCGCCAAGGACCGAGCGATCGTCCTCCACTGCCTGCCCGCCCACCCGGGGCAGGAGATCACCGCCGAGGCCCTCTACGGCGATAGCTCCGCGGTCTGGGACCAGGCCGAGAACCGCCTGCACGCGCAGAAGGCGCTGCTGGAGACGCTGCTCACCGAGTAGGCGCCCTGCTCATGTATCCCGAGATCCATATCGGCCCGGTGACGCTGCAGACCTTCGGCCTGATGTTCGCGCTTGCCTTCCTCGCCGCCGGGGCGCTGATCTGGAAGCGGCTGGGGGAGATCGGCAAGCCGGTCGACTGGGCGTACGAGATGGGGTTCGCGGCGCTGGTCGGCGGCGTGGTCGGCTCGCGCGTCTACTTCCTCGTCCAGAACTACGACCAGGTCAAGAACGACCTGATCGGCAACCTCTTCTCCGGCTCGGGCCTGGTCTGGTACGGCGGCGCGATCGGCGGCGCCCTCGCCGTTTTCCTCTGGGCCTGGTACCGCGGCTTCCTCGGCCTGGCGCTGCTCGACCTGGCGGCGCCGGCGCTGGCGCTCGGCTACGCGATCGGCCGCTGCGGCTGCCAGCTCTCCGGCGACGGCGACTACGGCAAGGCCTGGAACGGGCCCTGGGCGATGGCCTACCCGGACGGGACGGTGCCGACCGACAAGACCGTCCACCCGACGCCGGTCTACGAGACCCTGGCGATGGGGCTGGGCGCCTGGATCCTCTGGCAGCTGCGCGACCGGGTGCGGGCGGGGGTGCTGTTCGCGATCTACCTCATCTACGCGGGGGCGGAGCGCTTCCTGGTCGAGTTCCTGCGCCGCAACAGCGACGCCGCCCTGGGCCTGACCGCCGCCCAACTGGAGAGCCTGGGGATGATGGTGGCCGGGATGGTCTGGATCGCTATCGTGATCCGCCGCCACGGAGGCATCTGGCGCTCCGCGGCGAACGAGGCAGTCGGAGCTACTGCGTAGTTCCTTTTATCGGCCCTGGAACCAGCTCATCGGTGCTATCTTGCGCAAAATCTTTGGAGCGGTTCTATGGGGAAGGATGCGGGATTCATGGCGGCAATTGACGTGAAAAGCGAGGGGCCTTCGGCCCGCACCGTGGGTGCGATTCTGGACGACGCGGCTGAGCGGATCGCCGCCGCCGGCGTCGAGGACGCGCGCACCGAGGCCGAAATCCTGGTTGCCGACGCGCTTGGCGTCGGGCCCAGCGAGCTCTCGGTCGAGAGCGCCGGCGAGGTCGGCGACGAGGCCGCCGTGAAGATCGAGCGCAACGTCCAGCGCCGGGTCGAGCGTGAGCCGATGGCCTACATCCTCGGCCGCGCCCCCTTCCGCAGCCTCGAGATCTACGTCGACGAGCGCGTGCTCTGGCCGCGCCGGGAGACCGAGCTCCTGGTCGAGGTCGGGACGCAGCTGCCCGAGGGCGCCCGCGTCCACGAGGTCGGCACCGGCTCCGGCGCGATCGCGCTGGCGCTGATGTCGGAGCGGCCCGACCTGCGGATCACCGCCTCGGACCTCTCGGCGGAGGCGGTCGAAGCTGCGCGCGAGAACGCCGAGCGGCTCGGGCTCGACTTCGACGTCCGCGTCGCCACCGGGCTGCCGGACGACCTCGAGGACGTCGACCTGGTGATCGCCAACCTTCCCTACGTGACCGACGAGACCATCTTCGAGCGCTCGCCGGAGATCCAGAAGGAGCCGCGGGTCGCGGTGACCGGCGACTGCGGCGAGGACGGGCTCGGGGTGATCCGCGGCCTGATCGCCGAAACGCCGTCGGGCTGGAAGATGGCGATGGAGCACGACACCCATCACGGTTCGGCAATGCGCGAGCTGCTGCGCGACGCGACTACCCTTCAGGACTATGAGGGGAACGACCGGGTCACCGTCGGCTACGCGCCCTGAGTGCGGCGGAGCCGATGAGCGATAGCCCCGCCGCCGAGGAGGCGGTCAAGGCCGGCGACCGCTCGGTCGCGGTCTCGACCGAGGAGCAGCGCCGGGCCAAGGTCGAGCGGCTGCGCGAGGCGGGGATCGATCCCTACCCGCACTCGTTCCGCGACCGCACCCACGTCGAGGAGATCGAAGGCGAGCACGACCCGGCCGAGCTGGGGGAGGGCGAGCACGAGCAGTTCACCTACCGGGTGATGGGCCGGGTCACCGGCAAGCGCGGCCACGGCAAGACCGCCTTCCTCGACGTCCGCGACGTCACCGGCACGATCCAGGCCTACGCGCGCAAGGACGTGCTGGGCGAGGAGGCGTTCGAGCGGGTCGAGGAACTCGACATCGGCGACCTGGTCGGGGTGGTCGGGCCGCTGCACGTGACCAAGCGCGGGCAGCTGGCGATCGGCGTGCGCGAGTGCTTCCTGCTGGCGAAGGCGCTGAAAGACCCGCCCGACCTCTTCCACGGCATCTCCGACCCCGACACGCGCTACCGCCAGCGCGAACTCGACCTGATGGCGAACGCCGACTCGCGCGAGATCTTCAAGAAGCGCTCGCAGCTGACCCTGGGGATCCGCCAATACATGAACGCGCGGGGCTGGATCGAGCTGGAAACGCCGGTCCTGCAGCGGCTGACCGGGGGGGCGGCGGCGCGGCCGTTCGTCACCCACCACAACGCGCTCGACCGCGAGCTGTTCCTGCGCACGGCAACCGAGCTGTATCTGAAGCGGGCGATCGTCGGCGGCTTCGAGGACGTCTACGAGTTCGGCAAGTTCTTCCGCAACGAGGGGATGTCGCCCCAGCACAACCCTGAGTTCACGATGCTGGAGATGTTCGTGGGCGGCGCCGACTACAACGGCGTCATGGAGTTCATCGAGGGGCTGGTGTCGAGCGTCGTCGCAGAGGTGATGGGGACGACGAAGGTCGAGCGCGACGGGGTGGAGATCGACTTCGCCGCGCCCTGGCCGCGGGTGCGCCTGCGCGACGAGCTGCTGCGCGAGATCGGGCTCGACATCTACGAGGCGAGCCGGGACGAGCTGGCTGAGGCGGCGGGCGACGCCGTCGACGAGAACGACGACTGGGCCGGGGTGGTGGACACGCTGCAGGGCAAGTTCGTCGAGCCGAAGCTGATCCAGCCCACTTACATCATCGACCTGCCGATCGACATCTGGCCGCTGGTCAAGGTGCACCCGGAGAGCCCGCGCATCTGCGAGGCCTTCGACGGGATCGTCGCGGGGATGGAGATCGTCGGCGGCGGGACCGACCTTAACGACCCGGTAGAGCAGCGCGAGCGCTTCATCAAACAGCGCGAGCGTCAGGAGAGCGGGGCCGAGGCTGACCCGCATCCCAACGACGAAGAGTTCGTGCGCGCGCTCGAATACGGAATGCCGCCGGCGAGCGGCTGCGGCCTCGGCATCGACCGCCTGCTGATGATCATGACCGAGGCCAAGACCCTGCGGGACGTGATCATCTACCCGGCGATGCGTGAGGTGCCGGGCGGGGACTAGACGCCCATCGTATTAAATACTAAACCTTTGTTGACCATAAGCATCAGAGGTGCTACTCCCTCTTTGTAAACAGCCGGCGCCGGACGCGCTGGCTCAAGGGAGGCAATAGAGATGAAGTACCTGAAGATGCTCGGGCTTGCCGCTGTGGCGGCAATGGCCCTGATGGCGTTTGTCGGAGCCGGCACGGCCTCGGCGACCGTCCTCTGTTCGACAAACACCTCGCCCTGTCCTGCGGGGCAGAAGTGGCCGACGGGGACCCAGATCGAATTCAGCGTGTCGTCTGGCACCTCGGCGAATTGGGAAGAAACAGCGGGAAACGTGCTCGAGACATGCACGGGCGGAAAGATCAAGGGGGAAATCACCAACGCTGGCAGTTCCACCGAAGCAGTGAAAATCAAAGCGACGGAGGTCAGCTGGACCAGTTGCAGCGTTCCGACGACCACGACTGGACTAGGGTCACTGGAAATCCAGAATATTTCTGGTACCAGCAATGGGACATTGACGATGGGCAGCGGGTTTAAATTCACACAGAACACCGTTCTCTTCGGGTCGTGTGTCTATGGGTCGGGCACGGGTCTCGACATGGGCACGCTCACAGGTGGTGCCTCGGGATCAGCCGGTATCGATGTGAACACGGTCCTCGGCGGAGGTGAAGGGATCTGTTGTCCCAGCGCCAAATGGTCCGAGCATTTCACCCTCACAGGGCCGAGCGGAACAGCGCTGTACGTCAAGCCGAGCTAGACGGAGCGCAGTAGGCCACCGTCGATCGGGATCACCGTGCCGGTGATGTAAGCGGCGCGCTCCGAGCAGAGGAAGGCGACGAGGTCGCCGTACTCCTCGACGGTGCCGAGGCGGCCGGCGGGAACTTCCTCCCGCGCGGCCGCCTCAACCTGCTCCATCGAGCCGCCGAGCTCGGCCATGCGATCGGTGGCGAAGCGGCCGGTGGCGACGGTGTTGACGGTGATCCCATCGCCGGCGACCTCGCGGGAGAGGGTCTTGAGGAACCCGATCGCAGCCATCCGGTGGGAGTTGGAGAGGTTGAGCGCGGGGTTGACCTCGATCGTCGTGGTGGAGCCGACGTTGACGATCCGCCCCCAGCCGTGGCCGCGCATCCCGGGGACGGCGGCGCCGGCGAGGATCCGCGGCGCCAGGACCAGCGAGGCGTAGGCCTGCTCCCATTCTTCGAAGCCATGGTCGAGGGCGCCGCCCGGCGGCGGCCCGCCGGTATTGGTGACGAGGATGTCGACCGAGCCGAGCGCCTCGGCGACCTCGAGCGGCAGTCGGGCGAGACGCTCGAGGTCGGTGGCGTCGGCGACGAAGGGAGTGGCGGCCTCTCCGATCTCCGCCGCCGCCTCATGAATCCGCTCTTCCGAGCGGCTGGCGATGGCGACTCGCGCCCCTTCCCGCGCCAAGACCTCAGCGATCCCCCGCCCGATTCCCCTGCTCGCGCCCATGACAAGCGCGACACGCCCCTCCAGCCCAAGCTCCATGCCCAGAGCCTAGCCCCAGCCGCGATGCTCAAACCTCGCTGCGCGGGTATCGTTCCAGACGAGCGCCCGTAGCTCAGTGGTCAACGGGTCCTTTCGGGGGCCCAAAGAGCGTCGGTCTTTCAAGCCGAAGGTCGCGGGTTCGACTCCCGTCGGGCGCATTCCTTGGTGTTCCTGCGAGTGCCGGGGATTTCGCTTTGTGAAGCGGGATCTCCGGTCTAGCTCCGGATCGGTGTTCCGGCGGCGTCCTGGCGATTCCGCGCGGTTCCGACGCCTCTGTGTCTCATCCGTGTCTCATCTGACAGGCGCGCATAGGGTCTCCGGGATGAGCGGTGACCACCAGGCCAGAGCACGCAAAGCGGTGCGCCGAGCGCACGCCGATTTCGAGCGTGCGCAGGAGAAGCTGGAGCAGCTGCGCGAAACGCGGCGCAAGAGTTTCGAAGATGCACAGGCGGCCGGGTTGTCGATGCGGGAAATTGCCCGCGAGACCGGGCTGCATTTCACCCGCGTGGCGCAGATCCTCCGCAAGGATTAGCGAGGTGTAGAGAGGGGTCTACGGCACCTGCTACCATCGCTCGATCTACAAAGTGCCCCCGCGCTGGTGGAACAGCCGGGGGCGTGGCACAGGAGGTACTAGCTCCCATGCAAGACAAGCCTATTGGCGCTGCTCACGAGGGCGCCACGACTGCGGCCCAGGACGTCAAGGACCGGGCTCGGGTCCTACGAGACGTCCTCGACCTCTACCCGGAGACGCTGACGCTCGACGAGCTGGTCCGCGAGCTGACGGTCGACTCGGTGGAGTTCGAGGAGCGCGATCGCGTTCAGCGAGCCGTACGCGACCTGATCGCCGGCGGCCTGATTCATCGGGTCGGGGATCTCGTCCTGCCGACGAGGGCGGCGGTCAACTTCCACGGCCTCAGCGAAGACTGAAAGGAGCGGAAAGGCCACTCCGTAGTCGAGCAATGACCAAGGCATCCCACAAGCCAAGCCATCAGGCAAATGGAACCCAAGAAGAGAAGCGAAGGGGAGGCCACCTAGAAGCAGCGCATCTACCGACGAGAAAGGCTCTAGCTCTGAGGCAGGTTCCAAGAGCCGCCACAGGAGCAGGAACCCCACGTCCCGACACACTACGAACCCTCCGGATTCGAACTTTTCAGGCCGCTCCTCCCGTCCCTCCGGGGCAGCCATTTTGGCACGGCTTCGCCGTGCTGAGGCTGCTCTTAAGGAGGGCCGGGAGGAGTCTGACCTTCGGTCGTCCGGAGGGCCTCGGGATGAAGCCGATGCAATCGCCGCTTGCTCTGGACATAGGGGGCATGGAGAGGAAACCGGACCCCAGCTTCTTCACCGAGCGGACCCTCGCCGACTTCCTTGCGGTCAGCGACCGCACCATTCGCAACTGGATCAGGCGCGGCGATCTGCCCAGCTACAAGTTTGGCGCGGCGCGGCGAATCGACCCCGCCGACGTCAAGAGGTTCCTGGACCGCCATAGGGACGAGCCGGCATGAGGCGCGAGTCACCGATCAGACGCCGCAACCCTTCCGGCCAGATCGTCTGGGTAGCGAGGTACACCGGTCGTGACGGCAGGAAGCACATCGCCAAGCCCACCTGGAACCGCGGCAAAGGCACTTTCACAAGGAAGGCCGACGCTCAAAAGGCAATCGACGAGGCCTACGGCCTCTCGGATCGGCCCGACACCCTTGGTGACTATGCCGCCACCTGGACCGAGCGCCACCCGCGATCCGAGCGCACGAACGCAACGAACGACCACCGCATCAGCCGGGTTGCCGACGTGGAGATCGAGGGCATCCCGCTGAAGGACTGGCCGCTCCGCGAGCTGCGCCGACGCCACACGCTCGCCCTGGTCGACCACATGCTGAGGACCGAAGGTCGAGCGACCACCGGCGCCGTCGGCATCCTCCGCGCCCTGTCCGCAATGGCCGAGGACGCGATCACCGACGAAGTCTGCGACCTCAACCCGTTCAAGGGCATCCGCATCCGAGCCAACGACCCGAGGGCAAAGAAGAAGCCCAGGCCAATCCGCGTCTTCACCTTCGAGGAAATGCATCGCTTCGCCAAGGCGGCCGGCCGCTACGAGGCGATGGTCCGAGTCTTCACCGACTGCGGCCTGAGATTGGGGGAGGTGCTGCCGCTGCGCCGCGAAGACTTCGACGGCGAGACCCTCCAAGTCCGCCGCACCGCCCACGAGGGCCGGATCCTCGAGGGCACGAAGACGGACCACGGCGAGCCCGACGCCGGCCGCGTTGTTCCCGTCCCCGCAACCCTCGCCTGGATGCTCGAAGCCCAGATCAACCTCAACGGCCCCGACTGCCAGCTCCTCTTCCCGACCCCACGCGGCCGCCTCTGGCGCGAGCGCACCTTCTACCGCGACGTCTGGAAGCCGACTCAAGAAGCCGCGGGCCTCGACATCCGCCCCCACGAGTGCCGCCACTCCTACGTCACCCACCTCCGCGCGGCCGGAATCAACGATGGCGACCTCGCGGAGATTGCGGGCCATCGCGTCGAGACGATGTTGTCTCGCTATACCCATGCGGTTGGTCAGAGCTTTGACGCTGTGCGGGATGTAATCGCCTAGCCCTGGCGCGCTCTGACTAGCGGAATCCATCCACCCTTAACCAATATGTTTATTTAGGAATTCAGAAAGTTCCGATGCAGAAAGCGGATGGGGAGAGGCATGGCAACCGAAGCGATTTCACCACCTCGCAGCGGCCTGAGTCAGCCAGCGAGACTCGCAATAGCCCTCGTGTATCTGGCCGGATTTCTACTTCTCGGCCTGTATCTGAATGGGCGCCTACTGCCGCCGTTTGGCATAACTGGTCTCTGGTTCTATGCCGCTTTCGCGGCGCTGCTTCTCGGCGAGTTCATCTTGGAGCCATTCTTTACGCGCCCGGCCGATGCCCTGGCAAATGGCGTTGCTTTGGTCATCTCCGCCGCTTCAGTTTCGCTCACTGGCGCCGAGGTCAGCAATACGGCAGCGGAAGCCGGACGGTGGGCGCTAATCGCTCTCGGGTTATTGGTGATCGTTCTGGCTGTGCTTGCGGTTGCGTTTAAGGACAGCGGCGGAAAGCGAGCCAAGATCTCAAGCTACAGCTCGTTTGCGGTCGCCCGCTTCGGACGTGCTCGGGTCATTTGGAGTGTGGTCCTCTTTTCCGTGGGCTACGCAGCATTCGCAAACTCAGCGGGGAAGATCGCTGCTCTCTACTTGGCCTGGGTCGTGGTCTTTGCAGTTGGTCCTCTTGAGAGGCTAGTGCGCCTGATGCGACAACGCCCGCGAGCGCAGTCTCCAGTCGGAGTGATTGAGCGCATCGAGGATCCCGGCATTGCTGTTGCCAGATTTCCGGCCGGCTCCACGCCAGAGCTAGGTGGACAGGTGCAGGTTGATGGCACGAACGCCGAGGGCACGATTGTCGACCTGACGACGATTGTGGAAGAACCTGTCGCTCGGGTTGCCTTCGATGGAGGCATCAGCATCTCCGTGGGGGCTTCGCTCGAACAGATAGGCGAGTCTGACGGCGATGTCGTTATTGGCCACGTCGGGGACGGGACTACCCTCGCGGACCTCCATATTGAGACGGCGCCCCGGGCCGCATCAGCTGGTCTGGAAGAAGCTCGTCTCGTCTCAGCATTGCTCAACGGGCAAGAGGTCCTCTATCAAATAACCGAGGCTTTGGTTAGGCCAGAGCGGGAGGACAGTTTTCGCCGTGACTATGTTCGCGTAACGGGCAGGAAGCTTGGTGTTTGGAGCCAAAATAGGACCGCCTTTGAACCCGTGCCATGGATTCCGCTGCCAGGGACTCCCGTGCGCCTACTAAACAAAGCGGACTCCGACTACTTCGATCCCGACAGGATCGGGCACGTACCCGGCACGACTTATGGCATCTCAATCGATCTGAATTATGCCGTTACGCACAACACCGCAATCCTAGGAATTCTTGGGGTCGGCAAGACTCACCTAGCCTGGGAGATGATCCAAAGAATGCTTATAGAGGGCATCAAGGTGGTCGTATTTGACATCACGGGGCAGTATGCGGAGCATTTCGCTGACATCTTTCCGCCAGAGGCAGAACGGGACGTCATCGAGAAGATCAACAACGCCACCCGCGAGAAATTGGACGATACGCGTGAGGCGGACGGTCAAGCTGGGAACATTCTCCAGTTTAGAGATGAGATCGACAGCCTCATAGGCACGTTCATGGCAGGTGAGGAGCGTCTCTTGGTGCTCAATCCGACCCGCTTCCAGGTTTCGCGTATGGAGGGCCGGCCGTTCCAAGGGCATGCGAATCTGCTCCTTCGGCTCAGCTCTGTGGAGATCACCCAAATCGTGTCCGAAGCACTATTAAGTCAGGTCCAGGACGAAGGATTCACCGAGACAGCCAGAGTCTGTTTGGTGCTGGACGAGGCCCACTCGTTGGTTCCAGAGTGGAATTCAACTGTGAACGATGGAGAGAACGGAGCCGTGAACGGCACTGCGCGAGCGCTCCTGCAAGGACGGAAGTACGGGTTTGGCTGTCTTCTGATAACGCAGCGCACCGCAAACGTGACTAAGAGCATCCTCAATCAATGCAACACGATCTTCGGGCTAAGGATCTATGACGCGACTGGAATGGGCTTTCTTGAGAACTACGTTGGAGAGTCCCATGCACGGCTCCTTGCGGCTCTTCCAGATCGTCAAGCCGTGGTATTCGGGCGAGCGTCATCCTGCAATTCCCCGATCATCATCGAACTGAATGATGCTGATCGGATCCAGGCCGAGCTATGGCAACCGGAGCTAGATTCGATCCCGAAGACCGAGGCCGCCCCTGAGGGTCCGGAGGATAATGATCTAGCTGCGGCGGATGAGGGCGATCCCCCCTTCTGAAGGTTCGGAAGACTTCAACAGGTGCAGTCATGCTTGTCGACATGCTGGCTACCTGTGTCGGATAGTGGCGCACGCGTCATCAGCTGGCGGATCGGCATAAACTCGACGTGGTGGCGGAGGTACTGTTAAAGGGATTTGCCTTTGCGGGGTACCGCAGTGTCCCAACCGAGCGCTTGGAGCGGGTGGGGCCGATGAGGGCTGTTCACCTACTTGCAGGCCCAAACAATTCCGGCAAGTCGAACGCGATGAGGGTTGCAGCAGAAGCCCTACCTTCGCTTCGTGCTGCTCAGCCTCTTGTGCTCAACGAGGAGGACGTGCCGCTAGGAGCTGGTGCTGGTCAGGAGCATCGAGTTCGGATCGCGGTCCTCCGAGATGTGACCAATGAGCAGATGACTGAAATGGCTGGGGCGATAAGGCGGCCTGAGACTTTGCGTGATGTCCTTGTCGGGCCAACCTTCGGGGATCCCTCAGAAGGGATGTGGTTTGAGTTCGAGTCGACCCAGGACGCGCGCGGCTGGGCACCGAGCCGAGAGCAGCTTCGGGACCTTGTCGATGGTCCACCGGAGGCGTCAATTCACGCAGATCTCGTCTCCGACCTGTCGGCCGCGCTTACCGGGAACCGTGGCTCAGCAATCGAAAACGCGGGGCACGTCATCAGTTCAGTTGCGAATCGCCTCGGCCTTGTCGAAAGCCTCCCTGAGGTGCGAACTATTGGCAACTTTCGTCGCATCACTACCGTCGAGGGGGCTGAACTTGGAGATGACTTCGATGGTCCAGGTCTCATCCAACGACTGGCGCAACTTGAGAGTCCCACGTTTAAAGAGCGCGAGAATCGTGCGCGCTTCGACGCCATCTCTCGCTTCCTTCAAAGCCTTTTTGACGATCCAGACGCGACGTTGACGGTTCCCCATGATCGAGGCACGATCATCATCGAATACCGTGGTCAGCGCTTACCGCTGGAGAATTACGGGACCGGAATCCAAGAGGTCGTCATCTTGGCTGTGGCGGCTACCGTCCTGAGCGACACTCTGTTGTGCATCGAGGAGCCAGAGATCCATCTGCATCCGACTCTTCAACGTAAGTTGCTGCGCTACCTCGCCGCGGAGACCAGCAATCAGTACCTAATTGCAACCCATTCAGCGCACCTTTTGGATTCAGAGCAGGCGTCTATCTCGGCCGTCCAGCTCCACGATCAGACCACCCGGATCAGGAGAGCCATCGATCCTGCTGAGATCGCGGAGGTGAGCAATGATCTGGGTGCCAGAGCGTCTGATCTGGTCCAAGCGAATTCGGTTATTTGGGTGGAGGGACCCTCGGATCGCATCTACATATGCGGTTGGCTACATCACCTCGCTCCTGATCTCGTGGAAGGCATCCACTTCTCAGTGATGTTTTACGGGGGGCGGTTGCTTCGGCACCTAACCGCGACCGATTCGACGGTAGAGGAGTTCATTCGGCTCCCACGTCTGAATCGCAATCTTGCGCTGGTGATCGACTCTGACCGCTCCAAGCCAGGCGCTCGCCTGAACCAGACGAAGACCCGAGTACGCGCAGAGGTCAAAAACGCTTCGGGCAATGACCCGTGGATCACCAAGGGCTACACGATTGAGAATTATGTGCCGCCCGGCATCTTGACCTCCGCGATTGCGAAAGCTCATCCAAATACGAGATGCCTCTGGCGGGGGGATCCGTATACGGATCCTCTTGCCAAGCGTTCGATTAGAAACCGGAGCAGTGGGATTGACAAGATCACCGTTGCTCAGCTGGCGATCTCCCAGTGGGATCAAGACCCGGTGTGGCCGCTGGATCTGCGCTCCCAGGTCAATCGTTTGGTTAGGTTCATCCGAGCGGCCAACGAAAGCTGACGCCAATGCTCCCCCCATGCTCGCGGATTGATCCTTCAGGTGCCTGACTGCCGACGGAGGCCCGGTCGCATTCTGGTCGCATTGTCGCCGCGATCCCGCTCTGCCCTGCGGACGCCGCGCGCGCTTAGCCCTGCGGACGCCTGATCGCCGCTGAAATTTCGTCGGCGACCATCTCGATGCCGCCGGCCGTATCGGCAGCAAGCAGTGGGAGAAGCAGCGCTGCGCGCTGTGCGATGAACGTCTCGTCGACGCCGTGCCAGACGGGCAGGATCCGACTTTCGCCAGCTGCCATCAGGGCAAAGAGTGCGTCGAGCTCACGTTGAGGCCAGGGCTTGGCGAAGAAGCTCGGACTCAGCAGCACCAGCCCAAACCTGCAGCGCATGAGCGCATCGTTAATCGCCTCTACTAGCGAGTCGCCGACGACAAGCTCTGCCTGGTCAAACCAAGTGCTGTGGCCGCGCGCCTGTAGCTCGGCGGCGAGGCGGGCGGCTAGCTGCTTGTCCTCGCCGGCGTGGGAGAGGAAGACGTCGAGCGCAGGGGTGGTCTGCGGTTCGATGGGTGGTTCCACATGGTGAGCGGCATCTTGTGTGACCGTCGGAGTCAGCCGGAACTCCTGCGCTCGAAGCTCCAGGTAGCGATCAGGCGTGGTGGCGTCCCAGTAGCGGACGATGTCGGCGGTGATCTCCGCGTTCCATTGCTCACCCGGCGTACCTTGCTTGCTGCCGAGAAAGGGTGCCTCACGGAGCAGGACCTCGGAGAGTCCATCGAGGAAGGCGGTGGAGGTAAAGAACCTTTGCTGTAGCTCACTGCGGTAGAGGGTCGGCGGGTCTTCTTCTCCGCTGAACTTCTCGACCGAGAGGCGTAGGGCGGCGATATATCCAGCGAGAATGCCCTGGGCGGTTGAAGTGAGACGGAAGGCGAAGAGCAGGAGGGTCGCACGCTCAGGGAACCCCTCGACGAAACCGAGCGCCCGCGGCATGCTGCGTAGCAGCGAGCTCACGTCGAGCGGTCGGCCTTCACGAGCAAGTGTGCGGGTGAGCGATTGGGTCTCAGGCCAGGTGCCGTGCTCGCAGAAATGGCCCATGACTAGCTCAAGAACTTCGCGATGACGCTGGGCCCAATCGGTTACCTCGATGGGCAGATAATTGGGACGCTCAATCGGGGGCCACATCATCACCCGACTCTTTTATCTGTTGCGCAGCTGATCTGCCCTGTGATCAGTGCTCGCTGGTCTGTTTTCGCGGCCAGAGACGGCCGCTACCAGCGCGAAGTAGGCCAAGGAGGAGAAGTGCGGCAAGGGCCCATGAGCCGTAGACCGGCCATCGCCAAGCTTCGGACAAACAGGAAGGATCGCCCTCGTAGCGCAGTAGAAGAACGGCCATGGCCAACGGGATCACCGCAGCGACGACTGAAAGAACCTGCATGCCAACCAAGTGACGACGAGCGACGGGATGGTCGGAGGGCCGCACTACCAAGTAACCGATCAGGGCCGGGGCGAGGATGAGCACGGCGACCGTGGCGTCGATTTTCTCGGGTTCCCTGACCCAATCGCGCCAAGCGAAAATCAGAGTAACGAGCGCCGAAATCAGTGCTGCGGCAACGAATGCTGAGCTGACCATGCCGCCCCGGGCTGGGGCGAAGCGGACAGCGAGCTCAACAGCGAGCGGGCGGCGACCGCTGACATATACGTGGGCCTTATGGCCGGTGATGTCGACGAACTGGTCGGGACGATTGCCCTCCCCGGTGCCCTTCTTCGGAGCCTCATAGTCTGAATAAGCATCCTCGGGATCGGCAAAACTGAGATAGGTGGGCTCGGCTTCGCGGATCACGAGCGGCTTTGGCACCTCAACGTCGGCGTGGAAGTTGGCATCGGCGCCAGCGTGCCAGAGAGTGATGTACTCGGGAGGCTGGTAGAGGGAGAGGGCACGAGCAAGCCGCTCCCACCAACGAATTTCCTCCGTGGCTCGAATTAGGTAGTCCAGCTTGCAGATCGTCCGCGTTCCGGGAGGCTCTGATATCGGATACCAGAGCAGAGTCGTTGCAGTCAGCATCGCCCCTACCTCGGCAAGTCGAGCGACCCTAGGATCGCTTAGGTCGCCGAGCCCGTCGAGGAACGTCACGAATGGTTTAAACAGGTCGGTCTCTGGGCCGCGAGCAAGGCTGCGGATAGCCTTAGAGAAGTCCGCCTGTCCAAGCGCGGGGGCTCCGGTCTTTTCCGCGAACGCGACTAGAAGTGCATGGTCAGCTAATCCGTTCTGTTCGCTGGTCAGGATCGGGAGCGGCGTACCATCTGCGGAGGAGAAGTCGAGGCGGTAGAGCGGAGGCCACTTCGGCAGCACCGAGACCGGCAAATGCGTGCCGAGCTCTCCCTCCGGCACGGTGAAGTCGATCGAGACCTGCATTCGCTGTAGGCCTGAGTCGAGGTAAGAAATTCGCTGCACTCGCCGATGCACCCAGTCGCTACCTGGGAGAAGGAGGCGTGCCGAGCGTCGGCCGGTCTCAGTCAGATCGGGGGGTGGATCGCTCGGGCGATGACAGCGGGGGCGAAGCACGGTGCTGTGAGCAGTAGGGTTTTGGGCCGCTCTACTCGGCGTCCGAGCTGCGAGTGCCGTTGATGTCTTTGCCGCGCGTCACTTTGACCCGATCGGGCTGGCGGTAGTAGACATCACGAGAGCCGCCACCAGCCACGCGGCGAGGGCGCGGCATCTTCTTCTTCTTGGCGAACTCGACAAAGTAGCCAAGAGTCGATCCGTCAGGCATTAGGTCCCTCCGGCTCGTGAGGTAGGCACTGGGGAGTCGGCTGTGGCACCGGCCGGGAGACTAGCGTGAGGACGTGGTCGGCGCCGACCCTGACGAGACCGGAACCGTGGCTGGCGCCGCGAGGGCGAGCAAGCCGGGGGGGCATGAGAACAGTCTTCCTGCTCGCTCGGACACCTAGTGTGCGCAGGATGTGGCGATCCGAATATCGTGCACCAGCAACCTCTGACGTGGTCATTTTCTTCCTCCTCCCCTTCTTGACCGGCCATGGGCGGCCGGAGCAAGCCTGAGTATATGCAGACACCTCCCGGCAAAGAGGAGGGGCAACGTGTGCCGCAGCAGGGCCAAAGCTCAGGGTCTCGGTCTAGGCGGTAGGGATGGGTTGCATCTAGGTCGCATTACCGCCGCAAATCCGCTTCCCGTGCCGAGGATCCTCCTCCTTTCAATCTGAAGGAGGTTGGCTTTGCAGAGCGGAATGCTCGTCTTGGTGCAGTTGATCAGACTCGCTGCGGGACCAGCGTAAAGCCGTGCTTCTTCGCGGCGCCGCGCAGCTCCTTGTCCCAGCAGGCGAACTCGAGCTCTTCGCCGGCGGCGAAGGAAAGGGCACCCGCAAGGTGAACGGCGTCGTAAGCACGTAGCGCATGAGCGCGTGCGGTCTCGACGGCTTTCGTGAGCAAGGCGTCGTTGACGGCGTGGCTGTCGATCCCTCGCCAGAGACCTTCCAACTCCTCAATCGCCTGGCGGAGCTGGGTCGGGGTCAATCGCCCTCCTTTGCGCATCCTGGCCAGGGCTGCGGTCGCCTCGACATGCGCGATTGCGGTGGTGCGCACGCCGTCGGCGTCGTTATACGCGCTTTGCGCCTCCTCCGTTCCCGGCTCCTCGACCAGCAGCTTGACCAGGGCGCTGGTATCGAGATAGAGGCTCAGCGTCGACCCTCGGAGACGTAGTCCGCAGCGCTCTTGCCGGAGCCTCGGAGCTTGGCGGGCTTCGGCAGGTGGCGGGGACCTTCGCTTGGGCGCACGGTGCCGTTGGCAACCAGCGACGCGAGATGAGGTGGAGTCGTGGTCGACACGATCCTTGCCACGGCACGGCCATGCTTCGTCACCGTGATCGCCTCGCCCTCCTCGACTCGGTCGATGATCGAGCTGGCTTTGTCCTTGAGTTCGCGGATGCCTACCGTCGCTTTCTCCATAGTGGCCACATTCTAGCTCAATGTGGCCAGATAGATCTAGGAGTCGACCTGGGGCTGGCGAGACCGCCACCGTACAAGGATGGCTCGACGGCCGAGTCGGCGCATGCGAAAAGGCTAATCGGCCGTGGCGCAGGCCGGGGATTGGATCAGGGATGGTGCCGCTTGGTGACGGTCCATCGGTACGTGGCGGGAGTTGCGTCGACGCCAGCCTTACCGATCGCCCGCACCTTGAAGACGTGCGGCCCGCGGCTGACCTCCAGCCTCTTTGGTGAGTGGCAGCTGCGGTAGGGCTTGCTGTCGAGCTTGCATTGGAAGCGAGCGTCGGATTGGCTCGAGGCAAATGCGAAGACGGCTGCTCGCTGGCTGGTTCGCCTTGGCGGTCTGTGCTCGAGGAACGTCTTGGGAGCCGGGCCGGGCTCTTTTCTTGCCACGATCGGGAGGCTGAGTTGGGCAGTTGACCCGTCGTGCCCGTCATCTCCTGAGTAGGTGGCGTCGAGCTCGTGGGGTCCGGCGCCGACGTCGGTGGGCTCATAGGCGATCTGGCAGCTCGCGCCAGACGAGCTGGTCGGAATCAGGACGCAACTCGGCATTCCGGGGAAGATGCCCGGCCCGCTGCTTTGAAAATGAGCCTCGCCGGTCGGCGGGGCGAGGCTGGTCCCGAGGTTCGCAACCGACGCCGTGCAGCTCGTCAGGCCATCGACGACCGCGGGGGCGGTCCCACAGGCGATGCCGATGGTCGTCCTGGCCGGCTCGACCGAGAGCGCGAAAGCTCCCTGGCTCGGCGCGCGACTCTCGTCACCTCGGTAGGCCGCGGTCAATTGAAGGGCTGGGTCGACAACCAGCACTGGCATCTGGACCTCGCAGCGCGCCTCATCGGTACCCGACGCCTGAAGCTCGCATTCGCCGAGCTTGAGGCCACCGGCAGCCGTCAACTCGACTGCCCCGGTGGGCGCTCCCCAGTCCTCGGCTTCGACCACCGCGACGCAGCCCACTTCCTCCCCGAAGTCCAGGCTTGCCGGCAGGCAAGTGAGGCCCGTCGTCGTCGGCAGCGTCATCTCGTCGGCGCCGATGTCGACCTGTGCGCCGATGACGCGGGCATCGCCGTCGATGTCGGTGGTGCCGCTGAAAGAGTCGATGGCCCCCTGGTCGATCGTCGGCGAGCCAGGCAGCTGATGGAACGTCGTTTCGTCGAGAAGAGGCGCCGCGGTGATGTTCCCGTTCGCGCCCGGCGCGGTAACCGACGCAGTGCCGCCGTTCTTCTCGACGGCGTTCGCGGTCGCGTAGTCGGATGCTTCGACGGTTATCGTCGGCCCGCCACCAGGGTCCTCGCCGATGGCTTCGATGTCGGTGCCGGTCCCTCGGGCGATGCTGCTCTTCACGTTGACGAAGATTTCTCCGCCGGAGATGTCGAATCGGATTCCGCTCGATTCCGGCCCGGTGCCGATTGCGGTCACGTTCCGCAGGGTCCTGGTGTGCATCGGGAACGAGTTCGTGCCCGTCCGCTGCCCCGCCCCCGCGCCCTTCTTACCCGTCGAGATGCAGACGCTGTCGCGGAGGACTCCCCGAAAGGCGATCTCACACGCGATCCCTCCTTCCGCAGACGTCGTGACCACCATCCGCTCGGCGACGGATTGACTGATGAGCAGCGGGGCGTCGGAGTTGGGGGCGATGATTTCGAGGTCCGAGGCGGTCGAGTCTCCGCTGGCGAGCGTCAGCACCCAGCCGAGCCGATAGGACACGATCACCGGATCCGGGGCCCCCGCCTCGCCGTGGATGTCCGTTTTGCTCGGAATCTGCACGATTTCGTCAGGACCGAGGTCTCCCCGCGCGCCGGAGTATTCGCCGGGAAGGACGATCACCTCGTCGCCGCTGTGGATTCGTTCTGCTTCTGGCGCTTCGTAGGAGGCTGCGAGGAAGAGCGAGCACGGGTCCGATTGGCGGCATGGCGCCGGCCCAGTGCCGCCCGGGGCGGCGAACCTGGTCTCGGCGTGCGCCTGCGCAGTCCCGACCGCCAGGAGGGCGACCACGGACAGCGTCGCAATGGCGACCCAGCGGTGAATCATCGGGTTCCGCCCCGCCATCGTCCCCGCACGTCCCCTGGCCACGGCACTCACGATAGCTATGGCGGTGAGACCATCGCCTACCTGGATTGAATCTCACAAAGGCGCCGCTGCGACCGTTATAGAGGTAGGCGCATGAGCGAGAACAGCTCACAAGGTGTTCGTTGGACCATCTACGAGAGCCCGATCGGGGCGCTCTCGTTGGTCGCTGGTCCGGATGGGCTGATGGATCTCAACTTCCCGGGACGGGTTCGGCTGCCTGGTGAGGGGGCGGAGGGATCGATTCCGGTGGTCGAAGAGCAACTGGGTGCTTATTTCGCCGGGGAGCTGCGGGAGTTCGATCTGCGGCTCGACGTGCGCGGGGGCGCGCCGCTGGAGCGGGAGGTCTGGCGGCGGCTGCTGGAGATTCCCTATGGGGAGACGATCAGTTATGGGGAGCTGGCGGGGCGGATCGATCCTGATTTGTTCGAGGCCGACGTCGAGCCTTGGCGGCGCGCTCGCATCGTCGGCGCGGCCAATGGCCGCAATCCGATCTCGATCGTCGTGCCCTGCCATCGGGTGATCGGGGCCGATGGGTCGCTCGTCGGCTATGGCGGCGGGCTGGAGCGGAAGCGAGCGCTGCTCGACCTCGAGCGGCGGACGGCGGGCGTCGCTGATCCGAGGTCGGCGAGCCAGATGACGATGCTCTAGGCGCCTAGGCCTCGTCGCGCAGCTGGTCCGCCAGCGTCGTCAGCTCGCCCACCGTCGTCTCCAGCGCCGCCGCCAGCCGCAACAGCGTCGTGTAGCTCGGGTTGCGGACGCCGCGCTCGATGCCGCCGACCTGGGTGAGGTCGGTGTCGGCTGCGTCGGCCAGTTCTTCCTGGCTCCTCCCGGCTTTGCGGCGGAGGGTGCGGACGGCCTCGCCGAGGGCGGCGTGTTCGGGCGAGCGGGGTTTGCTGCGGCGGGCGGGAGGCACTGTGTTGTCAGCAGCCTCTCGACTTACAAACCCGAGTGTTAGGGTATTTATGACCTAAGATGTTGAGCGCCGGGAGGGTTTCCAACGCTCCGCTTCCGGCGCCCTATGCCCCCCACGAGCTCAGAGCTGATCACCGCTGTCAGCCACCCCACGCGCCGGCGCATCCTCCGCGCCTTCGTCGACGAGCCGCTCGGGGCCGCTTCAGCGGGCGAGCTTGCGGACGCGCTCGAGCAGCCAGTGGCACAGGTCGGGTACCACCTGAAGACCCTGGCCCGCTGCGAGATCCTCCGGCTCAGCCAGCACGGCGATCGGGATGACGCGGAAGAGCACCATTACGGCTGGTCGCTCGATCTCGAGCCGGAGTGGTTGCGGGTGGTCCTGGACATCTGGGTCGAGTCAAGGGTCACGGGTTAACCCCCCACCAGTCCTGCCCCTCGAGGAATTTGTCGGTGAGCTCGCCGACGCGCGCAAAGGTGGTTTCCAGTGCTTCCACCATCCGCCCGCACGTTTCTGCAGTCGGATTGCCCTGCCCCCGCTCGATTTCGCCGAGATGGCCGGCGTCCATCGCCGCCTTGTCGGCTACCTGCTCCTGGCTCAGCCTACTTTCTGTGCGGATTACCCGGAAAGCCTTGCCGAGGGCCAGATGGAAGTTCGAGCGCGGGGGGAGCGACTGTTCCCGAGGCACGCAGGAAGCGTCCTCGCAAATGTGCCCCAACGTTAGAGCAGTTGTCCACTAATACGTGGAACGGCACCCGCAGGCGCGAGCGCAGTTCCTCGATCGCGCCTGCGGAGCCGGCCGCCGCGCCGGTGACGAGGAAGACCTCGGTCGCCGGGTACTCGCACAGCTGGTCGGTGACGGTCTGGACGATGTCCTCGTCGCCGACCTGGGCGGTCGCGTCGACGCCGGCGCCGGCGAGGGCAGCGAGGCTGAGGACGAGGTTGCGCTGGGCGCGTTCGCGGCCGGGGCCGACGTCGCAGGCCCAGCGGTCGAGGAAGCGATTGTGGGCGGGGGCGACGACGCGCACCTCGGGCTCGGGCTCGGCCGGGTCGAGCGGGACCGAGGCGGCGGCGATCCGCTCGATCGCGACGCCGTCCTCGAGCGGCTGGTCGACGACGACGAGCAGGTGCTCGCGCAGGTCGGTCGCCTCAGGCGGGCGGATCGGCGGCGTCGGCGGATGGCGCACCGCCATCACGACGATGATGCCGGCGACGATCGAGCCCTCGGCCATCCCCATCCCCGGCCCGCCGACGTAGAAGGCGGCGATGATCGCGATCGCGATCGCAGCCACGATCAGAGGGAGCTTCCATGCGGCTATGCCCTGATCGGTCATGCAATTGACCTTAAAGACTCGGCGCGAGCAGTCAATCCCCTTCGCGGGTGACGAGATCCCAGAGGCTGTTGAAGTCCTCGGCGCAGGCGGGGCAGCCGCCGAGGTGGGCGCGCATGCCCGGGACCCGCTCGTCGGCCGCCGCGCCGGCGAGCTTCAGCTCGACGTAGCGGTCGAGCTCCTCGAAGCACTGCTCGCAGGTCAGCTCCGGCGCGCCGGGCCCGAGGGCCTTGCCGAGGATTTCGTCGCGGTCCATCACTCCTCCTCTCCGCCCGTTTCTATCCGGAAGCCGCGCTCGGCGAGCGCCTCGCGCAGCTTGCGGCGGGCGTCGTGCAGGCTCTTGTAGAGGGCGCCGCGGGTCGAGCCGAGGCGCTCGGCGAGGACGTCGATCGGCACCCCGTTGAGGGCGACCGCGATCAGCACCTGGCGCTGCCGCGGGCCGAGGCGCTCGACCTCCTCGCGCAGCGCCGCGAAGAGCTCGGCGTCCTCGGCCGGGCGGCCGGCGGAGGCACCCGCGTCGGAGAGCGCCCTCCAGGCCTCGTCCTCGAGCGGGACCTCGCGCCCCTGCCAGGCGCGGCGGCGCACCTTCACCGCCGCCTCGAGCAGGGCGAACTTGTAGGCCCAGGTGGTGAAGCGGCTTTCGCCGCGGAACTGGTCGAGCTTGCCGAGGACCGCGATCAGCGCGTCGTCGGCCGCCTGCTGGGCGAGGTCCTCCTCGTCGCCGCCGCGCACGTGGGACAGCTCGGCGGCGCGGCGCCCGACCTCGAACCGCGCCGCCTTCAGCAGCAGCGCGTGGAGGTCGGCGACGGCGGCCTGGCCGTCGGGGCCTTCGGCGCGGAGGCGGTCGACCCAGGAGATCTCGGTGGGCGCGGTCATCAAAGCGGTCGCCATGCATTGTTAGCGACCGCTGGCGCCGGGTTCTTACTCGTCGTTTCCACCCTTTTCCTCGCTATAGGGCGGAAAAGTCTGGAAACGATGGTGGGGTGGGTAAGAATCGCGCGGATGGCGACGCGAATGGGACACAGATCAACTCCAACCTAGGGAGGTCCCATGTCAACCACCGCCACTCTCGACCCGCGCGAGGCGACGGTCGCGCCGACGTTCGGCGAACGCCTCAAGAGCGACCCCGCCTATCAAGCGTTCACGCTGCTCCGCATCGCCTTCACCGTCGCCCCGATCCTCTTCGGCCTCGACAAGTTCTTCAACGTGATGGTCGACTGGGAGCAGTACCTGGCGCCCTGGATCAACGACATCGTCCCCGGCAGCGCCTCGACCGCGATGCACCTGGTCGGCGTGATCGAGATCGTCGCCGGCGTCTTCGTCTTCGTCAAGCCGCGCTACGGCGCCTATGTCGTCGCCGCCTGGCTGGCGGGGATCATCGTCAACCTGCTCACCTACTCCGGCTACTACGACGTCGCCCTGCGGGACTTCGGGCTGATGCTCGGGGCGCTGACCCTGGCACGGCTGGCGAGCGTCTACGACCCGCCGGGAGCAGAGGTCCGCTTCTGAGCCGGGCCTAGACTGACCGCGTGCCGCCGCTGCTAGAGCGAATCGGGGTGGAGCTGCCCGTCGTCCAGGCGGGGATGGGCGGCGGGATCAGCAGGCACGAGCTGGCGGCAGCGGTCTCCGAGGCCGGGGGCCTGGGGACGATCGCGGTCAACGGCGCCGAAGCGATTCGGCGCGAGCTGGCGGCGGCGCGGGCTATGACCGGTAGCCCCGTCGCCGTCAACGTGCTGCTGCCGTTCGCGAGGCGCGACTGGTTCGAGGCGGCGGCTGCGGCCGACGTCGTCGTCACCTTCTGGGGCGAGCCGCGGCGGCGTACCGGCGGCGTCTGGCTGCACCAGTGCGGCTCGGTCGCCGAGGCGCGGCGGGCGCAGGCGGCCGGGGCCGACGGCGTGATCGTCCAGGGCGTCGAGGCGGGCGGCCACGTGCGCGGGACCACCCCGGCGCTGCAGCTGCTGGAGGAAGTGCGGACGGCGCTGCCCGCGGACTACCCGCTGCTGCTGGCGGGAGGGATCGCCGGGCGGGACGACGCGCGCGCGGCGCTGGAGGCAGGCGCGGACGCCGCCGTCGCCGGCACCCGCTTCCTCCTCTCCGAGGAGAGCCGCGCGCATGCTCTATACAAAGAGCGCCTGCTCGAGGCCGACGCGACGATCCTCACCGAGCTCTTCGGCGCCGGCTGGCCCGCCCCGCATCGCGTCGTCCCGAACGCCGCGACTCGACACTGGGGCGATCCACCGTTTCTCAACCGACTCCTCAACCATCTGCTCGCTCCGGGGGTGCGATACGCCCCGCCGGGGCTGCAGCTGCGGATGATCCGGTCGCAGCGCCCGGGGAGCCGGCTGCTCTCGCCCGCTGGGCCGACCGACGACGGGCCGGAGACGCTGGTCGACGCCGGCGCCCTCTACGCCGGCGAGACCGTCGCCCGCATCGACGAGGTCATGCCCGCGGCCGAGCTGGTTCGCGCACTGACTCCCTGAACAAGAAGATGTTCACACCCCCCGAACCTGGGTATTTCCAGGGGCGATGTGAGCGGCGACAAGAGATTCCGAACCGGCGCGTTCGCGCTCCTGCTCTCCCTGTTCCTCTTCGCTGCCTCCGGCTGCGGTGACCTCAGCAAGGACGAGCTCAACCGCGGCGTCGAATCGCTGAGCGCGCTCGCGGCGCAGGGGCAGCTGGTCGCCTCCGGCGTCGCCCGCGACGCGACCAAGTCCACCTACGCGCGGGTGATGGCGAAGACGCTCGGCGGGGAAGCCGAGCACGAGGCCGAAAAGCTCGCCGACGCCACTCCCGAAGCGGGGACCGAGGAAGAGCGCGACGCCGCGGTCGCCGTCGCCGGCGAAATCGCCGGCCTCTTCTCCGAACTGCAGACCTTCCCCGGCGACGAGCACCACGGCTCGCTCGTCCAGAAGCACCTCGAAGAAGCGCAGGAAAAGGCGGAAGCGATCACCGCCCGGCTGAACGGGGAAAAGTCGTGAAGGCGATCTTCAAAATCGCCCTCGGGATCATCGCCGCGATCGGCGGTTTCCTCGACATCGGCGACCTCGTCTTCGATACGCAGGCGGGGGCGCTCTTCCGCTACGACCTGCTCTGGGCGGTCGTGCTCGGCACGATCGGGATCGCCGTCTACGCGGAGATGACGGGACGGGTGGCGGCGGTCAGCGGCCGCCCGGTCTTCGACGTGATCCGGATGCGGCTCGGCTTCGGCATGGGCCTGGTCGCGCTCGTCGCCAGCACCATCGTCAACCTGCTCACCGTCGCCGCCGAGCTCGGCGGCATCGCGATCGTCCTCGAGCTCCTCTTCGACGCCCCCTACAGCATGTTCGTCTTCGCGGCCGCGGTCGCCCTGGTGGCGATCGTCGCCCTGCTCCCCTTCGGCGGCATCGAGCGCTTCTTCGGCTACGGCGGCCTGGCGCTGTTCGTCGTCGTCGCCACCGCCTTCCACCAGGAACCGAACTGGGGCGACGTCGCTGCCGGCTTCGTCCCCTCGCTGAGCAGCTCGTCGCTCTACCTCTACTTCGTCGTCGGCGTCTTCGCCGCGGCGCTGATGCCTTACGAGGTCCACTTCTACTCCAGCGGCGCGATCGAGGAGGGCTGGACGGAGGAGAACCTGAAGGAGAACCGGCTGAACGCGATCGTCGGCTATGGGATCGGCGGCATCCTCTCGGTCGCGCTCGTCGTCGTCTCCGGCTACCTCTTCCACCCGCTCGGGGTCGAACCGAACGACCTCGGCACGGTGGCGCTGCCGATGCAGGGCGCCTTCGGCGAGACCGGCCTGCTGCTGGCGCTCGGCGGCATGCTCTTCTGCGTCGGCGGCGCCGCGATCGACTCCAGCTTCGCCGCCTCCTACAACCTCGCTCAGTTCCTCGGTTGGGAGTGGGGCCGCTACCAGGGCCCGCGCAAAGCGCCGCGCTTCACCGCCTCCTGGCTGGTCTTCCTCCTGCTCGGTATCGCGATCGCCGAGAGCGGCATCAACCCGGTCGAGATCACCGAGTACAGCGTCGTCTTCTCGGTCGTGGCGCTGCCGCTCACCTACCTGCCGGTGCTGCTGATCGCCGGTGACCGCTCGTTCATGTCCGGGCACGCCAACGGGCCGTTCGCCACCGTCCTCGGCTGGCTCTACTTCGCGATCATCATCGTCCTCGCGGTGGCGGCGATCCCGCTGCTGCTGGCGACCAACGCGGGTGGGGGATGAGGTGGGGATGAAAGGCTCGGGCGAGATCTACGTCGTGCACCGGCTGCTCGACGAGCAGATCTGCGACTCGGAGGGCAAACGGGTCGGCCGCGTCGACGACATCGAGCTGCGCGGCGACCCGCCGCGGATCACGGCGCTGCTGGTCGGTGAGGGGCTCTACCCGCGGCGGCTGCCGCGCCACTTGGCCCGCCTGGCGCGGCGCATCGGCGGCCCCGAGCTATGGGGCGGCAACGCGCTGCGGATCCCCTGGGAGGAGGTCGACGAGCTGGCCGCGACCGTGAAGCTGCGCAAGAAGGCCGAGGACCTGGGGCTGGGGATGGGCGACGACCCGAAGCGCTGGATCGTCAGGAGGCTGCCGTGGAACTGAGGGACCCGGAAGCGCTGAGCGAACTGCTCGGCCGCAAGGTGATCGACCAGAGCGGGCGGCGGGTGGGCCGCGTCTACGAGGCGAAGGGGCACTGGGAGCGGGACGGGACTGTCGTGATCGACGAGCTGATCCTCAGCCGGGGCGGGTTGCGGCGGCGCCTGCGCGGCCCCGGCGGGCCGGAGGAGCCATCGGTGCCGTGGGAGTCGGTGATCGACCTCCACGAACACGTCGTTGTGCGGCGATAGGCACCCGGGCGGGGGTCATCACAAGGGGAGAATGAGGGCCATGGCTGGGGGGCAGATCCTGCAGATCGCCGAGCAATCGATCGGGCCGGAGCGATGCGAGCTGCGGCTCGAGGGCGAGCTCGACCTCTGGAGCGTCGAGCGCCTGCAGGCGGTCCTACAACGGGTCGCGCGCGACAACAAAGCGATCGTCGTCGGTCTCGAGGCCTGCGAGTTCGTCGACTCGACCGGGATCGCCCTCTTCCTCCAGGTGCGCCGCCAGCTAGAAGGCCAGGGTGGCCGCCTCGTCATCTACGGCTGCTCGGACCAGGTGCTGCGGATCTTCACCGTCGCCGGTCTCACCGACGCCGGCATCGTCTTCGGCAGCCGCGCCGAGGCGCTTGCGGAGCTGGCGGCGGCGGAGTGAGTCTCAGTAGCTGATCGCCTCGTCCTCGGCTCGCAGGCGGGCGCACCAAAGGGCGAAGAGGGCGACGGCGAGGGCCGCGCCGGCCCAGTGGATGCCGAGGACGACGGCGAGGAGGCTCGGCAGGCCGGCGAGGGCGGCGCCGATCAGCGCCGGGACCAGCGGCAGCCGCAGGACGCGGGCGGTGAGGGCGGCGCAGAGCATCCAGGCGGCGGGGCCGGCGATCCAGCCCCAGTCGACGAAGAAGTCGTGCGGGAGCGCCAGGGCGAGGGCGATCGAGAGCAGGGCGACCGCGAGGAGCTGCAGCAGCGCCGCGCGCCAGAGGGTGGGGAGGTCCATCCCCACCGAGGCTATTCGACGACGATCTTGCCCTTCATGAAGGGGTGGATCTTGCAGTGGTAGGCGAAGGTGCCCTTCTGGTTGAACTGGACGACCTTGGTCGTCCCCGGCTTGATCCGGTTGGTGTCGAAGCTGCCGCTGCTCGCCGTGTGGGTAACCGGGCTCGTGTTGGCGAAGGCGACCTTGCCGCCCTTCTTGATCCGCAGCGTCGGCGGGTGGAAGGCGAAGTGGTTGATGTCGACGCTCTTGGCGCCGCTCGCCGTGGCCGTCGCGCCGGAGGCCCGGCCGCCCTGCAGCACCGCCACCGCCAGCACCGCGATTCCCATCAAAAGCGCGAAGGACCACCGTCCCCGCCAGTTTCTTGGAAGCGTCATTGGCCAAACATACGGACGCCGCCCGCCCCAGGTTCAGCAACAGATCAAAGCCAGCAATAATTGTCCCTCCCGGGCGGTTAGCTCAGTTGGGAGAGCATTCGGTTTACACCCGAAAGGTCACTGGTTCGAGCCCAGTACCGCCCACTCTCGTCCCCTCGCAGTCGGGCGGGCGACCGCGGACCACCCGCCCTCCTGCCTAAGCCGACTTGGTCAAGCTGACCGCCGGCATGGAGACCGTCGTCTGGATCTTCACCCCGCTCACCTCCTCCCGTTAGTCGCGTGCTGATACCTGCGACTAAAAGAGGCTTTGAAGCGGTCCAATCGTTTGCAGCGGTTCGACCGCTCAGCGCATTTAGCGGCGAAAGATTAGGGAACTTATGCTCTAACAGTCAATTCATTCCGGATCGAAGGGAGGACAACGTGGCTCGGAAGAAGCGGAAGACTGGGAGACGGAAACGACAGGTGGGTAAAACTCCGCAGGAGGTCCTCGTCAAGGCCCTCAACCACCCGATCAGGGTGAAGGCGCTGACGATTCTCACCGAAAGGATCGCCAGCCCGAAGGAAATCTCCGACCAGATCGACGCGCCGCTGAGCAACGTCAGCTACCACGTGCGGGTGCTGGACGATCTGGGCCTGGTCGAGATCATGGAAGAAGAATCGGTGCGAGGGTCGGTCGCCCACTTCTACAAAGCGGTGGAACGACCGCTGATCGACAGCCCCGACTGGGAGCAGCTGGCCCCGGAGGTCCGCAGCGCCTTCTCCGGCTACGTGATCGAAACGCTGATGAGCGACGTGGCCGAATCGCTCGCCGCCGGCGTCTTCGACCGTCGCGAGGACCGCCACCTCAGCCGCACGCCGCTGCTGCTCGACGAGAGGGGCTGGCGGCGGATCGCCGCGATCCAGGGCAAAGCGCTCGACGACATCCTCAAGGAGCAGGCGAGGGCCGCGGCGCGGATGAACGGATCGAAGGAGGAGGGGATCCACGTGATCACCGGCATGGTCTGCTTCGAGGTCCTGCCGGGCTCGTGGAAGGACTAAGGCCCCCTTTTTTCAGCGCCGCCTTGAGTTCAACTGAAGGCGCGGATCGCCAGCACCAGCGCAACGACCAGGCCGACGGCGGCGATCGAGATCCGCAGCGGGTCGCTGGGGATGCGGCGCGCGTAGTGGGCGCCGATGCGGCCGCCGACGAAGGAGGAGACCATGATCGTCACCGCGTAGCGCCAGTCGACCGGGGCGAGGAAGGCGTAGACGACGGCGGCGAGAAGGTTGGAGCAGCCGGCGAGGAGGATCTTCAGCCCGTTCAGGTGCTGGAGGGTGTCGGCGACGAAGAGGGCGAGGAGGGCGAAGACGAGGATGCTGACGGCCGAGCCGAAGTAGGCCTGGTAGGCGCCGCAGAAGGCGATTCCGGCGGTGAGGTAGGGCGAGTGCTCGTTGCCGGCGTGGGAGATGCGGGGGGTGAGGCGCGGCTGCAGGAGGAGCAGCAGGCAGGAGGCGGCGATCAGGACGGGGACGATCGCTTCGAAGGCATCGTTCGAGGTGAGCAGGAGCGCGACCGAGCCGGCGGCGGCGCCGAGCAGCAGGGGCGCGAGCAGGCGGGTGAAGCGCTCGCGCTGCTCGCGCAGGAGGTCGGCGTAGCCGATCGCGCCGCCGACGGAGGCGGGGACGATCCCGACCGTGTTGGTGACGTTGGCCGAGAGCGGCGGCAGGCCGAGGGCGACCATGGTCGGGAAGGTGATCAGCGCGCCGCCGCCGGCGATGGAGTTCGCGGCTCCCGCCCCGGCCCCGGCCGCCGCGACGGCGAGCAGCTCGAGCACGGCTCAATCCTCGCCGAAGAGGCGGCCGCGAAGGCGCGACCACAGCGATGGCGGGCGCGGTTGGGTCGCCCGCCACTCCGCCTCGGTCGGCAGGCGGCCGGCTTTGCGGGCGCGCAGGACGCACTCGGTGTGGGCGTGGCGCCGGCGCGATTTGTCGCCTTCGGGCCAGATCAGGACGTGCTCCGAGAGGGAGGGCAGGTGCTTGCCGCAGAGGGGGCAGCGGTAGGTGGCCGGCTTCAGGTTCTGGGCGGGGCGCATCCCCCACCAGCGGGCCTCAGGCGGCACCGGTGTGGATCTGCGGCGTGGTGGTGCCGCCGCGGCGCTTCTCCCGGTCGCGGACGAGGTCGAAGAAGTAGTCGTTGCGGCCGCGGCGCATGCGGCGCGGGAAGGCGGGCCGGGCGCGGCGGTGGGAGGCGGCGATCGCCTGGAAGGCCGCCTCGTGCCGGGCGCTCCACTCGATGCCGAAGATCTCCCGCACCCGTGGCGGCAGCGTCCCCTTGATCACCAGGTTCTGGACCGCGATGTTGGCGCGAGCGTGGGGCGGGACCGGCTGGCGGAAGGCGACCAGCGGCGCCATCTCCAGCGCGTGCTCGGTCGCGTGCAGGTCGGGCGAGGCGAGCTTTCCGTCGAACCAGGCCTGGAACTCGCGGTAGGTGGGCGGGACCGCCTCGCGGGGGAGGAGGAAGAGCTCGCCGAAGCGGACGTAGTCCTGCCACAGCGCTTCCCGCTCGGCGGGGCGCAGCGGCCGGACCATCGTCTCGTACATTGCCCGGCCGGAGTCGGCGATCACGGCCAGCGTCCACAGCATCAGCTCCGGGTCGAAGGCCGAGTAGGCGCTGCCGGCGGGGTGGGCGCCGGCCGCCTCGGGCAGCTCGCCCTTGATCCGCTCGTGCAGGCGGTGGACCGCCGCCAGCGCCTTGTCGGCTTCGGCCTTGGTGCCGAGGAAGACCGTCTCCTGGACCTTGGCGGTGCGGGCGAGGCGGGTGAAGGGATGGTCGCCGGCTGCAGTCGAGAGCATCGTGCCGGTGTAAGTGAGGGGTTCCAGCGCCCCGATCAGCAGCGCCCGCTGCCCGTAAAGAAGGCCGACCGAGCGCTCGCCGTGGACGCGGCGGGCCATCGATCGACCGGGTGGAAAGTAGTGGTCGCTGACTGGTCGCTCAGATGAGACTAACGCTGGGAACTTGTTCACTAAAAAGACGCTAGCCCATTTTGGCCGCGCCGGGGCAATTACTCGGGCGCCGATGCCTCCCGGCTCATCGCCACCAGGGCCGAGCCCGAGCCGGGCGCGGCGAGCGGCCGCAGCTCGTGCGCGGCGAAGATCTCGTCGAGTTCCTCGCGGGTCAGCGTCTCGCGCTCCAGCGCCAGCACCGCCAGGTGGTCGACCACCTCGAGGTTGGCGGAGATCAGCGCCCGGGCGCGGCGGTAGGCCTCGCGGGCGAGCGTCAGCGCCGCCTGGTCGACCTCGCGGCGGGTCTGGTCGGAGACGGCGTAGTCGCTGGTCGGCATCGCGATCGGCGGCGGCCCGTCGTGGTCGGTCGCGACCCCCATGCCGAATTCGGAGACCATCTGCTTGCAGACCAGGTGCACGCGGTTGAGGTCGTCGGAGGCGCCGGAGTAGCTCTCGCCCAGCACCACCTCCTCGGTGGCGCGGCCGCCCAGCAGCGTCACCACCTCGTCGAGCAGTTCGTCGCGCGACTTCAGGTAGCTGTCCTCCTGCGGCGAGTGGGCGACGAAGCCGAGCGCCGGGCCGCGGGGGACGATGCTGAGGATCTCCGGCGGGTCGAGGCCGAGCAGCTTGCGGCAGAGGGCGTGGCCGGCCTCGTGGTAGGCGACGATCCGCCGCTCCTTGCCGCTGAGCCGGCGCGCCTGCTGGGAGCCGACCGCCTGGCGCAGCAGCGCCTCGTCGAGGTCCTCGCGGGTCATCGCCCAGCGGCCGGCGCGGCCGGCGATGATCGCTCCCTCGTTGAGCGCGTTGGCGAGCTGGGCGCCGGTCATCCCGGTGGTCTTGCGGGCGACGTCGCCGAGGTCGAGGTCGGGGGCGAGCGGCTTGCCCTTGGCGTGGCTGCGGAGGATCGCCTCGCGGCCTTTGCGGTCGGGCGGGGCGACGAGGACGCGGCGGTCGAAGCGGCCGGGGCGCAGCAGCGCCTTGTCGAGCTTGTCGACGTGGTTGGAGGCGGCGATCACGATCACCATCCCCGGGTCTTTCTCGAAGCCGTCGAGCTCGACCAGGAGCTGGTTCAGGGCCTGCTCGCGCTCGCTGCTGCCACCGTCGCCACCCTCGCCGCTGCGGTGGCCGCCGATCGCGTCGAGCTCGTCGATGAAGATGACGGCGCGGCCGGCCTTGCGCGCCTCTTTGAAAAGGCGGCGGATGCGGGCGGCGCCGCGGCCGACGAACATCTCGACGAAGCTGGAGCCGGAGGCGGCGAAGAAGTCGACGCCGGCCTGGGCGGCGACGGCGCGGGCGAGCATCGTCTTGCCGGTGCCGGGCGGGCCGTAGAGGAGGACGCCGCGCGGGGCCTGGGCGCCGAGGGCGGCGAAGCGGTCGGGGTCGCGCAGCCAGGCGGTGACGTCCATCAGCTCGTCCTTGGCGGCGTCTACCCCCTGCACCTCCTCCCAGAGGACCGGCGCGGTTTTGGACGCCTTGACCGTCTCCGGCTTGGTTGAGCCCATCATGCCCCGCATCATTTTCAGGAAGACGAAGCAGAGAATCGACATGAAGAAGACGCCGAAGACTGGATACCAGTTGAAAAAGAATTCCTGTATGTGCGTGGCCATCGGTGGAGTGTGGAGACAAAGTCGCGATTCCCCTATCGCACATTTGTCCAAATCTGCGAAAAGGGCTAAAGGTCGCGCCTGAACGGGGTCAGAAAGTCACCCGTAGGATCAGGCTGTGGAGACGAGACGCACGGTCAGCGCGCCGGAGCTGAAGGCACAGATCGAGGCCGAACGCGAGGGAAGGCCGTTCCTGGTTCTCCGCGACGGTGCCGGGGAGCAGGTGCTCCTGCCGATCGAGGCGAACGCCGAGCTCTGGGTCGGGCGCGGCGGCTCGGCCGACGTGCGGCTGGGGTGGGATGAGGAGGTCTCGGCCCTGCACGCGCAGATCGAGGTCGTGCGCGACGAGTGCACGCTGGTCGACGACGGGCTCTCCCGCAACGGCTCCTTCGTCAACGAGGAGCGGGTGCACGGGCGGCGCCACCTGCGCGACGGCGACTCGCTGCGGTTCGGGAAGACCGTCGTCACCTATAGGCGGCCCGGCGAGGACGCGCCGGAAGCGACCGCGGTGGCGAGCGAGATGCCCGCGGCGGCGGCGGTCTCGCCCGCCCAGCGCAAGGTCCTGCTCGCCCTCTGCCGTCCCTACAAAGACGGCGACTCGTTCGCGACCCCGGCGACGAACCAGCAGATCGGCGAAGAGCTCCACCTCAGCGTCGACGCGGTGAAGACCCACATGCGGGCTATGTTCGAGAAGCTCGGCGTTGGCGACATCCCCCAGAACCAGAAGCGGGTGGCACTGGTTGAGCGGGCACTGCAGAGCGGGATCGTGAGTCGGCGCGAGCTGTAGGGGGTGAGGAGGTTCACCCCTGGGGTGTCTGGGAGCGGGGTCCGATCCGGGCGAATCTGGGTGCACGACATCAAGTCGATCAACCAAGACCCAGGAGGAACCAGAAATGACTCGCACCACCAAGATCACCCGCACCGCCGTCTTCGCCGCGATCGCAGTCGTCGCGATGATGATCGCCCCGGCGCTCGGCGCCGCCGCCCCGGTCAAGTTCGGCTCCAAGCTGAACCCGACCGTGCAGCCGGCGAACTCGGTCCCGGGCCTGCGCTGCAGCCAGGAAGCGCCGGGCCCCTGCACCTTCGTCGAGGAGGAAGCCTACGGCCGCCCCGACGGTGGCGAGCTCGCCCCGAAGACCGGCACGATCAAGAAGATCAGGCTGATCGCCGGCGGCCCCGGCAGCTTCAAGCTGCAGATCGCCAAGGTGAAGCGCTCGACCCTGTTCGGCACGAATGAAGCGAAGGTCGTCGCCAACGGCCCCCGGATCAGCTACCAGGGCCAGACCGAAGCCAACTTCGAAGACGACAACTACAAGGTCGAGAGCTTCAACGTCGACGTGCCGGTGAAGAAGGGCCAGCAGCTGGCGCTGAAGGGCAACATCACCTCGATGATCCGCTGCTCCTCCGGCGGCGACAACACCCTCATCTACACGCCGCCGCTGGGCAGCTCCTTCCGCCCCGCGACCAACACCGATGGTTGCTGGATCCTGATGGAAGCGGTCATCCGCTAGTCCCCAACTCACCGAAACCGTCTCAACCCGCCTATATCGCGGGTTGAGACGGTTTCGCTATTTCTCGACCTGAGAGCCGCCGACGATCGCGTCCTCGCCGGAGTCGCCGAAGAGGACCCAGGCCTTGTTGCCGCCGTCGTAGTCGGGGGCCCAGAGCTTCAGCGTCGCCGGGCGACCCCAGACGGTCACTTGCTCCTCGCCGGTCGAGTCGAGGCCGCGCCAGATCCGCACGAAGGGGTTGTGCTCCCACTCCTCGCCGATCGTCGTCGGCTCTTTGTGGCCGGGGTGGACGGTGGTCTCCGGCGGCAACTGCATCAGCCGCATCACCGAGGCCTGGAGGTCGGCGAAGCCGCTGGCGCCGGGGGCCATGGTGCCGCCGACGGTGCCCTTGAAGAGGACGTCGGCGGTGAAGACGTCGGTGCCGTCGATGAGGAAGGCGAGGTGGCCGGCGGCGTGGCCTGGGGTGAAGAGGGCTTCGACCTCGAGGCCGCCGGCGTCGAGCTTCTCGCCGTCGCCGAGGATGACCTCGACCTCGTCGTCGAGCTCGGCCGCGCAGGCCTCGTGAGCGACCAGCGGCGGGTTGCCGAGCTGCGCCCGCGCCTCGGCGAGGCCGGCGACGTGGTCGCCGTGGGGGTGGGTGATGAGGACGTGGGTGATCTCGATCCCGTCGCGCTCGATCCGCTCCAGCAGCGACCCGAGCTCGTCGTTGCCGTCGATCAGGACGCCGGTCCCTCGGTCGGGGTTGGCGACCAGGTAGGCGTTCGACAGCCACATCGGGTTCTCGGTCCTCTCGACGATCACTGCTCCTCCTCGTTCAGGTGCCTTCGGCTGGGGTGTCTGACCTTACCCCTCATATATGGGGGTCAAGCTCAGACACGTCGGCGATCAGGCTGACGTGGTGGACTGGGCGCTGCCGTCCAGGAGCGTTTGCGCAACCAGCTCGGGGTCGTCCCAGGTGGGGGTGTGGCCGACGCCGGGGAGGACGAGGAAGCGGGCGCCGGCGGGGCGGCGGTGCGGCTTCGGAGGGCCGACCAGCCGGTCGCGCTCGCACCAGGCGATCGTCACCGGCACCTCCTCCGGGTAGCCCGCGGGGTCGAACACGTGAGTCCGCATCGCCCGGTTGGCGCCGTCGTAGCCGTTGGCGTCGATCCAGCCGAGGACGAGCTGGCGGGCGGCCTCGGGCGGGATCCGCTCGGGGTGGGCGGCAAAGGTCGAGACGGCGCGCCGGCGCAGCGCCGGGACCCAGAGCGCGGGCACTACGGCGGGGCGGAAGCGCTGCGCCAGCTCCCGCAGGTTGCCCTCGCGCTCGCCGATCGGCGCTTTCCAGAGGCCGGCGGGGGAGATCGCGGTCACCGAGGCCGCCCAGCCGAAGCGACCCATTTCCAGCCCCACCCAGCCGCCGAGGCTGTTGCCGGCGACGTGGGGGCGCTCGATCCCTCTCGCCTCGCACTCCGCCTGCATAGCCCGGGCCAGGTTGGCCGCGGTCGGCTCGATCCCCTCGGCCAGCGGCGGCGCCTGGCCGAACCCCGGCATGTCGATCGCGTGCACCTCGCGCTCGCCTCCGAGCAGCGGGATCACCGGCTCCCAGACGCCGCGGGAGCCGCCGAGGCCGTGGATCAGGAGCAGCGGCTCTCCAGCGTTCGCTGCGCTCACCGGGCCTTCGGCTTCGCGAAGAGCGCCTGCACGTCGCCGATCCGCCGCTCGCGGAAGCCCGCCTCCGAGGAGCTCAGGTAGAAGTCCCAGAGCCGCTTGAAGCGCTCGTCGTAGCCGCGGCCGCGCAGCCGCTCCCAGGCGGCGAAGAAGCGCTCGCGCCAGGCGGCCAGGGTTGGCGGATAGTGGGCGGTGATGTCGTCGATCCAGACCTGCTTCATCGAGGTCACCCGCGCCAGGCAGTCGGCGATCATTCCCTGCGAGGGTAGACAGCCGCCGGGGAAGACGTGGGTGTTGGCGAAGCTCTTCGCCGCCTTCTCGACCTCGTAGATGCGGTCGTCGATCGTGATCGCCTGCAGCAGCATCAGCCCGTCGTCGCTGAGCATCTGGTCGCAGCGGCGGAAGTAGTCGTCGAAGTACTGCCAGCCGACCGCCTCGATCATCTCCACCGAGACGAGGCGGTCGTAGCGGCCGTCGAGGTCGCGGTAGTCCTGGAGCAGGATCGTGACCTGATCCTCGAGGTCGGCCTCGCGCACGCGCTGGCGGGCCAGCTCGAACTGCTCGCGGGAGATCGTCGTCGTCGTCACCCGGCAGCCGCTGCGGCGGGCGGCGTGGATCGCCATCCCGCCCCAGCCGGTGCCGATCTCCAGCAGGTGGTTCTCCGGCCCGAGCCGGAGCTGCTCGCAGATGCGGTCGAGCTTCGCCAGCTGCGCTTGCTCCAGGCTCGTCGCCCGGTCGGGGAAGTAGGCGCACGAGTACATCATCCGCTCGTCGAGGAAGGCGGCGAAGAGGTCGTTGCCGAGGTCGTAGTGGGCGGAGATGTTGTGGCGGGCGCCGGTGCGGGTGTTCTCGGGGACGAGGCCGCGGGCCCGGTGCAAGAGGCCGCGCGGCCGGGCGACGGCGCCCCGCAGGCCGTCCATCTGGCGCAGCTCGCGGGCGGCGATCTGGATCAGGGCGACGAGGTCGTCGGTCTCCCAGAGGCCGTCGACGTAGCCCTCGCCGAGGCCGACGCTGCCGCGCAGCGGCCCGCGCCAGGCGGCGGGGTCGTTGATCGTGAGGGTGGCGCGGAGGTCGGCGTCGGCCGGGCCGTAGCTGCGTTCGCGGGCGCCTTCGACGACGTCGATGCGGCCGTTGCGGACGCGGCCGAGGACCGCGCCGACGCCGGCGCGGGCGGCGGCATCGCCGATGCGCGGGCGAGTAGTGGCGGTCACGGCGAGACGAACCCTTTCGGGCGGCTCCCCTCCGGGTGGGGGAAGTAGCGCGCGCCCTTCAGCTTCAGCCGCAGCGACTGCGCGTAGATCTTCGCCACCACTTGGAGCGACAGCGCCGGGTAGCGGGCGAGCAGGCCGGTGAGAGTGCGGCGGGAGAGCGCGCGGCGGCGCAGGCTGAGGGTGGCGTCGAAGCTCTTGCCGGGCGCGCAAGACGCGCCTTCGGCGCTGCGCGGGCGCGACTCGATGTGGACGGAGAGGCGCTCGCCGGGCTCGGAGGCGCGGAAGGAGTAGGTCTGGTCCATGCCCATCAGCGGGGAGACGTGGAAGGTCTTCTCGAGCTCCTCGCTGAGGACGCTGCCGCGCCGCTCGCCCCGCGCCAAGACGTAGGGATGGCGCTCGCCCCAGGGGATGTTCTGCACGTCGGCCACGACTGCATCTACCCGCTCGCCCGCCGGGTCGAAGCAGTAATAGAGGGAGACCGGGTTGAAGCTGTGGCCGAAGTAGCGGAGGCCGCCGAGGAGGCGCACCGGCCCGGAAGGGGAACTGCCGGTTGCCTCCTCGACCGCCTCGCGCGCGCACTGGTCGAGCGGACGTGCCGGGTCGCCCATGAAGTCCTCGCGGCGGAAGCGGGCGAGGGCGCGGCCGCGGGCCGAGAAGAGCGGGTAGGGGTCGAGGACCTCGGGCAGCTCCCCCAGGTCGAGGTACATGAGAAAGAGCGGGTAGCGGAACTCGTGCTCGACCGGCTCAAAGCGCCGGTGCCGGACCCAACCCTCGTAGACGGCCGAGGCACTCAAGCAGCGATCGCCTCCTCCTCCGACGTGTCTGACTTTTTGCCTCGTATATGGGGGTCAAAGTCAGACACCCCCGGCTGGGCGCTTCGGCTAGTTGCGATCTCGTCACAAATTCGCAGGGCGCTGACGACGCCGTCCTCGTGGAAGCCCCAGCCCCAGTAGGCGCCGCAGTAGTGGGTGCGGCGGCCGGCGTTGCTGATCTCGGCGTGGCGTGCCTGGGCGGCGACGCCTTCCTTGGTGTAGACGGGGTGGTCGTAGGCGATCTTGCGGATCGTCTTCTCCGGGTCGATTTCCTCGCTGCGGTTGAGCGTGACGAAGTAGTCCTGCCGGGTGCGCAGGCGCTGCAGGTTGTTCATCCAGTAGGTGACGGTGGTCCCCTGCGCCGGCTTCGGCGTCAGATGGAAGTTCCAGCTCGCCCAGGCGGCGCGCCGGCGCGGCATCAGCGAGGCGTCGGTGTGGAGGACGGCCTCGTTGCGCTGGTAGGGGATCGCGCCGAGGACCTCGCGCTCGGCCTCGCTCGGGTCGGCGAGCATCGCCAGCGCCTGGTCGGAGTGGGTGGCGAGGACGACGTGGTCGAACTCCTCGCTCTCGCAGCCGTCGGCCTCGATTCGCACCCGGTCCGCCAGGCGTTCGATCCGCCGCACCGGCGCCCCGGTCCGCACCCGCTCGCGCCATGGTGCGGTGATCGCCTCGACGTAGCTGCGGGAGCCGCCGCTGACCGTTCGCCACTGCGGCCGGTTCCGCAGGCTGTACATGCCGTGGTTCTCGAAGAACTCGGCCATGAAGCTGGCCGGGAAGCTCCACATCTGCTCCGGGTCGGCCGACCAGACGGCGCTCGCCTGCGGCACGATCAGCCGCTCGACGAAGTGGCGGGAGAAGCCCTGCTGCTCGAGCCAGTGGCCGAGCGAGGGGGCGGTCCCGTTCATCCCGATCAGCGCCCGCGCCTCGCGGTTGAAGCGGCGCCAGTCGCGCAGCATCCCGAGGAAGGTCGGGCTGAACAGGTGCGCCGGGCGGGCGAAGAGGCCCCATGGCGTGCCGGAGTACTCGAAGCGACCGCGCCCGTCGGCGACGGAAAAGCTCATGTGGGAGGGCTGGCTCGCGACCCCCAGCTCGTCCAGCAGCGCTTCGAACTCGGGGTAGTTGCGGTCGTTGAAGACGATGAAGCCGGTGTCGACCCACACGGCGCCGCCTTCGGCCTGGACGGGCACCGTGTGGGTATGCCCCCCGATCCGGTCGCTCGCCTCGTAGACGACGAGCTCGTGCTCGGGGTGGAGTCGATGCGCAGCCACCAGCCCGGAGACTCCCGTTCCGATGATCGCGATCTTCATCGACATCCCTTTCCCTACGGAATGGGATGTCGAACCGGATCAGCCGTAGGGGCGGTAGAGGATCCGGTAGCCGAGCAGTTCGGAGACGGTGGCGAAGCGGAAGCCGCGGGCGCGCAGGGTGTCGATCACCTGCGGCAGGGCGGCGAGGGTCTCGCTGCGGGGGCCGCCGCCGTCGTGCATGAGGATGATCGAGCCGCTCTGGGCGTGGCCGACGATGTTCGAGTAGATCGCGCCGGTGCCGGGCAGCGACCAGTCCTGCGGGTCGACGTCCCAGTTGATCGTCCGCATCCCGAGGCTGCCGGCGGTGGCGACGACGCTGGAGTCGACGCCGCCGCCGGGCGGCCGGAAGAGGCAGGGCTTGAAGTGCGTGTAGGCCTCGATTCGCGCCGCCGCGCCGGCGATCTGGTCGTAGCCGGGGAATTCGACGTGGTTCATCGTGTGGTCGCCGAGCTCGTTGCCTTCGGTGAGGATCTGCCGCATCGTGTCTTCGCGGCCCGGCATCTCCTGGCCGATCTCGAAGAAGGTGCCGTGGACGCCCTTTTCGCGCAGCACCCGGAGGAAGTCCGGCGTGTATTCGGAGGGGCCGTCGTCGAAGGTGAGGGCGACGACCTTGCGGTCGCGCGGGCCGTTGGTGACGAGGCCAGGGCTGCCGCCGGTGCAGCCGACCGCGCGGACCGGGCGCAGGCGGAACGCGCTGGTGCCGGTGGCGGGGAGCGATTCGGCGCAGCGGTCGCGGACCGCGCAGCCGGAGCTGCGAATCGCCCGCCAGCGGTAGCGGTGGGGCGGGAGGTTGGCGTCATCAGGGATCAGCGCGACCACGAGCTTCTCCGGCTGCGGCCGCTTCACCGTCGCCCGCACCCAGCCCTCCTGCCCCGGCCGTCCCGCCGCGCTCACCTGCTCGACCCCGAGCCGCCGATGCGCCCTGCGCCCGCCGAGACAAAGCCGCCGCGGCGGCGCCGAGGCCCCGGGCGCCAGCTCAAAGCAGAGGTAGCGCGCCGCCGCCCGCCGCGGGTCCGGATGCGGTTCGAGCTTCCCGAGCGCGACCGCCTCACTGGTCCGCACGCTGAGGATCAGCTCCTGTCCCTTCTGCGAGATCCGAGCATGCTGCAGCCGCAACTGCGCGCCCGAAACGCTTGGCACCGCCAGCAATCCGGTCGCGGCAAGCACGACAGCGCACAGGATCTTGCGAGCAGGGGTGATCAGGAGGTCTCGGGTGGGAGCCTACGCGAGGCTGCTCTCCTAACTATCCGCAGCGCTTCGACCTCTACCGTGTTGAGACCAGTTGTGACCCGCCGAATCTGCCTAATCGCCACCCTGGCGCTCCTCGCCACGCTCGTCCTCGTCCCGACCGCCCCTGCCGAAACCGGCGGCGCCGGGCAGGTCGAAACGGGCGGCAGCGTCAGCAACACCGCCTTCGACCGCCAGGGGATGTGGGTCTGGTACGTCTCCCACTCCGAGGGCGGCAGCATCCCGGCGATCATCGCCCGCGCCAAGGCCAACGACGTCGGCACCGTCTACGTCAAGGGGGGCGACGGCGGCGGGGTCTGGAGCCAGTTCAGCCGCGGCCTCGTCCAGGCGCTGCATCGCGCCGGCCTCGACGTCTGCGCCTGGCAGTTCGTCTACGGTGACGCGCCGGTCGCCGAGGCCAAGGTCGCCGCCGCGGCGGTCGCCAAGGGGGCCGACTGCTTCGTGATTGACGCCGAGGCCGACTACGAGGGCAAGTACGCCGCCGCCGACCGCTACGTCCGCACCCTCCGCGCCCGCATCGGCGAAACCTTCCCGGTCGCCCTGGCCGGCTTCCCCTACGTCGACTACCACCCGTCCTTCCCCTACTCGGTCTTCTTCGGCCCCGGCGGCGCCCAGTACAACCAGCCGCAGATGTACTGGAAGGCGATCGGCACCTCGGTGCGGACCGTCTACGAGCACACCTACCTCTACAACCGCATCTGGGGGCGCCCGATCTACCCGGTCGGCCAAACCTACGAAGGCCCCGGCGCCGCCTCGATCCGCCTCTTCCGCCGCTTCGCCCAGAGCTACGGCGGGCTGCCGCCGAGCTGGTGGGACTGGCAGGAGACGAGCGGCCGGGAGTGGGGGGCGCTCGGCGCCGCCAGCGCCCTGCGGCCGGTCGCCGGCTACCGGCTCGAAGTCGTCCACCCGCTGCTCAAGCGCGGCGCCAAGGGCGACATGGTCGTCTGGGCGCAGGAGCACCTGATCGCCGCCGGCGCCGACCTGCCGGTGACGGGCATCTTCGGCCGTCAGACCGCCCGCGCGACCCGCGAATTCAAGGAAGGCCACGGCCTCCCGGCCAACGGCATCGTCGACACCGAAACCTGGAACGCCCTCCTCACCTACACGCCTTACCGCATGAGCTGGGCGGCGCGACGGGCCCGCCCAGGCGCCCGAGCGGTCCCGGCCAGCAGGCCGCTCTCGGCGAACCTGCCCGCGAAGGCCTACGAGATCCCGCTCCGCCCGTAGTTCCGTGGTTCTTTATGCACCGTATGCGTGCAAAAGGAACCGCGGAACTGCTCAGGCGCTGATCCGGGTCACGAGGCGGCCCAGGGTCGGCGACTCGATCACGATCTCGTCGCCGTCGGCGAGCCAGACGCGCGGTTTGCGGCCCATGCCGACGCCCTCGGGCGTGCCGGTGGAGACGACGTCGCCAGGCTCGAGCGTCATCAGGTGGGAGAGCTGCGAGACCAACTGGGGGACGCTGAAGATGAGGTCGTCGGCGGCGCCGTTCTGCATCTCCTCGCCGTTCAGCGTCAGCCGGATCGCGATCGCGTCCGCCGGCCCCGCCTCGTCCGGCGTCACCAGATATGGACCGCAAGGCGCCGAGCCGTCGAAGATCTTGCCCGGCATCCACTGCGGCGTCGCCCCCTGCAGGTCCCGCGCCGAGAGGTCGTTGAGCAGCGTGTAGCCGGCGACGTAGTCGAGCGCCTCGTCCTCCCCGACGTCCTTCGCCCGCCGTCCGACCACGAACGCAACCTCAGCCTCGTAGTCGGTCTTCCCCGTCGGCACCCGCACCGTCTCCCCGTCCGCCACCAACGCGTTCGGGTACTTGGCGAAGATCGTCGGCATCTCCGGCAGCTCGGTAACCCCGATCTCCGCCGCGTGCTTCCGGTAGTTCAACCCAATACAAACGATCTTGTCGGGATTAGGAATCGGCGGCAGTAGCTGAACTGCCGAAAGCGGGTGGGAGGGGGCGCCGGTATCTCCAACCCGACCCCGAAGCTCCTCGACCCGCTCCGCAGCAATCAACTCACGCAACCCACCCCGATGCGGCTCTCCCAGCAGCGCCCAAGCATCTACTACTCGCCCTTCCTCGGTGACACCTGCTCTCGGTCCATCGCCGGCATCGAAGGTGACAAGCCTCATGCGGCCAGCCTATTGAAGGGGGGTCGGGTGCCCCTCCCCAGACGCTCAACAACGAGCCATAGCGAGCTTGTGTCTGGGGAGGGGCACCCGACCCCTCCCCAGACCGCTTGGTTAAGCCTGCACAGGCTCCGGCTCCACCTCGAACGCCGTGTCCTCCAGCGTCTCGCGCTCGATGTCGCTCTCGCGGACCAGCCACAGTGCGAATACGGCACCGACGAACGAGAGGATCGCGCCGAGGAGCAGTATCTCGTTGAGACCGTGGAGGAAGCCCTGCTGCGCGGCGTTGGCCGCAGTGCTCTGCAGTCCGTCAGGCAGCGCTGAGACCGCCTGGCCGAGGTGGCCCGAGGAGGTTGCTTCGACCAGGCCGCGCGCTTGGTCGTTCGTGAGGGAACCGCCGCCGACCTCTTGGGCCTTGTTGGCACCCGCCCCGAGGAAGATCGCGCCCCAGGCGGCGATTCCGACCGCGATCCCGACCTGGCGGAAGGTGTCGTTGATCCCGGCCGCCATCCCGCTCTGCTCCTTCGGCACGACGCTCAGCGCGACGTCGGCGATCACCGGGTTCAGCAGGCCGACGCCGATGCCGCTGATCAGGAAGCCGGCGAGCAGCGCGGTCCATTCCGAGTCCATGTGAAGACCGGACATCAGCAGCAGCCCGACCCCCGTCAGCGCCAGCCCCGCCCCCATCAGGTAGCGGGCCTGGACCCGCGCCAGCGCGATCCCCGAGAGCGGCGCGACGATGAACGAGGCGACGGTGATTGGCAGGTAGCGCAGCCCGGCTTCGATCGGCGAGAAGCCGAGGAAGCTCTGCAGGTAGAGCGTCAGGTAGAGGAACAGCGCGAACATCGAGCCGGAGACAGCGAAGGCGCCCAGCTGCACGCCGGTGAAGGCGCGCCGCCGGAAAAAACCAAGCGGCAGCATCGGCTCGCTGACCCGGCGCTCGATCACCACGAACGCCGCCAGCAGGACCGCCGCGGTCGTGAGCAGGCCGACGATCAGGGTGCTGCCCCAGCCCTCGTCGTTGCCGCGCACCAGCGCCAGCACCAAGAGGAAGAGCGCGACCGAGAAAGTGACGAGGCCGCCCCAGTCGATCCGGGTCGCGTTCGGGTCGCGCGACTCGGCGACCTTCCAGTAGGTGACGGCGATCGCCGCCAGCCCGATCGGCACGTTGAGCAGGAAGACCGACTCCCAGCCGAAGCCGTCGGTCAGCAGGCCGCCGACCAGCGGCCCGATCGCCACCGCGATCCCGATCGTCCCGCCATAGATCCCCATCGCCATGCCCCGTTCGGGGCCGCTGGGGAACTCCTGGGCGACCAGTGCCAGCGAGACGGCGAACATGATCGCGCCGCCGACGCCCTGCAGCCCGCGCGCGAGGTTGAGGAAGGTCGGGTCGGGCGCCAGCGCGCAGAGCAGCGAGGCCAGCGAGAAGATTCCCAGGCCAATGGCGAAGACGCGCCGGCGGCCGAGCCGGTCGGCGAGCGAGCCGGCGGTCAGCACCAGCGCCGCCAGCGAGAGGGCGTAGGCGTCGATCACCCACTGCAGGTCGGTGAAGCTGCCGCCGAGGTCCTGCTGGATCGCGGGCAGCGCCGTGTTGACCACGGTGATGTCGAGCAGAAGCATGAAAGTGGCGACGCAAACCGCGCCGAGCGTCCACCACTTGCGGTTGATTTCGGTGTCCATCGGGACCTCCAGACCATCGGGTACAATTCGTAAGGCAGCCTTGTAAGGTGACCTGACCAGACGACCTTATCAGGCTCCCTGACGAAATGACTTCAGCCCCCAAACACGACTTCTGGATCCCGATGGCGGGCCTCTTCGACATCGCCCACGAGGCGTTCTTCGAGGACTTCCGCGCGGAGCTGGAGCAGACCGAGTTCGCCGACATCCGCCCGACCCACGGCTGCGTCTTCCGCTTCGTCGGCGGCGAAGGGATGCGGCTGACGGTGCTGGCGGAAATGGCGGGGATGACCAAGCAGTCGGTGGGGGAGGTCGTCGACGACCTGGCCGCCCGCGGCTACGTGAAGCGGGTCCCGGACCCCGAGGACAAGCGCGCCAAGCTGATCTGCCTGACCGAGCGCGGCGAGCGGGCGCAGGGCACCGGCCTCGCCCTCTTCGCCAAGGTCGAAAAGCAGTGGGCCGGGCGCTACGGGGCGGAGCGGATCAAGCGGCTGCGCGAGCTGCTGGAGGAGATCGCCGCCAACGAGGCGCCGACGGCCGTGCCCGAGCTCGCCAAGCCCGAGCCGATCCACGCCTAGCGCCGCAGGCGCCGGAACCGCCCCCCGATCGCCGCGGGCAAATACGGATGGCGAACCCTCCTGTCCCGGCGAGGATGCGCCCATGCCAGCAACGCAGCTCAGTCCCCTCGACGCCGCCTTCCTCGAGCTCGAGGAGGCCGATGAGGCAGCCCATATGCACATCGGCTGGGCGCTCGTCTTCGATCCCCCGCCCGAAGGCGAGCGCCCCTCGCTCGAGCTGCTGCGCGACCAGGTGCGCGAGCGGCTGGAGGCGCTGCCCCGCTTCCGCCGCCGCCTCTCCTCGCCGCGGGTCGGCCCGCTCTCGCTGCCGAGCTGGGAGCCCGCGCTCGACCTCGACCCCGGCGAGCTGATCCGCCGCGCGACCCTGCCCGAGCCGGGGGGCGAAGCGGAGCTGATGGACTGGCTCGGGGACTTCTTCTCGCACCGGCTCGACCGCACCCGCCCGCTCTGGGAAACGACCCTGCTCGAGGGCCTCGAGGGCGGCCGCTGGGCGCTGGTGACGAAGGTGCATCACTGCCTGATCGACGGGATGAGCGGCGTCGAGGTGGCGTCGATCCTGCTCGACGCCGAGGCCGAGCCGGCGCCGGGGCAGGCGACGCTGGCGGAAGCGATCGCGAAGCTTGAGGGAGAGGACCACGATCTGGGGAGGGTGGCCAGGTTGCGGGGTGTGGCGGGCGGCGCGGTTCGGGGCGGAGTCGCCGTCGCTCGCCACCCCCGCGATCTGACTTCGCTGCTGTCGCAGTCGTGGGCGATGGCGGAGACGCTGGTCCGCGACGAGCTGCAGGCGGCGCCGCACACGAGCCTCAACGAGTCGATCGGGGCGACCCGGCGGCTGGCCGCGGTCGACGTGCCGCTGGAGGACGTGAAGCGGGTCAAGCGCGAGCTCGGGGGGACGGTCAACGATGTCGCCCTGGCGGCCGCCGCCGGCGGCCTGCGGCGCCTGTTCGAGGCGCGCGAAGAGGACGTCGAGCACGTGCGGGCGATGGTGCCGGTGAGCCTGCGCGCGGCGAGCGAGTCGCTGGCGCTCGGCAACAAGGTCACCTCGCTCTTCGTCGACCTCGTCGTCGCCGAGCCCGACCCGCTGCTGCGCTACCGCAAGATCGCCGCCGCCTCGCGCGAGCTGAAGAGCGGCAACTCGGCGGCCGGGACCGACGCCGTGATCAAGCTGGCCGGGATGGCGCCGCCGGCGATCCAGAGCATCGTCGCCCGCCTGATGTTCACCCCCCGCCTCTTCAACCTGACGATCACCAACGTCCCCGCCTCGCCGATCACCCTCTACGCCCTCGGGGCGCCGCTGCGCCGCGTCGTCCCCCTGGTGCCGATCTTCACCGGCCACGCCCTCGGGGTCGCCGTCGTCAGCTACGACGGCACCGTCACCTTCGGCCTCAACGCTGACCGCGACGCGGTGCCCGATCTTGAAGTCTTCCGGTCTGGGATCGAAGAGTCGCTGGCGGAGCTGCGGCGGGCCGCCTCAGCTCCGCCAGCGATCGCGTAACTACTGCTTCTGCGGCAAGTCCTCGGCCTCCTCGGGCCGGTGCTCGAGGTCGTCGGCGTCCTTGACCGCCCATCCGACCCGCTCCAGCAGCTGCCCGGCGTAGTGCTCCGACTCCAAGCTCGAGCTCGGCACCCGCTCCCGATAGACGATCTCCTCGTCGCGCTGCGGCGAATCGGTGAGCACAAGTATCTGTGGCATGTCTCCTCCTCCTCTCGCTTCGCGCCAGTCTCGCGCCCCAACCTTCAGCCCAGGTCAATCTCCCGTAAAGATCCCGCACCAACCCCCGCCACCCGCTAGATTTCCCCCTCCGGGCCGCTCCCCAACGGCCCGTCGCATTTCTCTCGGGGGCGTAGCTCAGTTGGTTAGAGCGCCGGCCTGTCACGCCGGAGGTCGCGGGTTCGAGTCCCGTCGCTCCCGCTGTTTCTCGGCTTCCTCCACATGCTGTTCCGTTATTGGCGGGGCTGCCCGCAATGCCTCGGTCAGGCGCTCGGCAGAGGACGGGCGTGAGCAATTGGAGCAGCCAATAAAGGCCTCCCCGGTTGGTAAGGGCGACTTCGCCATAAAGCATGACCGGGAACTGGCGGTTGTTCTTGAACCGTCGATCCGGTCCACCGCGGACGTTGACGTATTGCCAGGTGGTGTCGATCTGCTTGGAATCTCGCGGAACACGCCCATCCTCGGTAAATCGGACCATGGCTGAATCCGCTTCGAGTTCCTTGTACAGAAGGTCGCTGAACCTCTTTCCGTCTCTCACCAGAAGGCGGTCGGGGAGGAAGAAAAGGCCGGCCTTCCCTGCCGTCAAGGAGGGCACCGCGATATTGGTGGCCAGGATCGGAGGTGGTTCCAGCGAGGCGCCAGCGCCGGAGCGGGAGACGATCGTGGTTGCGCCGGCGTTCACCTTGTACTGGTAGGTCGTCTGCACGTTGCCGGCAGCATTTACGCGCCAGAGCCCCTGGTTGGAGGCGAGTTCCTCCACAATGTTGACTAGCTGCTGAAACCAGGCAGCGGCATCGTCGTTGACGTCATAGAAGGCGACGACGGTTCGGCGGACTCGGTCCTGGTACCACAGCCAAACCAGAACAGGAACTGCGGGTAACAGAAGGATCGCTCCGATAACCGGCTTCGCGAGGAGGATCAGGACCAACAACCCCAGCGCCCACGGGAAGGTTCGCCACCTTCCCGCCGCCTCGTTGAGCTGTGCGACGAGATCTCCCGACCCGGTCGACACCAATTCGGTCGCCGAAGCTCCGGTTACATCTTCGAGCAGAACGTCCGCGACGGGAGGCGGTGGCGGGGGCGTCCAGACCGGATCTTCGATAGTGGAACCACGGCGCGTCGAGCGGTACTGGATCAGACCGCCCGCAACCCGCACATAATTGCCTCTGGGGCCAGTTCCGGCTCGGAACCCGGGGACGCCGGTGCTGACACCGACCCCGGACTTGCTCAGGTTGAAACGAAAAGGCCCAGCCTTGATGCTCTTACGGACATAGAAGCTCATTTCGATAGCCGGTTGAGGCAGCCACTTGCTGCGGTTTCAGGACCGTCGGCTCGAAATCGCAGCGATCACCATGCCGAGCAGCATCATGGTGAGACGGATGGTCCAGACGATCAGCGTGATCACCAGGCTGATCGCAAGAAAGATCAGTTGGAAGGCGATGCCGATCAGCGCGCCCATGATCAACCGGGCGGGGGATAGGGGTCCGAGCCATAGCTGTTCCGCTCGCTGATCGTTCCGTCGAGATTGTGAATCACATGCTCCGTTCGACGCCCTCGGGCGGCTTCTCGGCCTGCGGCTACGGCCTCCTCCTTGGTCCGATGCTGTGAGAATTCTCCTTCGCCCTCGATCTCATTGATCCAAGTTCCGTCTTTGTGAACCGTATGAACCCAACCTCTAGCCATGGTTTCCTCCGTCTCTTGCCGTCTCAGCGGTCGACGATCGTTACGTACCTAAAGCAAAGATTCAATACTCAGAATTTGAATTGGTGAATCTGGCTAATTTGCCAATGGTGGAAACGTCTAAATAATCGATCCATGAATGGCTTCGTCAAGTTCTTCGGCCAGGGCAGCAACCGCTCGCTTCGCGATCGCCCGGTTCTCGACGCCGTCCGCGGGTGCCGCGGGATGAGGAGCGGCGGGACGACGCGAGTAGTCGCCTACAGGTAGTCCTCGACCCAATCGCGATAGGGGCCGATGAACTCGCGGGCGCTGGAAACAACCAGCTCGGCCGCTTGGTGGACGTTGCCGGCCGGGACTTTGACGTAGCTGTGCTCGATCATTGTCCGTCCTCTCTGGGCTCGGCGTAGCTTGCGGCAGAGCTCCCCGCCGATCACCCCGGCGTCTTTCAGCGCTCCGAAGGCCTTTGCCGCATCGCTTTCTTCGGTCTTCGCCAGCTTCAGGCCGGCGAGCTTGGCGCCGGTGATCGACAGCTGGGCTACGTAGTTCTGCACCCGACCTAGCGCTCGCTCGACTGCTTGGGCGCGGTTGTAGGCATCCATATCGGTGCTGGAATCGAACGCCGCCTTGAACGACTTGAGGTCGAAGCGCTCGCCGAACTCGGCCATCGCGTTCTCCAGTGCGGCGTACTGGCGCGGAAAATCCTCGAGGTGTTCGATGACTTCAGCTCGCCAGCGGTCCCGCTGCCTCTCGCTCGGCTCGCCGACCATCAGCCTGCCCGGTCGGCGAGCATGCGGTCGATTCCCTCCAAAGCACGGCGCCGCGCGCGGCGAGTGTCGTCGCGAGCGCGCCGCTGCAGCGCCCTCGCTTCGTCGGAAAGCTGAGGCCAGCGGCCCTCGCGGTCGACGAGAACCCGGCCCTCGGCGAGCGCCTGCGCCAGCACCCGGTTGCTTCCCCTCGCGTCGTCAAGCGCGAGGATGTCGACGCGGCGGCCGCTCAGCGCTTCGAGCTTTGCCTCCAGGTCAGTGATCCTGGCCAGCGAGGGATCGCGCATCTCGACCAGGAGATCGATGTCGCTCGCGGCGCTGTCCTCACCGCGCGCAGCCGAGCCGAAGAGCAGCGCGAAGCGCACGTTCTGCTCGGTCCGCAGCGCCGTTCGCAGGGCGGCGAGCAGCTTCCAGGAGCGGCGCAGGTACCGCTTCTCGGCCGCGCTGATCTCGAGCTTTCGCGGCGTCGGCCGCTCAGCTCGCAGCGTTCCCTGGTTGAGCGCACGGCGCAGAGTTCGCTCATTCGTGCTGACCTGTCTTGCCAGCAGCTCCAACTCGGTCATATGTCCATTATATGCCGATCATATGTCCGATAACTCCCGCTATGTGCCTGGGCTCTACTAATCGGCATCCGGGTTGGTCTCTTGACGCGACTCCCAGGGACGTGAGAGCGTCCTCGGGGAAAGAGAAAAGGAGAGGTATATGACTGATGCACTGATTCTCGAGTTCGACGGAGTCGGGGTCGAGGACTACAAGCGGGTCAACGACAAGCTCGGCATCGACATGCAGAGCGGCGCCGGCGACTGGCCGGCGGGGTTGCAGGTACACAGTGCCGCGACGAAAGACGGCGGCATGGTGATCTACGAGGTCTGGGCCTCGCAGGCCGACCAGGAACGGTTCATGGACGAGCGTCTGGGGCGCGCGCTGCAGGAAGGCGGGATCGAGGGGCCGCCGAGCCGGATGGAGTGGCTAGAGCTGCAGGCTCACCACAACCCGAGCGCTTAGGGCGTCAGGTGCTCCACCGGTAGCCCGAGCTCGTCTGCCAACCGCTCGGCGATCAGCGAGCGGTGGCAGGCCTCCGGGTCGCGCTCGACGCAGAGGAGGGCGGCGCGGTTGTCGCCGACGAACCTGACGATCGGATCGAGATCGACGCCGTCGAGAACCTCCTCGGTGTAGGCGCGGACGTACCCCGGCGCCAACTCCGTGCGGGAGCGTTTGCCCTCGCCTTTGCGCTCGTCCTCCTCGTACTGCAGCTGCCGCATCTCGGTCGTCGGCGCCAGCTCGGGCAGGTGGCTGTAGCCGATGCCCGCCTCCGCCAGCGCCGCCTGCAGGCGTTTCGCGTTTGCCCAGGCGTACTGGCTGCCGCGCACGCCGCGGCGCTGACGGACGTCGAGGACCAGCCCGACCTTCGCCTCATGCAGGGCGCGGATAAAGGCGGGGCCGTCGAACCCGTAAACGCCGATGGTGGCGAACGTCGCCATCGGCGTCTGAGTCTGTCAGGGCGAGCGTCTTGCCAGCGGTTCAGTACCGCGGCGGGGCGTCCCGGTAGGCCGGGTCGCGGACTTCGCGGCGTTCTTCCATGGCGGGCTCGCCGGGGGCCACGCCGCGGCGGCGGGACCAGATGAATTCTTGGAAGATGCCGAGGATCAGGCCGACGGCGCCGGCGATCATCAGGATCACGCCGATCGTGTCGACGCTGACGCCCTGGACGTGGATGTTGGTCGCGAACTTGAGGATCGCGCCGACGGCTATGAGGAAGATGCCTGCTCCGATGGTCATGGGGCCTGAATACCCCTGGTTTGGATCGACAAACCGCAGTAACAGCGCTTAGACGAATCGACGGGTGACACGAAGCTCAAGTCCCCGGTCCTGGCTGCCGAACCAATACCGGCGTGACCAAGGGCTCGACCAAGTTGGCGGCACTCACGCTTGCGCTCCTCGCGGCGCTGGCCCTCTCCGCCTGCGGCAGTTCCTCCTCGGGCGCCGAAGGCGGCACGCTGAAGGCGACCTTCGGCTCCTTCCCGGACTCCCTCGACCCGGGCCTCGCCTACACCGGCGAAGGCTCGACCGCGGTCTACGACGTCTACGTCCCCCTGCTCACCTACGCCCACGCCTCCGGCAGCGCCGGCAGCAAGGTGGTCCCGGGCCTGGCCGAGGCGATGCCGAAGGTCGGCGACGGCGGCCGCACCTACACGCTCACCCTCCGCAAAGGCCTCCACTACTCGGACGGGACGCCGGTCAGGGCCTCGGACTTCGCCTACTCGATCGAGCGCCTGTTCAAGCTCCACTCCCCCGGCTCTCCGTTCTACACGGACATCGTCGGCGCCGAAGCCTTCGCCAAGAGCGAGCGGGGCGGGATCGCCGGGATCGCGACCGACGATAAGAGCGGCAGGATCGTCATCCACCTGGTCAAGCCGCGCGGCACCTTCCCCAACGAGCTGGCGCTGCCCTTCGCCGCTCCCGTCCCCGCCGGCATCCCGGCCGAAGACCTCACCGCCCACCCGCCGCCGGCGACCGGCCCCTACGTCATCTCCGACGCCAAGCCCGGCCGTGGCTGGGACTACCGGCGCAACCCGCAGTGGGCCGGCGGCAACGCGGAGCTGATGCCCCAGATCCCGAGCGGCCACGTCGATCGGATCGAAGTCGACGTCCTCCGCAATCCCTCGACCCAGGTCAACGACCTCGAAAGCGGCCGCTACGACTGGATGGGCAACCCACCCCCGGCCGATCGCTACGCGGCGGTGAAGAGCAAATACGAAGGCTCCCAGTTCAAGGTCGAGCCGACGATCAGCACCTACTTCTTCTGGATGAACACGACGCAGGCGCCGTTCGACGACCTCGAGGTGCGCCAGGCCGTCAACTACGCACTCGACCCGCGGGCTATGGAACGGATCTACGCCGGCCAGCTGACCGGCACCCAGCAGATCCTCCCGCCCGGCATGCCCGGTTACAAGCAGATCGACCTCTACCCGCACAACCTCGCCAAGGCGAAGCAAATGGTCGCCGCGGCCAACCCGAGCGACCGTGCGATCACGGTCTGGACCGACACCGAAAGCCCCAACAACGAAGCGGGCGAATACCTGGAGGGGGTTCTGAAGGAGCTCGGCTTCGAGACGACGCTGAAGATCGTCAACTCCGACAACTACTTCGGCCTGATCGGCAACGAATCGACGCCGAACCTCGACATCGGCTTCGCCAACTGGTTCGAGGACTACCCGCACCCGAACGACTTCTTCCAGCCGCTGCTCTCCGGCGAAAGCATCGTCCCGGTCGGCGCCACCAACCTCCCTCGGATCGACGACCCGAAGCTGAACGCGGAGATCACCCGCCTCGGAGAAGGGCCGCTGACGCCGCAGGTCGAATCCGAATACGCGCAGCTCGACCGCGAATTCATGGAACAAGCGCCGTGGGCGCCCTACGGGACCAGCACGCTGCCGACCTTCGTCTCCTCGCGGGTCGACCTCGACAAGGTCGTCTTCAACCCCACCTTCGCCCAGGACCTGACCAGCTTCGAGCTCAAGTAAGCGCGGTCCAGAGGCGGCGCTCGGCCTCGAGCACCTGCTCGGCTCCGTCGCCGACCATCCGCCACAGCTCCGGCCGCGGCTCGTCGCTTTCGCTCGCGGCTTTGAACGCCTCGGCCAGCTCGGTCCAGCGGGCCGCCGCCGTAGCCGCCAGCGGTGCCTCCTCGCGCCCGGCTTCCGCCAGGAAGCGCGAGTACATCAGCCGGAAGCAGCCGCCGCCGGTGCCGCGGCGCTCGATCACCTGGTAGGCGAAGCGGGCGCACCACTGCCAGTCCTCGACCGCCTCGGGCCAGGAGCCGGCCTCGGCCGCCAGCCGCTCCAGCGCGGGCACCCCGGCGAAGGGGCCGAACGGCGGCTCGAGCATCTCGCTCGCTGCACGCTCGATCGCCCGCGGCACCGCCGCCTCCAGCTGCGCCCGGTCGAACTTCTCGCCGACCGTGAACATGTGCCCTTCCAGCGGGTAGGCGGGGTGGCCGCTGTGGCGAGCCTGCGCCAGGTTCTCCAGCCGCGTCGTCTGCAGCTCCTCGAAGGCGGTGTCGGAGAGCCGGGCGACCTCCGCGTCGTAGCCGGCCAGCACCACTGCGTGCCCGGGGAAGTGGGCCGAGTTGCCGTAGTGGTCGAGGTAGTAGATGTCGGTCAGGAGCAGGGCGGGATTGCCGGCGTCGACCTCGCTCCGCGCCGCCTCCCAGGCTTCCCCGCCCGCCTCCTCGCCGAAGGTGCGCAGCTCCAGCGCCGCCCCGGTCAGCTCGCGGAAGGTCTCCTCCAGCCGCGCCGTGCGCCCGTTGAACCAGCGGCTCGGCGAGGCGTCCTCCATCGCCAGGTAGTAGAAGCCGGCGCCCGCGCCAAGACCGAACGCCATCTCCTCGCTGGTCTCGACCCCGTGGAAGGCGAGCAGGTTGCGCAGCGCGGTCGAGCCGCAGTGGTGGCCAGGGGTGTGGACGAAGCCGGGGACGGATGGCACCGGCCGATTATCCTCCCGCGCCCATGCGGGAGCTCTCCACCAAACTGAAGCGGCTCGACCGCGAGCTGCTGATCACGATGCGCAGCCGCGGCCACACCGACGGCCTCGACGCAGCCGCGGTGGCCCTGGGCCGGGCCGGCAACAACGCCTTGATCTGGGTGATCGTCGGGCTGATCATGGCGGCGATCGATAACTCGCGCTGGGAATCCTGGCTGATCTGCGCCGCCCTCGGCCCGTTCGCGATCCTTGTCAACTTCGCGATCAAGAAGTGGGCGCGGCGGCCGCGGCCGCCGCTGGAGGAACTGGGCCTGGACCCGCTCGGCGAGGCCCCGAGCTCGCTCAGCTTCCCTTCCGCCCATGCCACTTCCTCGTTCGCGGTGGCGACGGCGATGTTCCGCGTCGACCCGGCGATGGCGGCAGCTTTCGCCGTCGCGCTGCTGATCGCGCTCGATCGCCCCTACCTCGGCATGCACTACCCGTCCGACGTACTCGTCGGCGCCCTGCTCGGAATCGCCATCGGCCTGCTCGTCCCGCTCACGTTCTGATGAAGGTCGGGATCGTCGGACTTCCGAACGCGGGCAAGTCGACCCTGTTCAACGCGCTGACGAAGGGCGGCGCCCAGATGGGCGACTACCCGTTCACGACGATCGAGCCGAACGTCGCCGTCGCCCAGGTGCCGGACGAGCGCCTGGAGCGGGTCGCCGAGACCGTCAAGAGCTCGGAGCTGGTGCCGGCGAAAATCGACTTCCACGACATCGCCGGGCTGGTCAAAGGCGCCTCGGAAGGGGAGGGGCTCGGCAACCAGTTCCTCGCCTCGATCCGCGAGACCGACGCGATCTGCCACGTCGTCCGCTGCCACACCGGATCCGACGTCCCGCACCCCGACGGCCGGGTCGACCCGCTCGCCGACATCGAGACGATCGAGACCGAGCTGGTCCTCGCCGACTACGACCAGGTCGAGCGCCGCCTCGGACGCGTCGGCAAGCAGGCGAAGTCGGGCGACAAAGAAGCGCAGGTCGAGCACGAGTGGCTGCAGGCGGTGCACGAGGCGCTCGCGGCGGGGCGGCCGGCGCGCTCGATCCCGGTGCCGGAAGGCGCGCCGCAGGCGGTCCAGAACCTGCAGGCGCTGACGACGAAGCCGATCCTCTACGTCGCCAACGTCGACGAGGGCGACGCCGAGGCGCCGGAAGCGGTCGTCTCCCACGCCAACGCGGTCGGCGCCGGGGTGGTCGCGGTCAGCGCCCGGATCGAGGCCGAGCTGGCCGAGCTCGACCCCGCCGAAGCCGAGGAGATGCGCGAGAGCTACGGGGTCGAGGGCTCCGGCCTGATGCGCCTGGTCCGCACCGCCTACGACCTCCTGGAGCTGATCACCTTCTTCACCGCCGGCGAGGACAAGGAGGCGGTGGCGCGGCCGCTGCGGCGCGGCGCCACCGCGCTCGAAGCCGCCGGCACGATCCACACCGAGATCATGGAAGCGTTCGTCAAAGCCGAGGTGATCGGCTGGGAGGACCTCGTCGCCTGCGGCGGCTACGTCGCCGGGAGGGACAAAGGCGTGCTGCGAATCGAGGGCCGCGACTACGAGGTTCAGGACGGCGACGTCATAACCATCAAGGTCTGAGAGTTCCGTGGTTCCTTATGCACTTATCTCGTGCAAAAGGAACCGCGCAACTGGGCTAGGGTGACCCGCATGGAGGAACGGGCGCGGTTCCCGGAGGTCGCCGCCAAGGCCGGCCATTACGAGAGCTTCTACGTCAAGGCCTGCGAGCCGGGCGGCGGTCGCGGGATCTGGATCCGGCACACGGTCCACAAGCGCCCGGGCGCCGAGCCGAACGCCTCGATCTGGTTCTGCTTCTTCGATCGCTCGGCGAAGGGGCCGCGGGCGACGAAGGTGACGGTGCCCGCAACGCAGCTGGAGGCACCTGCTGGCGACTGGATCCGCGCCGCCGACGCCGAGATCGGCCCCGGCCGCGCCGAGGGCTCGATCGACACCGACGCGCTCAGCGCCGCCTGGTCGTTTGTCTTCCGCGGCGACGCCGAGCCCTGCAAGTACCTCCCCGCCGACTGGCTCTACAAGGCGCCAGTGCCGAAAACGAAGTTCCTCGCCCCCTATCCCGACGCCCGCTTCGACGGCCGGCTCGAAATCGACGACGAGACGATCGAGCTGACCGGTTGGCCGGGGATGATCGGCCACAACTGGGGCTCCGAGCACGCCGAGCGCTGGGTCTGGCTTGAGGGCACCGGCTTCCCCGACGCGCCGAACACCTACTTCGACGCCGGCGCCGCCCGCGTCCGCCTCGGCTCCCGCACCAGCCCCTGGATCCCCTCGGGGATGCTCGTCCTCGACGGCGAGCCGCACCGGCTCGGCGGCCTCGGCGCGATCCGCTCCGCCAAGATCGAGGAGCACCCGACCGTCTGCAGCTTCACCCTCCCCGGCAGGGACGTCGTCGTCCACGGCCGCGTCACCGCTCCGCAGAAGGACTTTGTCGGCTGGGTCTACGCCGACCCCAAGGGGCCCGAGCACCACACCCTCAACTGCTCGGTCGCCGACCTCGAGCTGACCGTCGAACGCCCCGGCCTACCGCCGCGCCAGCTCACCCTCGACCGCGGCGCCGCCTACGAGTTCGGGAGTCGCCCAGACCATCAACAGGATCACGGCATCCCGATCCAGCCCTACCCCGACGGGTGAGTGTCGAGTTTGTACGGGATAGCCGTACAAACTCGACACGCCTACTTGCCCGAGACCACCTTTTCGAACGTCATCCAAGTGTCGTAGCCGCCTAGCGCCACCTCGAGGTCGGTGCCGGTGACGGTGCTGACGCCGCCGGTGCCGAAGAGCTTCGCCTGGATGATCCGGGGGGAGACGCCGCGCTTGGTGATCACGACCTTTTTGAGACGCCCGTTCAGGTAGGCGCCGAGCTTGTCGCTGATTTCGGGGCCGCTGAATTTCAGCGTCCATTCGTGCAGGGGGCAGTAGTAGTCGTAGGGGTCGGGGACGCCGACCAGGTAGGGGACCGGGCTGCCGAAGACGTTGACGGCGCTCTCGGTGTGGCCGCCGGAGCAGGCCGAGTAGAGGGTCTGCGCGACCTTCCCCTGGTAGGTGACGACCTGGTCGCGGGTCGCGGCGACGGCATCGTTGGTCCGCGCGTACTCGCTTTCGAGCCCTTTGTAGACCTGGCTGCGGGTGTCGGAGTAGAGGTCGAAGCCGTTGCCGCCGACGTCGCCGGTGAGCGCGATCGAGCGCACCGCGACCGCCTGCGCCTTCAGCTCCTCGGTCGGCCAGGAGGGCGGCACCTCGTTCGGCATCACCCCTTTCACGTACTGCTCGAGGGCAAGCGCGTTGACCACGTTCAGCGACCCGGCCTGGCTTTCGGTCGGCACCGTCTCGAGGGCGCCGCGGTAGGTGCCGTAGCCGGCGATCGTCACCGTCCCCGGCCCCGCCGCGCGCAGTTTGCGCCCGCAGCCGGCGAGCCGTTTGCCACCGGAGCTGCGCAGCACCACGGAGTTGCCGGTGCGGTGCGCCTGGTAGCTGCGCTTCGGGTCAAGCCGCTCGCCGCAGGCGCTGGTCGCGCCGCTGAAGCCGACGTCGCCTGCTTCGATCCCCAGCAGCACCCGCACGATCTGCGCCCCCTGCACCGTCCCCAGGCTCGTCCCCGTGTAGTAGTGGCCGAGGATGAAGCGGTAGCCCTTGCCGTGCTTGGCGTAGCCGTAGGCGCCGTAGGCGCTCATCCCGACCCCGTGGCCGAAGCCGCGCCCGTGGACGACCCAGCTGACGCTGGCAGACGCCGCAAGCGGGTAGATGGAGAGCAGGGCGAAAGCCGCCGCGCAGGTCGCGACGAAGGCGCGGGACATGTTCACGTTGATCCTGTTGATGACCTTGGACATCTCCGAGAGAACAGATTCAACGTTGCGGAGTAGCGGCCTGCATCAGCGGGGGCGTACCCTGGACAGACACCCCGATTGAGAGGAGGGCTCGATGTCGACGCAGACCGTAGAGGCAACCGACCACAAGCTCCTCGCCGCCGGCGAGTGGCAGGAGACCGGCGCCTGGGACGAGGTGAAGAGCCCCTACGACGGCAGCGTCGTCGGCCGGGTGGCACAGGGTGACGAAGCGCTGGTCGAGCGGGCGATCGAGGCCGCGCACGAGGCCTTCTTGACGGCCGATTTCCCCCAGCACGAGCGGGCGAAAGTGCTCGACCGCGCCGCCGAGCTGGTCGCCGAGCGGGTCGAAGACCTGGCGGCGACGATCGCCGCCGAGGCCGGCAAGCCGATCAAGACGGCCACGGTCGAGGCCGAACGCTGCGTCTCCACGCTCGAGTTCTCCTCGGTCGAGGCGCGCAAGCTGACCGGCGGCACGGTGCCGATGGACGCCGCCCCCGCCGGCGCCGGAAAGCTCGGGGTGATGCTGCGCGTCCCCTACGGGGTGGTCGGCGCGATCAGCCCCTTCAACTTCCCGCTCAACCTCGTCGCCCACAAGCTCGGCCCGGCGATCGCCGCCGGCAACGCGGTCGTCCTCAAGCCCGCCGGCCAGACGCCGATCTCGGCCCTGAAGCTGGCCGAGATCCTGGTCGAGGCGGGGCTGCCGCAGAACTGGCTCTCGGTCATCCCCGGCCCCGGCTCGAAGGTCGGCAACAAGATCGTCGAGCACCCGCTGACCCGGGCGATCACCTTCACCGGCTCGGCCCCGGTCGGCTGGGACATCCGCTCCAAGGTCCCCCACAAGAAGGTCAACCTCGAGCTCGGCTCCAATGCGCCGCTGATCGTCGCCGAGGACGGCGACTGGGAAACGGCCGCCGACAAAGCCCAGATCCACGCTTTCTCGCACGCCGGCCAGAGCTGCATCTCGATCCAGCGCATCCTCGTCCACGAGTCGATCGCCGACCAGTTCACCCAGCGGCTCGTCTCCAACGTCGAAGGCTTGACCGTCGGCGACCCGCTCGACCAGAACACCGACGTCGGGCCGCTGATCACCCCCGACGACCGCGACCGGGTCAAGGCGTGGGTCGACGAGGCGGTCTCGGGCGGGGCTGAACTGCTGGCCGGCGGCGAGCTGGTCGACGAGGGCCGCTGCCTGGCGCCGACGCTGCTGAAGGCGCCGCCGAAAGACGCCAAGGTCTGGTGCGAGGAGATCTTCGGCCCGGTGGCGACGATCGACACCTTCTCGGTCTTCGAGGAAGCGCTGACGATGGCCAACGACTCTAAGTTCGGACTCCAGGCGGGCGTCTTCACCCGCGACATCGGCAAGGGCCTCGAGGCCGGCAGGACCCTCGAGTTCGGCGGCGTCCTGATCAACGAGGTGCCGACCTTCCGCACCGACCAGCAGCCCTACGGCGGCGTCAAGGACTCCGGCAACACCCGCGAGGGCCCCGCCTACGCGGTCTACGAGCTGACCGAGGAGCGCTTCGTCACCTTGCAGGGCTGATCGGGTACGGCTGGATTTGCGATCCTCTCCAGCGGGTATGTCGGAGCGCGGAATGAAGCAGCCTGGCGCCTGGACGAGGGCCGCAGCTTTGACTGGGGCGTTGGCCCTCGTCCTCGGCGCCGCTTCGCTTGCGGTCGCGGCGCCGGGGCCGCTCGGCGAGAGCACGGTGCAGGAGCGGATCGTCCCCGACGGCGCCCCCGGCTTCGACCAGCTGGGGACGGGAGCGGGGGAGCCATACATGGTGCGCGAAGACGGCTTCGGGGCGGCGCAGCCGGGGCGCGAAGGCCGGCGCACCTCGATCGCCTACTTTGGCCAGCTCTCCGACTTCCAGCTCGCCGACGAGGAGAGCCCGGCGCGGGTGGAGTTCCTCGATCCGAGCGGCTCGCCGGTCGAAGCCGCCTACCGGCCCTGGGAGGCGCTGCAGCCGTTCATCGACAACGCGATGATCCGCCAGATCGACTCCTTCTCCGGCGCCTCGCCGATCGCCAGCGGCGACGGCTCGCGGGCGCCGATGAACTTCGCGATCGACACCGGCGACTCCGCCGACAGTCAGCAGCTGAACGAGACCGAATGGGTGCGGACCCTGCTCGAAGGCGGCACGCTCGATCCAAACAGCGGCATCGACCCGACCGGTTACTCACACCCGCTCTGCCCGCCCGTCGGCGTGCCGGGTGCAGCCGAGGCCGCCCGCTACACCGGCGTTCAGGACTACGGCGATTACGCCGAGGGTCTAAGCCCTTACTTCTACGACCCGAACGAACCGCGCGGCGCCGCGGCGGGCTGGCCCGAATACCCGGGCCTGATGGACCGAGCGCAGGAACCGTTCGAAGCGGCCGGGCTCGACGTGCCGAGCTACGTCGCCTTCGGCAACCACGACGGGCTGGTGCAGGGGAACCAGGCGGCGAACGCCGACTTCGAGCAGATCGCGACCGGCTGCATCAAGCCGATGGAGGGCGCGCTAGGGAGCTTCGGCGGCCTCGGCGACCTGACCCCCGAATCGCTCGAAGACCTACTCCTCTCTAGCCCGACCTCGGTGGCCCTGGTGCCGCCCGACCCCGCCCGCCAGTACGTCTCCAAGGCGCAGTTCAAGCAGGTCTTCGAGGAAGGGAGCCAGGCCGACGGCCACGGCTTCGGCGACGTCGACCCGGCCCAGGAAGCCGCCTCCAATGGCGCCGCCGGCTACTACTCGTTCGTGCCGGTGCCGGGGTTGCGGATGATCGCCCTCGACACCGTCTGCGAGGGCGGTGTCGCCGGCCCCTGCGCTGACGGCAACGTCGACGACCCGCAGTACCGCTGGCTCGAAGGGGTTCTGCAGGAAGCGACTGCGGCTGACCAGCTGGTCGTCATCTTCAGCCACCACGCGATCCCCAGCCTGACCGCGAATGTGCCCGACGAGGCGGCGCCGCCCTGCACCGGTCCCGACGCGCACGGCCACGACACCAACCCCGGCTGTGACGTCGACCCGCGGCTCTCGACGCCGATCCACCTCGGTCCCGAAATGGTCGAACTGCTGCACCGGTTCCCGAACGTGATCGCCTGGGTCGCCGGCCACAGCCACGTCAACGACGTCACGCCCTACCCCGACCCGAGCGGTAACGGCCACGGCTTCTGGAGCATCCGCGTTGCCGCCGAGGCCGACTGGCCGCAGCAGGCGCGGCTGCTGCAGATCTTCGACAACCACGACGGCACCCTCTCGATCTTCGGCACGATCGTCGACCACGCGAGCGGGGCGACCGCGCCGGTACCCGGCACCGACGCGGCGGCAATGACGCCGGAAGAACTGGCCTCGGTCGGCCGCACCCTCTCCTACAACGACGCCCAGGTCGGCGCCCGCGCCTGCGAACCGGAGCCCTGCGGCGAGGGCGGCCCGGACGACCGCAACGTCGAGCTGCTGGTCGACGACCCGCGGCAGAGCGCTGCCGAAAGCATCGGGCAGGTGAAGTTCGGACCGGCGCGCGCCTGCGCCAACCGCATCGTCGGCACCCGCAAGCGCGAGCGTCTGCGCGGGACCCCTGGCTCGGACCTGATCCTCGCGCGTGGTGGCCGCGACGCGATTCGTCCCCGCGCCGGTGCGGATTGCGTCTTCGCCGGGCGCGGCAACGATCGCGTCTTCGCTCGTGACAAGGGTCGCCGCCGGGGTGGCGGTGTCGACACGGTTCGCTGCGGCCGCGGTCGCGACGTCGCCTACGTCGATCGGCGCGACAAGGTGAAGGGCTGCGAGCGGGTGCTGCGCTCGCGGCGCCGGTAGCTAGTCCAGCTCCCGCTCGACCTCGTCGGCAAGTGACGGTTGCTGGTAAGGCCCTGGCTCGCGCAGCCGCTCGATCACCTGGCGCTGGCTGACCGGGTCCTTGTCCTGGCTCAGCTTGCGCTTGCAGGTGAAGCGCTCGACCCGGAGCCTGATCCCGACCGTGCCGCGGGCGAACGGCGCCGCCCACTCGCGTTCCAGGTACATCGGCTCCTCGACCTCCCGCTCGAAGCGCTCGACCAGCCGCGTCAGCGACTCCAAGTTCTCCTCCTCGCTGAGGATCTCCGGCGTCCCGTAGAGGTGGGCGACGCTGAAGTTCCAGGTAGGCGCCCGCGTCGCCCCCGGCCCATACCAACTCGGCGACACATACCCATGCTCCCCCTGCACGATCACCAGCATCTCCCCCTCACCCAGCCCATGCAGCTCGTCGTCGGGCTTCCCCAGATGAGTGAGCACCGTCAGCCCCTCAGCCTCCGGATCAAGCAGAACCGGGCAGTGCGAAGCAACAAGCCCCCCGTTCTCACTGACCAGCACCGCCCAAGGGTTCTCCTCGATCAGTCGCCGGACAACCTCCGGATCTTCACTGGCATACGCCGGGTTATGCCGCATCCGCAGAGATTAAGGGGGACGGGAGGGGCTCCCCAGACACTCAACAACGAGCCATAGGCGAGCTTGTGTCTGGGGAGCCCCTCCCGTCCCCCCAAAGCCCCTACTCGTGCGGCCGAGCCATCCGCCGGTGGTCCAGCGCCTCCTCGAGGATCGCCGGCTCCACCCCCTGCTCGAGCGCAACCTCCCGCAGCGAACGCCCGGACTCCGCCGCCACCTTGACGATGTCGGTAGCCCGGTCGTAGCCGATGTGCGGGTTCAGCGCGGTGGCCGTCGCCAGCGTCGCCTCGGCGTGGCGCTCGGTCATCTCCTCGTTCGCCTCGACCCCGCTCACGCATTTCTCGTTCAGCAGGCGCGAGGCACTCGCGAGCAGCTTGACCGAGTCGAGCAGGTTGCGGGCGATCAGCGGCACCCGCACGTTGAGCTCGAACTGGCCCTGGCTGCCGGCGACGGTGATCGCGGCGTCGTTGCCGATCACCTGGGCGGCGACCTGGATCACCACCTCCGGGATCACCGGGTTGACCTTGCCGGGCATGATCGAGGAGCCCTTCTGCAGCTCCGGCAGGCGCAGCTCGGCGAGGCCGGCGCGCGGGCC